>VFQR01001673.1_pt1 | contig 16030 bp, 17 predicted proteins | sample 3512321 | NCBI WGS metagenome assembly VFQR01 (sample SAMN10412374, study PRJNA504923) | tailings metagenome | isolation source: Relicate 3 Philex TSF1 revegetated site | place: Philippines: Tuba, Benguet | collected 2017-08-29
GTCGTAGGCCGCACGCATCGTCCCGAGCCCCGTGAAGGCCGAGACGAGCATGAACAGGGTCGAGCGCGGCAGGTGAAAATTAGTCAACAGGGCATCGACGGCCCTGAACCGGTAGCCCGGCGTGATGAAGATCGAGGTCTCGGCGGCGTAGGGACGGATCGTGCCGTCCTCGGCGGTGGCACTTTCCAGAAGCCGCAGGGAGGTGGTGCCGACGGCGACGATGCGACCGCCCGCAGCCCGAACCGCATTCAGGGCGCCGGCCGTTTCAGCCCTCACCAATCCGTATTCGGGGTGCATACGGTGGTCGGCCGTATCGTCGCTCTTCACCGGCAGGAACGTGCCGGCGCCGACATGCAGGGTGAGGAAATGGAGGCCGATGCCCCGGGCCTTCAAGCGCTCCAGCAACTCCGGGGTAAAGTGCAGGCCGGCGGTTGGAGCTGCGACCGATCCCTCGTCGCGCGCATAGACCGTCTGGTAGTCGGCACGATCCTGCGCGTCCTCGGCGCGCTTCGAGGCGATGTAGGGCGGCAGCGGGATGTGGCCGACGCGGGCGATGGCCTCGTCGAGATGGGCGCCGGCGAATTCGAACTCCAACACGACCCCGTCGTCGTCCTTGGAGACGACGCTGGCATGGACGGCGGACAGGAGGCAGGCCTCCGGTGTCTCGCCGAAGCGGATGAGGTCGCCGGCCTGGAGCTTCTTCGCCCCCTTCACGAAGGCGAGCCACCTGTTGTCTCCGAGCCGGCGGTGCAGCGTCGCCGAAATGGACGCCATCTGCCCCGCCCGGTCGCGGATGCCTTCGAGCTGGGCCGGAATGACCCGCGTGTCGTTGAAGACGAGGGCATCGCCAGGCTGCAGCAGGTCCGGCAGGTCGCGCACCACGCGATCCTCGATTCCCTCGCCCGGTCGGACCACCATGAGCCGCGCGGCATCGCGCGGGCTCGCGGGCCGCAGCGCGATGCGGTCGGATGGCAGGTCGAAATCGAACAGGTCGACGCGCATGGTCTCGGGAGATCGGGCTTCCGGCAAAAGAAAACGGCGCCCGGATCGCTCCGGGCGCCGCGCTCCCTATCACAGGGGATCAGAGCTTGGCGATGACGTCGCCGTAGGTCGCCATGTCGTCGGCAGCGATCTTGGCGACGACGATCTTGTCGGGATCACGCACCGGCTCGCCGCGCTTGATGGTGTCGACGTTCTCCATGCCTTCGACGACCTTGCCCCAGACGGTGTACTGGCGGTCGAGGAAACGGGCGTCGTCGAAGCAGAGGAAGAACTGCGAGTTGGCCGAATTCGGGTTCTGGGCGCGGGCCATGGAGGCGGTGCCGCGCACGTGCGGCTCGGCGTTGAACTCAGCCTTCAGGTCCGGATACTTCGAGCCGCCGGTGCCGGTGCCGTGCGGGCAGCCGGTCTGGGCCATGAAGCCGTCGATGACGCGGTGGAAGACGATGCCGTCGTAGAAGCCCTCGCGGACGAGCTTCTTGATGTGGTCCACGTGGCCGGGCGCGAGGTCCGGGCGCATGGCGATGACGACACGACCCTTGGTCGTCTCAAGGATCATGGTGTTTTCTGCGTCGAGGGCCATGGTGGCCTCCTTGTGGTTGTCGTTGGGTGTCAGCGTCAGCGGATGTCGGCGGCCACACGGACACGAACCATGCGGTCCGGCTGGGTGACGGTGCCGTTGGCGGCCGGATTGCCGCGCTTGATCTTGTCGACCGCCTCCATGCCGGAGACGACGTTGCCGAAGACCGTGTACTGGCCGTTGAGGAAAGAGCCCTCGGCGAACATGATGAAAAACTGCGAATTGGCGGAGTTCGGGCTCTGCGAACGGGCCATGCCGAGCGTGCCGCGGACGAAGGGCTCGCGCGAGAACTCGGCCGGAAGGTTCGGCAGCGAGGAGCCGCCCATGCCGGTGCCCTGGGGATCCCCGGTCTGGGCCATGAAGCCCTCGATCACCCGGTGGAAGACGATGCCGTTGTAGAAGCCCTGACGGGCCAGCGTCTTGATCCGCTCCACATGCTGGGGGGCGAGATCGGGCCTGAGCCGGATGATGACCGGGCCGTCCTTGAGCTCGATGACCAGCGTGTTCTCGGGATCGGCGCCAGCCGGCAGGCGGATCGCCTGTGCGGCGGCGGGGCCGGCGGCAAGGGCCGCGGAAGCGGCAAGGAAGGTGCGGCGCTGCAAGGGACGTACTCCGGTTGAAATCGGTGGTCGCGCTCAGGCGCGGCGCTTGACCTTGGTCGCCAGCGCCGCGGCGACGGCGGGCGGCACGAAGGAGGTCACGTCGCCGCCCATGGCCGCGATCTGGCGGACAAGCGTGGCGGTGATGGGGCGAACCGTTGGCGAAGCGGGCAGAAAGATCGTCTGGACGCCCGGCGCCATAGCGGCGTTCATGCCGGCCATCTGCATTTCGTAGTCGAGATCGGTGCCGTCGCGCAGGCCGCGGATGAACAGGCTGGCACCGACACGCTGGGCCGCCCATACCGCAAGGTCGTCGAAGGTGATGGTGCGAAAGGCGCAGTTCTCTTCGGCAGCGACGGGACCACAGACCGTCGTCAGCAGATCGAGGCGCTCTTCGGCGGTGAACATCGGCGCCTTGCCGGGATGGACGCCCACTCCAACCACCAGTTCGTCGGCGAGACGGCAGGCATGGCGGATGACGTCGAGATGGCCATTGGTGACCGGATCGAACGAACCCGTGTAGAGCGCGATGCGTTTCGTCATGGGGCTCCGCCGCGACAGGACCCGGAGGGCTTACCGAAGCGGCAGGGCTGGCGCAAGTCAGACGCGGGCCGGTCGCCGGCGACGGCATGGACAGCATGTCGCAGACCGATTGCCTCGGCGGCGGCGACACGGGAAGAATGACAACAACGAGCAGGCGCCGACGCCCCCCACGGAGATCATCATGACCGCGACGACCGAAACCCGCATCACCGCATGGCTGGCCGAGCGCAAGGAGGCGATGGTCGACCTCCTGCGTGAGGTCGTCGATATCGATTCCGGCTCCTACGACAAGGCGGGCGTCGACGCGGTCGGCGCACGCTTCGAACGGTTCTTCGCGGAACAGGGCATCTCGTCATGGCGCGAGCACCATGAGGTATATGGCGACGCCATCCACGCGCTGGTGGCGGAACCTGGATCAAATGAGAAGCCGATTCTGTTGATGGGCCATCGTGATACGGTCTTTCCCAAAGGCGAAGTCTCAAGGCGTCCATTCAGTATCGAGGGCGGCCGCGCCTATGGTCCCGGCGTCGCCGACATGAAGGCCGGGCTCGTCATGAACGTCTTCGTCGCCGCCGCTTTCAGGGCACTGGGGGGCGCGCCCTGTCCGATCCGCGTTCTCATCACGTCGGACGAGGAGATCGCCTCGCCGTCATCGCGTCCGATCATCGAGCGCGAGGGGCGGGCGTCGCGCGCTGTCTACAACTCCGAGCCGGGCCGCCCTTCGGGCAACGTCACGACAGGACGCAAGGGCGGCGTGTTCATGCGCTTCGACGTTTATGGAAAAGCGGCTCATTCCGGAGGCAATTTCACCAGCGGCATCAGTGCGATCGGAGAATTGGCTCACAAGATTGTTCAGATTCACGCGCTGACCGATCTCGCCAAGGGCATCACGCTGAATGTCGGCCTCGTATCGGGCGGCCAGTCGGTGAACACCACGGCACCCCATGCCGAGGGACAGATCGACCTGCGATACATCGAGCCGGCCGACCGGGCGCGAACACTCGACGCGATCCGCAAGATCATCGACACCCCGACCGTGCCGGGAACGACGGCGAAGCTGGAGATCAAGGGCGAGTTCCTTCCCGTGGTCCAGACGCCCGAAGCGAAGGCCATCTTCGAGGCCTACCAGGCAGCGGCGCGCGATGCAGGACTGACCAAGCTCGACGGCGAGTTCTCGGGCGGGTGTGCCGACTCCGGCTTCACCGCCAGCGTCGGAACGCCGACCATCTGCGGTGTCGGCCCGGTCGGAGGCAACGCCCACACGGTCGAGGAGTATCTCGAGATCGACAGCATCGTGCCGCGTGCGCAGGCTCTCGCCCTGGCGATCCTGAGGACGACGATAGACTGACGCCCGGGTGGACACGTTCCGGCACGGGCATCATGTCACCGGCGCCTCTCCCGCGGCGCGTCGTTCTCATCTAGAAGCAGCGCACGAACCCGATCACAGGAGACCATCATGGGCGCACTCGACGGCAAGGTTGCCATCGTCACGGGGGCCGCGCGCGGCATCGGCAAGGCGATCGCCCAGCGTTTCGTCGCCGAGGGCGCCAGCGTCGTCCTGTCGGACATCGCGGCGGATGCCGGCAAGGCGACGGCCGACGAACTCGGCAAATCCGGCAAGACGGCTTTCGTCGCTGCCGACGTGGGGGATGCGGCCTCGGTGGCTGCACTTGTCGACGGCGCCCGCAAGGCCTTCACAGGCGACATCGACATCCTCATCAACAATGCCGGCATCGTTCACACCGCGGAGTTCCTCGATCTCGCGGAGGCGGACTTCGACAAGGTCCTGCGCGTCAATCTGAAGGGGTCGTTTCTCGTCGGCCAGGCCGTCGCCCGCCGCATGGTCGAACAGGTGAAGGCCGGCAAGGCGCCTGGCGTGATCGTCAACATGAGCTCGGTCAACGCCCGGCTCGCAATCGTCAACCAGATTCCCTACTGCGTCTCCAAGGGCGGTGTCGGCCAGCTCACCAACGTCATGGCACTCGGGCTGTCGGAGCACGGCATCCGCGTCAACGCGATCGGCCCTGGCTCGATCGCCACCGAGATGCTGGCGAGCGTCAACACCGACAAGGCGGCCCGCCACCGGCTGTTCTCACGCACGCCGCTGCGTCGCCTCGGCGAACCCGACGAGATCGCCCGCGTCGCCGTCTTCCTGGCGTCCGACGCTTCCAGCTACATCACGGGCCAGACCATCTATGTCGATGGCGGCCGCCTCGGCCTGAACTACACGGTGCCGGTGCAGGATTGAGCAGCGAGCTTCCCGCCGGCCTGAGGTCGGGGCTGGAGGCGCTAGCCGCCTCCTTCCCGGGCCGGGACCTCGCCGCGGCCAGCGCACGCCTGACGGCTGACTATCGCGCCGGCCGGGGGACACGGCTCCCCTCGCCGGTCGATGTCGCGGCCTATGCGATCGCCCGGATGCCCGCGACCTATGCGGCCTGCACCCACGCACTGGCGGAAGCGTCCGCTCGCGCCGACGTCATGCCCCGGTCGATTCTCGATATCGGTGCCGGTCCCGGCACCGGCACATGGGCGGCGTCGGAGGCTTTTCCGTCGATCGAAGCGGCGCGGCTCGTCGACAGCCACTCCGGGATGACCTCCGTCGGGAAGCGTCTTGCGACCTACTCCTCAGGCGTTCTGCCATCTGCCGAATGGGTCTCCGCAGATCTCGCCGGCCTGCCCTCCGACGTCACGGCAGACCTCGTCATTGCAAGCTATGCCTTGAATGAGGCGACGACCGACGAGGTAGCCCGCATCGCCGCCGATCTTTACCAGCGATCCACCGGGCTCCTCATCCTTGTCGAACCCGGGTCGAAGGCTGGTTTCGCGGTGATCGCCGCTGCCCGGTCGGCCCTCGTGGCGGCTGGGGGGCGGATCGTCGCCCCCTGCCCGTCTGATGGCATCTGCCCGATGAGCGAGCCGGACTGGTGCCACTTCGCCGAGCGGCTGCCCCGCCTGCGAGCCCACAAGGCGGCCAAGGGCGCCGACGTGCCATTCGAGGACGAACCGTTCAGCTACCTCGTGATCGCCCGCCCCGGACTCGTCATCCGGCCCGCAACGGCCCGAATCCTAAAACCGCCCAGGGCGCAGAAGCCCGGCACGTCCTTTTCGCTGTGCACGCCCGCGGGGATTGCGACCCGCTTCGTCGCCGCCCGCGACCGCGAGGCCCTTCGCGCGACACGACGCCTCGGGTGGGGCGATGCCATTCCGCCTGACCATGGAGAGACCCCATGAACCGCCTCCTGCTCGGCTCGACACTCCTGCTCGCGCCCCTCCCCGCCTTCGCCCAGAACGAGAACCTGTCGTTCTCCCAGCGCGTCGCCATCTATCGTGCCTGCAAACCGGACCTCGACAGGCGATGCCCGGATGCCGGGCGCGACTCCGCTCGCGTCTCGACCTGCCTGCGCACCCACCAGGCGCAGCTTTCGCCGGGTTGCGTATCCGCCGTGCGGCAGACCGGGGCGCGCTAAGCCGGCCGCCCGGCACCGCAGCCCTGCATCGGCTGCGATTGACCGTCGCGGCCGCGGGGCGCGATAGCGGGGCAACGGGAGATGCTCGATGTTCCTCATGCCATGGCTCTGGGCGGTATTCACCGTGGTGGCCGCCGCAGCGCAGACGGCCCGCAACGCCATGCAGCGCAGCCTGACGGAGCGGCTCGGGACCATCGGAGCCACCCACGTCCGCTTTCTTTACGGGTTTCCGTTCGCCCTGATCTTCCTCGGCATCGTTCACCTTGCCGTCCCGGCAAAGGCGCCGACGATCCACACGACCTTCCTCGCCTGGACGACGTTCGGGGCGTTGTCGCAGATCGGCGCCACGGCGTTGATGCTGGCGGCGATGCGCGAACGATCCTTCGTGGTGACGACAGCCTACACCAAGACCGAGCCCGTGCTCGTGGCGCTCTTCGGCGTGGTCCTTCTCGGCGATCACCTGACGCCATGGGCGTGGGGCGCGATCCTCATCGCCACCTCCGGCATCCTCCTGATGTCATGGAAGCCGGGAACCGAGCAGTCGCTGCGGCCGGCCGCCCTCGGAATCGTCTCGGCGGCCCTGTTCGGGATGGCGGCCGTTGGCTTCCGTGGCGGCATCCGCTCCCTCGACACGACAAGTTTCGTGCTGGCCGCGACCACGACGCTCGCATGGGGCCTCGCCATCCAGACCGCCGTCCTGACCGCCTATCTGGCAATTGCCGACCGGCCAGGCCTGATGGCCATCTTCAGGGCCTGGCGTCCGTCGGTCCTCGCAGGCTTCCTCGGAGCCTTCGCCTCGCAGTTCTGGTTCCTCGCCTTCGCCCTCGAAACCGTCGCCAAGGTGCGCACGCTGGCCCTGGTGGAGGTCCTGTTCGCGGGAATCGTGTCAGGCGCCATCATCAAGCAGGCGACGAGCCCGCGCGAAGGGCTCGCCATCGCGCTGATCGTCGTCGGAGTGGGGGTGCTGCTCAGCTTCGGTTGAGCGGCGAGAGCCTGGTCAGGTGGCCCATCTTGCGGCCGTCACGCTGGTCGCGCTTGCCGTAGAGGTGCAGCACGGTCCCCTCCTCGGCAGCAAGCCGGCGCCAGTCTTCCACGTCGGTTCCGATGAGATTGTGCATGACGGCATCCGAATGCCGCAGCGTCGACCCCAGCGGCAGTCCCGCCACCGCCCGCATGTGATTCTCGAACTGCGAACAATGGCAGGCCGCCTCCGTCCAGTGGCCGGAGTTGTGAACCCGCGGCGCCATCTCGTTGAGCAGCAGATGCTGGTCGGCGGTCACGAAGAGTTCGACCGCCAGAACGCCGACATAGTTCAGCTTCTCGGCGAGAACCGTACCGACGAGGGCCGCCTTGGCGGCGAGCGAGACATCGATCGCCGCCGGCACGGTCGAGGTGCGCAGGATGCCGCCGCGGTGGACGTTCTCCACCGGATCGTAGTGGCGGACTTCCCCGTCCTCGCCCCGCACGACGAGGATTGATATCTCGCGCTCGAAGGGAACAAAGGCCTCGAGGATTGCCGGCTGGTTGCCTATCGTCGCCAAGGCCCGTGCGGGGTCGTCGCCCTGGCGCAGCACCACCTGGCCCTTGCCGTCATAGCCGAAGCGCCGCGTCTTCAGCACGGCCGGCAGGCCAATCTCGGCGATCGCGCGGGTGAGATCGTCGACACTGTCGATGGCGGCAAAAGCCGGCACGTCGATGCCGCAGTCGCGGGCGAAGCTCTTCTCCACCACCCGGTCCTGCGACACGGTCAGGGCCTCGGGACCCGGCCGGACCGTCAGCCTGCTCGACAGGAAGTCCGCCGCCCGGCCCGGAACGTTCTCGAACTCGTAGGTGACGATGTCGACATCCTCGGCGAAGCGCGCCAAGGCCACCTCGTCCGAATAGTCGGCTTCAGTGCTTCGCCGCACCACGTCGAAGGCCGGGCTTTCCGGCTCGGGCGCATAGACATGGCAGCGCAGTCCGAGGCGGGCGCCGGCAAGCGCGAGCATGCGGCCGAGTTGCCCGCCGCCGAGAATGCCGATGATCTGGTCAGGGCCGACCGAACGGTCAGAGGTCGTCACGGGGGCGCTCCGCGATGGCGGCTGTCTGGCGGGCACGATAGGCGTCGAGGCGGTCGGCGAGCGCCTCGTCGTTGAGCGCCAGAACGGCGGCCGCCAGCAAGGCGGCGTTGATTGCCCCGGGCTTGCCAATCGCCAGCGTCCCGACCGGAATGCCACCGGGCATCTGAACGATGGAGTGGAGACTGTCGACGCCCGATAGCGCCTTGCTCTCGACGGGAACACCGAAGACGGGAAGTGGCGTCAGGGCTGCCGCCATGCCGGGCAGATGGGCGGCGCCGCCGGCACCGGCGATGATGATCCGGTAGCCTTGATCACGCGCCGATTTCGCGAACTGGAACAGCCTGTCCGGCGTGCGGTGGGCAGAGACGATGAGGCTGTCATGACCGACGCCAAGCGCATCGAGCGTCTCGGCCGAATGCCGCATGGTCGCCCAGTCCGACTGGGACCCCATGATGATCGCGACGGGCCTGTTCCCGTTCGCAGCCGCTTGCGGCATCGACGCCTCCCCCGCCCGTCGAGGGACCGACGGCATCCAGAAAGAAGCGCCGGAGAATAGGCAGAGGCTGCGACGGGGGCAAGACGGTCTGGATTGCAACCTTTGTGGGTAGGCCGAGGAGTCGCACTGTCGCGCTCAGGCGATGATGTCCGGGGTCAGGAGGTCGTCGAGATAGCTGATCCGGTCGCGCAACACGAGCTTGCGCTTCTTCAGCCGCTGGATCTGAAGCCGGTCGGATACCGCCATGCGCTCCAGCGCGTCGATGGCCGCATCCAGATCGCGATGCTCCTGCCTCAGGCGTTCGAGCTCCAGCAGGGCTTCGTTTTCTTCGGTCTCGGTCAAGGCCATCGTCCGGTCGCATGCAAAGGCGCGGTATCGCCTCGCCGCGCGGGACTCATTATGCCGCCCATCCCTCCCATGCGGCAAGGCAGCCGAAGGCCGCATCGTCTGTGCGCCGTAACATTCCGTGACTTTACTTTGCCGAATTCGGGATCAGACTGACTCACAGTCCGACGCGTTTCGGACCTCGTCCGGGGCCGTCGGCACGTTCTCTTTCAAGGAGGATACGGATGAGCCTGCAGTCGCATCTCTCGGAACTCGAAAAGCGCCACGAGGCGCTTGAGCGTGAATTGGCCACCGCGGTCGCGCGTCCTTCGTCCGCTGACGAAGAGATCGCCGCGCTCAAGCGGCGCAAGCTGCTGCTGAAGGACGAGATCGCCCGGCTGCGGGCGGGGAGCGTCAGCGTTCACTAGTCCGTTCGCTTGCGGTGCGTGGATGCAGCCGCCCGAGGAATACGACTGCCGGCCTCCATCTGGGGCCGGCAGTTCCATGTCAGGGGCCCAAAATTCGTCAGGGCCACATGCGACGGAAGACGCCATCCTTGATGATGACGAGGTGCATCAAGGCCGCGCCGACATGGGCGAAGACGAGCAGGGTCATCAGTACGGCCCCACCGAAATGGACACGGTAGATCGCCGAACAGGTGCTTTCCTGCCCCGAGAATGGGAGCGTCACCGGGATAGTCCAGAAGAGACGGACCGGCCCGTAGCACATGGAGGTCGCAAGCCACCCTGCCAGTGGCACGAAGAAGATGAGCACGTAGAGCAGGTGGTGTGTTGCCGCCGAGGCAATGCGCTGGAACGGTGTCAGCGTGGACACCGGCGGGGGAGTTCCCTGCGTGACCTTCAATGCCACGCGGGCGACGGCCAGGAGGAGCACGATGAGCCCGAAGGACTTGTGCAGTTCGTAGAGATTGTTCTTCAGGGCCGGATTGGCACCTGGATTGGGCGGATAGGGAATGCTGGACATGTAGATGCCCACCGGCACGAGCCCGATGATGAGGGCTGCGGTCAGCCAATGAACGAAGCGGTGAGGCGCGGAATAGACATCGGACTGCGACATGACGACCATCCCTTGGGTGCCCTTGCGGATGCAGGATGATGATGAGCCCGGCCGGCAGATGCAACAGCCGACCCACGCCCGTCTGGACTCGGCCGGCGAGCCGTATACGCTTCATCAACGACGTCATGCTGCCACGATCGGTTGCGACACTTTTTTACCGTCCCCTGATCCAAAAGGGCCGGTGCAGACATACATGCAGCGTGAGCCGCACCGGGGATCACCGATCCCAGGGCCTGAACGCGGCGCGAAAGGCTTCACGACGATGGACAGTTCCGGAGTTCTCGGCAGCCAGACGGATATCGTCCGAGCCCAGGTCGAACGTGCGATTGCCGAGTTTCGCGCCTCGCGGCCGGTGCTGGTCACACTGTCGGACCGTGCGGTTCTCGCCTTCTGTGTCGATGGGATCGACATTGCAGCAGCAAGCGCCGCCGCTGATCTGGCGACGGTGACGCCGCACCTCCTGCTGCCCGCGGCGCGCCTGCGCAGGCTCGGACTGGATCGCACCGCGCCCGGCCGGGTCGCGTTGCCGACCATTGAGGCTGACCGTATCGAGCACCTGGCCCTGACGATCGATGCCGGCATCGATGCGCCGGTCTCCCCCGTCGACGAACTCGACGAGGCAGCGCTGGAGCTCGCACGCCTGGCTCTCGGCGTTCCTGCCGTCGTGATGGTTCCGGTGCCGGCTGACCGTTTCGATCGTTCGCCGGTCCTTTCAGTCGCGGCCGAGGCGCTTTTTTCGTTCCGACGGCTGGAGGCCCAGGGCATCCGCATCGTCGGCCGCGCGCCGGTGCCGCTTGAGGGCGCGCCCGACACGGAGTTCGTGGTGTTCCGCGGTGGCGAGGGGCTGAGGGATCAGGTCGCGATCATCGTCGGCAAGCCCGACCTCGGCAGCACCGTTCCCGTGCGGCTTCACTCGGCCTGCCTGACCGGGGATCTTTTCGGATCGCTCAAGTGCGACTGCGGCGACCAGCTGCGTGACACGGTCGAATGGATGGCCGGCAACGGCGGCGGCATCCTTCTCTATCTCGACCAGGAAGGCCGCGGAAACGGAATTGCCAACAAGATGCGTGCCTACCGTCTCCAGTCCATGGGCTGGGATACCTACGACGCGGATGAGGTGCTCGGCTTCGACCTCGACCAGCGCCGCTTCGACTTCGCGGCGGCGATGCTGAAGCAGCTCGGCGTCACCTCGATCGACGTCATGACCAACAATCCCGTGAAGATCGCCGCCATGTCGGAAGCGGGGATCGACGTCCGCTCGGAGCGACGCGTCATCGGTCGGGCGACGGACCACAATGTCCGCTACCTCACCTCCAAGCGCGACCGCGCGGGCCACGCCATCGATGCAGATGCCCTGATCGCGAGCCTCAGGGCGGGCGAATGAGCGCTGGGCCGCTGGTGGCGGCCGAGGCCTGCGTCCGCTAAGAGTGGCCTGTCCCAGGCGGCCACTCCCATGCATTCGACCGATCCAGCGCCTTTCCGTCTCGTTCCGGCGCTCTTGCTCTTCGCTCTCGGCTGGTTTGCTCTCGCGGCGCCCTGGCTGACCGGTTCCGTCACAATCCCCTGGGATGCGAAGGCACACTGGTATCCGCATCTCGTCTTTGCGGCGCGTGCGCTCCAGACGGGACTATCGGCACTCTGGACTCCCAATATCTTTGCCGGCTCACCAGAAATCGCGGATCCGCAATCCGTGCTCTTCTCGGCCCCGCTGCTGGCGCTCGCGGCGATCGATCCGAGGCCTTCGCTCACCGCCATGGACCGCGCCGTCTTTGCCATGCTCTTCATCGGCGGAGCCGCGGTCATCCTGAACTTCCGCGATCGCGGCTGGCACTGGGGCGGCGCCGTGGTTGCCGCGCTGGCCTTCGCCTTCGGCGCGGCGGCAAGCTGGCGCATCCAGCACCTGTCGCAGGTCTTTTCCCTTTGCTGGTGGCCGGTGGCCTGGTGGCTGCTGGCGCGCGCACTGGAAAGGGGCTCGATCGGCTATGGCCTGGCGGCAGGACTCGCGGCGGCGCTGATGGTCCTCGGGCGCGATCAGGTCGCCATGCTGCTGGCCTATCTCCTCGCGGCGACCGTCATCCATCACTGGCTGTCGTCGGAACGCCCGATCATCGCCATTCGAAGCAGCCTCGCCCCCCTGACGGCTGCCGCTCTGGCCGGCGCCGCGGTGGTGACGATCCCGGTTCTCATGTCGGCACTCTGGGGAGCTGAATCCAACCGTATCGTCATCGATGAAGTGGGCGCCGGCAGGGGCTCGCTCCACCCCGCTCATCTCCTGACCTGGTTCGCCGGCAACCTCTATGGGGCGGCCGGACCACTCGTCGAACACTGGGGGCCGCCGAGCCCGACTTGGGGTGACAGCGGCCTGTTCCTCGCCCGCAACATGGGAAACCTCTACGCGGGTGCCCTCCCCCTGCTGCTGGTGATTGCCACCGTCCGCAGCGGTGCGGCCTTCGACCGCGACATCCGCTTCGTCACGGTCACCCTGGTGGTGATGCTGCTTTACGCCCTCGGGTGGTACACACCCGCGTTCCGACTGTTCTGGCACCTGCCCGGGGTCGATCTCTTCCGCCGACCCGCCGACGCGGCCTTCGTCATCGGCGGCTTGTTCGCCATTCTCGCGGGATATGGCGCGCATCGCCTGCTCACCGGTCGCCTCGAGACCAACTGGCGCGTCGAGGCGTTCATCGTGCTGGCTGTGGTCGGGCTCAGCGCCGGCCTGATCGTCGCCAAGGGCGCACCGCAAGCCGCCTGGGCATCGCTGGCCATCGGAACCGGCTCGCTGGCTGTCTCGCTCATTCTTTTGGCCAGCCGTTCGCGGCTTGCCGCCCTGCCCTTTGCGGCGGCGATGGCGGTGGTGCTTACTGTCGACCTCAGGCTGACCAACGGCCCGAGCGAGTCGACGGCCCTGCCGCCGTCCGCCTATGCGGTGCTGGAGCCGCAGACGCCGAATCCGTCTGTGGCGCTGATCCGCCGCATCACGGTCCGCAACGAGGAACGGCGCGATCGGGTCGAGCTCATAGGGCTCGGCTACGAATGGCAGAACGCCGCGATGTCGCATGACTTCGAGGACGTGCTCGGCTTCAATCCGGTCCGCTCCGCCGCCTATGCCAATCTGGTCGGCGCCGAGGACATCGCGGCCCTGCCGAACCAGCGCCGGTTTCCGCCTGCCTTCCCGTCCTACCGCTCGGTCCTCGCCGACATCCTGGGCCTGCGCTACATCGTGACCCGCGGCCCCATCGAGGAGGTCGATCGCAGGCTGCCGCCCGGCGCCATGGGCCTGGTGGCGCAGGAGGGTGATGTCCGCATCTACGAGAACCCGCGCGCCCTGCCCCGCGTCTGGATCACGCGGTCAACGGCACCGACGCCTGCAGACCTTGCCGCCGTGGGCTTCCCCGCCGGGCTCGATCCACGCGAGACGGTGCTTCTGGAGGGCGTCGCCGCAAGCCAGCGCGCTGCCGGCGGCAGTGCGCGGCTCCAGTCCTACGGCAACGCCCACGTGACGGTGTCGACAACCACCACCGAGGGCGGCCACCTCGTGCTGGCCGATGCCTGGCATCCCTGGTGGCGCGCGACGATCGACGGACGGGAGGTGCCGATCCGCCGCGCCTATGGTCTGGTCCGGGCCGTCGCGGTGCCGGCTGGCTCCGTGACCGTCACCTTCACCTTCGCTCCGCTTCGCGGGCTGATCGACCAGTTGGTGAGGAGAACACCTAGCCGGCCTTGAACGGTCGAATGGCGATGCCGGCGGCCTCGAGTGTCTCGCGCACCGTCCTCGCCATGGCGACCGCCGCGGGATTGTCGCCGTGGACGCAGATGGTGTCGATCTTCACCTTCAGCTTCTTGCCGGTCACGGTCACCACCTGCTGGTCCTCGACCATGCGCAGGACGCGCTCGGCGGCAAGGGCGGCATCATGGATGACCGCGCCCTCGACCTTGCGGCTGGTGAGGTTGCCCGAGTCGTCATAGGTCCGGTCGGCGAAGACCTCGCGCGCCATGGGCAGTCCCAGCTTCACTGCGGCACGCTCGGTCGAGAGGCCGGGCATGACGACATAGACAAGCGAGGGATCGACAGCCTTGATCGCGCGCCCGACCGCCATCGCCATGTCGTCATCGTCATTGGTCATGTTGCCCATGGCCCCGTGGGTCTTCACATGGGTGACCTTGTGGCCGGCCATCACGGCGAGCGCCTGCATGGCGCCAACCTGATAGGCGATCTGCTTCTCGAGATCCGACATGCTGTCGCCGCGGATGACGCGGCGGCCGAAGCCCCAGAGGTCGCCGAAACCGGGGTGGGCGCCGATGGAAACGCCCTTCGCCTTCGCGATCTCGGCCGTCCTGTGCATGATGATGGGATCGCCGGCATGCCAGCCGCAGGCGACATTGGCCGAGGAGACGATGGAGAGCATCGCCTCGTCATCTCCCATTTTCCAGGGACCGAACCCCTCGCCCATGTCGGAATTGAGATCGACGCTCGTCATGGCGGCCTCCTTCAGGCGGTGTCGGACAGATGGTCCAGAGGGGCATGGGCATCGACCCAGCCGTCGACAAGATTGACCGAAAGCAGGTGCTCGGCATCGAGTTCCACCCCGACGGGCCGCAGGCCGTCGCGCACTGCGGCCAGCATGGCGGCCTGATCGCGGGCAGCGGCGATCGCCTCGGCGAGCGTCACGGCGGTGAACTTCAATTCGCTTCCTGGTCGCTGGTGAACGAAGCGCGGAAGGTCGGCGGAGACGATGGTCGCGATCTTCGGGTAGCCGCCGGTTGTCTGGCGATCGGCCAGCAAGACGATTGGCTCCCCCGAGCCCGGCACCTGGATGGAGCCGGTGACGATGCCGTCGGAGACGATATTGAAGCCTTTGGAATGCTCGATGGCCGGCCCGGACAGCCGGTAGCCCATGCGGTCGGCCTCTGCGGACACGCGATAGGTTTCGCCGAGGAAGGTGGCAATCCCGGCTTCGGAGAAATAGTCGTCCTGGGGGCCCAGAACGACGCGATAGGCGCCGGAGGACACGCGCGGAGCGATGCCCGCCGTGAGATCCGGGCCCAGCGGCGCGCCGCCGACCGGCAGCACCTGCCCGGGCCGCACGGGCGTGCGATCCAGTCCGCCGAGACCGCCGCGCAGATGGAAGGACCTGCTGCCGAGGTCGTTCCTGACAGCGACGCCACCGCTGACTGCCAGCACCATGAAGGTGCCGAACTTCGCAGCACCGACCGTGATGGTCTGGCCATCTTGCGCCGTGGCACTGGTCAGCGCAGGGACAAGGTCGCCATCGATGCGAAGGTCAGCCAGCGCGCCTGCGATCGCGATACGCACGGGGCCACCCTCGACCACGAAAGCGCCGCCGAGCACCGTGAACTCGACTGCCGCCTCACCGGGCTCATTGCCGACCAGCATGTTGGCGACGGCCAAAGCCACCTTGTCCATGGCGCCGGCCGGCCCGACGCCATAGCGCTGATAGCCGAACCTGCCACCATCCTGGATCGTCGTCCCGGCGCCGCAATCCCTGACGAGGAGCCGCATCATGGCCGCACCACCTCGGCCACGGGTTCGCCTGCGGCGGCCGCACGGTCGAGCGCATCCCAGTCGCTCGCCGCGATGGGATGGAAGACGACCTCGTCACCCGCGCCGACGAGAAAGACGGGGTCGCGGTCCGGCATGAAGTTGCGCACCGGGGTTCGGCCGAGCAGATGCCAGCCGGAGGGCGCCTCCACCGATGCGAACAGTGCCTGCACTCCGCCGATGGAGACGGTGCCGGCGGGGGTCTTCAGACGCGGGCTGATGCGCCGCGGGAGAGCTATCGACTGGTCGGCACCCGAGAGGTAGCAGAAGCCCGGCAGGAAGCCGAGCATGGCGACGCGGTAGGTGCGGATGGAATGCCGCCGGA
>VFQR01001674.1_pt1 | contig 16028 bp, 8 predicted proteins | sample 3512321 | NCBI WGS metagenome assembly VFQR01 (sample SAMN10412374, study PRJNA504923) | tailings metagenome | isolation source: Relicate 3 Philex TSF1 revegetated site | place: Philippines: Tuba, Benguet | collected 2017-08-29
AAAGGTAAAAGGTATGCCTGCCTTTTCCTCAATCAAAACGCCACACAGTCCTCCATCACCGTAGTGGGCAGTCATGGCATCGGGTAAGCCGCCTTCTTGTTGATAGAATTGCAAGATGTTGGTTACCCAATCTTTAACCAGGTGAGGCCACAATAACTCTTTAGGTAAAAATTCTTTTGGCCCGGCTGCTAATCGGATAATCCGGACATTATCTACCCCTGGATAGGTGTCAATTACTTCAGCAAATTCTGGCCACTCCGGGTCAATAATTTGACGGGTGAGAATATCAACTTTGTGTCCCTGCTGAGCTATGGCTATAGCCACTTGCTTAACGTAGATCAGCTGACCACCAAAATCTGGGTGTTTGGTTATGTGACTATTGCCAGAATCAAAATTGCCTTGAGGGTTGAGAAATCCAATGTGCATCGCCCACTTCCTAATACAAATTAATTTCTACTAGAGGTTTTTGCCAAACATGGCAGCAGAACACTTTAGTGAGCTTGTTAAAACTCTCAAGACTCAAAAACACAAATAGCCAAGGTGTACACAAATACAAATGAGAAGTAAGTCAAAGGACTTTTATTGATTCCCTTCAACTTCAACCCAGCCAATCCGCGCATTTTCCTATGTTTAAGTTAATCGCTACTGTACTTGGCGTACATATACCCAATGGTATAAATCCTATGGCGATCGCTAACTTCTACTATTCTTGATACTGAATTAAATTACTACCCCTTCTAATTCTTCATCTGTTAATTCATATAATTGGCGCAACTTATCTAATTTTTCATCATCAGCTTGCCAGAAACCGCGGCCATGTGCTTCTAACATTCTGCCTACAATATTGCGAAAAGCTTCGGGATTTGCTTGGCGTAATTTCTCAGCCATTTCTGCATCTAAAGCATAAGTATCAGCCGCTTGGTCATAAACCCAATTATCGGTAAAATCGGCAGTACCACCCCAACCAATTAACGCCGTCATGCGTTGAGAAATTTCAAATGCACCACCCGAACCTTGATTAGCCATTGCTTCGGCCCATTTAGGATTTACTAATTTACTGCGATATTCAATTCTGAGTAAATCGTCTAAATTGCGGGGGGTAGTATCTTTAGAGAAACTTTCTACAAAACTGGTTGTAACTTTTTGATTGCGTTGTTTTTCTGCTGCCTTTTTCAAACCGCCGGTATTAGCGTAATATTCTTGAATATCAGTTAAACCATATTCTACCGAATCGATTTCTTGAACGATGCGATCGCTTGTTTTTAATAATGCATTCAAAACTTCCGGTCTCGCTTGACCTTTATCGTTTCTACCATAGCTAAAAACATTCCGACTTTGCCAAGTATTTCCCAATTCTTCACCAGATTCCCAGTTACCATCAACTACTTTATCGTTCACCAAAGAACCAAAATCACCCGCCGGATTAGAAAACAATCTCGCCGATGCATTTTCTACATCTTGCGCCTGCAAAACTAAAGCATGTTTTCTAATAAAATTTTCTTCTTCCGATTCATCAACATCAGCCGCCCGTTGAAATAAATCATCCAACAATTCAATAATATTCACAAAACTATCGCGGAAAATTCCTGATAAATTTCCCAACACATCAATGCGGGGATGTCCAACTTCCGCCAAAGGTTTTAATTCATAACGAACAATTCGCCCAGTTCCTTCCTTTACAGGTGCAGCCCCCACCAATTCCAACAGAATTCCTAATGATTCACCCTTGGTTTTAATCGCATCTAATCCCCATAACATCACCGCCACAGTTTCCGGATATTTGCCATATTCTGCCAAATGCTGGGCAATAATCTTTTTCGCAATTTCCCTTCCCCTTTCATAAGCCCCAGGCGAAGGCATTCGATAAGGATCTAAAGCATGAATATTCCTCCCAGTTGGTAACACACCAACCCCATCCCGCAACAAATCACCACCAGGCGCAGGCGGAATATATTCCCCATTCAATCCCCTTAACAAATTCGTTAATTCATCCGTAGATTGCATTAACAAATCCCTGATTAATCTCTCCTCTTCTTCTCTGTGTTCTCTGCTTCTCTGTGGTTCGTTTCTTCCTTCCTCTTCCCCAAAATAAGCCTCCAAATACGAAGCCAATTTCTCCTCACTCGGTCTTTCCCCCAAAGTATGTAAACCCGAAGAAAACAACCGATTTTCTAAAACTTTCAAATATTCATATAACTCCACCAAATAATCTTCAAAAGCATGATTGCTAAACATGCGGATATTTTCCGGACTAAAGGCAATTCCCAACTGTTTCGCATCTTCAAAGGGGCAATCGGCATCTAAACCAGTGTCCACAATTTTCTTACAAATCACCGACTTGAGAGCATAATTTTTTTGGGTATCTTCTCGATATTCCGAGATTAAATCTCGCAATGCCATTAATTCCTTATACAAACCTGCACGTCCATAAGGTGGTACATTATGGGAAATTAACACACCATAACCGCGACGTTTTGCCAAAATCGACTCCGAAGGATTATTGGCAGCATATATATATAAATTGGGCAAATTTCCTAACAAAATATCCGACCAAGAATAGCCAGTATTTCCCAAAGGAGAACCAGGCAACCATTCCACAGTACCATGCATTCCAAAATGAACTATGGCATCAGCTTGAAACTCATTTTGCAGCCATTTATAGTAAGCAGCATATTGGGGATGGGGCGTTAAATCCCGTTCAAACATTAACCGCATGGGGTCGCCTTGAATTCCCAATGGTGGTTGTACGCCTATCCACACATTTCCTAATTGCACACCATTAATTTGGAATTCATCACCATAGGTTTTAATACCAGTTCCGGTGAGAGATTTCCATTGTTTTTCGATGCGAGATGTTCGCAGATATCCCAGCCATTTTTCTAATGTGCGGACGTTGACAGTATTTGTGGGGTGGACATCTTGTCCGCCATTCTCAAAGGGCAGGCGAGACGACTGCCCCACAAGCGAATTGTCTTCATCTGCTTCTTTTACCAAGCGAATTAATTCTTCGCCATCTTCTGGTAAATCTCCAATGGTGTAACCTTGGTCTTTGAGTGCAGCAAGAAACTTCAAAAGGCTACGGGGGACATTTAATAATGCAGCTGTGCCCACAGCCCCGTAACCTGGAGGAAAGCCATATAAAATGATGGCTATTTTTCGTTCCGATGCAGGTTTTTGCCGTAAAGCTACCCAGCTTTTCACCCTACCAATTAATCGCTGCACCCGTTCGGGAACTAAATAAATGTTTTCGCCCACTAAACCGCCAAGGGGAACGGTATCAATTGCGCCATCCAATTCTGGTAAAGCATACAAGACGACACTTTGCAAGCCGCCGATTCCTTGACGCGTCCAGGAGTATATATCTTGAATTAATAGTGGTGCTGCAACAATATAAGGTACATTCTTGGCAGTGAGGATGCGCTTTGCTACATCTACCTGACGGCCTGCTTCCATTGAACCAGCAGGGCCACCCACCAGAGGAAAGCCAATGGTGGAAACTATCGCGTCTACCTTTACTGCTTCAGTTGAAAGTGAGGGCGTTTCGATATTACCTAATTTTCGTTGCCCAATTTCATAGTCCGTTGTCATCCAATCTCGTACTGCCACATGTCCTTCCACGCCGTTAATGAAAATCGGCAAAGGAATTAACCCGGCTGCTTCAAAACGGCGAATTAATTGCGGAATGTATGGTTGTTTTGTAATAACGTGTTTGCGGTAAAGTAAAATTCCGATAACAGGCTTTGTGGGGTGGGCATCTTGCCCGCCCTTCGACAATGGTAGGCGAGACGCCTGCCCCACAAGATACCATTCCAAATATTCACGGGGCGATGCAAAAAACCCCGGATAGTCGGGATGCAGTAATCCCATATTCGGCGTTTCCACTGGCGGGGGAATGTCGCCGACTTTTAAACCCAAGTATTTTTCTGCCAGTGTCCAGAATAATGAAGCTACGTTTTCAGAACCGCCGGCATTCCAGTAACCATAGATAATTAGCCAGTTGCGTAAGTCTTGGACTTTTTGCACTGGTATGTATTTCAGGAGTTTCGGGCCAATTTTTAAGAAGCTGATGTAACCAGCGAGTTTGTCTTCTTCCCGTCCGTTGCTAAATTTGTCGAGGATGAATTTAACTGGTTTGGGCATTCCTTTGGGTTTATCGCCAATGGCAAAATCACCCAGCTTGGTTAAACTCATCAATTCCAAGGCTGACTCAAACACTAGCCGGATGGGAATTTGGGCAATGCGATCGCGCAACCACACAACTTGGTCATAATCAAATAGTAAACTACCAAAAAACACATCCGCGCCATCGAGTGCTGCTTGTACTTCCTGGCGCTTGCTTGTAAGATCGCGATCGCTAAATACCCGAATATCCAACTGGGGACAGCCGGAGTTAGCCAAAAAAGCCGCTTTTCTGTATAAGTCGGCGTTAAATGATTCAAACCCAGCAACCAAGACGATGCGTTTCATGCCCATAAGGAAATTTTTCTTCACTTAAATTTTAAACGCGCTTCCAAGCTGATTGTTATACTAATCTGCGTTGTCAAAGGTAATTCTAACTCTGGGGAGATGGGAGAAATGCTATTGGAAAATTTTCAAATACTGCTAAAGGATGATTCAACTATAGGACTCATATTTGATTTGTGTGAAGCTAGTAGTACGCCAAGGCAACTTAGCGGGGGAAAGGGGAAAGGGGAAAGGTTTTAAATCCCTTACCCTTTTCCCTTTAACCTTTACCCAACCCCACTTAACATTTTTGGGTCTTTTTACCTGTTCGGTGTTCTGTGTCTCTATGAGTAGTTCTTTCAATCAAACCAGATTCCTATAAGTACATTTGTCATAGCTTTCTACTTTTAACAAGCGTTATTATCTGAATAATGGGGGTAATTGCTGCATTTCAATTTATTGCAAGAATTACTAGGTGATTCTCGATTTTGATAAATTATGAGGGTTGTGTTTTTTCTAGCAATTTTTCTTTCTCGAATCACTGGATTTAACCTAAAAATCTTTGATTACCTTTGGCATATAAATTTATTTTTATGTCAGGTTACTAATGCTTAAAATAATGCAATATTTTTCAAAAAAAACTTGAAAAACAAGTATTAACAAAATTTTTTATTTATAATTTTAAGAGTTTTGGACTAGTGTAAACAGAAGTCAATTGAGGATGGAATCATGAAATTTGGAATTGATAGCGGCCATAATTGTCCACCAGACACGGGAGCTAGAGGAATCAAAGTTGAGGATAATTTAACTTTAGATGTCGGCAATAGAGTTATAACCAAGTTGAGAGCTTTAGGACATGACGTTGTAGTATGTAAACCAAGTAGTGCGAACACAGTCACCGAATCACTTTCAAAAAGATGTGCTACAGCCAACGCCAGTAGAGTCGATACTTATGTCTCGATTCATTTTAATGCCTTTAACGGACAAGCTAATGGCACAGAAGTCTTTGCAACCAGTGACGCTGGAAGAAAAATTGCTAAACCTGTATTAGATGAAATCGTCAAATTGGGATTTTTTAATCGCGGCGTTAAAAGCGGTTCCCATTTGTATGTTCTCAAAAATACAAATATGCCTGCCATTCTTATAGAGTGTTGCTTTATTGATTCGGCAAAAGATATGAATCTTTTTAATCCAGAAGCAATGGCCAATTCCATCGTCAAAGGTTTAACTGGTACACTGCCAACAAGCCCAGTTACCCCAGTACCAGACGAAGAAGACAATATAGATACTACTATTAAGAGACTGCAACAAAACTTAAATCGACTGAAAGTAACTGATAAAAATGGTAAAACCTTAGTGGAAGATGGCATCAACGGCGCTAACACCAAATCTGCCACAGAAAAATTTCAGACTATTATCGGAGTGCAGCCTACTGGAATTGCCGATACAAATACCTGGAATGCCATAAATGTAATTTTGGCAAAACGAATCATTCGGGTAAACCATGCTGGAGGCGCAGTTGTCAGATACTTACAATACCGTGTAGGTGTTGAAGTTGATGGTGTTTACGGGCCACAAACAGAAGCTGCAATTAAAAACTTTCAAAGGCAAAACGGTTTGGAAGCCGATGGAATTGTTGGGCCTGCTAGTTGGCAGAAGTTAATTGGTTAAACTCAAGGTGTTTGAAGTTTAAAGTATGAAGGATGAGTTTACTGTTGACTGTCTTGTAATTCATACTTCATACTTTATGCTTCAACTTTGAGTGTGACTAACCACGGTTCCGTTCTAGCAGTAGCATCATTAACAAACTTAATAAAATTTGCTGTTCTTGGCGATCGCTGAGTTGATCCACAGCTTTGATGATAAATTTTCTAGAGAGGAAAGTGGGGATTTTCTCCAAACGCATCACAATTGTGCCATCATCTCGGCTCACCAAGTACACTGGATTAAAAACATAACCAGTGAACAAACCCAGAATTGGAATTTCTGCAAACAGGGCATCAGCAACTTTCACCCACGGGTTTTTCTCCTGGATGTTCAAAGTAGTGGTTTCGCCATCAAAAATGTCATAACGCGCACGCCAAATAGATTTTAATCCCCGTCGTTTTACTGAACCAATGTAACTACCATTACTATCGGTAAAGTCATAGCGTGCGGAGAAGTCAATAATCCGGTCTGCTTTGATGTAGTATAAGGGACGAGTTTGCTCTCCATCCGCAAAGATTGTAATTGCTTCCTTGAGCTTGAAGAGTTTCTGTTTAACATAGAAAATCAAATTATTTTGAGCATCAACAACAGATATTTGTGGTGCCAATGCCCACAATTTAAAGGTGAGTTCCAGAGGATATTGCATAGTTTTGGACTAGACAAGAAAATATGACTTTATTAATCCCAATTGTGGGGGAAAAGTAACATTGTTAGGTCATTTCCATCGCAACAGTGGATAGTCATCTTTCAAGGGTTGGTATTTAAAAAAGCCATAGATAAGCAAGTAAAATGCTTATCAGATAGGGGACAGCAGAAATACCAGTGTGGAACTTCTGGATGCTCCAGGGTGTGTAGGAGGAGAAATGCAGGTAGGAAAAAGTAAGGAATTAAGGCTTTCCACCACATCGTGGTGGCAATGCTCCTGTCAATTGGTCTATCTTACACAACTTTTTCATTACGATCGCCCGCAAACTTGGTTTGCGAACTATTCCTCAAACACAACGTGCCCTATCTAACCAACTGCACAAAGTTTTTTCTTTCTTTGTATGAAACCACCCTGCTCCCCGCTTGCGGGGAGGGGAGGTTTTGCGCTAGCAAAGCCGGGGTGGGATCAATACGGTTCGGATAAGCAGTATGAACTTACCTTGTGGTCTGGGAAAAGGTTAATGGTTCGACAAGCTCACCAACCGGGGTAAGGGGATTTGGATGTATTTGAAACCTTTCCCCTTTCCCCTTTTCCCTTTAACCGAACCATATTGGGGGTGGGATGACTGGGGATTAGTTAGTCATTGAGTAAGTTTGCTCTAACGTCATTACAAGGGTTTTACGTTAACTTGACACCAACGGTGAGGACACCAATCCCACAATAAAATCTATTACAACATTTTAGCCTTGCCACGCCACTACATTTATTTACATTACGTATGACGTTTTTTTTAGGTTGAGCTACTTATCAACAAAATGACTTTTCAAACATGCTTTGATAATTGTTATATTTTTCTCTAAAAAAATAATATACTACAAATAGATATCATATATCATACATTCTATCAGTTACTAAAAAGTATAATTTTTAATTTTATATAAACAATATGACAATTTTTGATAATTTGATTGAAATTAACATATCTAAAAATTAGTAAATCTGCGATTATGAAGATGTTTAAAGAATCCTAAAAATGGGGTTTCGCTGCATGGCTAAATCTGAATTAATGGCATCTTTACAGCGGGCTTATAAAATTGCCAGAACATCACTGAAAACCGGCGTTCCCACAGATGAAATAGTTGACATTTTAAAACAAAAAACCACTCGCCGCCGCTTACTTTATGGAGGTTTGGGGTTGGCAAGTGCATTGGCTACAGCTACCTGGGGTAATGGCCGTGATTCTGCGGCTTTTGCAACAATTCCCAAAGTGCTGATAGTGGGTGCGGGAATTGCTGGTTTGACTGCTGCTTATCGCTTGCGTCAGGTTGGGGTTCCTGTGGACATCATCGAGGCGAGAGGCAGTGTTGGTGGTCGGATGCGTAGTTTAGCCAACGCGGCTGGTACTGGTGTGACAGTGGAAATAGGTGGAGAATTCATCGATACAGATCATAGAAAATTACGATCGCTTGCTCAAGAACTGGGTTTAACAACCATCGATTTACTGGCTAGCGATAAAGCATTAGTACCAGAAATATGGTATTTTCAAGGTCGGAAAATTTCTGAATTAGAAATTATTAATTACTTTATTCCTTTAGCAGAAAAAATTGAAGCAGATTTAACTGCCATTGGTGATGGAGATGTGACTTTTCGCTCTTACAATCAGGTGGCTTTCATATTAGATAATACCTCCATTGCAGATTATTTGCAGCAAGCACAAATTAACCCCATTCTCCAAGAATTGCTCAAGTTATCTTACACCACAGAATATGGTCGAGAAGCCACAGAACAATCTTGTTTAAATTTAATATTTTTAATTGGCACTAACACCGATATATTCTCAGTTTATGGCGAAAGTGATGAACGTTTCACGATTCGTGGAGGTAACGACCAAGTACCGCGTTTACTAGCCAATTATGTAGCCAATGTTCTGCAAACCGACACAGAATTAGAAGCTATCCGTATTCTTTCCGATGGTCGTTATCGAGTTAGTTTGCGGTCTGGGTATAGAACCTTCGATCGCACCTATGAAAGAATATTACTGACATTGCCTTTTACCACCTTGCGTTTAGTGCAATTGGATGTGGATTTACCAGCATTTAAAAAGAAAGCGATCGCCCAATTAGGATATGGTACAAATGCCAAATTAATTACAGCCTATCAACAAAGATTGTGGCGTACTCAATATAATTCCACAGGAGCGACATTTACCGATTTAGAATTTCAAACTACATGGGAACCAACTCGCTACGAAAAACGCACCAAAGGTCTAATTACTAACTTTACCGGTGGCGAACATGGTTTATCTTTGGGCAAAGGTTCTGCAGAATTTCAAGCTCAAAAATTTTTACCACAATTAGATAAAATTTTCCCCGGAATTCAAAACCTGCGTCAAGGTGAAGCCATTCGCGCCTACTGGCCCGGAGAAAAATACACACGAGCTTCCTATGCTTGTTATTTAGTCGGACAATGGACAAGCATCGCCGGAGCAGAACAAAAACGCATAGGTAATCTATTTTTTGCTGGCGAACACTGTTCTTTATCCTACCAAGGATACATGGAAGGCGGGTGTGCCACAGGTGAAGTTGCAGCTCGAAGAATCCTCAAAGATTTAGGTTTCCGCAATATCTCTGCTTCACAAGAGTCAATTAATACCAATCAACTACATCGTTATCGAAAAATACCCAGGGCGCAACGTTTTTCTGATGATTTCACAGAATAGTAGTTTGCCAAGTTCACTGGGAGGGGTAAAGGGGAAAGGGGAAAGGGGAAAGGGCAAAGGGGAAAGGGCAAAGGGCAAAGGGGAAAGGGGAAAGGGGAAAGGGGAAAGGGGAAAGGGGAAAGGTTTTAAATCTTCACCTTTACCCCTTCCCCTGTCCCCAGACCTCACCCAGCATTTTTGGGTTGGTAGACCAATAGTGATTTGTTTCATTAATTTTGTAGGAAAAAATGTTCGTAGTAAGGACTTTAGTCCTTGATTTTTAAGTACTTTACTGCTTACTACGAACCCATCAGAACTAATGCGACAAACCACTAAATCTAACCCGCAAACCATCCTTCGGGCGATTAGGAATTCCCATTGTGTCTAAATTTTGATTGGGTAAGATTTCCCAATCATAGCTGCGTAGCAAATGAGCAGCGATAATTTTCATTTCCATTTTGGCAAAAGCTATGCCAATGCAAACACGTGGCCCCCCACCAAAACCAACTAAACTAAAGGGATATTGTTTGTGTTCTTGACGCTGGGGACTAAAGCGGTCTGGGTCAAAACGCTCTGGTTGAGAGTAAATTTCTGGTAGGCGATGAGTTAGTGCAATGGCATAACATAATTGCCAACCAGCAGGAACATGAAAACCTTTAAATTCAAATTCTTTAACAACACCACGAAATCCCGCGCCAACTGACGGACGCAGCCTTTCAACTTCCCATAAAACTTGGTCTAAATAAGGCATTTGCCCCAGCTGTTCTAAAGTTACAGAACTAGCATCAGCAAATTTTAGTTGTTCTTCCCTGGCGCGTTGCAGTACCTCTGGATGACGGGCTAATTCTAAACACAACCAAGTCAACATTGTAGTTGTGGTGTCATGTCCGGCAAAAAGTAATAGTACGGCTTGGGCGATGAGTTCTTTTTCGCTGAGACTGTTACCATCTTCATCTTGGGCTTGCACCAACAAACTCAGAGCATCTTTAGTTGGGTTTTGTTGGCGTTCTCTCACCACCTGAGTTACATGCTCTAAAATTTGATTGCGAGCTGCTATGGCTTTACCAAATTTGGTAAATGGTAAAGGCAATGGATTAATTGCAAACAAGCCACTAGACAAAGTTGTAAACAAATTACTCAAGCGCGCACCTCCAGCCCCAGGAGGCGTACCCAATAATAATTCACTAGCAATATCGAATGTTAGTTGTTTAAATTCCCCAAACCAGCTGAACTCCTGCTGCTTTTCCCACTTTTGCAGATAACTGCGGGTGATATCTTCCATTGTGGTGACATAATGTGCCAATGCCGGCCCGTGCAACGCCGGCATCATCAAGCGGCGATTTTTGCGATGTTCCTTTCCATCTTGCAAAAAAAGTGATTCCCCCAGCAATATCCTGAAATTGGCAGGCCATCCCTCGCGCCAAGAAAAATTCTCTGTATGGCTTGACAAAACAAACTCTAAGGCCTCTGGCCCCACCATAAATACAGTTGGTCTACCAAAAATATGAGATTTGAAGATAGACCCATACTTTTGATAGCGTTTTTTACCAAACTGGCGGTCAAAAAAAAAGGAAAGTGTTTCACCTAATCCAGGTAAACCAAAGCTTCCAGGGGGAATTTGATTACTTTTCATCTTGTTATAAACTTAATATCAATCACAGCAAAGATTAAAAAACAAAGCGATCGCAGAATTCGGATATTACAGCAATTTTCAGGTAAATAGACTACGCACTAGGGGCGCAAAGCCTTACACCCCTACAACAGATGTGGTTCAAATAGATGAAAACTGCTGTAATTACAGTCTACTGAAGATAATTTTAGAAGTCCCAAATCAGCATTGCCAAATCTAGTAGTTCGCTAAGTTCACTTGGCTCTTTAAAGGGGAAAGAGAAAATACCAAACATGCACCCCCTTTCCCTTTCCCCTTTCCCTTTTCCGCTTTTCCCTTTCCCCCTTCCCCTTTCCCCTTTCCCCCTTTCCTTTCCCCTGCCCCTTTTCCCGACTTCTCTTAGAAGTCTAATTTACTATCTTTTACTCTGTCCCAGTTTTTTAGATATCAATGGGTTAACGATATCAAGTATCTGCTGTACTATCTTCGGTGCAAGCAATACAATAGCTACTGTATAAGTTATTGCACCTAACACTATGCAAATAACTAATAATGTTTGTATGTTGACAACATTTTTCAACAATTCCTTAGTTGCAAAAATCACACCTGTCATAGCCAGGACTCCAGTTAATGGAATCACGTACTGCTGTAGATAAGTAGTCAATTTAATACCAATGAGTTTGCGAATAAACCACAAATCTACAGGTGTCAACAAATAACTACGAATCACATAAACTGCTGCCACAGCGACAATTCCCCAGTGTACGGCAATGGCAAAACCGATAACATTCGCTATGGAATGCATAAAGTTTAGCCTCAGTTTCCAAGCTGGTTTACCCATCGCTGTGATTACAGTGGTGTGGAAGTAGGCAACTGAGTGAACAATTCCAATAAAGGCGAGTATTTGCATCACTGGAATACTTGGCAACCATTGTTCTCCGAATAAAACTCTGACTAATTCGGGTGCTAGTGCTGCCATGCCCAAAAAGGCTGGAAAAGAAATGAAGCTAGTAAGTTGGGTTACTTTGTAGAAACCACTTCTCAACTTTTCAGGTTCTTGCTGTAACCTAGAAAACGCAGGCATCGCTACCTGATTGATTACACCAGTTAATAACTGGGTAATAATTAACAGTAAACGGTAAGCGACGGAGTAATAACCCAAAGCAACTGGGCCTAAAAAATAACCTATCAATAAGTCATCGGATCTGCGATTAACAAAGTTGAGTATTTGAGTGCCAACTACATTAATACCGAAGGAAAATAATTCTCCAAAATGTTTTTGAGAAAACTTGAATCTCGGTCGCCAATTGCTAGCCGACCAAAGAACTATCACCTTCACCAAACTATTTACTAACTGCTGACTAACTAGACTCCAAACACCAAAGCCCATAAAAGCCATGACCACGCCAACCACGCCACCGACGCATACCGCTACCAGTTCGCGTACCGCTAAGGGTTTGAAATCCAGGTTGCGTTGAAAAATTGCTTCCTGAGTACTACTGAGGGAAATAATTAGAAAGCTGAGAGACAGCCAGCGAATAATTGGTGTTAACTGCGGTTGAGAGAAAAAGTCGGCAACTAATCCAGCCGACGCAATACTCAAACCTGTCATCACCAAACCGATACCCAAGTTAGTCCAAAAGGCTGTATCCAGATGTTCTGGTTCCAGTTCCTTACGTTGGATAATCGCTACAGAAAATCCTTGGTCAAGGAAAATAGTTACAAATGCCAGGAATATACTAGCTGAAGCAACTAAACCAAAGGTCTCAGGCCCAAGCAGACGAGCAAGCAGCGCAAAAACAACAAAAGCGATCGCTTGGCGTCCCCAATTCTGAATTGCAGACCAAAATACGCCTTTTAATGCCTTCTGTTGAAAATTCGATGATTTTTTGGGTGGTTCCATTGGTTAAGTCTCTAAAAAAATTAATTCCTTCTGCTTGTACTGATATAGCCACAACGATGGTTGTGATTTTTGCCAGCAAAAAACTGTTACTGCAATTAACTAAATCCCTTCATATCAGGCTTGTTAAATAAATTACATCAAAAATACTCAAACATTCTTCCACCTTGGGGCGAAAGTGCCAGAAATATCCTTGATTGAGAATAATGTTCTGTGTATGTTTAGGCATTCTTGTTGACAAGTGTCTTCAAGCACATGTTTCCTAACAATACCCTATTATGATTTTGGATTTAATCAGCTAATTTTTCCTGACTGGAATTAGAAACTCCAAATTTGACAGGTATCAAAATATCATCAATGAACTACAAAGTTAAATATATGACATAAAGTATTTTTTTACTCATTTAATTTAAGTATATTACTCACATTGTAGCTATCCTAACGCATCAAGCCTTAGTAACTAAAATCTAATACTCACGGAATTGCAAAAAATCAATTATTGAATTTTTGGTATCAAAATAGCTTTTTTTGGCTGTGTTAGCTTTTCCCATGTCTTAAAAGCAATGGGATATTTTTCTATTTATAAGGTTCAATATCCTCAGTCAGCCTTAAAAAACAGAAAATTTATCAAAGCTTTAAATTCTAATGGGTTAGAGATAGTAATTTGGGGTGGGAGTGGGGAGTGATATTATGTCCGGTTGAAGACTTATTATTAGGACTGACGCTCTTACGCGGGGAATTTTTTTGATAAGTGATTAGGCGGACATGATATGACGCACAAGAGAGAGATTTTGATAATCAGTGATTATCCGAAGTTGATATAAAACGTAGTTTTTGCTGTAGAGAGATGGAAAATAAAAATTATGAAATTACGTTTGATGAATGCAAATTGCCAAGCTCAAAAACTTAACACCAAGGATTTTCAGCCTTTTTTATTGTAAATTCGTGTCCATTGGGTTTCGTTCATCAAGTCATATCGTGTCTGAGTGGGATGCAATGGCTGTGGGAATCATAACTAATTATGCGGATATGATATCAACTTGGGAGAATTTTAAATTATCAATAAATAGAGGTGAATTTGATATATTTTTAAACAATATATGATAAAATCAGGCGCATTTCAGAGAACTCCAAAAAATCAATTATTTCAGTGAAAGCGTTGACTGTGGACTGTCAACGGTCAACAGTCAACACTCTTCTATGGAATATTTTTTGGCGTTGCATAATTGCGGGATGATTTGAGAATTTGCATCAAAATATAATCCCCGCGTCTCCGTGTCTTTGCGTCCCCGTGTCCCCGCGTCTCTATGTCTCCATGTCTCCGTGTCAGCCTAAATCATCCCATTATTCAGCAACGCCTATTTTTTTACTTGGAAGTCCCTTACTGCTAAATCTCTACCAGGACTTACGCAAAAATAACGTAATTGGGTCATTACGAGCGATAGCGTACTCCTACACAGAAGCAAGCTACGCACAGCGTCTCGTAGAGAAGTAATCCCCCCTAACGCTGGGATTGCTTCCCTACACTCCGTTTCGGTCGCAATGACAATATCGACGTTGCGTAAGTCCTATCTACTTCAAAATAAATCTAAATCCGTTACAGCACCAACACTACTAGAAGATACTAATTTGGCATATTTAGCCAACACGCCTTTAGTGTAACGTGGTGTAGGAGGTTGCCAATTAGCACGGCGACGCGCTAATTCTTCATGGGAGACGTTTAATTGCAATAAACGAGCTGGTGCATCAATGGTAATGCTATCGCCTTCTTGGACAAGAGCGATCGCACCTCCAACTGCTGCTTCTGGTGCAACATGACCAACCACCATCCCATAGGTACCACCAGAGAATCGCCCGTCAGTAATTAATCCTACGGCATCTCCCAAGCCAGCACCAATAATTGCCGAAGTGGGAGCCAACATTTCTCGCATTCCAGGGCCGCCCTTTGGCCCTTCGTAGCGAATCACTAAAATATCCCCTGGTTGAATTTTACCCGCCAAAATCGCATCCAAGGAAGCTTCTTCTGATTCAAATACCCGTGCGGGCCCAGTGATTACTGGCTTTTTCACCCCGGTAATTTTAGCTACTGCTCCTTCTGTTGCTAGATTGCCTCTGAGAATAGCTAAATGTCCTTGGGGATACATGGGGTTATTCCAAGGACGAATGACATCTTGGTTGGCAGACGGTTCCTCTGGAATATCTGCTAATATCTCTGCAATGGTTTGTCCGCTAATTGTAATGCAGTCTGGATGTAGTAAATCATGCACAAGTAGCATTTTCATGACTTGGGGAATGCCTCCAGCTTTGTGCAAGTCAGTAGCTACATATCTGCCACTTGGTTTTAAATCACACAAAACGGGGACGCGACCGCGAATAGTTTCAAAGTCGTCTATGGTTAACTCTACCTCTGCGGCACGAGCGATCGCTAAGAAATGCAACACTGCATTTGTGGAACCACCCACCGCCATAATTACAGAAATAGCGTTTTCTATGGATTTGCGGGTAATAATTTGTCGGGGTAAGATTTGTTTTCTGATGGCTTCCACCAACACAAATGCCGATTTTTCGGTACTATCAGCTTTTTCGGCATCTTCCGCAGCCATTGTGGAGGAATAAGGCAAACTCATACCCAGCGCCTCGAAAGCAGAAGACATGGTATTGGCTGTGTACATCCCACCACAGGAACCAGCACCAGGACAAGCGCGACTTTCAACTTCTAATAATTCTTTGTCGTCAATTTTCCCAGCACTGTATTGACCGACGGCTTCAAAAGAACTAACAACCGTTAAATCCCGTCCGTTGTAGTGACCAGGTTTAATGGTGCCACCATAAACAAAGATAGCTGGAATATTCATCCGCGCCATGGCCAGCATTGCCCCTGGCATGTTTTTATCACAACCACCAATGGCCAGTAAACCATCCATACTTTGCCCAGTGCAGGCGGTTTCAATGGAATCAGCAATCACTTCTCGCGACACCAGGGAATATTTCATCCCTTCAGTTCCCATTGAAATCCCATCACTAA
>VFQR01001675.1_pt1 | contig 16027 bp, 10 predicted proteins | sample 3512321 | NCBI WGS metagenome assembly VFQR01 (sample SAMN10412374, study PRJNA504923) | tailings metagenome | isolation source: Relicate 3 Philex TSF1 revegetated site | place: Philippines: Tuba, Benguet | collected 2017-08-29
GGGTGAGCGTGCTGCGGTTGCCGTCGCTGTCGGTGGCCGAATACAGGCAGCTGTAGCTGCCGACGACGCTCGGGTTCACCGCGCTGCAGTCGGCGCTGACCAGCAGGCTGCCGTCTTCCGCGTCGCTGGCGCTGGCACCGGGGTCATTGAAGGTGCTGCCCAGCGGCACCGACAGCGGGTTGTCGCCCTGCAGAACGATCACCGGATGCCCCTGCGGCTGGCTGCCGTCACGGCTGTGGCGGCTGAAGAAGTCCCAGATGATGTCGGGATAGCTGGGGCCGACCTGAAGCGACCATTTGCCGTTGTTGCCCTGGGCACCGCCAATCCAGTAGTGGCCGTGGTTGGTGTCCTGGGGGTTGGGCGTGGCCAGGGGGCCGTCGTAGATGACGGTTTCCACCAGCGAGCGAGTCGCCGTGGTGCTGTCCTGGGTGTAGGCGATATGACGGCAGCCGTAGTCGTTCTGATGGTAGGGCGAGCAACCGGTATCGGACGCCTTGGTGGTCGCCGGGGTGTTGCGGCTGGCACTGCCGAACACCTGCAGGTGGGCGTCGCGCATGTTGTTGGCCGCGGTCTGCAGCACGGTGCAGTCGTTCCTGTTCTGCAGAATCATCAGGGGAATCGGGTAGGCATCGTTGACTTCGCTGCGCATGTCGGCCGCGACCTGGCTGACACTACGGAAGGTGGCCGAGCCCGGGCATTGCCCGGACAGCGAGACCGAAGACGCCGTTTCCCGGTACGGCGGGCCTGCCGCCGGCGCTGCGGCCGCCCAGTACTCGTTGTAGGCCACGGCAGCGACCAGGGCCATGGCGCCGCCGGACGACAGGCCGGTGATGAAGCGCCGGTTGGCGTCGATGACGAAGTTGGCTTCCACCTGCTGGGCGATGCGGTGCAGGTCCGCGACCTCCCCGCCACCCTGGTGGATGTGCTGCTCGAACCAGAAGCCCCAGCAGTTCTCGTTGCGCAGCCCGTCGTAGCTGGTGATGAAGGGCGCCACCAGAATGAAGCCGTAGCGATCCGCCGCCGCCTTGAGGCCCCAGTCGTTGAGCACGTCGTCGTGGGTCTGCCGGCAGCCATGCAGCGCCATCACCATGGGCGCAGGCGTGCTCAGGCCGGTAGGGACATACACCTTGTAGCTGCGCTCGCGCGAGCCGCTGTAGGCCTGTTGCGCGGAGGTGTAGGAGAAGGTTTGCCCCGCCGTGACCGTGGTCGGCCACAGCAGGATCATCAGCAGGGAACACAGGGCAGCAGTGAAAAAGCGGCAAAGACGCTGATCCGCCATGCCTTGGGGCAAGGATTGCTTGGTCATGGGCGTACTCCGTTATTGACGTTGTTTTCTGGAGGTGCGCGACCACCCTGGGACAGCTCCAAACTGCGGCTGCCCGCCAGACGCTCGCCCTGACGTCTTTGGAATATTCGTGCCAACCGGCAAGGCCCAATGTTTTCAATGAGTTGGCGTCAGCGGCGGGCTGAAGCGCAGGTCGTTTCCAGGATCTCGGACAGTTTTATCCGGCCGGCGCCCGCGCAGCGGCCCTTTGTGTCCAGAAGTCGGGAGGAGGCTGTCCAGCGGGCCAGACCCTGGCCCGGCAGCGCCCCGTCCCAGAGCGCCCTGCCCCGTTCCACCGGCATGCGCTCGACCAGGTCCGTCACGGCCTGGATGCCGGCAGCAGCCGCACCAGCAGCGCACCGCAGGAGGCGACGATGGCCAGCGCCACCACCCCGCTCCAGCCCCACTGCGCCAGCGCCATGCTGCCCAGCCCGGCACCGCTCGCCATGCCGACGAACACCCCGGTGAACAGCACCGCATTCAGGCGGCTGCGCGCCGGCGGGTCGATGCCGTAGACGATGGTCTGATGGGCGACCAGCGAGGCCTGGATGGCGAAGTCGAAGCCGATGGCGGCGACCACGATCAGGCCCAGCTGGGCCTCGAACGGCAGCGCCTCGACCAGGCCCAGCAGGGCGAACGAGCCCAGCGTCAATGCCGCGCCGAGGCGGGTCACGCCTTCGGGACCGCGACGATCGGCCAGGCGCCCGGCGAGCGGCGCCGCCAGGGCACCGGCCGCACCGGCCAGGCCGAAGGCGCCGGCCGCCGCGCTGCCCAGGCCGAAGCGGGCATGCAGCATCACCGCCAGCGTCGACCAGAACGCGCTGAATGCCACCGACAGCAGTCCCTGGGCCAGCGCCGCGCGGCGCAGGGCCGGATAGCGCGACCAGAGCTTGAGCATCGAGCCAAGCAGCGCGCCATAGCCCAGCGAGGTGGTCGCGGCGAAGCGCGGCAGGCCCCGCCAGGCACCGAGGGCGAACAGCGCGATGGAGATCGCCGCCACCCCATACACCGCGCGCCAGCCGAACTGCTCGGCGATCAGTCCGCTCATCACCCGCGACAGCAGAATGCCGAGCAGCAGACCGGTCATCACCGTGCCCACCACCGTACCGCGCTCGCTCTCCGGGGCCATGGTCGCGGCGGCCGGGACGATGTCCTGGGCCATGGTGGCGGCGAGGCCGATGGCCAGGCTGGCGACCAGCAGGGCTCCCACGCCCGGCGCGATGCTGCTCAGCAGCAGGGCCAGCATCAGCATGCCGGCCTTGGCCAGGATGATCCGCCGCCGGTCGTAGCGGTCCCCCAGCGGCGCCAGCAGCAGGATGCCCAGGGCGTAGCCGAGCTGCGTCAGCATCGGCACCATGCCGACGGCACGCTCGCCAGCCTGGATGTCGGCGCCCAGCACACCCAGCATCGGCTGGCTGTAGTAGAGGGTGGCAACGCTCAGCCCGGCCCCCGTGGCCAGGAGAAGCACGAGCCCGCGCGATAACGCGGGTGCGCTGTGCGCCAGCGCGGGGGAGCAAGGTGTCGAGGTCATGAGCGTTTTCCCAGAGGCTTGAACGAGGGCGTCATTCTCATCGCGTATCGAAAGGCGCTGTAGTAGCCTTCCAGGCAAATCAGTTATGCACTTTACGTATGAGCGAACTCGTCACCAGCCTCGATCGCATCGAACTGCTGCGCACCTTCGTCCGCATCGTCGACGCCGGCAGCCTGTCGGCCGCCGCCGCGCAGCTGAACACCACGCAGCCCACCGTCAGCCGTCGCCTGCAGACGCTGGAGCGCTCGCTGGGCCTGCAGCTGCTCAACCGCACCACCCACGGCATGCAGCTGACCGGCGATGGCGAGCGCTGCTACACCTACGCCCGGCAGGTGCTGGAAAGCTGGACGGAGATGGAGGACGAGCTGATCGGCGCACGCGAAGACCCTCGCGGCACGCTGCGCGTGCAGGTGCCTCACGCCTTCGGCCAGGACCAGCTGATCGCCCCGCTGGGGGAGTACCTGCGTCGCTACCCGAAGGTGAGCGTGGAGTGGGTGCTGCACGATCGCAGCCCCGACTTCACCGCCGAGGGCATCGATTGTGCGATTCAGGTCGGCTTCATCGAAGACCCGTCGGTGGTCGCCATCCGCCTCGGCGAAGTGCCGCGGATCGTGGTCGCGGCGCCGCAGCTGCTCGGCGACGAGCCGCTGCCCGCCTCGACCGAACAGCTGCAGCGCCTGCCCTGGCTGGCGCTACGCACCTACTACACCGACGAGGTGGTGCTGACCTGCCTGCGCGACGGTCGCTCGCACCGCTTTGCGATCCAGCCGCGGATGAGCACCGACAGCCTCTATGCCCTGCGCAGTGCCGCGCTCGCCGGGCTCGGCGCCTGCGTCAGTTCGGCCTGGATAGTCGCCCGCGATATCGAGGAAGGCCGCCTGGTCCAGCTGATTCCGCAATGGCAGGCCGCGCCCCTGCCGGTCTACCTGATCTACCCGCATGCGCGCAGCTACCCGGCCAAGCTGCGCCTGTTCGCCGAGCTGATCCGCAGCCGCATGCCGAACCTCGTCGGCCTGCGCGCAGCAGGTGCCGAAGGTGCGCAGCCGGGCAGTCGTCACTGACGCGCCGTGCTCAGCGCAGCTTCTCCAGCATCTGGTAGTACCACATGCCGGCGGCCAGCATCGGGTTGCCGAGCTGGTCGCCCAGCGGCACCTTGATGTGCCTGCAGGCGGCGAAGGTGTCGTACTGCTCCAGGTCGCCGGTGATGGCCTTGGCCATGATCTCGCCCATGATGTGGGTGGTGGCGATGCCGTGACCGGAGTAGCCCTGGCAGTACCAGACGTTGCTCGACAGCTTGCCCAGCTGCGGGATGCGGTTCATCACGATGCCCATGGCGCAGCTCCACTGGTAGTCGATCTGCACGCCCTTGAGCTGCGGGAAGGTGCGCTCGATGCACGGGCGCAGCTCGCCGGCGATATCCCGCGAATCGCGCCCGGAGTAGTTGCAGCCGCCGCCGAACAGCAAGCGGCCGTCGGCGGTCAGGCGGTAGTAGTCGAGCACGAAGCGGCAGTCGTACACCGCCAGGTCCTGCGGATTGATCTCTTTCGCCAGCTCGCCCAGCGGCGCGGTGGTAACGATGCCGCCCATGGCCGGGAAGATCAGGCCCTTGAGCTTGCGCCGCTCCAGCTTGTGATAGACGTCGCCGGCCAGCAGTACCTGCTTGGCCTCGATCCGCCCGCCGCGGGTGACCACCGCCGGACGCGCGCCGTGGACGATCTCCAGCACCTCGGAATGCTCGAAGATCAGCGCGCCCAGACTCTCGGCGGCCCTGGCCTCGCCGATGCACAGGTTGAGCGGGTGCAGGTGCATGTTGCGGCTGTTCCTGATCGCCCCGCAGTACAGCTCGCTGCCCAGTTGCGCACGCACGCCGGCGGCGTCGAGCAGGGTCACCTCGTCCCCCATGCCGCGGCGCTGAGCCTCTTCAAAGGAGGCCTTGAGCTCGTCCATATGGCTGGGCTTCATCGCTGCGTGCAGATGGCCGTGCTTGAGGTCGCAGTCGATGCCGTATTTGGCCACGCGGTTCTTGATGATCTCGTGGCCGCGCCAGCGCAGGTGCCAGATGAAGTCGTCCACCTCCTCGCCCAGCGTGTTGCGCATCTGCTTGCGCATGGCCTCGTCGCCGGACAGGCTGCCGGTGACCTGGCCGCCGTTGCGCCCGCTGGCGCCCCAGCCGACCTTGTTGATTTCCACCACGGCCACTTTCAGGCCGCGCTCGGCCAGCTCCACCGCCGTGGCGATGCCGGTGAAGCCGCCGCCGATGATGGCCACGTCCACCGTCACGCTGCCCTGCAGCGACGGGTAGTCGGTCTCGAAATTGAGCGAGGCCGAGTAATAGGACGGCGCGCGCTCGGCGCCGGGTTTGACGGGTTGGGTGATGGCGTTCATTGCAAAGTCCTCGATGCGGCTATACGCCGTAGGGTGCGCCGTGCGCACCGATGAATCCGGAGAATTCGCGGCTGAAGCCGCTCCTACATGGGTACACACTTCGTAGGAGCGGCTGGGCGGCACTCCGCTTCAGCCGCGATGCTGTTCAGTCAGGCATTACTCAGGTACCAGCGCCAGTCCTGCTCGCCGACCTCGCCCATGAACTGGCGATACTCGGCGCGCTTGACCGCGAGAAACACCTTGAGGAACTCCGCGCCGAAGGCGTCGCGCGCCCAGCCGGAGCGCTCCAGCGCCCGGATCGAAGTCAGCCAGTCGGTGGGCAGCAGCTCCTTGGCCTGGGCATAGCCGTTGCCCTGCACCGGCTCACCCGGATCGAGCCCCTCGCGAATGCCGCGGTGGATGCCGGCGAGGATCGCCGCCGCGGCCAGATAGGGGTTGGCGTCGGCGCCGCAGATGCGGTGCTCGACATGCCGGGTCGGCGCCGGGCCGCCCGGCACGCGCAGGCTGACGGTGCGGTTGTCCACGCCCCAGGTCGGCGCCAGCGGCGCGTAGCTGTTGGCCTGGAAGCGCCGGTAGGAGTTGGCGTTGGGGCAGAACAGCAGCAGCGAATCGAGCAGGCTGGCGAGCATGCCGCCGACCGCCTGGCGCAGCAGCGGCGTGCCGGCAGGGTCTTCACTTGCGAACAGGTTGGCACCACCCGCATCGGCCAGGCTCACGTGCATGTGCATGCCGGTGCCGGCGATCTCGGCGAACGGCTTGGCCATGAAGCAGGCCTGCATGCCGTGGGCGTGGGCCACGCCCTTGACCAGGCGCTTGTAGCGCACCGCCTGGTCCATGGCTGCCAGCGCCGGGCCGTGTTCCAGGGTGATCTCGACCTGGCCGGGGGCGTATTCGGAAATCGCCGTGCGCGCCGGGATGCCCTGGGCCTTGCAGGCCGCGTAGAGATCACGCAGGAACGGCTCGATCTGTTCCAGCTCGCGCAGGCCGTAGACCTGGGTCTGCCGCGGGCGACCGCCGTCGGCGTCCAGCGCCGGCTGCGGGCGGCCCTGGGCGTCGCCTTTCTGGTCGAGCAGGTAGAACTCCAGTTCGCAGGCCATCACCGGGTGGTAGCCGTCGGCCTCCAGCTGCTCGATCACCCGCACCAGCAACTGACGCGGATCGGCCGGCGTAGCCGGCAGGCCTTCGGTCGGGTGCATCGACACCTGTACGGCGGCGGTGGGGATTTGCCGCCAGGACAGGCGCACCAGGCTGCCGGGCAGCGGATAGGCGCGGCAGTCGATATCGCCCACCTCCCAGACCAGGCCGGAGTCCTCGACGTCCTCGCCCTGGATGGACAGGCCGAGCATGGTGCTCGGCAGTGGCCGGCCGCTCTGGTACAGCGCCAGCAGCTCCTCGCGGTGCAGCAGCTTGCCGCGCGGCACGCCATTGGCGTCGAGGATGAACAGCTCGATCAGCTCGATATCGGGGTTGTGCGCGAGGAAGTCCAAGGCTTCCTGCACGGGGGCGAAAGTCGTCATATCGCACTCGCTTGCGCCAGTCGGGCGCTCGGTGTCCGCACGGCCCATTCGATTCTCGAACAGGTTGCACAGGCAGACAAATGGGCATCAGCGGCTGCGGACATGGCGCAGCCATCGGAGTCAGCGGGTGGGGACGATGTCCGGCGGGCGCGCGTGGCGGCAATGCCACAGTGCCCAGAAGGCGAGGATGATGGTCAGCAGCGGGTTGAGCCGCTCGAGCAGGCGGCGCCGCGCCGGGGCGCGGTGGAGCGGAACAGGGACTTGGCAGGCCGGGGAGTTCATGGCTTGGCAGCGTCGCACAGGGTTTGACGTGCGTTAAATCGGGATTTTCATACGCTTGGTTATGCGCCAGCTAAACAAAGCCATACCAGATAATCCGCCGCGATGGAAATCCTGCACCCTGGCAGCGTTGCTACCCGCGCCCGTCACTCATGCGCTTCAGGCGCCGAGAAATCTGAGAAAAAATGTGCAGAATCTTTTCCGACAAACACCTCTATACTCTGCCAAGAGCATGATTATAAAAGGCCTGAACAGGCTCTCTAAATCCGCAGAAAAATGTGCAGAATACATTCATGATCAGTGACAAGAACTACCTGCTCCCCGCCCTACCTGGGGAGCTGCCGGTAGACATTCTGGAAAAGGCCTCGCTGTTGCCCGCCAAAGCTGCCTTTCTCGATGGCCGTCTGGCGCCTGCCACTCGGGCCAGGCTGGTCTCGCTACTGGAAGTCACCAACACCTATTACTCCAACCTGATCGAGGGGCAATACTCTGCCCCGGCCGATATGCAGCGCGCCCAGGCAGCGCCAAAGCGCGAGCGCAAGCAACTCAACGACCTGGCGATGCAGCAGTTAGGCGTACAAACCAGCTTTGAGCGCATCCTGCGTCGCTGGGATGAAGACATTACCTGGTCGACCATGTTTTCCCCCTGGCTGGTCAAACAGGTGCATAAAGCCCTGTTCAAGCACGCTCCTGCCGAGCAGCTTAAGTTGCATGACAGCGAACGCTACCTGGTGCCGGGCAAACTACGCGCTGAACCTGACGAGCAGGTCGAGGTGGGCCAACATCTGGCGCCCGATGCTCAGGTAGTGCACCCCATGCTAGAACTGCTGCAACAGTTCATGGGTGGCTATAAAGACCCTCGCACGCGTTTGATCGCCGCCCTTGCCTATCATCACCGGCTCGCCTGGGTTCACCCTTTCATGGATGGTAACGGTCGCCTGGTAAGGCTGATGACCCATCTGCAACTGGTATATCTTGATCTGCGGCCCAACCTATGGTCGCTATCCCGCGGGCTGGCACGCCGCCAAACCGACTACTACGCGATGATGGCTAATGCCGACCGACCCCGTGAAGGCGATCTGGACGGTCGAGGCCAGCTCTCGCTCAAGCATTACCTGGATTTCATCCGCTTTATGCTGGATGTATGCCTGGACCAGATCGACTACATGAGCGAGGCGCTTGACCCGGCCAGGATGCGACAGCGCATCGAGCGCTTGTTCAAATACCATGAGCGCATCAATGCCGCGAAAATCCGCCCGGGCTCTGCAGCAGCCGTGCATGCATTGCTGAGCATGGGCACGATGCCGCGTGCGACCTTCAAAACCTTTCTCGGCCTGAGTGAGCGTCTGGCGATCGACGAGCTCAAGCGCCTCATCGAACTGGGCGTCGTCCTTAGCCCAACGCCCAAATCACGGGACGTGGAACCAGGCCTACCGGTATGGTTCGCGCAGGAAATTTTCCCCGATCTGCATCGTCGCTTTACCTAGCCGGCCAGGCCGCCCCTACGGCTCTGGCCGATAGCCCAGACGCAAGCCGCCCCAATGCCGCCCCTGCACCATGATGGGTACCGACAGGTCATGCATCAGCTCGCCGGTATCGCGCATGTAGGTCTGCAGCAGCAGGGCCTGCCTGTGGCTGCCGCAACGGATGCCGGTGCGGTCGTTGAACAGGCGCTTGCCGCGGCTCTTGGCAGCATCCACCGCGGCATCGCCGGTGGGCGGGTGGTTGAAGGCGGCGTTGTGCGTGGGCACGTAGCCTTCCGGCGTGGTGGAGATGGCGAACACCAGCCCTTCGTGGCGCTTGAGCAAGGGCTCCTGCAGCGCCGGCAGCACCTGATCGGCGTACTGGTCGAAGCGGGTGCGGTACTTCTGCGGCTGGGTGCCGGGGATCGGCTGGTAGTGACGATCGAACAGGTCGTCGAGGCTGATGCGCCCGGCCTGCAGGTCCTGCTCGAACTGTGCGGCGATGGCGGCAGCCCCTTCGCGGGCGAGGTCGTAGGCGCGCTGGTGATAGTCGTCCAGACCCACTTCGGCGAGCTGCTCGCTGACCGTCTCGGCCTGGCCGACCAGCTGTTCGGCGGCAGCGGCCAGTTGCCGCGTCTGCCCCTCGCTGCCCTGTACATCGTCCTGCAGCTGCAGCGCAGCCGCCGACAGGCTGGCCAGGCGCTGGTGATTGTCGGCGGTGCCGGCGCTGATCTGCGCCACCTGCTGCTCGACCTCCTCGGCCTGGTCGGCAATGCCGTGCAGACGGCTGCCGGCGGTCTCGATCTGCTGCGCGGCCTGCTCCAGCTCAAGGCTCTGACGCTGGATATGGGCGACCACCGCCGTACTCTGCTGGCGGATGTCGGCGATCATCTGGCTGACTTCCTCGGTGGCACTGGCGGTGCGCGCGGCGAGGTTGCGTACTTCGTCGGCGACTACGGCAAAGCCGCGACCCATCTCGCCGGCGCGCGCTGCCTCGATGGCGGCGTTGAGCGCCAGCAGGTTGGTCTGGCTGGCGATGGACTGGATCACCTGGGTGACCTGCTCGATCTGTTCGGTGCGGCTGCCCAGGCCGTCGATCAGCTCGCGGCTGGCCAGGGTCTGCGCGCTGAGCTGCTGCATGCGCGCGATGGCCTGATTGAGCTCGGCCTGGCCGCTGGCACTGGCTTCACGCACATGCTGCGCAGCCGCCAGGGTGTGTTCGGCGCGGGCCGCGCTGTCCTGCTCGGTATGGGTGATGGCTTCGGCCGCCTGGCTGACCTGCTGCACCGCCGCCAGTTGCGACTGCAGGCGCTCGGCCAAATGCTTGACGGCATGGGCCACCTTGGCCGCGGACAGCGCGTTGTGGCAGGTATGTCGCGACAGGCCGCGGCTGAGTTCGACGAAGTCCGTGCTGGCGGCCTGCCGCACGGCGGGCGCGGCATCGTCGCGGCGCTGCCAGGGGCCAAGCCAGGGCCACAGCGCCAGCAGCAGGAAGGACGGCACGCTGATGTACGCCGGCAGCTGCACCTGCTGGTAGACCAGCATCAGCGCGGCCAGCCCCACGGCATGGAGGAAACAGGCAACGGGTGAACGGATAAAGGCAGCTTGCATGACCGACCTCAGAGTTCTTGTTCTGGTGCGCGGCGAGGCGCTGTAGGCGGACGGGGTCACGACGGGCACTCTCCCTGAATATCCCACGCGACCTGGGCAGCAGGCTACGTGGATGCAGGCCCGGCGAAAAAACACGCTATCAGAGCCGGGCACCATGGCCGCGATTCGAGCAGCTTGGAAGCACTGGCACCATAAAACTTTGGTAGCACCCTGCCATGAATTTAGACGGTCCTCCACCTGGCAGGCCGATAAATCCAACGCCGCCTTGCGCAGCCGCCGCGCCTCGGGGCAAGGCTGTTCCAGCGGCGCAGGCGGGTTGGCTGCCGGCATACACTGTATCGACGGCAAAGGCAGTGGCATGAGCGGATCGTGCAGAAGCCCGCTTCGGCCTTGACCCGTTGCGTCGCCACCCAAGCGGTTCGACGGCGGCTACCCCACCATGCGGTGGCGCTTGACGAAACGTCGGTCCAGCCAGTCCTTGCAATGCCCGTATAGCTGCCCGCCGCCACTCCAGTCATGCCAGCCCAGCAGCGCCCCGCCGTCACCAGTGGCGAGCAGGGCCAGGCTCTGCCATTGCGCCCGGTACTGGCGCAGCGGGCGGCCCTGCAGCGCGGCCTGCAGGTTGGCGCCGAGCACCGGGGCCTGGCGCACCGCGAAGCGCCCGCTGCGGCGCATGCCGTCGAGGCTGGCGCTGTCGCCGACGGCGAAGATCTGCGCGTGGGATTCGCTCTGCAGGGTCGGACGAATGGCGATGAACCCGGCTGCATCGCTGGCCAGCTGGCTGGCCGTCAGCCACGGCCAGGGCCGCGCACCACTGGCCAGCAGCAGGCGCCGCCCGCGCCATACCGGCTCGTCGCCGCTGAGCAGCCAGTCATCCTCGATCCGCCCGATCGGACAATGCTCGCGCACCTGCACGCCGCGCTGACGCAGATGGCCCAGTGCACGCAGGCGCAGCCCCGGCGACAAGCCATCGAGCAAGGTGCCGCCGCAGAACAGCGCCAGCGCCGGCACCTGGTCGGCCAGCGCCAGGGCCAGCTCCACGCCGCCGGCCCCGCCACCGAGAATGGCCATGCGCCGCGGCTCGGCCTGCCACTGCTGCCAGCCTTCGAGCAGCTTGTCGATGGGTCTGGCGGCCAGTACCTGCATGGCATCGCCCTGCTGCGGCGGGATGGCCATGCCGGCACCGACATTGAGCGACAGCCACTCGCCCGCAAGGCTGCGCCCATCGGCCAGGCGCAGCACGCGGGCATCGGCATCCAGCGCAGCGATCTCGCCCTCGATCAGATCGACCTTGGCCGCGCGGCACAGTGGCTGCAGTTCCACCCGGCAGTCCGCGGCGCTGAAGCGGCCGCTGATCAGCCCCGGCAACATGCCGGCGTACCAGGCTTCGGGGCCGAGGCTGAGCAAGGCGATGCGACCGGGCGGGCGCTCCACCAGGGCCCAGCGGCGCAATACACCGAGATGGGCATGGCCGGCCCCGGCCAGGATCAGGTCGTACTGGATCATGCGTTGTTGCATCCGTCGCGGTACTGGCTCGGCGTCTGCCCGGTCCAGCGTTTGAAGGCCCGGCCGAAGCTGCTGCTGTCGCTGAAGCCGAGCAGGTAGGCAATTTCGCTGATCGAACAGCGCGGGTCGCGCATATGCCGCAGGGCCAGGGCATGGCGTGTCTCGCCGAGCAGCGCCTCGTAGCTGGTGCCCTCGTCAGCAAGGTGGCGCTGCAGGCTGCGCAGGCTCAGGTGCAGGGTCTGGGCGATGCGCTCGGCGGACGGCTCTCCGTCGGGCAACTGCGCCTCCAGGCAGCTGCGCACCCGCTCGCTGCAACTGGCAGCCTGCAGTTGTTCCAGGTTGCGCCGCAATACCGCCTCGTTGTGTTCGGCCAGTTCCGGGTTGCCGTCGTCCAGGCGCTGCTCGAAGGCGGCGCGGGGAAAGCGCAGCAGGCTCTCGTCAGCCTCGAACTGCAGCGGCGCGCGGAACACCGCCTGCCAGGGCGTCGGGTCAGCCGGTCGCGGCCGTTGCAGCTGCACCAGCAACGGCGAGAAATCCCGACTCAGACGATTGCGACAGCTACGCACGTAGATCGCGGCGAAGGCGTCCAGTGCCTCGGGCGCAGGTGCCGGGCTGCCTGGCGGTACACGAAAGCGAAACTCGTAGGCCTCGCCCACCTCGCGCAACTCCAGCTGCAGTGCATCGCTGACCACCCGGTGGTAACGCACGATGCGTTCGAACATCTCGCGCAGGCTGCTGCTGGCGATCAGCGCATAACCCAGGGCGTGGAAGGTGGTCGGGCTGACGTACTGGGAGGTCTTCAGGCCCAGTGCCGGGTCACCGCTGGCGGCCACCGCCAGTTGCCACAGGCGCGTGGTCAGCGATAGCGGGCAGCGTGCGTTGGGGTCGTCGAGCAGCGCCGGGTCGAGCCCCGCTTCGCGGCACAGGGCAGCGCTGTCGAGCCCGAGGACATCGAGCTGCTTGCGCAGGGCGCGGGTCCAGCTGGCCCGGGTGGTGGGTTCGGCGGTCATGCAGATTGGCGTATCCGGTAGGCAGGTTGGCGTGCTCGGTCGGGCGCTATGACGACCGTCACGGCACAGTGAAGTCACAGCCCAATAACAAGAGGATGTCGGCATGTCCCCCTCCCCCGCAAGCCTTAATGACCAGCAACGCGCTGCACATATCCGTGAACAGGTGATGGCCCACGGTAACGCCCTGCGCCAGCGCTACCCGATCCTGCAACATCAGGACGCGCTCGGCGCCGGTATTCTCGCGTTCGCGCTGCTCGGCATGCTCGGCTCGGCTGCACTGTATATCGGCGGCCATCTGGCCTGGTGGGCGTGCCTGCTGCTCAACGCCTTCTTCGCCTCGCTGACCCACGAGCTGGAACACGACCTGATCCACTCGATGTACTTCCGCAAGCGGCCGCTGCCGCACAACCTGATGATGGCACTGGTCTGGCTGGCGCGGCCGAGCACCATCAACCCCTGGGTACGCCGCCATCTGCATCTCAACCATCACAAGGTTTCCGGCAGTGAAGCGGACATGGAGGAGCGCGCCATCACCAACGGCGAGCCCTGGGGCATCGCCCGCCTGCTGATGGTCGGCGACAACATGATGAGCTCCTTCATCCGCTGGCTGCGGGCGAAGAATCCCGAGCACCGGCGGATGATTCTGACCCGCACGCTGAAGGTCTACGCACCGCTGGGGCTGCTCAACTGGGCGACCTGGTACCTGTTCCTCGGTTTCCACCTGCTGGATTGGGCCAGTGCTGCGCTCGGTGCCCCAATCGTCTGGTCGGCCAGTACGCTGAACGTGATGGAAGTGGTGAACGTCGCCGTGGTGGTACTGGTCGGGCCCAACGTGCTGCGCACCTTCTGCCTGCACTTCGTCAGCTCCAACATGCACTACTACGGTGATGTCGAGCCGGGCAACGTGATCCAGCAGACCCAGGTGCTCAACCCCTGGTGGCTGTGGCCGCTGCAGGCGTTCTGCTTCAACTTCGGCAGCAGCCATGCGATCCACCATTTCGTGGTCAAGGAGCCGTTCTATATCCGCCAGCTGACCGTGCCTTTCGCCCACCGGGTGATGCGCGAGATGGGCGTACGCTTCAACGACTTCGGCACCTTCGCCCGCGCCAATCGCTGGACACGCCGTCAAGAGGCGGGCGAGGAGCGTGCGCAGGCTGCCTGACCCCAGCTGAAGGGGGCGCAGTCATTCGTCGTCGCGCGACCCGACGGATGAGACTCGCAGCGCAATCATCGCGCCAGTAGTCGGCTAGAATGGCTCTGCGCCCGACCGCCCCTCAGACCCGACAGCGTCCACCGGACTTCGGCGCCCTCGTAGTAGCCATGAGGCGCCCAGGATGCTTCGACCGCTTCGCTCACTGATCTTGCTGCTTTGCCTGGCCTGCGTCGCGCCGGCCTGGGCGACCAGTGCGTTGCCGCTGCTCAAGCTCAGCGCTGCCGATCTGGCCGCGCCGGTGAGCATCGAGCACAGCCTGCTGCTGGAAGACCCCAGCGGCCAGCTGAGCGCCAGCGAGGTACTGCAGCGCATCGCGCAAGAGGGCCGCCAGGTTCAGGGCACCGCCCGCATCGGCTATACACGCAGCGCCTGGTGGCTCGCCGTGCAATTGCAGACACCGCCAGCCGAACGCCTGCAACTGATCATCGGCCAGACCTTCCTCGATGATCTGGAGGTCTGGCTGTTCGATGGCGAGCAGTCGCTCGGCCCGCTGTACAGCGGCGCAAAACGTCCATTCGCCGAACGTGGCGAGCCCTATCCACAGTTTCTGCTCAACCTGCCGCGCTTGGGCGATGGCCCGCACAGCCTGCTGTTGCGCGTGCAGAGTCATTCGGCGATCAACCTGCCGCTGCAGGTGGTCGGCGCCGAACAGGGCCAACAACTGATCGCCTACAGCTGGCTACAGAGCGGCCTGCTGATCGGCGCCCTACTCGCGCTGGCACTGTTCTATCTGGTCAAGTACAGCACCCTGCGCGAAGCGCAACTGGCCTACTTCAGCCTCACCTCGTTGTGCGTGGCGCTGTACAACACCAGCCTGTACAACATTGCCGGCCTGCTCTGGCCGCAGTGGACGCTGCTGCCCAAATTGCTGGTCAATCTACCCACCGCCGGGATGATGATCTTCAGCTCGCTGTTCATCGCCAGCGCCCTGGGCCTGCAGCTGGGACGCCTGCGCTGGCTGCGCGATGCCCTGTTCGGTGCCACCTTGCTGGTCTGCGTCGGCGGCGTCTTCATCGACCATCCCCACGCCTACCAGACCCTCAACCTGCTGACGCTGGCCACCGGGCTGTATCAGTTGCTGCTGATGATCCTCGGCATCTATCAGCGCCGCCCCTACGCCCCCGGGTACATGCTGTGCTGGAGCGCCGCACTGGTGCTGATGTTGCTGGTGCCGCTGAGCCGCGCTGGGCTGATTCCGCTGCCCACGGGCTTCTATGTGCTGTACGCCTACCTGCCGGCGTTAAGCATGCTGCTATTCGGCGCACTGCTCGACAAGCAACTGGAGCGGGTGCGCCGCGTGCTGCTGAGCAGTCAGGCGCAGGCCATCGATAATCTGGAGCAATACCAGGCGCTGTTCCGCCACAGCGGCGAAGGCATCTTTCGTTGCCATCGCGACGGCCAACTGCTGGAAGCCAACCCGAGCCTGGCGCGTCTGCTCGGTAGCGAGACCCTGCCGGACGATCTCAGCCAGTTGTCACTGCAGAGTCTGGTGGGCGAAACCCAGTGGCGCTGGCTGCTGTTGCAAATCGACGTGCAGGCTGGCGCAGTCAGCTGCGAGTGCCAGCTGTATGACCTCGAACAGCGGCCACGCTGGGTCTACCTGTCGTTGCACCTGCGCCCGCATCAGGAATTCATCGAAGGCATAGTGGTCGACCTCAGCGAGCGCCGCGCACTGGAAGAACGCCTGCAACAACTCGCCGCCCACGACGCCCTGACCGGCCTGCTCAACCGCCGCGAGCTGGAAAGACTGCTCTCGGAAACGCTCAGCGGCGCAGCCAAACGGCGCTTCAGCCACCTGTTGCTGCTAGGGCTGGATCGCTTCAAGCAGGTCAACGACCTCTGTGGTCACTCCGCCGGTGACCAGTTGCTCAGGCAATTGGCAACCCAGCTCGCGCACCAGTTGCCGCGCCATGCCGAGCTGGCCCGCGTCGGCGGTGACGAGTTCGCCGTGCTGCTACGCGAGGTCGATGACGAGGCCGCCCTCAAGCAGGCCGAGGCCTTGCGCCGGGCGGTCGAGCAGTTCGTCTTCACCTGGCAGGGGCGCCCCTTCCGCCTCCACACCAGCATCGGCCTGCTCGCCCTCGGCTCTGGCGTGCGCGACTGGGAGACCGCACTGACCTGGGCCAGCAGTGCCAGCCAACTGACCAAGCACCAGGGCCGCAACCGCGTGTGCCAGTTCAACCCGGAA
>VFQR01001677.1_pt1 | contig 15987 bp, 12 predicted proteins | sample 3512321 | NCBI WGS metagenome assembly VFQR01 (sample SAMN10412374, study PRJNA504923) | tailings metagenome | isolation source: Relicate 3 Philex TSF1 revegetated site | place: Philippines: Tuba, Benguet | collected 2017-08-29
TGCCTCCTGGGCGGTCGTGCGCGGGGGGACCCCGTCGCGCCCACCGGGCAGAGCCCTCAGGGTAGCGCGGCCGGGCGGGGCGGAGCCCGCGTCGAGTGTCTCGAAGAGCTGGTCGTCGAGGGGGAACTGTCCTCGGGGGAGCGGCGGCTCGCGCTCGAGCCGGGCGAGCTCGTCGCCGAACTCCTCCACGTCCGCGAACTGCCGGTACACCGAGGCGAAGCGGACGTACGCCACGGGGTCGATCTCCTTGAGCCTGCGCAGGGCGAGCTCGCCGATGAGGGGCGAGGAGACCTCCTGCTTGAGGCGGTTGCGCAGCTCGGCCTCGATGTCGCGCACGGCGAGGTCGAGGGAGGCCGTCGGCACCTGCCGCTTGTGGCACGCGCGCTGCAGGCCGTCGAGCAGCTTGCCCCTGTCGAAGGGCTGACGCTCGCCCGAGCTCTTCACGACCATGAGCGGCATCTCCTCGAACCGCTCGTACGTCGTGAAGCGCTGCCCGCAGCCCTGGCACTCGCGGCGCCGCCGGATGGCGTCCTTGGCGTCGGCCACCCGTGATTCGACCACGCGGTGCTCGGGGTTGTCGCAGAACGGGCAGATCACGGCGAAACGCTATCCCTGGGGTCTCGGCGGGGCTGGTGACCCCATATTCAGCGTCGTGGGGGGGCATCCTTCCACACGTACCGGAAGATGCAAGCCCCCCGTCCGTCCGCAGAACACGCTCCGAGCGGGTGCTTCCCGCGGCCGTGCCGTCGACCTAACCGCATGCCCCGGACGGCACGGCGGACGGCCGTGCGCGGGCCCCTCCGACCGCGCGCGTCAGTCCAGGAAGGTGAGGTGCGACAGGGGCCAGTACGTGACCTCCGCCTGGCCGATCACGTTGTCCTGGGGCACGAGCGGGGCGGGATCGCCGCCGTTGCGCCACTGGTGCGAGTCGCAGGAGCCCGGGCGGTTGTCGCCCAGGACGACGAGGCTGTCCGCGGAGACCTCGACGGGGCCGAACTCGTACGCCGGGCCGCCGTCGATCTCGCCCACGAGGCCATAGGAGCCGACGTCGCCGGTCAGCATGACCGGGTCGATCGCCTCGGGCACGTCGTACACGGCGCCGTTCACGTAGGTCACGGAGCGGCTGTCGCCCGGCTGGAGCCGGATCGTCTGCACGGTCCGCTCCCCGGTCGCGGGGTCCACCACGAGCACGCGCGCGGTCACGGGCCCGTCGGCGGCGACCACGGTCTCCTTGCGGACCTCCACCGTGTCCCCGGGGATCCCGATGACGCGCTTCACGAACGGGATGTTCCCGCCGCCGGCCTCGCCGCAGGTGCGCGTGGCGGCCTGCGGGGGGTCGAAGACGATGATGTCGCCGCGGTCGATGTCCCGGAACCGGTAGATGAGCCGGTTGGCGATGATGCGGTCGTTGCCCTCGATCGTCGGGGTCATCGAGGCCGTCGGGATCTCGTACGGCTTGGCGACGGCGGCCTGGATGACGAACGCGAGCGCCACCGCGACGGCCAGGGGCAGGATGAAGTCCTTGACGACGCGGCGCATCAGGCGTCCCTCCCCCGGCGGTGGACCCAGGCGCCCGCGCCCGCCGAGACCACCCCGACGGCCGCGAGGACGCCGAGCCAGAGGCCCGGGGCGCCGGACCCGCCGGGCGTCACCGGGGTCGCCGGGACGGCGCTGGCGGAGCCGCACGGCGTGCCGCGACGGGTCACGTGGGTGATCTGCGCCTCCGTGATCACGTCGATCGCGAACGCGTAGAGTCGCTGGTCGTCACGTGCGAGCCGCAGGGCCTCGCGGAACTCGGCGCGGGTGTAGCAGTTGTCGATCCTCGTATCCTCCGCGTCCGCCAGGATGTCGCGTCCGCTCCCGAGGGCGGGGACCGTCGAGCCGAGGAGCACCAGGGCGAGCATGAGGAGCACCCGGTCGGGGCGTCGGAGCAGGGCAGCCACCAGGTGAGCGGGAGTGGGGGCGCCGGGCCCCAGGGCGTCGCGGATCGTAGCAGCGGCGCCCCACGGGCCGATGGACCCGCGGGCCCCCCGTCGTGGACCGCGTGGGGACCCGTCGCGGCGGGCGTGGCGGCGCTCGTGGGATGGGCGCTCCTCGCCACCGGAGGGGGCGGCATCGACCCCGGCGACGGGCTCGGCGGCGCCGGCCCGCGGGCGGCCTTCCTCGCCCTCCTGCTCGGCGCGCCCCTGGCGGCGGGGGTCGCCGTCATGGCCTGGGACCGCCGGGCGCTGCGCGCCCGGCCCTCGCTCCTGGCGATCGGCGCACTCGCGGGCCTCACGGCCTGGTCCGCGCTCTCCATGGCGTGGGCCGCCGCGCCGGACCTGGCCTGGATCGACACGAACAGGCTCGGCATCGGCCTCTGCGCGCTCCTGATCGGCGCCGGGCTGGGCGCCCTGCTGCCCCGCGCGCCCCTCGCGTTCGGCCTGGGGCTCACGGCGGCCACCGCCCTGCCGGTGGCGATCGCCCTGCTCACGAAGGTCCTCCCGGAGTGGCTGGGCGCCGACGCCGACCTCGCCCGCCTCTCGGCCCCCGTGGGCTACTGGAACGCGCTCGCGATGGTCGCCGTGGTCGCCGCCCCCGGCGCCGTGTGGCTCGCGGGCGGGCGCCTCCCCTGGCGCTGGGCCCTGCCCGTGGCGGGCGGCGCGCTCACCATCGTGATCCTCACGACCCTCCTCACCTACTCGCGCGGCGGCGTCCTCGCCCTGGCGATGGCCGTCTCGGTGACGATGGCGTTCACACCGGCCCGCGGCCGGGCGCTCGCCGCCCTCGCGGCCGGGGTGCTGGGCGCCGGCCTGCCGGCCGTCCACGCCCTCACCGACCCGGTGCTCACCGAGGACGGGGTCCCGGTGGACGTCCGCGCGGGGGACGCCCTGGGCCTGGGGTGGCGCATCGTGGTGGGCGTCGCGCTGGCCGCGCTGCTCGCGCCCGGCATCGTGATGCTCGCCGAGCGGACCGGCCTCGACCCCCGCCGCACCGGGCGCGCGGCCCTCGCGGCGCTCGTGGCCGTCGTGGTGGTGGGCGTGGTCGTCGTGGCCGCCGTGCCGTCGGCGCGCGGCTGGGCCGACGAGCGGGTGGGGGAGTTCCGCGGCGACGCGGGGGACGCGGTGGCGAACGACCCCGGGCGCCTCGTGAACACGGCCGGCAACCAGCGACGGGGGTGGTGGGGCGAGGCCTGGCGCGGGTTCCTCGACGCCCCGCTCGCCGGCCAGGGCGCCGGCGGGTTCACGCTCGTGCACCTGCAGGAGCGCCGCACGGGCGACGACTCGCTCCAGACCCGCGAGGCCCACGGCATCCTGCCCGGTGTCCTGTCGGGCACGGGCCTGGTCGGCCTCGTGCTGCTCACGGCCCTCGTGGCCGCCGTCGTCTGGGCGATCGTCCTCGCCGCGACCGGCAGGGCGCCCCCGGAGATCGGCCTGCCCCTCGCCGTCATCGCGGCGTTCGCCCTCCAGGCGGCCGTCGACTTCTCGTGGCAGATCCCGGCCCTCACCGTGCCGGCGCTGGCCGCCGCCGGCGTCGTGCTGGCCGCGGCGTCCCCGGGCCGGGAGCCCGGCGCGCGCACGCGCCCCGGCGGGCTCGCGACAGGGGTCCTCGTCGCCGTCGTCCTCGTCGGGGTCGTCTCCGCCACCCTGCCGTGGTGGTCGGCCCACCGGGTGCTCGCGGGCGAGGACGCCCTCGCCTCCGGCCGGCCGGGGCAGGCGATCTCCCTCGCCGAGGACGCCCGCGCCGCGAATCCCTTCTCGCCCCGCCCGCTGCTGCTGATGGGCCGGGCGTACACGGACCTCCGAAAGCCGGCGCGCGCCCTCGGCGCCTACCGCGCCGCGACGGAGCTCCAGCCGGACAACGCGGCCACCTGGCGCGCCCTGGCGGTGTTCCTGGGGCCGGACCGGCGCGCGTACGCCGCGTGGTCGGAGGTGCTGCGCCTCGACCCCCGCGACGACGAGGCGGCGCTCCGGGCGGGCTAGGCCTCGGCGGTCTGCTCGGCGGCGTCGGCCACGACGTCCTCGGCCTCCGCGTCCCGGCGCCGGCCGAGCTCGCGGCGCAGGCGCGGCACGAGGGCCGCGGCCTCCCACACGATGCGCCCGCTCATCTTGGAGGTGCCCCGCTCGCGCTCGCGGAACGTGATGGGCACCTCGACGACCCGGAACCCGAGCAGCAGGGCGCGGTACGTCATCTCGATCTGGAACCCGTACCCGGCCGCGGTGACCTCGTCGAGCGGGATCGCCTCCAGCACCTCGCGGCGGAAGCACTTGAAGCCGCCCGTCAGGTCGCGCACGCCGACGCCGAGGACCGCCTGGGCGTAGAGGCAGCCCCCGCGGGAGATCGCCCGGCGCAGCGGGCCCCAGCGGGCCACGCCCCCGCCCGGCACGTAGCGCGAGCCCAGCACGACGTCCGCGTCGGCGGCGGCCGCGATGAGGGCGGGGAGGCTCTCCGGGTCGTGGGAGAAGTCGCAGTCCATCTCCAGCACGAGGGCCGCGCCGGCGTCGAGGGCGTGCCGGAACCCGGCGCGGTAGGCCGGGCCGATGCCCTCCTTCGCCGTCCGGCGCAGCACCTCCACCCGGCTGTCGCCGGCGGCCACCCCGGCCGCGAGGTCGGCGGTGCCGTCCGGGGAGCCGTCGTCGACCACGAGCACGCGCAGGTCCAGGCCCGTCCGGTCGGCCACGCCAAGCACCGCCCGCAGCATGAGGACGACGTTCTCGCGCTCGTCGTAGGTCGGGAGCACGACCCACGCCGGCCCCGGGGGCCGGCCCGTCACGACCCGTCCGGCGGGGGCACCGCCACGCCGAAGGTGAACGGCCCGGCCAGCGCCTTGCGCGCGTCGCCGGGGCCCTCCCCCGGGAGGTCGGAGAGCCGCACCCCGATCGCCCGGACCTCCGGGTGGAGGGCGGGCGAGATCTCCAGGCTCGTCTCGCTCCAGCCGGGGCGGGCGGCGCCGTGGATCGGCGAGACCTCGTAGCGGCGCTCGCCGTCGTCCCACACCTCCACGCGCCCGGCGCCGGGCGTGAGCGGCGCGACGCGCAGCGGGTCCTCGGCCAGCGTGCCGACGGTCAGGACCGCCCGGTCGGCGTAGCGCTCGAGGCCCCAGAGGCACACGGCGGCGCCCTCGGCCATCCGCGCCTGGCCCACGGGGACCAGATCCCCGAACGCGCCGAAGGTGCGGGCGGGCACGCGCGCCGGGCGCCCCGGGGGCACAGGGACGTCGGGTTCGTCGGGCACCGGCGCCCCCGTGCGGGCGGGGACGAGGTCGATGTCGAGCGTCCAGGTGGACCCGGTGAGGGGCCGCTCCACCCCGCCGCCACCGCGGGCGACCGAGGTGCGTATGAGGCCGTCGACCTGCAGGTGGAGGGTCCGCGCGTCCGGGGGCGGGACCGGCTCGATCCAGACGGCGGTCTGGAGGGCGCCGAGGCCCGCCTGCTGGGCGAGGTTGTGGACCTCGTACTCGCGCCCCGCGTCGTCCCGGACGGTGAGGCCCTGGCCCGGGTCCCACCCGAGCAGCCCGGGGGCGTCGCTCAGCACGAGCAGCGGCAACACCGCGCCGTCCTGGTGCAGCTCGACGCAGAGGGCCATCACCAGGGTGTCGCCCTCGCGGGCGACCGCCGCGGTGGGGACCAGCCCACCGAGGCTCGCCTGGCGGCGGCGGCCCGGGTCGGTCGTCGCCACGGGTGTGCGGGTGCTCACGGGGACACGGTAGCGGCCGCACCCCGGGCGCGTCGCGCCGGCGGGGGCGACGACGGATAGCGTTCGGCCATGTCCGCACCCCTGCCGCTCGTGCTCCTGCACCCCTTCCCGCTCGACGCCGGGTTCTGGAGCCCCGTCGTCCCGGCGCTGTCGGCCACGCGCCCGGTGCTCGTGCCGGAGTTCCCGGGGCTCGGGTCCGCGCCCCCCGAGGACGCCCCGTCCGTGGACGGCTTCGCCGACGCGGTGGCGGAGGTCATCGCGCGCGACACCCCGGACGGCCGCGCGGCGGTGTGCGGCCTCTCGCTCGGCGGCTACGCGGCCCTGGCGCTCGTGGCCCGGCACCCGGAGCGCGTCGCGGCCCTCGTCCTGGCCGACACCCGCGCGGAGGCCGACACCCCGGAGGGCCTGCGCGGGCGGGCGGAGGGCGCGGCGCAGGTGCGCTCGGGCGACATCGCCGGGTTCCTCGACGGGTTCGCGCCGAAGCTGGTGGCGCCGGGCGACCACGCCTCCCTGCACGCCGCGCGGGCGATCGCGGACGCCCAGGCCCCCGAGGCCGTCGCCCTGGCGCTCGAGGCGCTCGGCGGCCGCGCGGACCGCGTCGCCGACCTCCCCGCGATCGCGGTGCCCACCCTCGTGCTCGTGGGGGAGAACGACGTCCTGACGCCGCTCGCGCACTCCGAGCTCATGGCAGCGCGCATCCCGGACGCCGAGCTCGCGGTGATCCCGGGGTCGGGGCACCTCACCGCGATCGAGCGGCCGGACGAGTTCGCGGCGGCGGTGGCGGGCTTCCTGGAGCGGCGGACCGGCTGAGCGGGGCTACCGCGCCCCGGCGCGGTGGCGGCGGTAGTACGTCGACGCCTTCGCGCGCGCGCCGCAGCCCTCCATGGAGCACCAGCGCCGGCTGCCGTTGCGGCTCGTGTCCACGTAGACCACCGGGCAGGCCGGGTCGGCGCACTCGCGCACGCGGCCGGGGCTGTCGCGCATGAGGTCGAGGGCGTCGAGCACCGCGGCCACCAGGAGGCAGCAGGACGTGCGCTCCTCGGGCGCGAAGCGCGGGGTGAGGGTGTCCTCCTCGACGCACAGGCGGCCCGGCGCGTCGCCGAGCCAGCTCGTCGCGATGCGGCCCACGCGGGGCCCGTCGCCGGCGAGCAGGGCCTCCCGCAGGCCGTCGCGCAGGTCGCGCGCCGCGGCCAGCTCGCGGGGGCTGATCGGAGGCGCCTGATCCACCGCGCCGGTCGCCTCGAACCACCGTGCGAGATCGTCCGGACGGACGAGGAGATCTTCCGGGCCCAACCGGGTATTGCACAGGTCGAGCGCGGGCCGACCGCCCGCCAGGAGGATGAAGTCCCGGGGCGCCGTCATCGTTTGACGATTCTCGGACATCGGCGTATTCTCACCGGCAAAGAACTACCACAGTGGTTGACAGGAGCGCCCCGATGCCATCCCTCCCGCCCGCGATCCATCTCGCCGTCCACCGTCAGGGCGATGGGCCGCCGCTGGTGGCGCTCCACGACCTCGGGCAGTCCGGCGAGAGCATGCTGGAGGCCCTCGCCGCCGTCGAGGGTGAGTACACCATCATCGCCCCCGACCTGCGAGGCCACGGCGGCTCGCCGACCCCGCACGGTCCGTGGAGCATCGACGACTTCGCCTCCGACGTGGCCCGCCTCGTGGCCGCCGAGGGCGGCGGCGCGATCCTCGTCGGCGTCGGCCTCGGCGCGGCCACCGGCCTCGCCCTCGCGCTCGGGCACCCCGGCCTCGTCGCCGGGCTCGTCGTGTCGGGCGTCGGCCCGCGCGGTGAGGACCCCGAGGGCCAGGACCGCTGGCAGCGGGCCGCCCGCGCCCTGCGCGAGCGCCGCGGCGCGGAGGGCGTGGCCCTCGCCGCCGAGGCGATGGGCACGCGCCCGGACTGGCGCGGCGCGCTCGCCCAGGTCGACGCGCCCGTGATCGTCCTGGCCGGCTCGGCCGACCGCGCGGTGCCCGCCGAGGTGCAGCGGGAGCTGTCCGCCTGGATCCAGAACTCCCGGTTCCACGTGGTCCCGAAGGCCGGCCACAACGTCGCCGCCGACCGCCCGAACGAGCTGGTGGACGCGATCCGCAGCCTCTCGCGCCACCGCCAGCCGGTCGCCGCCTGATCCACCCGGGGGCAGGGTCCCGTCTCGCATCGAGAGGACCCTGTTCCCTCCCGGCGGCGTAGCGAAATAGATTCGGCCGGCCGATGCTCGGCCGTGCCACGGAGACAGCGCATCTCGACGACCTGATCGCGGGTGCCCGCGAAGGGCGCAGCGGTGCCGTGGTCGTGTCCGGGGAGGCCGGGATCGGCAAGACGGCGCTCCTCGACCACGCGCGCGGGCGCGCGGAGCTGTCGGGGCTCCGCGTGCTGGCGTGCACCGGGAGCGAGGCCGAGACGCACCTGGCCTTCGCCGGCCTCTCCGACCTCCTCGCCCCGCTCACCGGGCTCATCGACGACCTGCCGCCGCCGCAGGCCGACGCCCTGCGCGGCGCCCTCGCCCTGGGACCCCCGGTCCCCGGCGACCGCTTCACCGCCTACGCCGGCGCGTTCGCGGTGCTCGCCGCCGCCGCGGAGCGGTCGCCGGTGCTCGTGCTGGCCGACGACGCCCACTGGCTCGACGGGGAGTCGGCCGAGGCGCTGCTGTTCTCCGCGCGGCGGCTGGACGCCGAGGACGTCGCGATCGTGCTCGGGGTCCGCGAGGGCACCGGGTCGGCCCTGGAGGACGCGCCCGGCGTCGGGCGGCTGCGGCTCGGGGGGCTCGAGGAGCGCGCGGCCGCCGCCCTCCTCGCCGGGCACGCCCACACCGCGCCCGACCCGGCGGTGGCCGCGGCGCTCGTGGCGGGCGCGGCGGGCAACCCCCTCGCCCTCGTCGAGCTGGCGGGCGCGCTGGGACCGGGGCAGCTCGCCGGCACCGAGCCGCTGCCCGACCCCCTCCCGGTGGGCGCGCACCTGGCCCGCGGCCTGCTGCGCCCGCTGGAGGGCCTCCCCGACGCGACCCGCCGGGCGCTGCTGGTGGCCGCCGCCGACGACGGCGCCGACGAGGGGCGCCTCGTGCGGGCGCTCGCCGTCGTCGGCCTGGAGCGGGCCGACCTGCGCCCCGCCCAGCGGATCGGCGCCCTGCGGGCCCGCCCCGGCAGCGGCGGCCTGACGTTCCGCCACCCCCTCCTGCGGGCCGCGGTCTACGCCGACGCCGAGGCCCCCGACCGCCGCGCCGCCCACCGGGCGCACGCCCGCGCGGCGGCGCAGGCCGGCGCGGCCGCCCTCGACCGCGAGGCCTGGCACCGGGCCCTCGCCGCCACCGGACCGGACGAGGAGGTGGCGTCCGCGCTGGAGCGCTCCGGCGGGGGCGCCGCCGCCCGCACGGCCTACGCCGCGGCGACCGAGGCCCTGGAGGCCGCCGCCCGCCTGTCGCCCGACCCCTCGGAACGCGGGCGGCGCCTGGTGGCGACGTCGCAGGCCGCCGTGGCGGGCGGCATGTTCGCACGGGCGGCGGCCGCGCTCGACCGGGTCATCGGGGACGCCGACGCCGACCCCGAGCAGCTCGCGGCCGCCCTCCCCGCGCGCGGGTTCGTGGAGGCCTGGGGCGGATCGAGCCGCCGGGCGCTGGAGATGCTGGTCGCCGCCGCGGACCGCATGGAGGCCTCCGCGCCACCGGTCGCCGCCTACCTGCTGGCGCAGGCCGTCCTGCCGGCCCACATGCGGGGGGACCTGGCGCGGGCGCGGGAGCTCACCGCGCGGGCGGCGCCCCTCGCGGAGGGCGCCCCGCCGGAGATGCGGATGCTCATCGACGCGGCCGCCTCCGCGACGGAGGTGTCCTCGGGCTTCGGCGGGCACGTCGACGAGGAGGGGGCGGCGCTGCTGGCCTCCGCGGCCGCCGGGGGCGACCCGATCGCCCACATCTGGGCGGGCCAGATGGGCTACGTCCACCTCCACCTGGAGCAGTACGAGGACGCCGCCCGCATCTTCGGCACGTTCATCGCCGCGGGGCGGGCCCGGAACGCCCCGTCACTGCTGCCGCAGGCGCTCGCCGAGCTCGCCGTGGTCCACGTCCGGCGGGGCCGCTTCCCCGCGGCGCTCGCCGCGGCCGCGGAGGCGGCCGACCTCGCGGAGCAGACGGGGCAGCTCGGGGGGCGCGGCTTCGCGCTCGGCGTCCTCGCCGAGGTCGAGGCGCTGCTCGGGCGCGAGGAGGACTGCCGCGCCCACGCGGCGGCCGTGCTCGACCACATCGCTGTCCACGAGGCGGACTGCCTGCGCATCTACTCCGCCTACGCCCCCGGCGTGCTCGCGCTGGGCCTGGGGGACCTGGAGGGCGCGCGCCGGCACCTGGAGCAGGCCCGTGAGCACGCCGAGGCCTCGATGCCGGTGAACCCGCAGCTCGTGACCTGGCAGCAGGACCTCGTGGAGACCTGCATCCGCGTGGGCGACCGCCCCGCGGCCGAGGGCCACCTCCGGATCCTGGAGGGTGCCGCCGCCCGCGCGCCGGCACCCTCGCCGCGGGCCGCCGCCCTCCGCTGCCGCGGGATGCTCGCCCCCGACGACGCGTTCGAGGCGCTCTTCGCCGAGGCCCTCGCCCTGCAGGACCCGGATGTCCGGCCCTTCGAGCGTGCCCGGACGCTGCTCTGCCTGGGCGAGCGCCGCCGCCGCGCCCGGCGGGCGCGGGACGCCCGTGAGGCGCTGGCCGAGGCGCTCGGCGTGTTCGCGCGACTCGGCGCCGAGCCCTGGGCCGCCCGGGCACGGGACGAGCTGCTCGCGGCGGGTGGCTCCGCCGGCGAGGCGCCCACCGGGGTCGCCTCCCTGCTCTCGCCGCGCGAGCTGCAGGTGGCCCTCGCCGTGGCCGAGGGGGCGACGAACCGGGAGGCCGCCACGGCCCTCCTCATCAGCCCGAAGACCCTCGAGACGCACCTCGCCCGGGTCTACGAGAAGCTGGGCGTCCACACGCGCGCCGAGCTCGCGACGCGCCTGGCGGGGACGGCCGGCGGATGATCGGCCGGTCGCGCGAGGCGGCGGCCGTCGGCCGCCTGGTGGACGGTGCCGCCGCGGGCGAGAGCGGGGCGCTGCTCGTGGTCGGCGAGCCGGGGATCGGCAAGACGGAGCTCCTCCGCCACGCCCGCGCCCAGGTCGGCGCGGCCCGGGTGCTGGAGGTGACCGGATCCGAGGGCGCCCGGCGCCTCGCGTTCGCCGGGCTCGCGACGCTGCTCGACCCCGTGGTCGGCCACATGGACGACCTGCCCGAGGCCCAGGCGCACGCCCTCCGCGGCGCCCTGGCCCTCGGCCCCCCGATGCCCGGCGACCGGTTCTCGGTGTTCGCGGCGACCTTCCGCCTGCTCGCCGCCGCGGCCGAGGACGGCCCGCTCCTCTGCCTCGTCGACGACGCCCACTGGCTCGACCAGGAGTCGCTCGAGGCGCTGCTGTTCTCCGCCCGGCGGCTCGGGGCGGAGGGCCTGGTGATGATCCTCGCCGGCCGCGAGGGCATCTCGCCGGCGCTCGACGCGGGCGACGTGCCCCACCTGCGCCTGGAGGGCCTCGGCGCCCGCGACGCCGCGCGGCTCGTCGCGGGCCGCGCGTCCGTGGAGCCGAGCGCGCCGGTGCTCGCGGCGCTCGTGCGGGGCGCCGCCGGCAACCCCCTCGCCCTGCTCGAGCTGGCGTCGGCGCTCACCGCGGACCAGCTCACGGGCGGGCGGCCGCTCCCGGACCCCCTCCCCGTCGGCGCCCACCTGGAGCAGGCGCTGCTGCGCCCCCTGGCGGAGCTCCCCGAGCAGACGTGGAGCGCGCTGCTGCTCGTGGCGGCCGACGACGGCTGGTCGGAGCGCCTGGGCCGCGCCCTCGCGGCCGCCGGCCTGCGCATGGAGGACCTGGAGGCCGCCGAGCGCGCCGGCGTCGTCGTCGTGGGCCCGGCGCGGGTCACCTTCTCCCACCCCCTCGTCCGGGCCGCGATCTACCAGGAGGCGGCCCCACCCGACCGCCGCGCGGCCCACCGGGCGCTGGCCGCCGCGGCGGCCGAGGGCGGGGACACCGCCGAGCTGGACCGCCGAGCCTGGCACCTCGCCCTCGCCGCCGACGGGCCGGACGAGGGCGTGGCCGCCTCGCTCGAGGCCGCGGCCGGGCGCGCCGCCGCCCGCACCGCCCACCAGGCCGCCGCCGACGCCCTGGAGGCGGCCGCCCGGCTCAGCCCCGACGACACGAGCCGGGGACGCCGGCTGCTGGCGTCGGGCGCCAGCGCCCTCGCGGCGGGGGGCTTCGCCCAGGCCGGGCGCCTGTACGACGAGGTGGTCGCCCTGGGCGCGGACCCCGGCCAGGTGGTCGAGGGGCTCGCCGGGCGGGGACACGTCGAGACGTACTCGGGCTCGGCGCTGCGCGCGGTCGACCTGCTGACGGAGGCCGCCGACCGCGTCAGCGCGGTCGCCCCCGCCGGCGCCGCGGCGATGCTCGTGCAGGCCACGATCCCCGCCGTCATGCGGTCCGACCTGCCGCGGGCCGAGGCCCTGCTCCTGCGGGCGGCGGAGCTCGACCCCGAGCCCTCGCCGGACGAGAGGGCCTACCGGGAGGCCGCGGCGGCGGTCGTCGCGAGCTTCGCCGGCACCGCCACATCCGTGCCGCCGGAGGTCGGCCAGGCCCTGTGGGACCAGCTCCGGGCGGGCGATCCGCGCGCGGTCGCCTGGACGCTCGGGGTGCTGCAGGGCCACATGATCACCGAGTCCTTCGACGAGGCCCTCGCGGGCCTCGAGGTCCTCGTGCGCATGGGCCGGGAGGCGGGGTCCCCGTCCATGCTCGTCCTGCCCCTCTTCACGCGGGCCGAGATCCTCCGGCGCACCGGGCGGCTGGACGGGGCGACCGGCGACGCCCTCCAGAGCCGTCAGTTCGCCCGCGACACGGGCCAGGACGTGAACCGCGGTCTCGCCGGGTGGACCCTGGCGCAGGTGGCGGCGGTGCGGGGGGACGCGTCCGGGTGCCGGGCGCACGCCGACGACATGCTCGCCGCGCTCGGCACCAGCGAGGCGACGTCATTGACGATCTATGCCAACGCCGCGCTCGGCCTCCTGGCCCTGGGCGAGGAGGCGCCGGACGAGGCGGCACGCCACTTCGCGGTGGTCGCACGGGCCCGGGAGGGACGACCGCCCGGGATCACTCCGCTCCTGGACGTCCATCTCGCGGACCAGGCCGAGGCGCTGGCCCGCACCGGGCACGAGGCCGAGGCGGGCGAGATCGTGGACGCGCTGGCGGGCTACGCCCACCGCTCGGGCATCCCCGGGGCGGCGGCCAGCGCGGCCCGGTGCCGCGGGCTGCTCGCCGACGACGATTTCGAGGAGCCCTTCGCGGAGGCCCTCGCCCACCACGCCCGCTCCGGGATGCCGTTCGACCGGGCCCGCACCGAGCTCTGCCTGGGCGAACGGCGCCGCCGGGCGCGGCGCAACCGGGAGGCGCGCGCGCCGCTCACCGCGGCCCTCGCGACCTTCGACGCCCTCGGCGCCGCGCCGTGGGCCGAGCGCACGCGGCGGGAGCTGCGGGCCGCCGGGGGCCGGCCGCCCGGCCCACGCCCGGCGGCGACCGCGGACCTCACGCCGCAGGAGCTCCAGGTGGCGCTCGCGGTCGCGACCGGGGCCACCAACAAGGAGGTGGCGACGGCCCTGGTGATCAGCCCGAAGACCGTCGAGTACCACCTCGCCCACGTCTACACGAAGCTCGGCGTGCGGTCCCGGGCCGAACTGGCGACCCGGATGGCCCGCGAAACCTCCTGATTCCTCCGCCCCGGGGCCGCCCCCTAGGGAAACACCCGATGGCGCGGGGCGCCGCGGCGCTGGGATCGTCGGCCTGCATCCGACGACATTCGGGGGTGGACCATGCTGGGCAGGGACGCGGAGGACAGGCGCGGGGGGACGGTGCCGGACCGGCGCAGGACGAGCTACGACGACTTCCGGTCCGCCCGGGAGCGCTTCTTCGAGCAGCTCCGGGCGGACTCGGAGGTCCGTCGGCTGGAGGGCGCGTGGCGGCTCCCGGCCCGGGAGCGGACCCTGGACGACCGCGCGACCTGAGGCTCCTAGGCCAGGAGCACCCTGATCGTGAGGGGGCCCCGCGGGTCCGCCGTCACGCGTCCGAGCGTGGCCGGGCGGCCCGGGCGGACCGTGGCGAGGGCCTCCTCCACGGCGGGGCGCAGGATCGCGAAGCCCTCGTCGTCGTTCGGCGCGTCCAGGCGGTCCATCACCTGGATGAGGATCTCGTCACGCCCGAAGCGGACGCCGGAGGCCAGCTCCTCGGCCTCGATGTCGTCGGCCAGCTTGTCGGCGGCGCCGATCGAGGCGGCGACGCGCTCGGCCAGGGTCCCCTGGCCGTCGCGCTTGCGCGCGTAGACGGCGCCGGGCCGCCCCTCGCCCAGGTCGAGCGAGCGGTCGGCCTCGTGGGAGATGAGCATGACCCCGGGGCCGTCCGGGACGTGGGCGTAGTCGGCCACGTCGATCGGCACGCCGTCGAGGATGCGCCGCTGGATCCATCCGTGGAACAGCGGGATGTACTGGTCGAGGGCGATGACCTCGGGGTTGTCCGCGTACAGCTTCGCGGTGATGCGGGTGATCTCGGTCCCGGTGGCGGTCGTCACGGCGCCTCCTAGACGAGCGCCGACTGCGCGCCGGCCTCGCGGATCTCCATGGCGTGGACGGCGTCGATGAACAGCTGCGACTCCTCCACCAGCACGCGGGTGGCCTCCTCCTCGTGCGCCTCCGGTGCGCCGCCCTCGTGGCGGTCGAACAGGGGACGCGCGAACCGGCCCTTCGCGAACCGGTCGAAGAAGCGCTCCGTGTCGTAGAAGCGGACCTTGAACTCGCGGACGATCGTCTCCGGGTCGTCCGGCACGTTCGGGTTCTCGGTGCGGACCAGCGCGCGGGCCCCGGCGACCATCGCCGCGTAGGCGCGCTCGTCGGCGCGGGGCAGGTCGCCCTCCTCCAGCGCCACCTGGGCGTCGAAGGCGATGCTCTCCGCCATCGTCAGCTCCAGGTCGGTGCTCGAGATGACCTCGCCGGCGCACTCGCCGATGCCCATGTCGCCCATCGTGAAGACGCGGGCGTCGCCCCAGTCGGTGTAGAAGGACTGGTCCTCGTCGACCGGCGGGACGGTCTTGAGGTCGGCGATGAGCGCCCCGAGCTCCTTCTTGCCGAGCCGGGAGATGTAGTCCTGGAAGGTCTCCTCGCCCTCGCGCTCGGCGACGAACTTCGCCGTGATCGCGTCCACGACCTCGGGGATCCGCTTGGACGGGACCGCGCCGATCGCGAGGCCGTACGAGCCGGCGTTCTCGCGCCAGCGGCCGCCGAGCACCACCTGGAAGTGGGGCACGGTGACGCCGTTGATCTTCCGCGAGTTGCCGAAGAACCCGATGTCGGCCACGTGGTGCTGGCCGCACGAGTTGAAGCAGCCGCTCACCTTGATGCGCAGGCCGCGGACGGCCTCGTCCAGTTCGAACTGCCGCGCGGCGAGGCGCGTGCGCAGCTCGCCGGCCAGGCCGCGCGAGGACGCGATGCCCAGCTTGCAGGTGTCCGTGCCGGGGCACGAGGTGACGTCGATGATCGTCCCGGCGCCCGGGGCGGCCAGGTCGATCGCCTTCAGCTCGGCGTAGAGCGCCGGGAGGTCGCCCTCCGCCACCCAGCGCAGGACGATGTTCTGCTCGACGGTGGTACGCACCGCGTCGCCGACGTACTTGCGGGCGACGTCCGCGAGCTGGCGGGTCTGCACGGCCGACAGGTCGCCGAGCGGCAGGGCGATCGTGGCGACCGCGTAGCCGGGCTGGCGCTGGCGGTACACGTTCGTGCGGGCCCACTCCCGGTAGCCCTCCGGCACCTCGGCGTCCGGGTTTACCGGGACGGCCTCGCGGACCGGCGACTCGTCGTAGTCCTCGACGTTCGGCAGGTACGAGGTCCATCGCTCGTCGTGCGGGAGGGTCTTGCGCTCCTCGTCCACGAGCCGGCGGAACTCGTCGATGCCGAGCTTGGCGACGAGGAACTTGATGCGGGCGCGGTTGCGGTTCGCCTTCTCGCCCAGGCGCCCGAAGACGCGGGCGATGGACTGGACCGCGGGCAGGAGCTCCTCGACGGGGTGGTCCTCGTAGAGCAGCTTCGCCTGGTGCGGGGTGGTGCCGAGGCCGCCCCCGACGTAGAGGTCGAAGGCGCGGCGCTCGACGCCGTCCACGACGCTCGTGCGGGCGATGGCGCCGAAGTCGTGCATCATCACCAGGCCGCAGGCCTCGCCCGCGCAGCCCGAGAACGCCGGCTTGAACTTGCGGCCGAAGTCCTGGCAGTCCGGGTGGCCCAGCAGGAAGC
>VFQR01001678.1_pt1 | contig 15976 bp, 18 predicted proteins | sample 3512321 | NCBI WGS metagenome assembly VFQR01 (sample SAMN10412374, study PRJNA504923) | tailings metagenome | isolation source: Relicate 3 Philex TSF1 revegetated site | place: Philippines: Tuba, Benguet | collected 2017-08-29
GACGCACCAGTTCGCCGCCGCAATTCGGACAGGTTCCGCCGAGCTTCTCCTCCGCGCAATCGGCGCAGAAGGTGCACTCGAAGGTGCAGATCATGGCGTTGGCTGCGTCCGGCGGCAGGTCCCGGTCGCAGCATTCGCAGTTCGGGCGCAGATCCAGCATGCGGGCCTCCGACAAGCGACGGTTCAGAAGAAGCGGGCAGCCAGTACGACGCCGGCAACGGCGGTCAGGCCCCCCGCGGTACGGGCCGCGACTGGCAGCGAAAAGCGTGTGGCGGCGACCGTCGCCGCGATGCCGGCCGCGTGGAGCAGCGCGGTCGCGATGCCGAAGCCGGCTGCATAGGCAAGACCAGAGGCATCGGCCGGCACCTCGGTGCCGTGGGCGTGACCGTGGAACAGGCCGGCGATTGCCGCGACGCCCATGCCGACCATCACACTCGGGCTGAAGGCGAGCGCTGCCGCGAGGCCGATGACGATCACCGATCCGACGATGCCCTGCTCGACGAGCGGCATCGGTACGCCGGCCATGCCGAGGCCGCCACCGACCAGCATGGCGCCGACGAAGCTCGCCGGCCAGAGCCAGAGGGCGCGGCCGCCGGCAAGCCCCGCCCACAGGCCGACCGCCACCATGGCGAGGAGGTGATCGAGCCCGCCGAGCGGGTGAGCAAAGCCAGCCGTGAAGGCATTGGTCGCGCCGTGGCCGGTATGGGCTTCGGCGGCGGTGGCAAGAATGGTCAGGAGCGCGGCGGCGGGGAGAAGGCGATGAGTGCGCATGGGGCGGGCCTGTGGCTGGATCAACGTATGGGATCGTGGACGGTGACGAGCTTCGTCCCGTCGGGGAACGTTGCCTCGACCTGGATGTCGTGGATCATCTCGGCGATGCCATCCATCACCTGGGCGCGCGTGACGACATGAGCGCCCGCCTCCATCAGATCGGCGACGGTACGCCCGTCGCGCGCGCCCTCGACGACGAAGTCGGTGATCAGCGCGATGGCCTCCGGATAGTTCAGCTTCACCCCCCGCTCGAGGCGGCGGCGGGCGACCATGGCGGCCATGGAGACGAGGAGCTTGTCCTTTTCACGCGGTGTGAGATTCATCAGTCACCCTCAACAGGACCACACGCGCGGCAGCGGGCCGCGGATGTGCTCCAGAATACCAACCAGCGCCGTGCGGAGCGCGAAGGGGTCGCTGGCCAGCAGCCGCAGCGACATCATGCCGTCGAACCCGCTCACTCCCGCTTCGACGCCCCTTGCATCGAGACCTTCCATATGGCCCCGCAGGGCCTCGACCCTGGCCTCGGCATCGGGTGCGAGCAACACGAGGCTCGCGGAAGCGACGGCGCCACCGCCGCAGGCGCGGCGCTCCAGGGCGGAGGCCATCCCGCCCTCCAGCCGCAAGCCCTCCGCATAGACGAGGCGCCCACCACGGCGAATACGCCAGCGATCGAAGAGATAGGCGTTGTCGATCCGTTCGCCGCGCGCCAGACGTCCAAACACCACGGCCTCGATGGCGAGGACGCGCGCCGAGGGGTCCATGTCGATCGTCAGTCGCCGCTCCAGCGCCGAACCCTCGAAGAGGATGGCCTCCTGCGGTAACCAGGCGAGGTCGGCCCCCTCCCCGACTGTGATCGTCGTGTCGAAGACTCCGATGCCGCCCGATGAACGATAGACCTTCTCTGCGGCCTGGGTCGTGACGACCGCGCGTGTGCCCGCCAGCGCATGGACATCGAGAGCGAACCTATCGCCGCCGGTGATCCCACCGGCCGTGTTGATGACCACCGCCTCAAACGCGTCGCCAGGCTCGACACGCGGCATCCGGATTCGGAGGCCGGCCTCCTGGTAGCACTCGCGGACGGCAGTGACGCCGTCACGGAGGCCGAGGGTGAGTCGCCCGGCGCCATAGGCGCGCTGCATTGGCGGGCCGGGCCTGCGCCATGCCGCGTCGGTAACGCCCGGGGCAAATGCGACTGCCGTCATCGAGATCACGATCCCCCTGTTCAGGCGATCTTGGAGAGGCACCTACGCCGCCGCAAGCTCAGAAATTGGGCAGATCCAGCGTGCATCTGACCAAAAGGAAGGCCTGCCAGAATCGCCTGGCATCCGCATGCTCGACGGGATGGAACCCGCCATTGGTTACCGCGTCTTAACCTCGATCGGCCATCCTGAGGGCCTTACGTGCATCGTATCGCGTGCGGACCCCAATCCCCGGATGGCCAGCGGCCTGGAAGGGGCCGAGCTGGAGACGACCATGATGCAGGATCTATCCACGGGAGTTTCCGAGACGCGGCGACGCGCGGCAGGTTCATCGGATCCCATGGCGGCCGCTCTCGGGCTGAACGGCGAGATGACGGACTCCGAGGCTTTCGCGATCCTGCGGCAACGCTTTCCGCAGACCGCGCTCTGTGAGCGGGTCGCTGCCGTGGCTCGCTGGCGCAAGGGCGCCTGAGCGGTCAAGGCGCCGGGGGTGGATCCCGGACGTCGACGGGAGCCTCGACAGCATTCTGCGCTTCCTCTGCCCGTGCCATCCTGCGGGCCTGCACGGCGACGATCGGCAGCGAGATGAGATAGGCGATGGACCCCAGCGACAGCACTTCCCAGGGATAGCTGAACAGCAGGGCCACGAAGGCCACGGCGGCGACGAACAACGGCAGGACGCTTTCGCGCGGCACGCGAGCGCCGAGCTTCTTGCCGGAGAAAACCGGCACCTTCGACACCATCAGCAGCGCAATCACGATCGTATAGGCCGTTGCGACGAAGGGAGGACTGAGCAGGTTGGGCAGACCGCTGCGCTCCAGATAGACCGGCAGGAGCAGCAGGATCGCGGCAGCCGGTATCGGCACGCCAGTGAAGAAATTGGCCATCCAGGCGGGACGGTTCGGATCATCGATCTGGACATTGAAGCGCGCCAGGCGAAGTGCACCGCAGATCGAGAAGACGAGGACGGCGATCCAGCCGAAGGGGCCGGCGGCCTTCATGCCCCAGAGGTAGAGAATCAGGGCAGGAACGGCGCCGAAGCTGACGAAGTCCGCGAGGCTGTCCAGTTCCGCGCCGAACTTGGATGTTCCCTTCAGCAACCGGGCGATGCGGCCGTCCATGGAATCGAGGATTGCCGCGAGAAGCACCAGATAGATGGCGAAGTCGAACTTGCCTTCCAGCGCCATCCGGATCGCGCTGAGGCCGGCGCAAAGCGCCAGCAGGGTGATCAGGTTCGGGATGAGCAGGCGCATCGGCACCGGTCGGAACCGCCTCCTCGGCGGTTCGTTGCGATCCGGTGTGAAAGGCTGGAACAGCGATGACATGGCACGGAGCCTAACGTGAAAGGGCTTGCACGTCAGCCAATACGTACGATGCGCTGAGGTTCGTCGGACGCCATGTCCGCCAGGACCGTTTCACCGGCGACGGCCTTCTGTCCCTCGGCGACCAGCGGCCTGGCACCTTCGGGGAAGTAGACGTCCACCCGGGAGCCGAAGCGGATCATGCCGAAGCGCTCGCCCGTCGCCAGCGGCTGGCCCTCGCCGACCCACCAGACGATCCGCCGGGCGATGAGGCCGGCAATCTGGACGACACCGAAAGCGCCATAGCTGTTGCGGATGACGAGGCCGTTCCGCTCATTGTCCTCGGACGCCTTGTCGAGATCGGCATTCAGGAACTTGCCGGGACGATAGGCGAGCTTTTCGATCGTGCCGGCGATCGGCGCCCGGTTCACGTGGCAGTCGAACACCGACATGAAGATGGAGACGCGCAGCATGGGCTCCGTGCCGAGGCCGAGTTCCACCGGCGGCACGACGCGCGAGATCAGCGACACACGGCCATCGGCAGGGGAAATGACGAGGCCGTCCCGGACGGGAGTGACGCGTGCCGGGTCGCGGAAGAAGAAGATCACCCAGATCGTCAGGGCGAGCATCGGCCAGGTCAGCCAGGCACCCCACCACAGCAGGACCAACGTTCCCGCAGCGGCAATCGCGATGAAGGGGTAGCCCTCCTTGTGCACCGGAACGAGGACCGTCGTCCGGATGCTGTCGACAATGGACATGTTAGCTCCCCGCAAGATGCTGCACGGCCCGGCGATCTGGCTGCCGCAATCATGATCGCGGCTGCCGTCCTCAGGGCGCGGGCGTCGCCGCCTCGCCGTCCTGGTCACCGTCGCCTGCCGGCTTTTCGGCCGCGCGGCGCTTTTCCATCCGGGCGACGACCAGGATGCCGACCTCGTACAGGCCGATGAGCGGAATGGCCAGAGACAACTGGCTGATGACGTCCGGCGGCGTCAGGACAGCCGCCAGGACGAAGGCAATGACGATGAAGTAGCGCCGCTTGCCCCTCAGGAACTCCGTGTCCACCACGCCAATCTGCCCCAGCAGCGCGATGATCACCGGCAGCTGGAAGGAAATGCCGAAGGCGAAGATCAGCGTCATGATGAGGCTGAGATAGTCCTCGACACGACCCAGGTACTGGATGGCGGTGGCCGTGTCGCTCGGGGCCTGCTGCATGCCGAGCGAGAAGAGCATCAGCGCTCGCATCACGAAGACGAGGACGAAGATGCCGCCAGCGAAGAAGCAGATCGGGGTCCAGACGAGATAGGGACGGAAGGCGTCCTTCTCATGCGTGTAGAGGCCGGGTGCGACGAACTTGTAGAGCTGGATGGCGATCAGCGGGAAGGCCAGAAAGGCACCTCCGAACATGCCGATCTTCAGCTGGGTGAAGAAATACTCCAGCGGAGCCGTATAGATCAGCCGGACTTCCTGTCGCGGGATCTTCAGATAGTCAGCAGCCCACTCATAGGGGAGCACGAGCAGTTGGAAGATCTGCTTGGAAAAAGCGAAGGCGAAGATGAAGCAGACGACGAAACCGAGCATCGCCTTGATCAGGCGCGAGCGCAGCTCGATGAGATGCTCCATCAGCGGTGCCTTTGAGGCCTCGATGGCCTCCTCGTCCGCCTTCAACTTGTCCTCGGGAGCAGGGGCGAGCGTCATGCCTTGGTCTTCCTGGCCCGCTTCGGCTTTTCGGTCTCTTCGGCCGGCGATTCACTAGCGACGGCAGCCGGTTCGACGGCTTCCGGAGCCGGCTCCTTGCGGGCACGCTTCGGCTTCGGCGGCGGCGCCTGAGGTTCAGCCTCGGGCTCGACAACCGGCGGCGCTTCGGCCTGGGGAGGGGTGGATACCGGCGTTGCCGACATGAAGCCTGCGGGCGGGTCGACCGGAGCAGGCTTGAACGCGTTCTGGATGGCGGCCGGATCGGCCGTGTATGACGGTGGGGCGGGAACCGCCTGGGCCAGCGGGTCGGGGGCCGGCGGGCCGATGGTGCCCGGGGCCGGCTGGCCCTTGATGTCATCGACGGCCGACTTGATCTGGTCGCGCGCGTAGTCGATCGGGTTGAAGCTCGAGGCCGGGGTGCTGTTGACCGAGTCCGTGACGCTGTTGATCGAGGACTTGACCTTGTCGACCTCGGCTTCCTGCAGCGCCTGATTGAACTGGTACTGGAAGTCGGAGGCCATGCGTCGCAGCTTCGACAGGGCCTGCCCCATGCCCCTGAGGACACCCGGCAGTTCCTTCGGACCGATGACGACCAGCGCGACGACGCCGATCAACGCAATTTCGCCCCAGCTCAGATCGAACATGGCCAACCATTGCCGGCGCGCACGCGCCGGCTCCCCATAGCTGCGGACAAGGCGCCGCGGCCGACTTCGCTACTCAACCGACCTTGGGTGCCGACGCGGTGGTCTGCTCGGGCGTGGCCGCGGGAGCCACAGGCGCCGGCTGGACAGGGGCCGTCGCCGTCGTCGCCGGCTGGTGGTCGATCGTCGGCGAGGCGACGGGTGCTTCCGGCTTGTCTTCCTCTGCAAGGCCCTTCTTGAAGGCCTTGATGCCCTTGGCGGCGTCGCCCATGAATTCGGAGATCTTGCCGCGGCCGAACAGCAGCAGCACCACGATGGCCACCAGAATCCAGTGCCAGGCGCTAAAGGTACCCATGATTCACTCCTTGACCGTTTGGTGCCTGCCGCCCCTTGGAGCCGGCGCCTGATTATTCCTGCGGTCCTGGATCGACCGTTCGCTCCGGAACCTATGCGGCGGGTGCGGCAAAAACAAGAACCTCCGCCGCGGTAACCTCAACGCCGATGTCGCGCCCCGGGCTGAAGCCCTCGGCGGAACGCACGCGGGCCTTGAGCGGCGCCTCGACCCCCTGCACGACGATCTCCAGGAGCTCGACCTCGCCGAGGAAGCGGCGGGTCACGAGGCGGCCGGGGACGCACATCCCCGCCGGCTTCGGAACAAGGGCCTGTGGCCGGATGGCAGCAATGGCCGGCGCGCCCTCGGGCAGGCCCGGAGCGTCAAAGTAGCCGACGGGCGTAATGATGCGCCCTCCCCTGATCACGCCGGCTACCTCGTTGACGTCGGAGAAGAACCGGGCCGTGTCGAGGTCGGCTGGCGACCGGTAGAGATCGAGCGGCGTGCCAATCTGCGCGATCCGCCCCTCCCGCATCAGAACGATGCGATCCGCCATCCGCATGGCCTCTTCCGGGTCATGCGTCACAACGATGCAGGTGGCGCGCGTCTCCCGCATCACCGCCAATGTCTCCTCGCGGATTGCGTCCCGCAGTCGGCTGTCGAGCCCGGAGAAGGGCTCGTCCATCAGCAGGATGCCGGGCCGCGGTGCGATGGCGCGGGCGAGTGCGACGCGCTGCTGCTCTCCGCCCGACAGCGTATGGGGATAGTCCAGAGCGTGGCTGGCAAGCCCCACACGGCTGAGCGCGAGACGCGCCGTTGTCTCCGCCTCGGCTTTGGGCACGGCGCGCAGGCCGAACATGACATTGGCGAGGTTGGTCAGATGCGGAAAGAGCGCGAAGTCCTGGAACACCAGGCCGACGCCACGCCGCTCCGGCGGCACGAAGGCGGCCGGACCCGCCACCTCCCGGTCGTCGATCAGGACGCGGCCTGACGAGGGTCGTTCGATCCCCGAAGCGACGCGCAGCAGCGTCGTCTTGCCGCAGCCGGAGGGCCCGAGCAGGCAGAGGACCTCGCCGGGGGCGACCGTCAGGGAGATCCCCGCCAGGGCCCGGACGTGCCCGTAGCCGTGCACCACCTCCTCGAAGGCGAGCGAAGCGGCGATCGACGTCCCCGCCGTGCCGCGCCTGCCCCAGCGCGTCACCGTGTCCATCAGCGAGCGGCTCATGCGTCGGTCTCGTCGGCGCGCTGCGTCGGCGACAGCATCAGGTCCAGTTCGTCGCCCTCGTCCGGCTCCTCGTCGTCGCGCAGCGAGAGATCGTCATTGGGAACCGGGATACGGAAACCCGGCGGCAGGCGGCCATCGAGCATGCCGGCCGCCTTGAGGTCGTCGAGGCCCGGCAGGTCGCCGATCGCCTCGAGGCCGAAATGCTCGAGGAAGGCCGGCGTCGTGCCGAAGGTCACCGGCCGGCCCGGCACCTTGCGCCGGCCGCGGATGCGCACCCATCCGGTTTCCATCAGCAGGTCAACGGTACCCTTGGCCACCGTCACGCCCCGGATCTCCTCGATCTCGGCCCGCGTCACCGGCTGGTGATAGGCAATGATGGCGAGGGTCTCCAGCGCGGCCCGCGACAGCTTCCGCTCCTCGGTCGTCTCGCGATGGAGCAGGAAACTCAGGTCCTCGGCGGTACGGAAAGCCCACTTTCCCGCGACCTTGACCAGATTGACGCCACGCGGCGCATAGAAGGCCTGGAGGGTGGTCAGAAGCAGACGGACGTCGGCGCCGCGAGGCAGCCGCTCTGCAATGGCGGCCTCATCAAGCGGAGCGGATGCGGCGAAGAGCAGCGCCTCGACGATGCGAAGCTGCTCGACCGGCCCCTCGACGACACCCACCGGCGCACCGAGGCGCAGCTGGGCGCCAACGTCATCGCTGTCCCTGTCCTGGCTCATGCGCGGCTTCTATCACGTCCCCGGCGGCTGGGAAGCCGGGTCCGGCTTGCGCTTTCGCATGAAGAGCGTCCCGAGCGGACGGTCCTGCTGAACCTCGAGCACGCCCTCGCGGACGAGTTCGAGGCTCGAGGCGAAACTCGACGCGAGAACCGTCGCACGCTTGTCCTCGCTGACGAGGTAATCAAGCAGGAAGGCATCGAGCGGCGTCCAGTCGAGCGCGCTGCCGACGAGGCGCTCGAGGATCTCGCGCGCCTCCGCCAGCGACCACACCTTGCGGTGTTCCATGCGCACATGGGACAGCGCCTGTTTCTGGCGCTGCTGGGCATAGGCCGTGAGCAGGTCGTAGAGCGAGGCATCCCAGGAGCGGGCGGCGAGCGCCACGATCGGCTCGGGATCGCCACGGCCGAAGACGTCACGCCCGAGCCTGTGCCGCGTCATCAGCTTGGCCGCGGCATCGCGCATGGCCTGAAGCCGCTGCAGCCGGAACGCGAGCACTTCGGCGAGTTCGGAACCGGAGGGCTCCTCCCCCTTGCCGGGGTCCGGGATCAGCAGCCGTGACTTCAGATAGGCGAGCCAGGCGGCCATGACGAGGTAGTCCGCCGCCAGTTCGAGGCGAAGCTTGCGCGCCTCCTCGATGAAGCCGAGATACTGGTCAGCCAGCGCCAGGATCGAGATCTTGGCGAGGTCGACCTTCTGGGTGCGGGCGAGCGCCAGAAGCATGTCCAGCGGCCCCTCGAAACCGTCGAGATCGACGACGAACGTCGGCTCCGAGACGCCGCGTTCGGCGAAGCTCTCGAAGGGCAACACGTTGGTGCCTGAGGATTGGGGCGGTCGCGCCATCAGATGTTCCAGGCCGGAAGAGCCGGTCCGGCATGATAGCGCAGTTCAGACGCTCAGGGCATGGTCGGCGGCGAAGGCTGTGGATGGGGCCGTAGTCGCGCGCGCAAGCACATCCTGGAAACGCGCAAGCGCCTCGGAGTGATCGAATGGATCCGGCTCATGGCGGATGCGCGCAAGAGCGGCGTCCGCTCGCCGCCGTGACCGACCCGACAAGGCGCGGGCTTCACCGGCGATCTCCACCATCTCGTCCAGCCGTCCGTTACAGTGGAGGACAACGTCGCAACCGGCGGCGTAGGAGGCGCGCGCCCGCTCGGCGAGCGTACCGGCCAGCGCCTTCATCGAGAGGTCGTCGGTCATCACCAGGCCGTCATAGGCGAGCTGGCCGCGAACAATCCCATGCATCACCTTGCGCGAGGTGGTCGCAGGGCCGCGGCGATCGACCGCCGTGTAGACGACGTGGGCGGTCATCGCGAGCGGCATGTCCGTCAGCGTGCGGAACGGCAGGAAGTCCGAAGCAGACAGCGAATCCAGCGATGCGTCGACGACGGGCAGGTCCAGGTGGCTGTCGGCCCCTGCCCGCCCGTGCCCCGGGACATGCTTGATCACCGGCAGGACACCGCCGGCGATGAGGCCCTCGGCGACGGCCCGGCCGAGATTGGCCACTTCGCGGGGATCCTGTGATAAGGCCCGGTCGCCGATGACGTCGTGGGCGCCTTCCACCGGAACGTCGAGCACCGGAGCGCAATCGACTGTGATGCCTACCGCATGGAGGTCGGCCGCCATCAGGCGGGCGCCGAGGCGCGCCATCTCACGCCCGACGAAGGGATCGTTGGCGGCGATGCGGGAGAAGGCCCGCGCCGGCGGATATTTCGGCCAGAGCGGAGGCCCAAGGCGCTGCACGCGCCCACCCTCCTGATCGACAAGCACCGGCGCGTCGGGGCGCCCGACGGCGGCGCGGAAGTCGGCCGTCAGCCTGCGGACCTGATCCGGATCGACGACGTTGCGCCTGAAGAGGATCAGGCCCCAGGGATCGGCTTCGCGGAAGAAGGCCACCTCATCCGGGCTCAGCTGCGTGCCGGCGCAGCCGAGGATCAGCGCCGAGACGCCCATGGGTCAGTTGAGGACGCAGGAACCGCCGGACGACTTCAGCCGCTGGCAGAAGCTCTGCGCCTCCTCCCGCGAGAAGGGGCCGACCCGAAGGCGGTGCCAGGTACCGCGGCCCGGAATCTCGGCCGTGCGGATATTCGGCGACTGTCCCTGAAGCATGGGGAAGCGGCGCTGCGCCGAGGAGAAGGCCGACCGGGCCTCGCTGTCGGACTGATGCGAGGAAATCTGGACGAACGTGCCGCCGGAGCCGGTCGTCGCACCACGGACAGAGGCCGTGCGCTGCGGGCCGAGATCGAGGGGCTGCGGCGCAGCGGCGGGGCGGGTCGCCGGCCGAGCAGGCTCGACGGCAGCGGGCTCGGCGCGGGCAACGCGCAGGGTCTGGGTGGGCCGCGGCGGGGGAACGGGAGCTGCACGCGAGTCAGCCGAGGCGAGCGCGGGAGGCTGGGCTGCCGGCGCGGGGGCCGCCACCGGAACCACCGACAGCGGCGACTGGGAGGACGCAACCGGCGCCAACGCAGCCACCGGAGCGGGCGCGCCCAGAGGCGCGCCGTCGGGGCCCACCTGAACGGTGCGCACGCGACGCGGCTCCTCGACCACACGCGCCGGCGCCGCGGCCGGAACCGGCGCTGGCTGGACCGCCGCAGGGAGGCCGCTGCCCGTGACCGGAACGGCATTGACGGTGCGGACGATCGGCTGCCCGGGATCAGTGACGCGCCCGACGGGGGCAGGCGCGGTTGCCGCCGGTGTTGGTGCCGGAACCAGAGGGATGACGCGCGCCGGTGTCGGGGGAGCCTGGACCTGTGCGGCCTGCTCACGAACACTGACGGGCCGCTCCTCGCGCGAGACGACGCGATCGCCGCCGGGAACCCGGTCGGTGACCGGCTTGGCGTCCTGGGCCTGCTGGACCGCCACGCGGACGGGAGTCGGATCGGCACGGACCACGCGCGGCTCGCCACCCGCGCCGGCCGAACCGGACATCGAACGATAGGCAAGGACACCGCCCCCGCCGAGGACGGCGAGGCCGAGCACCGCGGCCACGGCCGTGATGCCGGCACGACGACGGCGCGGAGGCGCCTCATCGGCATAGTCGTCCACGACAGGCTGATGGGCAGCGGCGTAGCGTTGGTCATCCGCCGCGGGTCCGTGGTCGGTCCTCTGGCCGTCAGCACCCTGCCTGGACCTCATGGCCCATGTGGCGGCAGCTCCAGCCGCGGCGGCAGCCACTGCGGCACCGTAGACGCCGGCGTGGTCGGCCTCGCCCTGCTGGGGCGACACCTGATGCTCGGCGCCATGCAATCTCTCGAACTCGGCGGCGAACTGCCTCTCAAGTTCATCGCCATGGCCGGCATCGGCCTGCCAGTCGTGGTGACCACCGCGCAGATCGTCGGCATGGGCGAAATCGGCCTCGGCTCCGGCGTCGGGCTCCGCGGACTGACGATACTGAGCAAGTTCCGCCTCCAGGTCGTCCCAATCGACGCCGTCGTCGTGGGAGGCGCCGCGCAGCTCCATCGCCGGAATGTCGATATGCTCGTCTTCGTGCCGGGCCTCGAACTCGGGCTCCTGCCGGGCGACCTCGCCACGGGTCCGCGCCACCGTCTTCAGGAGTTCAGCATAGGTCTCGTCCTGGCCCATGATGCGGGCGAGGTCCGCAAGCGGATTGCCCTCGCCATGGCCGCGCACGACGGGCTCGGCCTCGCGGGCATCCCGATCGTAGGCGTCATAGTCGCGATAGCTACGCACACTGTTCTCGTTGGCCATGGGCCCCGCCGTCGGTGGGCGCCGCTAACGATACGCGCGGCGCGATCAACGCATTTCTTCGACGGCCTCGACACCGAGGATCGCAAGACCCGATCTGAGAACGGTCACGATACCCTGGACCAGCGCAAGGCGCGCCGCCGACATTTGTCGATCATTTTCCATAATGAAGCGTAAATGCGGCGAATCTTTCCCCCGATTCCACTGTGAATGGAAATCGGATGCAAGCTCGTACAGGTAGAAGGCGACACGGTGCGGTTCGTGCGCCTGGGCGGCCGCCTCGATGAGCCGAGGATACTGGGCGATGCGGTGGATGATCCCGAGTTCGCCCTCGTCATCGAGCCGTTCCATCGGCGCCGAGGCCAGGGCGGCCGGTGACATGTCGAAGTCCGGCATCGCCGCCTGGGCGTTGCGCAGGATCGACCGGCAGCGGGCATGGGCGTACTGGACGTAGAAGACCGGGTTGTCCTTCGACTGCTCCTTCACCTTCGCGAGGTCGAAGTCGAGGGTCGCGTCGTTCTTGCGGTAGAGCATCATGAAGCGGACCGCGTCGCGGCCGACCTCGTCCACCACCTCACGCAGGGTGACGAAGTCGCCGGAGCGCTTCGACATGCGCACGGGCTCGCCGTCACGGAACAGGCGGACAAGCTGCACGAGCTTCACGTCAAGAGCGGCCCTCCCCCCGGTGATCGCCTTCAGCGCCGCCTGCATGCGCTTGACGTAGCCGCCGTGGTCGGCGCCCCAGACATCGATCTGGTCGAGGAAACCGCGATCGGCCTTGTCCTTGTGGTAGGCGATGTCGGAGGCGAAATAGGTATAACTGCCGTCAGACTTCATCAGGGGACGGTCGACGTCGTCGCCGAAGGCGGTGGAGCGGAACAGCGTCTGTTCGCGCTCCTCCCACTCGTCATCGTCGGCACCCTTCGGCCGCTCGAGGACACCCTCGTAGATGTTGCCCTGCGCGCGCAGGGTCTCGATCGCCGCGCGCACCTTGTCGACGGGGTGTTGCAGCGACTTCTCGGAGAAAAAGACCGCGTGCTTGACGTTCAGGGCCGCAAGATCGCCGCGGATCTCGCTCATCATGGCGTCGATGGCGGCATCACGGCAGATGGCGAGGCGCTCGGCCTCGGGCGCACCGCGCAATGCGGGGCCGTAGTGCGCGGCCAGCGCCTGTCCGACCGGCTTCAGGTAGTCGCCGGGATAGAGGCCTTCGGGAATGGTAATTGTCTTGCCGAGCGCCTCGCAGTAGCGCAGATAGGCCGAGCGCCCCAGCACCTGCACCTGGGCGCCGGCGTCGTTGATGTAATACTCGCGCGTGACGTCGTAGCCGGCGACGTCCAGCAGGTTGGCGAGCGCATCGCCGAACACCGCGCCGCGGCAATGGCCGACGTGCATCGGACCGGTGGGATTGGCCGAGACATATTCGACATTGACCTTGGCGCCGCCACCCATCGTGGCGCGACCGAAGGCTTCGCCCTCCGCGACGGCAGCCTTCAGCACCTTTGGCCAGATCGAAGCCGCGACCGTCAGGTTGATGAAGCCGGGTCCGGCGATATCCACACGGACCACCTCGTCGAGGGCCGAGAGGCGTGCGGCGATCTTGTCGGCGAGATCGCGCGGCTTCATCCCCGCGTCCTTCGACAGCACCATGGCGGCGTTGGTGGCGAGGTCGCCATGGGTCGGGTCACGCGGCGCCTCGACCACGATGCGGTCGAGCGATGCCTCCGGCAGGACGATGCCTTCCGAGGCGAGAGCGGCCACGGCCGCGCGCACATGCTGGGTGAAGACTGCGAAGATGTTCATGCCGATGACCTGACCAGAAGCGGTCGCCTCTAGCGCAGATCGGGGGTGTGGGCAAACAGGCGGCGGTGCTCGTCGAGGGCGAAGCGGTCAGTCATGCCGGCGATATAGTCGGCGACGCGGCGCACCCGCCTGGCTTCGTCGAGCTGGGCGATGCCGGCCGACCACTGCGGCGGCATCACTTCCGGTGTCTCCACCAGCGCCGCGAAGAGGTCGCGGACAATGGCGGCGGCGTTGGCGCGGATCGGGACGACCTTGGCGTGGCGATAGACATTGGCGAAGAGGAAGGCCTTGATGCCGGCGTCATAGGCCTGCATAGCCGGCGAGAACTGCACCAGGGTGCGGCCACAGCGCCGGATGCCGTCAGCATCCGATGGCGCCACCTCCGCAATGGCCCGCGATGCCTCGGCGATGACGTCCTCGACGAGCCGCGTTATGACGCGGCGCGTCAGTTCGTTGATCTCCCGCCCCTTCTCGAGGGTCGGATAGCGGCGACGGATCTCGTCGAGAAATTCGCGCGCCATCGGCACGGCGTCCCCGAGATCGTCGAGGGTAAAGAGCCCTGCCCTCAGCCCATCGTCGATGTCCGCCGCGTCATAGGCGATGTCGTCGGCGATGGCGGCGGCCTGCGCCTCGGCGCTGGCGTGGGTCGCGAGGTCGAGAGGCTGCAACGCGTCATATTCGAGAATGGCGACGGGGATGCCCCGCCCGCGATAGCGGGCCGTCGGGGTACCGTCGGGGTCGAGCAACGGCCCGTTGTGCTTGACGAGGCCCTCCAGCGTTTCCCAGCAGAGGTTGAGGCCGTCAAACCCGGCATAGCGGCGCTCGAGCCGGGTGACGATGCGCAGCGACTGGGCGTTGTGGTCGAAGCCGCCATAGGGCCGCATGACATCGTCGAGCGCGTCCTCGCCCGTATGCCCGAAAGGCGTGTGGCCGAGGTCATGGGCGAGTGCCAGGGTCTCGGCGAGGTCCTCGTCGAGCCCCAGGGCGCGGGCGAGCGAGCGGGCGATCTGCGCCACCTCGATCGTATGGGTCAGGCGGGTGCGGTAGTGGTCGCCTTCCGGCGAGACGAAAACCTGCGTCTTGTGCTTGAGGCGCCGGAAGGCGGTGGCATGGACGATGCGATCGCGGTCGCGATGAAACTCGGTGCGGGTCGGGGAGGCCGGCTCCGGCACCAGCCTGCCGCGGCTCCGGCGCGCGTCGCAGGCATAGGGCGCCAGCGGCGGGTAGAAGTAGCTCGCGACCGCCATGCCGGCCCCCGATCGCCTGCCGGTCGGCGGCCACCGCGCTCCGGCTCCCTCAAGAACGTGAACTCCGGCCGATTGACCGGACACTGGGGGGCACATACCTATGGGAGAGACCCGCCGCAAGGCGGCGCCCTTCCCCAATCGTGTGTTTCCGGCCTTGAACCGGGGAGACATCCAGCATGACCGCAGACGCAGACACCCTCGCCCACCCCGTCGGCATCACCGACAGGGCCGCGGCCCGTATCGCCAAGATCATGGCGAACGAGCCAGCCGGCTCCATGCTGCGCATTTCCGTCGAGGGCGGCGGATGCTCGGGCTTCCAGTACCGCTTCGACTTCACGACGGAACGCAACGCCGACGATCTCGCCATCGAGAAGGGCGGCGCCACCGTGCTGATCGACGAAATATCCCTGCCCTACATGACAGGGACGCAGCTCGACTGGGTGGACGACCTGATCGGATCGTCCTTCAAGCTGAGCAATCCCAACGCCGTCGCCAACTGTGGCTGCGGCACGAGCTTCTCGATCTGATCAGTAGAGGGTCGCGGCGAGCCGTGCCGGCAGCGCCTTGTCATAGGCCTCGGCGTCGAAGCTTGCCCTTGCGCCCTGCAACATCTGGCCCGGTGTAGGCAGTTCCGAGCGGTCCCGCTGCATCGCCGGATCCCAGAGTCGCGACCGCACCAGCGCCTTGGCGCATTGGAAGTAGACGCTCTCGATGCTGACAACGAGGCCCGTGACCGGCACCTTGCCGTCCATCGCCGACGGTTCCAGGAGCGAGAGGTCCGTGGTGATGCGACCGCGCCCGTTGATGCGCAGCGTCTCCGGCACCCCCGGCACCAGGACGAGGAGCGCAACGCGCGGGTCCCGCACGATGTTCAGCAGGCTGTCGATGCGATTGTTGCCGCGGCGGTCCGGGATGAGCAGCGTCCTGTCGTCGAGCACGCGGAGAAAGCCCGGAGGATCGCCGCGCGGCGTCGCATCGAGCCCCCCGGGTCCGGAGGTGGCGAGGATGCAGAAGGGCGAGGCTTCCACCAGTGCCCGATACTGGGGCGTCAGCGCGGGAACCTCCTTGGTGAGCGAGGCCTCCCCGGCCGGGCCGTAGAGCGCCCGCAGCGCCTCTTCGCTGTCGATCCACATAGGCCAGTTCTCCCGTCGGCTGCTGTCGTGTCAGGGGCGACCACGTGGCAGGCTGCGGCTAGACTGTACCCGGCCAGAATCGCAGGACCCGTCATGATCGTCGCCACGTGGAACGTCAATTCCGTCAAGATCAGGGTGGAGAACACGCTCGCCTGGCTGAGGGAGCGCGATCCCGACATCGTCTGCCTGCAGGAGCTCAAATGCGT
>VFQR01001679.1_pt1 | contig 15971 bp, 14 predicted proteins | sample 3512321 | NCBI WGS metagenome assembly VFQR01 (sample SAMN10412374, study PRJNA504923) | tailings metagenome | isolation source: Relicate 3 Philex TSF1 revegetated site | place: Philippines: Tuba, Benguet | collected 2017-08-29
CTGGCCACCCAGCGCCCGTCCGCGGACGTCATCACCGGGATGATCAAGGCCAACGTGCCCTCCCGGATCGCCTTCGCGGTGTCCTCGCAGGTCGACTCCCGCGTCGTGCTGGACGCCGGCGGCGCCGAGTCCCTGCTCGGGCACGGCGACATGCTCTTCCGCCCGGTCGGCACCTCGCGGCTCCAGCGCCTGCAGGGCGCCTACGTCAGCGAGGAGGAGATCCTCGCGATCACCGACCACTGGCGCGCCCAGGGCAAGCCCGAGATGCGCCGCGAGCTGATGGAGCGGCCGGAGCCCGCCGAGGAGCCGGTGGACACCGACGCCGACGACATGATCGAGAAGGCCATCGACATGGTGGTCGAGCAGGGCACCGCCTCCGTGTCCCTCCTGCAGCGCCGCCTGGGGGTGGGCTACGCCCGCGCCGGGCGCCTCGTGGACGCCATGGAGCGCATGGGCGTCGTGTCCGGCCACGAAGGGTCGAAGCCCCGCACGGTGCTCGTCGGGCCGGGCGACGTCGACCGGCTCCTGGGCCGCGGGGAGCCCGAGGAGGACGACCCGGAGGAGTAGGGCTCCGCGGGGACCGGGTTGCGCTTCTCGCGCGAACTGGGCTAGGGTGCCGCCGCGGACGGCAGGACGCCGTCCCCACATGCGCCCATGTTCGAAATCGGAAACACACTCCGTGAGGCCCGCCTGCGTCGTGGCCTGGACATCCTCGACTGCGAGGCGGAGACCAAGATCCGGGCGAAGTACCTCCGGGCGATGGAGGAGGAGCAGTTCGACCTCATGCCGTCGCCCACGTACGTGCGCGGTTTCCTGCGCGCGTACGCGGACTTCCTCGACCTCGACGGGCGCCTGGTCCTCGACGAGTACGAGTCCCGCTTCGGCGAGTTCCGGGAGTTCCGGAGCTCCTCGTCGTCCGAGGGCGTCACACGGGGCGGGGTCACCCGCGTCGGCGGTGGTGGCGGAGGGTCCGGGCGGCCCCCGCGCCGTGAGGGGTCCGGCCGGCGCCGTCCCTCCGAGCCGCCGCGCCGCCAGCGCCGGCGCCCGCGGCGTACCGAGGTCCAGCTCCTCTGGCTCGCGATCGGCGGCGTCATGGCCGTCGCGCTGCTCGTCTGGCTCGGCGTGGGCGGATCCTCCGACCCGCTGCCCGTGACGCCGACGCAGCCGTCCTCGGGCCAGCAGGTCGTCACGGCCCCGGCGGCGGTCTCCGAGCCGGACACGGACGCCACCGAGCGCCCGCAGCGGCCGAAGCTCACCCCGATCGTCCTCACCGGCACCGGCGTCAACGGCTGCTGGGTGCAGGTGCGCAGCCGCACCGAGGACGGCCGCGTCGTCTACGAGGGCGTGATCCTCCCGGGCAACTCGCAGACCTTCAAGGTCGCCGAGGGCATCTGGGTGCGGGCCTCCAACCCGGCCGAGATGGACGTCACGATCGGCAAGAAGGACCCGCTCACCCTCGGCACCGAGGGCGGCGTCTGGACCATCACGCCGGACGGGGTCCAGGACGCCTGACGGCCCCGCCGCCCCCGTGCGGGCGGCGATCCTCGTCACGGGTGACGAGATCCTGCGCGGGCGCACCGAGGAGCGCAACGCGCGCCACCTGTCGCGCGACCTCGAGGCGCGCGGCGTGGAGGTGGCCCGCTGGGAGGTCGCCGGGGACGACCGGGCGGGGCTGGTCGCGGCGCTTCGCCGTCTGCTCACCTCGGGTGCCGACCTCGTCCTCACCTCCGGCGGGCTCGGGCCCACCCACGACGACGTGACGATGGCGGCCGTCGCGGAGGCCACCGGCCGCGGCATGGCGCTGTACCCCGACGCGCTCGCCCTGGTGCAGGCCCACTCGACGGCCCTCGTCACCGACGCCGAGGTCCGGCGGCTCGTCCAGGAGAAGCAGGCCACGCTCCCCGAGGGGGCCACGGTCCTGCCGCCCCCGGGGACCGCCCCGGGCTGCGCGCTCGTCCACGAGGGCGTCGTGGTCGTCGTCCTCCCGGGTCCCCCGTGGGAGCTCGGGCGCATGTGGGCGGACGCCACGGGGATCGAGCCGGTCGCGGGCCTCCTCGCGCGCGCCGGCGGCCCCCACGAGCGCGTCCTGCGGCTCTACGGGGTCCCGGAGTCCCAGCTCGTCGCGATGGTCCGGGACGTCGCGCCGGAGGCGTGGGAGCGCCTGCGCGTCGGCATCTGCGCCCACGACGCCGAGCTCGAGGTGACGATGCGGGCGGCGCCGGCGGACCGGGCCGCCGCCGACTCCCTGGAGTCGCTCATCGCCGAGGGGTCGGGCGACCGCCTGTTCAGCCGCGACGGCGCGACCGTCGACGAGCTGGTGGCGCGGCGCCTCCTCGCGGCGGGGCAGACCGTCGCCGTGGCGGAGTCGTGCACGGGCGGCCTGCTCGGCGGGCGCCTCACGGCCCGGCCCGGGTCGTCGGCCTACGTGCTGGGCGGCGTCATCGCGTACTCGGACGAGGTGAAGGAGCGGCTGCTCGGGGTGCCCCGGGCGATCCTGGAGACGCACGGCGCCGTCTCGGGGGAGTGCGCCGAGGCGATGGCCGCGGGCGCCCGGGAGCGCCTCGGCGCCGACTGGGCCCTGTCGGTGACGGGCGTGGCCGGTCCCGGCGGCGGCACGGAGGAGAAGCCCGTCGGGCTCGTCTTCGTCGGCCTCGCGGGCCCGGACGGCACCACCGCCCACGTCGAGCTGCGGCGGGGCGGGACGCGCGACGCGATCCGCTCCCGCTCGGTCACGGCGGCCCTCCACCTGCTGCGTCGCGCGCTGCCGGAGGCGCCGACCGCCTGAACGCCCGGCGGCACCGTTTCGTCACACCCCCGGCACGGGTGGGTGGGAACAGGTGTTCGCATTCCGACCGGACCCCGCTCTATGATCGTCCGCAGTCGCCGGGAGCACGTCCCCCGGCAGGTCATGGACACATCGAGGGGGGTCCCCCGTGGAGAAGCACGAGGCGCTGGGCTCGGCCGTCGCTCAGATCGAGCGGCAGTTCGGCAAGGGCGCGATCATGAAGATGGGGGACACGGCGCTGACCGAGGTGTCCGCCGTCCCGACCGGCTCGCTCGCGCTCGACATCGCCCTCGGCATCGGCGGCATCCCCCGCGGGCGCATCGTGGAGGTCTACGGGCCGGAGAGCTCCGGTAAGACGACCCTCCTGTACCACCTCATCGCCCAGGCCCAGAAGCGCGGGGGGCTCTGCGCCTTCATCGACGCCGAGCACGCGATGGACCCGACCTACGCCAAGCGCATCGGCGTGGACGTCGACGAGCTCCTGCTCTCCCAGCCCGACCACGGCGAGCAGGCCCTCGAGATCGCCGACCTGCTCGTGCGCTCCGCGGCGCTCGACGTCGTCGCGATCGACTCGGTCGCGGCGCTCGTGCCGAAGGCCGAGATCGAGGGCGAGATGGGGGACACCCACGTCGGCCTCCAGGCCCGCCTCATGTCGCAGGCGCTGCGGAAGCTGGCCGGCAACCTGAACCGCGCCGGCACCATCTGCATCTTCACGAACCAGCTCCGGGAGAAGATCGGGGTCATGTTCGGCTCCCCAGAGACCACCCCCGGTGGCCGCGCGCTGAAGTTCTACGCGTCGGTCCGGCTCGACATCCGCCGCATCGAGACCCTCAAGGAGGGCACCGAGGCGGTCGGCAACCGGGCCCGGGTCAAGATCGTGAAGAACAAGGTGGCCCCGCCGTTCCGCCAGGCGGAGTTCGACATCATCTACGGCGAGGGGATCTCCCACGAGGGCAACCTCCTCGACCTCGGTGTCGAGCGCGGGATGGTCCAGAAGAGCGGCGCCTACTTCTCGTTCGGCGACGAGCGGCTCGGCCAGGGGCGCAACGCCGCCCGGGCCTTCCTCCGCGAGCACCCGGACGTGGCCGCCCAGCTCGAGGCGCGCATCCGCGAGGACGCCGGCGTCCCGGGCCACCCGATGCCGGACTTCGACCCGGTTACCGGCGAGGTCATCGAGCCGGCCGCCGCCGCCGACGAGAAGCCGGCCCCGAAGCTCGCCGCCGCCAAGAGCTGATCCGCTGCGGCACCCCGCCCACCGGACGGTGGGCGGGGTGCTAGCACAGTGCTAGCATCGCTAGCCATGCGGACGCTCTACACGCGAAACGTGCCGGACGACCTCATGGAGCGTCTCGAGCGGTTGGCGGCGGCGGACGGGCTCTCGGTGAACGCCGTGGTCATCCGCGAGCTGTCCGAGTCCACGCGGCGTGTGGACAACGCGGCGCTCCTCGAGGGGCTGCCCGACCTCGGCCTCGATCTGGCCGAGGTTGCCGAGGTCATCCGCGAGGGCCGCGACTCCCGGTGATCGTCGCCGACGCCTCGTGCGTCGTCGGCGCGCTGCAGGCCCCCGGCGAGGCGCGCGAGTTCCTCGCCCGTGAGTACGTCGTGGTGCCCCACCTCGTCGATGCGGAGGTGGCGAACGCCCTGCGGGGGCTCGTGGCGCGCGGCGCGCTGTCGGAGGGTGACGCCGGGGTGCGGCTCGTGGCCTGGACCCGCTACGCGGCCCGCCGGCAGAGCACGGTCGGCCTGCTCCCGCGTATCTGGGGTCTCCGGGAGACGCTCACCGCGTACGACGCGACGTACGTCGCCTTGGCCGAGGCCCTGGACTGTCCGCTCGTCACATGCGACGCCCGGCTGGCCCGCGCTCCGGGTCCGCGCTGCACGATCACGGTCGCCCGCGCCTGACCCCTGTCAGGCCTTCAGGGCCGCCACGACGGCGAAGAGCCGGTCCTTGACGAGGCAGTCCGCCTCGGCGAAGCCGGCCTCCCGCAGCACCCGGAGCAGGGTCTCCACGTCGGTGCAGCGGTCCAGGCGCTTCCGGTCGGCGGACGCGGCCCAGACGGCGTCCGAGGCGCCGCCCCGGCGCGCCTCCTGCTCGTGCCAGGCGTCGTAGTGGGCGGCGAACGTGGGGGAGGGGCCGGTCACCTGCTCGGCGTTGACGAAGACGCCGCCGGGGCGCAGGGCCGCGTGGATGCGCTCGGCCAGGCGGGCGACGTCGGGGACCTCCAGATGGTGGATCGCCAGGGCGCTCACCACGGCGTCCCACTCGCCGGCGGGCAGCGGGTCGAGCAGGTCGCCGGCGCGGTACGTCGCGCGGTCGCCCAGGGTCTCACGGGCGCGGTCGAGCATGCGGGGGGCGGCGTCGACCAGGGTCAGGGCGGCCCCGGGGTACGCCGCGGCGACGCGGGCGGAGAGCAGGCCGGTGCCGGCCCCCAGGTCGAGCACGTCGTGGACCGGGCGCCCCGCCAGGGCGAGGGCCTCGACGGCCGTGCCGTAGAAGCGGTCGAAGGGCGGGATCAGGGCCCGGCGCTCCGCGTCGTAGGTGGAGGCCTGGGCGTCGAACGTGGTGGAGGCGTGGTGAGTGGTCATGGGGGTATCGTCCGCGCGGCGATGCCATGCCGTCCAATGCCGATCAGCGCCCGAAGGATGCCCTGAGGGCATGTTCACCCTGGACCAGCTCCGGATAATCGACGCGCTCGAGCGCCACGGCACCGTGACGGCCGCGGCGCGCAGCCTGTCGCTCACCCAGCCCGCCGCGTCGCGCCTGCTGGCCCGCACCGCACGGGCCGCCGGGGTGGCGGTGGTGCGACGCACGGGACGCGCGGTGGAGCTCACGGACGCGGGACGGCTGCTGGCCGGGCACGCCCGGGCGGTGGTCGACAGGGTGGCGGCCGCCGAGGCCGACATGGCGCGGCTGCGTGCCGGGGCCGCGCCGCGCGTGCGGGTGGCGGCCGTCTCGAGCCTCCTTGCGTCCCTCGTGCCCGAGGCCGTCGCCCTCCTCGACGCCCCGCGACGCGAGCGCGTGACCGTCGGGCACGCGGCCGACGCCGCCGAGGCCGCGGCGGGGGTGGCGGAGGGGCGCCTGGACGTCGCGGTGATCTGGGTGGACGGCGAGGACCGCGTCGTGCCGGGCGGGCTGGCGGCCCGCGAACTGCTGGTGGAAGGGTGGGCCGTCGCTCTGCCCGCCGGCCACCCGGCGGCGGCGGGCGGGGGCGGGGGCCCCGTGGCCTTTGGGGCAGTGGCGGGGGAGGCGTGGATCGTGGGCGCCCACGCGGCCCGGCTGCGGGTGCTCGAGCGGGCCGCCGCCCGGGCGGGTACGCCCGTGGGCCCCGTCATGGTGCAGGCCGACCAGCTCGTGATGCAGGGGCTGGTGGCCGCGGGGGTCGGGGTGGCGCTGCTGCCGGCGTCGTCGGCCGGGACGCTGCGGTCGGGGCTGGTGCTGCGCCCGCTCGACCCGGCGCCGGCGCCGCGCGTGGTGATGGCGCTGCACCAGGACCCGAGCGCGGTGGCCGCGGACCGGGACGCCCTCATCGACGCGCTCGCCCGCGCGGGGCCGGCGCGCCGGCCGTGAGGGGTCGCGGGCCCACCCTGCGCTTCGACGGCTGGATCGCCGGCATCGGGACCGCCGAGGGGATGCGCGTGGTGCTCGGCCACTGGCCCCGTTCACCGTTCGGGGCGTTCTCGGACGCCATGGTGGAGGACCCCGACGGGCGCCGGACGCTCCTGGCGCCGCCGGGGGAGCCGGCCGCGTTCGTGGCCGCGACGTACCGCTTCGACGCGGTCGTCGAGTGCCCGGTGACCGTGGTGCGCGAGGGCGCCCTGTGGCGCGCCGCGGCCGGTCCGCTCGACCTGCGCTTCGCCACCGGGCGGCGCCCGGCGCTGGGGACGGCGCTGCGGGCCGTGCCGGGGCCGCTCGCGCGCAGGCCGGCGTGGATCCGGGCCTCCGGGGTCCCGGCGCGTCTGCTCCTCCCGGGCGTCCGCACCCACGGAAGCGCGGGCGGGGACCGGCGGGAGTGGTACGCGGCCCGCGACCTCCGCCTCATCACGGCGGCCTCGGTGCTCTGGGAGGGCGCGGACCAGGGCCCCCTCGCCCCGGTCGACCCGCCGGTGCGCTTCGGGTTCGGCTCCACGCCGCGCGAACCGTCGCTGGTGCGGATGACCACTCTGATCCGGGGTGATTCTTAGGATCCATCACGGGAACCGAACGGAAAGCGCATCCCGTGTGCGCCCGCCCTGTGGAGGATGGCCGCATGACACGCCCTCGGTGGTCCCTCGCCCCGGCCGCGCTCGCCGCCCTCACCACCATCGTCGCGCTGCTCGCGGCACCGGCGCCGCCGGGCGCGGCCTCCGCGGGCGCGCGGTGGCTGGCTCCCCAGGTCGTCGCACCGGGTCCCGCGATCCCGCCGGTCGCCGCCACCACCCCGGCCGGCGACGGGGTCCTCGCGTGGCAGACCGTCGGGGCGGACGCCGGCGTCTGGGTCACGGTCCGCCCCGCGGGCACGGTGGCATGGCCGGCGCCGGTGCGGGTCTCGGGGCTCTGCCCGGGCGGGGGATGCACCTACCCTCAGCTCTCCCTGGCGACGGGTGGCGACGGGACGGTCGCGCTGACATGGCTCGGCGGCGCGGGGTCCGGCCGGACGCCGGTCGTGGTGACGCGCCCCCCGGGCGCGGCCTCCTTCGGCGCACCGGTGGCCGTCGGCGACGCCGGGGACGTCACCCATCTGGCGATGGGCGTGGACGGGGCGGGCCAGGTGACCCTGGCCTGGAAGGCCGTCACCGGCCCGGTGTGGTCGGCGCGGACGACGGGCGGCGCCTGGGGCGCCCCGCAGGAGGTCTCGGCGGGCACGCGCCCCGGTGGTGGTGTGCGGGTCGCCGTCGGCGCGGGCGGGGACGCCGTCGCCACGTGGACCGAGGCCCCCTGCGAGCCGACCGCCGCCCGCCGGCGGGGAGGGGTGTGGGAGGCCCCCGTGGCGCTCGACCCCGGCCGCGGCGTCTGCCCCGGCGTCATCGAGGCCCGCATCACCCCCGCCGGGGAGGCGCTCGCCGTCTGGGACGGCCGTCGCGGGCCGGATCCGGTGGTCCTGTCCTCCTGGTCGGGCCCCTCGGCGACCGCGTGGCGCACGCCGCAGGCCGTCGGCACCAGCGACGGCAGCAGCCTCATCATCTCCCGCCGCCTCGCCGTCGGCGGCCCCGGCTCGCGGCTGGTCTGGCAGGACGACCAGGAGACGACGCTCACGAGCTTCCGCCCCGACGGAGGGGTCTGGGCCGCCCCCGTCGAGATCCCGGGACTCGGGGGGTATCCGGGGCCCGTCGGCGCCGCCGGGGGAGACGGCACGGTGATCGTCGGTGCCGGCTCGAGCCTGACCCGTCCGGTCCTGGGAGCCGCGGCCGCCCCCGGGGCGACGTGGACCGCCCCGGTGCCCCTGGCCCCCGCGGCGCGGGGCCCGTGGACGAGCGAGGTCGCCGTCGCGGCGGATGCCGCGGGCGACGGCTTCGTCGCCTGGCTCTCGGAGGGCGGGATCATGTCGTCCGACCTCGCCGCCCGCCCCGGCCCGGGCCCGGTCCTGCCCGCCGCGTCGATCCGGGCCGTGCGCCCGCCGGCCCACGCGCCGGTCCGCTCGCTCGTCACGATCGAGACCGACGCGACGCTCCCCGCCGGGACCACGCGCGTGCAGGTGCAGCGGCGGCTGCGGGGCGCCTGGCGCCCCTACGGGACGGTCTCCCTGGTGCCCTCCATGGACCTCACCGGGACGGAGGTCACCGCCACGGGGCGGCTCCGGCTCACGACCCTCGGCACGCTGCGCCTGCGACTCGTGGCCCCGGGGGCGGCGCCGTCACGGGCCGTGACGGTACGGGCGGTGCGCCCGCCGCGGGCCCGGGTCCCCGTGGGGCCGGCCCCGTCGCAGATCGCGGTCGGCGCCGGCGGGGTCTGGGTGCTGGGCCAGGACGCGTCCGGGGCCACGGTGCGCCGCCTGGACCCGGCGACCGGACGGGTGCGCCGTGTCATCCAGGTCGGGGGGACGGCGACGGGGCTCGCCGCCGGCGCCGGGGCCGTGTGGGTGATGCGCGGGTCCGAGCTGCTCCGGGTCGATCCGGCGAGCGGGGAGGTCACGGCCTCCGGGCGCGTGTGTGGCCGGGGCACGCCGATCGCCGGGCGCGAGGGCGTCTGGGTGGGCGGGGCCTGCGTGCCCGGGGAGACCGTCTCGACCGGCCTCGCCGTCGCCTCGCCGGGTGTCGTGTACCGCATCGACCCCGCGACGGCGCGGCCCGTGGGCGCGCCGTTGCGGGTGCCCGGGCTGAGCCTCGGCGGCGGGGCCCTGGCCGGGGGCGTCCTCTGGATCGACGCGTTCTCCGAGGACGCCGACCTCCGCTCGGGTGGCGGCGCCGTGCCGTTCGACCCCGCGACGGGCGCGCAGCGCGGACCCGGCACCGGGCTCGTGTCGCGGGGCGCCATCGTCCCCGTGGGGGCCGCGCGGGTCTGGGCCGGCGACGCCACGCGGCTGCGTCAGCTGCTGCCGCGGACGCGGGAGATCACGCGCGTGGCGCGGGGCATGTGGGCGCTGACCCCGGCGGGCGGCCGGGTGGTCGCGCTGGTCTCGGTGCGCGGGAAGGCCGGGATGCCCCACGCGCTGACGACCTACGCGGCGGCCTCCGGGGTGCGGGGGCGCACCGTCATCATCGGCGCCTCACCGCTCGAGCCGGCCACGGCCCCACGGGCGTCCGTGGCGGTCGGGCGGGGCGCCGCATGGGTGCTGCTGCCGACGGAGGGGGCGGTGGTGCGGGTGCCCCTCCGGGGGCCTCAGGGCCTCATGAGGTAGGGGTAGGAGGCCAGGGTCTCGGCGCCGTCCGCCGTGACGAGGACGAGGTCCTCCACGCGGACGCCGCCGAAGGCCGGGTCCTCGACTCCCGGCTCCAGGGCGATCACGTCGCCCTCCACCAGCGTGTGCTCGGCCGAGAGGCCCACGATGGGCGCCTCGTGGACGTCCAGGCCGATGCCGTGGCCGAGGGAGAAGTAGAAGCCGCGCTCCAGGGTCTCGCCGGGGGCCCGGGTGCGCAGGGTGGGCTGCCCGGCAGCCTCGATGACCGCCGCGGCGGCGTCGTACACGTCGCGGCAGTTGGCTCCGGGCCGCACGAGCGCGCGGGCGGCGGCGAGGGCCTCCACCACGGCCTCGTGCAGGGCGGCGACCTCGGCGGAGGGCTCGCCGACGAGGAAGGTGCGGGTCGTGTCGGCCCAGCAGCCGGACTCCTCGTCCCGCGGCCACAGGTCCACCTCGATCGGCATGTTCGCCGGGAGAGGCCCCGTGCCGGAGTCGTGGCCGCCACCGGACCAGGCGGAGGTCACCATCACGTCGGGCGTCGCCGGGGCGCCCTGGGCCGCGCAGGCGTCCCGGATGGCCGCGCGGACCCGCTCGGCCGTGAGCGGCTCCCCGTCCAGCACCAGGCCGTCACCCTCGATCGCCGCGGCCCGCAGCAGGCCGGCGGCGGCGGCCAGGCCGGCCTCGGCCGCCACCTGGGCCCGGCGGATGCCGGCCAGCTCGGCGGGGGACTTCGCCCGGCGCCGGGCGTCGAAGAGGCCCTGGTCGACGTCGAGGGTCACGCCGTCGGCGCGCAGCCGGTCGGCCACGGCGACCGGGAAGGTGCCGGGCACCGCGGCCCGGGTCACCCCGGTCGCCGCGACGGCCCGCGAGATCGTCTCCAGCTCGGCCTCGGCCCGCGGCGTCCCGGCCTCCAGGAGGTCGAAGAAGCCGAGGTCGGTCAGCAGCACGAGCTCGGCGCCCGGCACGGCGGCCGCCAGGCGGTCCCGCTCCAGGGCGTTGGTGAGGATCGTCGTCGTGCCGCCGGCGGCCACGAGGAGGAACGGGTCCCCGATGGCGATGGGGACCTCGTGGCGCATCTCGGCACAGCGCTCGGAATCGCCGGCGATGATGATGGCGGGCGCGTCGGTCATGGGCCGATCCTATGACCGGACGACGTCGTAGGTGACGTGCGCCGCAGTCCGCGACGCGCGCACCTGCCGCTGGGCGAGCCGGTGGCGCGCGGCCCCCTCCCACAGCGGCGTCCCGGCGCCCAGCACGACGGGGGCGACGTGGACCACGAGCTCGTCGGCGAGCCCTTCGTCCAGGGCGCCGCGGACCGTCTCGGCGCCGCCCATCACCACCACGTCGCCCTCACCGGCGCGCGCCCGGGCCGCCGCGACCGCCGCGGCGATCCCGTCGGTCACGAACGTGAAGTCCAGGGTGAGCCGCACCTCCCGCGGCGGCGTGCGGGTGACGACCACGAACGGCGGCGTGGCGGCCTCGCCCGCGCCGAAGCCCATGTCGTCACGCCAGCCCGCGGGCCCGTCGACGACGTCGAACAGGCGCCGGCCCATCACCACCGCCCCCGCCCGCGCGGCCGAATGGCGCAGGACCTCGCGGTCGATCGGGTCGTCGCTCTCGACGGCCCAGGTGTGGAGCGGCTCGCCACCCGTGCCGAGACCGGCCTCCGGACCGGGGTCCGGGCCCGTCACGAAGCCGTCCAGGGACATGGAGATGTCGGCGACCACCCGGCCCATGGGGGAGGGGTGCCCGGTGCGGGCGGGGCGCATGCGTGTCGCAGTGCGGGACGGGGGTTGGGACGGATCCGGGGGCGGGCCTACCCTGCACGGGTGACCACGCCCGACGACACCCGGATGGACGACCTCGCCCGCGACATGGGGACGCTGGTGCGGCGTCTCATCGACCGCATCCGCGAGGACGACGACGGGGTGCCCCAGGTCGGCGCGCTCCTCGTCGCCCACCTCGGCGAGGGGGCCACGGAGATGCCGGTCGTCGCCCAGGGCTTCTCGCGCTGGGACCAGGCGAACCTGCAGCTCGCCCTCGACGCCGCCGTGGCCCGGCCGGGGTGGTCGGCCGAGGTGCTCGGCATGTCGGGCCAGGCCCGGCACTACCAGGACCTGGGCCTGGGCGACGTCATGCGCGCGGACCACTTCCCGGTGGCCTCGGTGGAGTACGCCGCGGTGGACGTCGGGCCGGGACGCACCCTGGCCTGCGTGGACTATGGGGTGTTCCTCATCACGACCCCGGACGGCCCCATGGGCGCGTTCGTCCACCGCGACCCGGACCACTTCGGGCGGGGCAGCGACATCCGGGTGCAGGTCGTCTCCGCCGACCGCGAGCGCTCCGAGGCGCTGCTCGCGGACCTGCGGCGCCTGATCGACGAGCACGACGTCTACCGCGGGCAGGTCGTGACCCTGGAGAGCTCGCCGTCCGGCACCCGCCTCGTGTTCCTGGAGCGGCCGCAGGTGGACGCCGGGGACGTCGTCCTGCCGGAGGGGGCCCTCGCGCGCATCGAGCGTCACCTTGCGGGGCCGACGGTCCACCGCGAGCGCCTGCTGGCGATGGGCCGCCACATGTCGCGCGGCCTGCTGCTGTGGGGGCCGCCGGGGACCGGGAAGACCCTCACGGTCCGCTACCTCACGGGCCGCCTGGCGGACTGCACGGTCATCATCCTGAGCGGCGGCGCGCTGGAGGCCATCGGGGCGTTCGCGACGATCGCCCGGCGGCTGGCCCCGAGCGTCGTGATCCTGGAGGACGTCGACCTCGTCGCCGAGGACCGCGTCTTCCCCGGCGGAGGCGGCAGCCTGCTCTTCGAGCTCATGAACCAGATGAGCGGGCACGAGGACGACGCCGACGTCGCCTTCGTCCTCACCACCAACCGCCCCGAGGCCCTCGAGTCGGCGCTCGCCGCGCGGCCCGGCCGCGTCGACCTGGCGGTCGAGATCCCGCTGCCGGACGCCGCGGCGCGCGACCGGCTGCTGGGGATCTACGCCCGCGGGCTCGACCTGCGGCTCGCCGACCGGTCCGCTGTGGTCGAGCGCACCGAGGGCGTGACCGCCTCGTTCATCAAGGAGCTGCTGCGCAAGTCGGCCCTCGCGGCGCTCGAGGATGGGCGGGAGACGATCGTCGACGCCGACGTCACCGAGGCGCTCGACGAGCTCCTGAGCGACACGGCGGCGCTCACGCGGGTGATGCTCGGCGCCGGCGGCGAGGAGGCGCAGGCCCGCGGCGCGGCCTGGCTCGACCGGTTCACCGACGGGGAGGACGGCATGGGGATGAGCTGGAGCGTGTACGAGCCCGGCCCCTGAGCCCCCGCGGGCCCACCGGCTAGGATCGCCGGGATGCGGTACCACCTCACCACCTTCGGGTGCCAGATGAACGACCACGACTCCGAGCGGATGCGCGGCCTGCTCGAGGGCCTGGGGTACGCGCCGGTGGAGACGCGGGACGAGGCCGACCTCATCCTCTTCAACACCTGCACGATCCGGGGCAGTGCGGACGAGCGCTTCCTGGGCAACCTGGGCGACGCCAAGCGCGTGAAGCGCGAGCGGCCGTCGACCGTCGTGGCCGTGGGCGGGTGCTGGGCGCAGAGCATGAAGGAGCAGGTCTTCCGCGAGTTCCCGTTCGTGGACATCGCCTTCGGCCCGTCGGAGGTCGCCCGCCTGGGCGAGCTGGTGGCGCGGGAGCGCATCGAGACCGTGGGCGCCTTCTCCTTCGACGGCGCGTTCAGCGGCTCCCTGCCCTCGCGGCGGGAGCGCCCCCACCAGGCCTGGGTGCAGATCTCGGTCGGGTGCAACTGCGTCTGCGCGTACTGCGTGGTGCCGAGCGTCCGCGGCCGGGAGCGCAGCCGGGAGCCCGGCGACGTGCTCGCCGAGGTCACGACCCTCGCCGCGGACGGCGTCCGCGAGATCACCCTCCTCGGGCAGAACGTGAACTCGTACGGCCGGGACCTGCCGCGCGAGGCGCGGGAGACCTTCGCCGGCCTCCTGCGCGGCGTCGCCGGGGTGCCGGGCATCGACCGGGTGCGGTACACGAGCCCCCACCCGAAGGACATGAAGGCCGACGTCATCGCGGCGATGGCCGAGTGCCCGGAGGTCTGCGAGCACCTCCACCTGCCCGCGCAGTCCGGCTCCACGCGGATCCTCAAGGCCATGCGGCGCACCTACAGCCGCGAGCGCTACCTCGACCTGGTCGGGCGCCTGCGCGAGTCCATCCCGGACCTGTCGCTCACCACGGACCTCATCGTCGGCTTCCCCGGGGAGACCGAGGAGGACTTCGCCGAGACCCTCTCGCTCGTCGAGGAGGTCGCCTACGACGGCGCGTACACGTTCCTCTACTCGCCGCGGCCGGGCACCGAGGCCGCCACGACCCTGCCCGACGACGTGTCCCCCGAGGTCAAGCGGGAGCGCATCGGACGGCTCATCGAGGTGGTGCAGCGCACCGCCACGGCGCGCGCGTCGCGGTTCGTCGGGACGGTCGGCGAGGTGCTCGTCGAGGGCCCGTCGCGCACCGACCCCACCCGGCTGCGGGGCCGCCTGCGGCACAACATCGCGGTCAACTTCACCGGCACGGCGGCGCCCGGCGAGATCGTGGAGGTCGCCATCGAGGGCGCGACGTCCACCACCCTGTCCGGCCGCCAGGCCGGCACGCGCGCCCCGGCGGACCTCGTCCCGGCCTGACCGGCCGCGGGTCCTCGCGATCGCGGGGCCCACGGCGAGCGGCAAGAGCGCGCTTGCCCACGCCGCCGCGCGTGCCCTCGGCGGCGAGATCGTCGTCGCCGATCCCTTCCAGCGCTACCGGGGCCTGGAGATCGCCGCCGACTCCCCGGGGGCCGCGGACCGCGCGGAGGTGACGTACCACGGGGTCGGCGACCTGGCGCTCACCGAGCGCTCCACGGCCGCCGGGTTCGCCGCGCTCGCCCACGCCGCGGTCGACGCGGCCCTCGCCGCCGGCCGGGTGCCGGTGGTGACCGGGGGGACCGGGCTCTACCTGCGGGCCGCCCTCGCCGACCTGGGGTTCCCGGACGAGCCGCCGGACGAGGTCCGCGCCTGGGCCGAGGGGCTGGCCGCGACCGATCCGGCCGGTGCCATGGACGCCCTGCGGGCGCGGGACCCCGAGGCCGCCGGGCGCATCGACGCGGCCAACCCTCGCCGGGTGGCCAGGGCGCTGGCGCTGGCCGAGGCCGGCGGGTCGGGCGGGGGAGGGGCGCTCTGGGACGGCGCCACCCGCGTGCCGACCCTGCTCGTGGGCGTCGGCCGCCCCCGGCCGGTCCTGGACGCCCGCATCGCGACCCGTGTCGACCGGGAGCTGGCCGACGGCCTGCGCGCCGAGCTGGAGCGGGCCATCGACACCCCCGGCGTGGCACGGGAGCCCCTGCAGGTGATCGGGGCGAAGGAGGTCCGGGCCATCCGGGCCGGGGAGCTCGACACGGCCGAGCTGCCGGCGCGCCTGGCCGCCCGCACCCGCCGCCTGGCGCGCAAGCAGCTCACCTGGCTCCGCAAGACCCCCGGCGTCGTGCCGCTCGACCTGGGGGACGCGCCGGCCGAGGACGCCCTGCCCGCGCTCCTCGCGCTGTGGCGGGGCCCGGGCGGCGATCCGGTAGCCTCAGGCGGATGAGCCTCCCGTTCACGAAGTGGCAGGGGCTCGGCAACCACCACCTGGTCGTCGAGCGCACCGACTGGCCGCTGGAGATCACGGCGGACCGGGCCCGGCGCATCCTGGACCCGGCCTTCGGCGTGGGCGGCGACGGCATCCTGGAGGTGTCGCGCGACCCCGACGGCACGCCCCGCATGACCGTCTGGAACGCCGACGGCAGCCAGGCCGAGAACTGCGGCAACGGCATCCGCATCGTGGCGCTCCACCTGCGCGACGAGGACGGGCTGCCGGAGGACGGCCGCATCATGACCGGCGGCGGGCCGGTGTCCGTGCGCGTGCTGGACGACGACCGCGTCGAGGTCCGGATGGGCCGCGCGGTCTTCCCGGCCGGCGAGGCGCGGGAGCGCCTGGCGGTGAACGGCGACGGCGTGGAGTTCGCCGAGGTCTCGATGGGCAACCCGCACGCCGTCATCGAGCACCCCGACCCGGACCGCGTCGTCGCGACGCTCGGCCCGGAGATCGAGACGGACGCGCGCTTCCCGCAGCGCACCAACGTGGAGTTCGTGCGCGCCGAGGGGCCGTCCGAGCTGACGATGCGGGTGTGGGAGCGCGGTGTGGGGGAGACGCTCGCCTGCGGAACGGGGGCCTGCGCGGCCGCCGTCGCCGGCGTGCGGCTGGGGGGCCTCGCGAGCCCCGTGACGGTGCACCTGGCGGGCGGCGACCTGGAGATCGCCGTCGCCGACGACCTGGAGGTGACGATGACCGGTCCGGCCGAG
>VFQR01001680.1_pt1 | contig 15965 bp, 15 predicted proteins | sample 3512321 | NCBI WGS metagenome assembly VFQR01 (sample SAMN10412374, study PRJNA504923) | tailings metagenome | isolation source: Relicate 3 Philex TSF1 revegetated site | place: Philippines: Tuba, Benguet | collected 2017-08-29
GAAGAAGTGATGCTCGGCTCGGTCATGTTCGGCCACAAGCACTTCCAGCCGGTGATCGACGCGATCATCCGCCTCGCCGAGAAGGCCGCGAAAGAGCCGCGCGAACTGAATGCGCCGGACAACTCCGCGCTTAAGGCGAAGCTGAAGAGCCTCGCCGAGGCCGATCTTCGCGCCGCATACGGCAACAAGATCAAGCAGGACCGCTACAACGCGGTGGGTGCTGCGAAGAAGAAGGCGAAGGAAGCGATCCTCGGCGACGGCACGAATGCCGACGCCCCGTCTCCGTCGCTGGTCGGCGAAGTGCTGAAAGAACTCGAAGCCGACATCGTCCGTAACTCGATTCTGGACACCGGCATCCGCATCGACGGCCGCGACGTGAAGACCGTCCGCCCGATCGAGGCGATGGTCGGCGTGCTCCCGCGCACCCATGGCTCCGCGCTGTTCACGCGCGGCGAAACGCAGGCGCTCTGCATCGCGACGCTGGGCACCGGCGAAGACGAGCAGTGGATCGACGCACTGCCGGGTACGTACAAAGAGAACTTCCTGCTGCACTACAACTTCCCGCCGTTCTCGGTCGGTGAAGCGGGCCGCATGGGTTCGCCGGGCCGCCGCGAAGTCGGCCACGGCAAGCTCGCCTGGCGCGCCGTGCATCCGATCCTGCCGCCGAAGGACGAATTTCCGTACACGATCCGCGTCGTGTCGGAGATTTTGGAATCGAACGGCTCGTCCTCGATGGCGACCGTTTGCGGCACTTCGCTCTGCCTGATGGACGCCGGCGTGCCGCTGCGTGCGCCGGTCGCGGGCATCGCGATGGGCCTCATCCTGGAAGGCAAGAAGTACGCAGTACTCTCCGACATTCTCGGTGACGAAGATCATCTCGGCGACATGGACTTCAAGGTCGCCGGCACCGAGAACGGCGTGACCGCGCTGCAGATGGACATCAAGATCGCGGGTATCACCGAAGAGATCATGCAGGTTGCGCTTCGCCAGGCGAAGGACGGCCGTCTGCACATTCTCTCGGAAATGTCGAAGGCGCTCACCGCGGCGCGTCCGTCGCTCGGCGAACACGCTCCGCGCATCGAAGTCATCAAGATCCCGACCGACAAGATCCGCGACGTGATCGGCACGGGCGGCAAGGTGATCCGCGAGATCGTCGAAAAGACCGGCGCCAAGATCAACGTCGAGGACGACGGCACCGTGAAGGTCGCGTCTTCGAAGGGCGAAGCGATCGAGGCCGCGATCAAGTGGATCAAGTCGCTGACCTCCGAGCCGGAAGTCGGCACGATCTATGACGGCAAGGTCGTCAAGGTCGTCGACTTCGGCGCCTTCGTGAACTTCTTCGGCGCGAAGGATGGCCTCGTGCACGTCAGCCAGATGGCGGCGGCGCGCGTGAACAAGCCGTCGGACGTCGTGAAGGAAGGCGACATGGTCAAGGTGAAGCTCCTCGGCGTCGACGAGCGCGGCAAGGTCCGCCTCTCGATGAAGGCCGTGGACCAGCAGACCGGCGAAGACATCGAGCACAAGGCGAAGCCCGCGCAGGATCCTGCGGCGGAGTAAGCTTCTCCCGATCGAAATCGAAAAGGGCGGCTTCGGCCGCCCTTTTTATTTACATGATTACTTTATCTGAAACACGAGTCGTCTTGTTTTGGTTTGTTTCTTGTCGCGATTTCTTCAAGCTGCTGAAAACTGAAAGACTCAAGACTATTCAGCGACGTCTTCAAAATCTCGATGGCACACTCTTGTGCGGCCTTTTGCATATCGGTCCATGTGACTTCAGCACCTTTCGGCACCGGCACTCTCAAGCCAACTTCGTAGTACTTTCGCTCGTCATAGTCGTAGAATCTTAATTCTAGGCGACTCCAAACAGCGCTTGTAGAAGGCGTCGGCGCACCGATGCGCCCCAATTCAATTCCAGAAAGTTCTATTTTCATTTGTTCTCCCGCTCAAAGTGTAGAGGCTCCCGCACAGCGGGAGCCTCTTTATTAAGCGTACTGGGCGAGAACCCAGAAAACCGCTTTACCGTCATATGGAGGCATCGTGTTTCCCTTCGCGATTGGCGCAGTAGTCGAAGGAAAACTTTCGACTTTCCAAACACCACTTTCAGGGCACGTTTCCCCGGTGCGAGCCCGAGTTCCAATCGGAGCTTTCGCCTTCAAACTTACCGTCTGCATTTTTTATGTTCCACGTTGAAACGTGGGCGAACTTGACACGCCGAATCTGGGAGATTCTACTCCGCTGGTCGCAAGACGGCGGCGCTCGGTCAGCCCACTGCTCGCCGAGCTCGCACAATAGGCCGCTCGGAGCCGCACGCTCCGGGCGGTTTGTGCTTCTGGTAAGCTGGCCGAGTCGCGACTTGTCGTCAATTATTTTGGCACTGTCAGACTTTGAGTGCTTGAGTTCGAGCTTAACCTGACTTCTTCTTTATTTTCAACGCTTCCTTCACCGCCGCGCCGAATGCCTCGAAATCTTTCTTCCGCGGTGAAGTCCTGCGCCACACGAGGCCGATCCTGCGCGAGGGCTCGGGCGCCGTGAACCGTTGCAGCGAAAGCTTGCGCCCGCGCGTTTCGGCTTCGACGGCGATTTCGGGAATGAAGGTCGCGCCGTAACCGTTCGCGACCATCTGCATCACGGTCGAAAGCGAGGTCGCGCCAAGCCCTGCCTTCGTGATCCCGCGTTCGTTCGAGCAGAAGCTCAGCGCCTGATCGCGCAGGCAGTGCCCTTCTTCGAGCAGGATCAACTGGCCGGGATCGAGCGTCTCCGGATCGATGCGCGACCGCTTGGCTTCGTCGGCTGCGATCGCGAGCAGAAAGCGATCGTCGAAGAGGTGTTCCTCCTGAAGATCGGACATATCGTTCGGGATCGCCGCCATCACGAGATCCAGTTCGCCGCGTGAAAGCTCGGTCAGCATCGCCTTGGTCTGCGCCTCGCGCAGTTCGAGCTTCAACGCAGGAAAATGCTTCGCAAGATACCTGAGAAGGTCCGGCAGGATGTAAGGCGCAAGCGTCGGGATGATGCCGAGCGAGAGCGCGCCGCTCAGGACCTTGCTGCGGTGCCTTGCGGTTGTAGCGAGATCGTTGGCCGCAAGCAGGATTCTGGCGGCCTGGGCAGCGATTTCCTGGCCGAGCGGGGTGAGCACGATTTCGCCGGGTCGGCGCTCGAACAGCGCCGCGCCCAGTACTCCCTCGAGTTCCCGGATCTGCATGGAGAGCGCGGGCTGCGAGATCGCACACTCGTCGGCGGCCTTGCCGAAATGGCCGAGGCGGGCTGCGGCCTCGAAATAGCGCAACTGGCGCAGCGTGAGCGCGGGAAGGTCCTTCATCCCGATAAGATATTCTTATCGGTTGCAGCAGGCAATACGATTAGACCTTATCCAGGCAAGCGGTCATTTTGAACTCTTCCAGAGGCAAGAGGAGGAAAATCATGGCCGACAAACCCGTCATGACGACCGCGGGCGGCTCGCCCGTCGCCGACAACCAGAATTCCTTGAGCGCAGGCCCGCGCGGCCCGCTCCTGATGCAGGATTTCCACCTGCTCGAAAAGCTCGCGCACCAGAACCGCGAGCGCATTCCCGAGCGCACCGTGCACGCGAAGGGCTCCGGCGCCTACGGCACGCTGACGATCACGAAGGACATCACGAAGTATTCGCGCGCCAGCGTGTTCGCGAAGGTCGGCAAGAAGACCGAGGCCTTCCTCCGCTTCTCGACGGTCGCCGGCGAGCGCGGCGCGGCCGACGCCGAGCGCGACGTGCGCGGCTTTGCGCTGCGCTTCTATACCGACGAAGGCAACTGGGACATCGTCGGCAACAACACGCCGGTGTTCTTCCTGCGCGATCCCCTGAAGTTTCCGGACTTCATCCACACACAGAAGCGTCATCCGCGCACCAACATGCGCTCGCCGACCGCGATGTGGGACTTCTGGTCGCTCTCGCCGGAGAGTCTTCATCAGGTGACGATCCTGATGTCGGATCGCGGCCTGCCGCAGAGCTACCGCCACGTCGACGGGTTCGGTTCGCACACCTATTCGTTCATCAACGCGAAGAACGAGCGCTTCTGGGTCAAGTTCCACTTCAAGACCGAGCAGGGCATCAAGAACTGGACCAACGCGGAGGGTGCGGCGCAGATCGCGAACGACCGCGAGACGCACCAGCGCGATCTCTATGAAGCGATCGAGCGCAAGGAATTTCCGCGCTGGAAGTTCTATGTGCAGATCATGCCCGAAGAGGAAGCCGGCAAGCACTGGTACAACCCCTTCGACCTCACGAAGGTCTGGCCGCATGCCGACTATCCGCTGATCGAAGTCGGCGTGCTGGAGTTGAACCGCAATCCCGAAAACTATTTCGCGGAAGTGGAGCAGGCGGCGCTCGCGCCGTCGAACATCGTGCCGGGCATCGGCCATTCGCCGGACAAGATGCTGCAGGCACGGATTTTCTCCTACGCGGACGCCCACCGCTATCGCGTCGGCATCAATCACCACCAGCTGCCGGTGAACAAGCCGCGCTGCCCGGTGCACACGTATCATGCCGACGGCTCGATGCGCCTCGCGGGTCACGCCAATCCGGACGCCTACTACGAACCGAACACGGTCGGCGGCCCGGCGCAGGCGGAGCAATACCGCGAGCCGCCGCTAAAGATCGTCGGCGATGCCGATCGCTACAATCACCGGGACGGCAATGACGACTACCGCCAGCCTGGCGATCTCTTCCGGCTGATGACGGCCGACCAGAAGCAGCAGCTTATCGCCAACATCAAAGCGGCGATGGACGGCGTGCCGGTCGAAATCATCAAGCGGCAGCTCGTTCACTTCTACAAAGCCGATCCCGATTACGGCAAAGGCATTGCGGCAGCGGTCGGAATCGATCTCGATGTCGCCTCCGCTGCTGAATAGCCGTTCAGACAAGACGTTTCTCACAAAGGGCGATTCTTTGAATCGCCCTTTTTTCTTTGTTTCTCAAATACTTGAATAGCCGTTCATTCACGCAGGCGTGATGCGGAGACGATGCGTTTTGTGATTGCCATCACACGCCGTTCAGCGAGGCATCTCTAAATTTTCTCTCATCAACGGAGCGATAGCCGCTCCCGCGAAAACAGATGGAGAGAGAAATGACCAAGACGAAGAAACTTCTTGCCGGAACTGCCGCCGCTGTTGCCCTTGCCGTCGTGAGCCTTTCGGCCGGCACGACCGCCGCCGAAGCCGGCTGGAAGCACAAGCACCACTGGCACAAGCACTACGGCTACTACGTTCCCTTCGCGGTCGCCGCGCCCCTCGCCTACAGCTACTACAACAACTGCGGCTGGACCTGGAACAAGTGGGGCAAGCAGGTTTACGTCTGCTACTAACGAAGTTCTCGGCATGTTTTCCCGAGATGCCGCCCGGCGCGCCCCGCCGGGCGGATTGCTTTTTGACCTCGCGCGCGGCTTTATTTCCCGATGCACGAGAAGCGCGAACAGTTCCGGCGAAACAATCAGTTCGTAACCGCACTGCCCGGCAGCCTTTCGTCGGGCCTGTTTGCGAAGGCTGCGCGCCGGAAGCTTTCCGCCGACGAGCTTCTGTTTGCCGCGGGCGACGAGGGAGACGGCTGCTACCGGATCGAAAGCGGTCTGCTCAAGCTCTGCATTCTTTCGCCGGACGGCGGCGAACGCATTCTCGATGTGCTGGGAGCGGGCTCCATCGTCGGCGAGCTTTCCATGATCGACGGGGCACCGCGTTCGACCGCGGTCTACGCGGTGAGCGACGCCGAGCTATCCTATGTCAGCCGCGCCGCGTTCCTCGCCTTTGCCGAGAATCATCCGCAGCTATACCTGAATATCGCGATCCTGCTCGCGCAGCGCGTGCGGGAAATGAACGACATCGCAGCAGCCTGGAGCTTTCTTTCGCTGGAAGGCAGGGCGGCGCATGCGCTGCTCGAAATGGCGGAGGCCTTCGGCGAAGACATCGGCGGCGGACGCCTGCTGATCCGCCACAAGATCGAACAAAGCGATTTCGCAGGCATGGCCGGAATCGCCCGCGAGAACATCAGCCGCATCCTTAACAAATGGATGCGCGAAGCGCTCATCAGCCGCCATGCGGGCTATTACTGCATCGAAGCGCGGGAAAAGATCGAGAAAATTGCCGGCGGCTAGCCGCCAACCTGCACCACGAAAGCGAACGAAAGAGGCGCGGCCGCTGCGGGAAGCATTCCCTGGCCGCGCATCCTTTACTCTGCGGCTTTCGCGTTGGTGTTCGCGGCAGCCATTTCCTGCCGCAAGGTTTCCGGATTCGGCATCGCGATCACGTTGTAACCGGAATCGACGAAATGGATTTCGCCGGTGACACCACCCGAAAGATCGGAGAGGAGATAGAGCCCCGCGCCGCCGAGCTCTTCAAGCGTGACGCCGCGACCGAGCGGCGAATGACGCTGCTGGTACGCGAACATCGCACGCGCATCGCCGATGCCGGCGCCCGCCAGTGTGCGGATCGGGCCCGCCGAAATCGCGTTCACGCGGATCTTCTGGTGGCCGAAATCGACGGCGAGATAACGCACGCTCGATTCCAGCGCGGCTTTCGCAAGGCCCATCACGTTATAATTCGGCATGGCGCGGTCGCCACCGTTATAAGTTAGCGTCAGCATCGAGCCGCCGTTCGGCATCAGTTCGGCTGCGCGTTTCGCGCCTTCGGCGAACGAGAACGCCGAGATCACCATGGTGCGCTGGAAGTTTTCGCGCGTGGTGTCGGCGAAGCGGCCCTTCAATTCGTTCTTGTCCGAAAAACCGATGGCATGAACGTAGAAGTCGATAGTGCCCCATTGCTTCTTCAGTTCTGCGAATACGGCATCGACGGTTTTCACATCTTCCACGTCGCAAGGCAGCACCAGCTTGGAGCCCACCGATTCCGCGAGCGGTCGAACACGGCGCTCCAGCGCATCGCCCTGATAGGTGAAGGCGATTTCCGCGCCATGCTTGGCGAGCGCCTGCGCAATCCCCCAGGCGATCGAGTGGTCGTTGGCGACGCCCATGATGACGCCGCGCTTGCCTTGCATCAGTCCCTGCATACTAAAACTCTTTACGCATCCAGTTTCTTGAAAAGAAGAGTGGCATTGGTGCCGCCGAAACCGAAGGAGTTCGAAAGCACGCAGTTGAGGTTCGCGTTGTCGATGCGCTTGCGCACGATCGGCAGGTCCGCGAATTCCGGATCGATTTCGTCGATGTGCGCGCTCTCGCAGATGAAGCCGTTGTTCATCATCAGGAGCGAATAGATCGCCTCCTGCACGCCGGTCGCGCCAAGCGAGTGGCCGGTCAGCGATTTCGTCGCCGAGAGCGGCGGAATGTTCTTGCCGAAGACTTCGCGGATCGCCTCGACTTCCTTCTGGTCGCCAATCGGCGTCGAGGTCGCGTGCGGGTTGATGTAGTCGACGGGAAGCTTCACCCCTTCCATGGCCATCTTCATGCAACGCACCGCGCCCTCGCCGGAAGGCTGCACCATGTCGTGGCCGTCGGAAGTCGCGCCATAGCCTGCGATCTCGCCGTAAATCTTCGCGCCGCGCGCCTTCGCCTTCGACAGCTCTTCCAGCACAAGCACGCCCGCGCCGCCCGCGATCACGAAGCCGTCGCGGTTCTTGTCGTAGGCGCGCGAGGCACGCGCCGGCGTTTCGTTGTAGCTCGACGACATCGCGCCCATCGCGTCGAACAGAACCGAAAGCGTCCAGTCGAGATCCTCGCAGCCGCCCGCGAACATGGTGTCCTGCTTGCCGCTCTGGATCAGTTCATAGGCGTTGCCGATGCAGTGGTTCGAGGTCGCGCAGGCCGACGAGATCGAATAGTTGAAGCCCTTGATCTTGAACCAGGTGGCGAGCGTCGCCGAAGCGGTCGACGACATCGCCTTCGGCACGGCGAAGGGACCGACGCGCTTCGGGCCCTTTTCCTTCGCGATCTGTGCGGATTCGACGATGACGCGGGTCGAAGGGCCGCCCGAGCCCATGATGATCCCGGTCTTCGGATTCGAAATCTCGTTTTCTTCGAGGCCCGCATCGCGGATCGCCTGATCCATCGCGACATGGTTCCACGCGGTGCCGCCGCCGTGGAACCGCATCGCGCGGCGATCGACCATCGTGGTCGGATCGAGCGTAGGCGCGCCTGCGACCTGGCTGCGGAAGCCGATCTCGGCCTGATCCTTCGAGAAGGAAATGCCGCTTTTCGCTTCGCGAAGCGAAGCCAGCACTTCCTGGGTGTTGTTGCCGATGGACGAAACGATGCCCATTCCGGTGACGACGACCCGACGCATCATGTTCCTCGTTGTTCCCCGCGCTACGTTTTGCGCGATTTAGGCGTTGGCCGGTGCAGCGTCTTTGAACAGACCGACCTTCATGTCGCTGACTTTGTAGACGATTTCGTCATCCGCCTTGAGCCAGCCGTCCGCAATCCCGAGCACGAGCTTGGAGCGCATGACGCGCTTGAATTCGACGCCGTAGACGAGCTTCTTCACGGTCGGCACGATCTGGCCGGTGAGCTTCACTTCGCCCACGCCAAGCGCGCGGCCGCGGCCTTCGGCGCCGGTCCAGCCGAGAAAAAATCCGACGAGCTGCCACAGGCCGTCGAGGCCGAGGCAGCCCGGCATCACCGGGTCGCCCTTGAAGTGACACTGGAAGAACCAGAGGTCCGGTTTCACGTCGAGTTCGGCGCGCACGAACCCTTTGCCGTTCTCGCCACCGGTTTCCGAAATCTCCGTGATGCGGTCGAACATCAGCATCGGCGGCAGCGGAAGCTGCGCGTTACCCGGACCGAACATTTCACCGCGACCGCATGCCAGCAGGTCTTCATAGGCGAAGCTTGAACGCCGCTCTGTCATTTTCCCTCGGCCGGTTTGCAGCCCTTATCCCTCGATCTGCGTAGCAAAGACAAACGGCCAGCGAAAGCCCGGGCCGGGGCATCGTTAAATCCCTAGAATCCAAGCGCTTTTAGCGATTGTTGCGCGGCGCCGGAGCAATGCGTATTATAATGCATAACCAGTCGCCAGCGCGCTGAGAGGACTTCCCCGCGCAAGCCATCTTGGTTACACCCCAATTCAGGCATGTAACGGTAGCCGCAGATGGCCGAGTCAACCAATCGCACGAACCTCCGCCCGGTATTCGAGGAAGATGACCTCGAGCTTCCGGTGGAGCGCCTCCGTATCGAGCAGCCCGCGGGCCACCGCACCGGCTGCCCGTTCCACGACGTGCGTGCCATGTTGCGTGACGTGGGCCTGCGCCCGACCCGGCAGCGTCTCGCGCTGGGCTGGCTCATGTTCGCAAAAGGCGACCGGCACATCACGGCGGAGTCTTTGCATGAGGAAGCGCTGCGTGCGCGTTTCCCAGTTTCGCTCGCGACCGTCTACAACACGCTGCACCAGTTCACGGAAGTAAAGCTGCTGCGCGAGGTCGCGGTCGACGGCTCGAAGACCTATTTCGACACCAACGCTTCCGACCATCACCATTTCTACGTCGAAGGCCAGAACGAGTTGCTCGATATTCCGGGCGCCGAAGTCATGGTCGACCGCATGCCATCCCCGCCGGAAGGTTTCGAGATCGCGCGCGTCGATGTGGTGGTCCGTCTTCGCCGCAAACCGCAGTCGTAATTTTATTCGATCACTTCATCCGGATAGGCTCCCCAAAGGAGCGTCTGGAGCATGAAGCCGTCGAAGCGCTCGCCGGATATGCGGCACCAGCCTTTCGCACAACTGCGCAGGTTCGCAATGACGCCGGGCTGCAGTTCGGCGATCAGGCGACCTTCCCCGTTCGCGCGCTCATAGACCGGCACCGTCTTCGCGTCCTTGGGCGCACGCACGAGAACGGTCCGGCGCCCGGACAAAAGGACCTGGTGCACCCAGCCGTCGGCGCCGTCCGAATCGCGGATACGCCGCCAGTTCTCGAATTCGGCGATGATTTCGACCGGCAATCCGGCCTTCGCGAAGGTCCAGCGAATCTCGTGATTCTGGCTGGGGCCGGCGCGCACATGCACTTTATCGCTGCGCAGGCTGACGAACCGCGGAACGGGGAGCTTGCCTTCCTGCTGCGCGAATGCGGGAGCAAAGGCTGCGGCGCTTAAGGACAGCACAATGCCGCAGGCGAGAAGGGCGCGAAGATTTCTGAGCATTCCTGTTCCGGATGATTCACGTCCCCCACCGGCCAAAAAATCGCCGCAGCGCCGGGATGTCAATAGCGCGGGATCGCGCTTTGCCCTGCTTTGAGTTTCCAAAAACCCTCTGCTAGACAAATCGGGAACCGGCCGGAGAAATCCGGTCATCGCATTGTTGCAACAGGCGTATCGGGAAGCAGAGCGATGCCCAAGAAAAAGCCGCTCGTCGTGGTCACGCGGCGCCTTCCCGACATGGTCGAGACGAGAATGCGCGAGTTGTTCGACGCACGTCTCAATGTCGAAGACCGGGCAATGAGCCAGACCGAGCTTGCCGAAGCCGTGAAAATTGCGGACGTGCTCGTGCCCACGATCACCGACCGCATCGACAACGGCGTGCTCGCGCAAGCCGGCCCCAATCTCAAGCTGATCGCGAATTTCGGGAACGGCGTCGATCACATCGACGTGGCTTCCGCGCTCGCACGCGGCATCACCGTCACCAACACGCCCGGCGTGCTCACGCAGGATGTCGCGGACTTGACGATGGCGCTGATCCTCGCGGTGCCGCGCCGTATCGCCGAAGGCTCGACCTTGCTCACGAACGACGCCGAATGGGGCGGCTGGTCGCCGACCTGGATGCTGGGCCACCGCATGGCGGGCAAGCGTCTCGGCATCATCGGCATGGGCCGTATCGGTTCCGCGGTCGCGCGCCGCGCGAAAGCTTTCGGCCTGCAGATTCACTATCACAACAGGCGCAAGGTCGCGGCCGATCTCGAGGAAGAACTCGAGGCGACCTACTGGGAGAGCCTCGACCAGATGCTCGCCCGCATGAACATCGTGTCGGTCAACTGCCCGCACACGCCCGCGACCTATCATCTTCTGTCGGCGCGGCGGCTCAAGCTCCTGAAACCCGACGCCTATATCGTGAACACCGCCCGCGGCCACGTGATCGACGAAGGCGCGCTCGCGCGCATGGTCGAAGCCGGCGAACTCGCCGGGGCCGGTCTCGACGTGTTTGAGGAAGAACCTGCGATCAATCCGAAATTGCTCAAGCTCGCGCGCAGCCACAAGGTCGTGCTCCTGCCGCACATGGCGTCTTCCACGATCGAAGGCCGCGTCGATATGGGCGAGAAAGTCATCGTCAACATCAAGACCTTCATGGACGGCCATCGCCCGCCGGATCGCGTGCTGCCGTCGATGCTCTAGGCCAGCGGGCCGTGATCGACCACGTTTCCCTGATCGTCAGCGATCTCGCTCGCGCCGAAAAATTTTATGACGCGATCATGGCTGCGCTCGGCTACCCGAAAGTCGTGCGCGATTCGGAGCGCATCGGCTACGGCGAACGTTCCTCGGCCGAACATCCCGAGCGCTGCTACATCTCCATTCGCGGCGGCCTGCCGAAGCGTTCGGAATCGCGGCGGCACTGGGCGTTTCGTGCGCCGTCCCGCGAGGCTGTAATCGCGTTTCACCGCGACGGCCTCGCAAACGGCGGTATGGACGACGGTGCGCCCGGCCTGCGCGATTATCACGCGCACTACTTCGCGGCATTTGTGATCGATCCCGACGGCAACCGGCTGGAAGCCGTCTGCCACCGCGCGGAATGATTTATCGCGCGCCCGCTTTTGCGTGCTCAACTGCACCGCTTCCCGATAACGGGTTGTCCGGCGACCACTCGTAGCGCAACGTTTCGAAGCGCATGCTGCGCAGATCCATCATCAGCAATCTTCCGACGAGGCTTTCGCCGAAGCCGACGATCGCGCGCAGCACTTCGACGGCCGCGAGCGTGCCCGCAACTCCCGCGATGGCGCCAAGAATTCCTGCCTGTTCGCAGGCCGGCACGGTGCCTTCCGGTGGCGGCTCGGGAAACAGGCACCGATAGGTCGGGCTGGGTTTGCCGTCTTCGCGCGCTTCATGCGCACGGATGGTAGTGAGAGTCGCATCGAAAACGCCGAGCGCCGCCGTCACCAGAATCTTTCTCTCGTGAAAACAGGTGTCGGACACGAGGTAGCGCGTTTCGAAATTGTCGGAGCCGTCGACGACGATGTCGTAATCCCGGATGATCCGCTGCGCGTTGCCGGCATCGAAACGCACCGCGTGCGCTTCGACCTTCACGTGCGGGTTGAGACCGGCGATCGCGCGCGAAGCGCTTTCCGTCTTCGGATGCCCGACCTCCGCGGTGGTATGGATCACCTGCCGCTGCAGGTTGGATAGCGATACCTTGTCGTCGTCGACGATGCCGAGCGTGCCGACACCCGCGGCGGCGAGATAGAGCAACGCCGGCGAGCCGAGCCCGCCCGCGCCGATTACGAGCACGCGCGCCGCGCGGATCTTCGCCTGACCCTGCCCGCCCACCTCACGCACGACGATATGGCGCGCGTAGCGTTCGAGTTCCTCCGGCGACAACGCCATAAATTCAGCCTCGCGTTTGCTTCCGGCTTCAGCCTATCATGCCGTGATGGCCGCGAACGAGCGTTTCCGCTTACCGTATGCCTGCCTTGCCGCGCTGCTTGCGCTGGCGATCCCCCTTGGCGCGGACGGCGCTGCAGCACAGACGAACGATCGCTGCCCGCGGCTGGTGTCGGATCTTCCCTCGCCGTTGCAGAAGGTTTCGCTCCGGCTCGCACAGAAGAAAACCGATCCCGCAGTCAGCATCACCTTCATCGGCCACTCGACCTTTCTGATCGAGAGCGCGGGCGGCGTCAAAATCGCGACCGACTACAACGACTATGTGCGCCCCGAAGCGATCCCCGATATCGCCACGATGAACCGCGCGCACTCGACGCATTATACGCTGTCCCCGGATCCTTCGATCAAACACGTGCTGCGTGGCTGGGGTTTGGGCGAGGAACCGGCGAAGCATGAACTCGAGCTCGGCGACGTCTACGTCCGCAACGTGCCGACCAACATCCGCGACTGGCAGGGCGGCACGATTCTCAGCCAGAATTCGATCTTCGTGTTCGAGATCGCGGGACTTTGCATCGCGCATCTCGGACACCTGCACCATACGCTCACGCCCGCGCATCTCGACGCCATGGGGCGGATCGACGTGGTGCTGGTGCCCGTGGACGGCTCGTTCACGCTCAACACCGACGGCATGGTCGAAGTATTGAAGCAGATCGATGCACGGGTCGCGATCCCGATGCACATGTTCGGCGAGGTCACGCTGCAGCGTTTTCTCGACAAGATGAACACGATCTATGAAGTGCAGCGGCATCCGAACGCGAACATCATGCTTTCGCGTGCGACCCTGCCGAAGACCCGGACGATGATCGTCCTGCCGGGACGCTGACTAGATATCCACGTTCGCGGCGAGCGCGTTGTCCTGAATGAACACGCGGCGCGGCTCGACTTCATCGCCCATGAGCTTGTTGAAGAGCTCCCCGGCCGCGTCGACCTCCTTCACCTTCACCTGCAGGAGCGAGCGCGCGTTGATGTCGAGCGTCGTCTCCCACAATTGATCCGGGTTCATTTCGCCGAGACCTTTGTAGCGCTGGAGCGAGAGGCCCTTGCGGCCGGTCGAAACCACGGCGTCATAGAGGGTCACAGGACCGAACACGTTCTGCTCGTCTTCCTTGCGCACGAGCTTCGCCGGTTTGGCGTAGATTTCCTGCAGATGCCCGGCCATCTGGTCGAGTTTCCGCGCATCGAGCGAATTCAGGAAGGCCTGATCGATCATCACGACTTCCTTCACGCCACGCAGCGTGCGCGTGAACTTGAAGCCGTTCTCGTCGGAAGCGCCTTCCCAGCCGCGTTCGGTTTCGTCGGAAAGCGAATCGAGACGTTTTGCGACATAGGCCGCAGCCTGGTTGGCGCTCTTCGCGTCGGCCAGCACTTCCGGCGACAGCGCGCCGGCAATCGCGATCTGCTCGACCACCCGGCGGTCGTAGCGCGGATGCAGCCCGCGCAGAACACCGCGCGCCTGTCGTGCCTGCTCGACGAGGTCGGACAGGTCGCGGCCCGCACGGGTTTGCCCCGTCGCAAGCTTCAGGACCGCTTCATCGAGCCCGCCCACGATCAGGTAATCGTCGAGCGCGCGTTCGTCCTTCAGGTACTGCTCGGACTTGCCCTTCATCACCTTGTAGAGCGGCGGCTGCGCGATGAAGAGATGCCCGTTCTCGATCAGCTCCGGCATCTGGCGGAAGAAGAACGTAAGCAGCAGCGTACGGATGTGGGCGCCGTCGACGTCGGCGTCGGTCATGATGATGATCTTGTGGTAGCGGAGCTTCGAGACGTCGAAGTCCTCGCGGCCGATGCCGGTGCCGAGCGCGGTGATCAGCGTGCCGATCTGCTCCGAGGTCAGCATCTTGTCGAGGCGCGCACGCTCGACGTTCAGGATCTTGCCGCGCAAGGGCAGCACCGCCTGAAACGAGCGGTCGCGGCCCTGCTTCGCGGAGCCGCCTGCCGAGTCACCCTCGACGATGAAGAGTTCGGACTTCGCAGGATCGCGTTCCTGGCAGTCGGCAAGCTTGCCGGGGAGCGATGCGATGTCGAGCGCGCCCTTGCGGCGCGTGAGTTCGCGGGCCTTGCGCGCGGCCTCGCGGGCGCTGGCGGCTTCGACCACCTTGCCGACGACGGCTTTCGCTTCCTGCGGGCGTTTTTCGAGCCACTCCTGCAGCGCGTCGCTCACGATCGTCTCGACGATCGGGCGCACTTCCGAGGAAACGAGCTTGTCTTTCGTCTGCGACGAGAACTTCGGATCGGGCACCTTTACCGAAAGCACCGAGGTCAAACCTTCGCGACAATCTTCGCCGGACAGCGAGACCTTTTCCTTCTTCGCGATGCCCGAATTTTCGGCGTAGTTGATGACCTGACGCGTCAACGCAGCCGCGAAGCCGGTGAAGTGCGTGCCGCGGTCGCGCTGCGGAATGTTGTTGGTGAAACACAGCACCGCCTCGTGATAGCTGTCGTTCCACGAGATCGCGCATTCGACCGTGACGCCGTCGCGCTCGCCCTTGATCATCACGGGCTGTGCGACCAGCGACTGCTTGTTGCGGTCGATGAATTTCACGAAGGCTTCGACGCCGCCTTCGTAACGCATCTCCTCGACCCGCGGCTCGGGACCGCGCAAATCGGAAAATACGATGCGAACGCCGGAATTCAGGAACGCGAGTTCGCGCAGGCGATGTTCGAGCGTCGCGAAATCGAACTCGATCCTGGAGAAGGTTTCCTTGCTCGGCATGAAGGAAACCTTGGTGCCCTTCTTGCCTTTCGCGTCGCCGACCTCTTTCAGCGGCGCTTCCGGATCGCCATGGCGGAAGCGCATATAGTGCTCTTTGCCGTTACGCCAGATCGTGAGGTCGAGCCACTCGGAAAGCGCGTTGACCACCGAAACGCCGACGCCATGCAGACCGCCGGAGACCTTGTAGGAGTCCTGGTTGAATTTTCCGCCAGCATGCAGCTGGGTCATGATGACCTCGGCTGCGGAAACACCTTCTTCCTTGTGAATGTCGGTCGGAATGCCGCGGCCGTTGTCGGTGACCGTGCAGGAGCCGTCGGCGTTCAGCGTCACCGTGACTTCGGTCGCATGGCCCGCGAGCGCTTCGTCGATCGCGTTATCGACGACCTCGTAGACCATGTGATGCAGACCCGAACCGTCGTCGGTGTCGCCGATGTACATGCCGGGACGTTTGCGGACGGCATCCAGACCCTTGAGGACCTGAATCGAGTCCGCGCCGTAGTCGGCGGGTTTTTTGCTGTCTTCGGCCGTCGCCATTTCGGGGAATGTCCGTTCGATTCGGTGCTGCACTGGAGGTTGAATTTTACCCCATATGGGGTGCCAAAGGCTGCGAAAAAATGGCCTGCCGGCGCCGATTCGGGTTCCTGCAACCTTCTGTTTTCGTTCATGAAATCAGCGCCGGTCGCATCGTTTCGGCCGGACTTACC
>VFQR01001681.1_pt1 | contig 15952 bp, 13 predicted proteins | sample 3512321 | NCBI WGS metagenome assembly VFQR01 (sample SAMN10412374, study PRJNA504923) | tailings metagenome | isolation source: Relicate 3 Philex TSF1 revegetated site | place: Philippines: Tuba, Benguet | collected 2017-08-29
GACCGGGTGAGCGTCGTTGGGGCCGTTTCACGCCCGACTCAAGCCTGACACCCGGTGCCCCGCGCGGGGGGTGGGTGCTGCAACGCTCCTTGAGAGGGCGGGATTTTAGCCGGGCGCCCTGGCGCCGGCTGTCAGCGGGCGCGCGATGGCGCGCGGCCATTCGGCGGGCGAGCGCACGCGATGCACTGCGCCAGGGCCGAGCGCCGCCGCCAGTGGGCCGAACTGGCCATCGGCGAACACCAAGCCTTGCACCGCCACCCGCTGCGCGGCGGCCTCGCGCGCGGCGCGCTGCAGGTCCGCCGGCAGGTAGGCCGGGTCGTGCACATCGATGTCGTGCGCCTCGCCGTCGGTGAGCAGCACGATCAGCCGGCGCCAGCCCGGGTGGCGGCGCGCGTCGGCGGCACTCAGGTGCAGCGCGTGGCGCAAGGCCGCGCCCAGGCGGGTGGAGCCGCCACCGGGCAGGCGCGGCGCGCGGTGGTGCGGCGGCGCGTCCCAGGGCTGAAGGCAGGGCATGTCGATGCGGTGGCGCCCCTGGCTGGAGAAGGCCCACACACCACTTCTGTGGCCAAGCCGCTGCAACGCCTGCGCGGTGGCCAGGGCATGGTGCTGCAGGGCTGCGAGCCAGGCCCCGCCGTCGGCCTGCGCGGTCGAGGCCGAGGTGTCGAGCAGCAACAGCACGGCCAGCGGTGGCGGTGCCGCGCGCGGGCGGCGGTGCAGGCGCGGGTCGGGCGCGCGGCGGGCGCGCTGGTCCAGCGCGGCCTCCACCAGCGCCACCGGGTGCAGCTCGTCGCCGTCGCGCGCGCGCTCGGGGCCGGCGCGGCGGGCCGCGCCCAGGCGCGCGAGGCGCCGCAGCAGGCGCTGGCGCGTGGCGGCAAGCGCGTCGATGGCGTCCGGTGGGCCGGGCGGCAGGGGCGCGCTGTAGACGCTGCACCAATCGGGCCGGTAGCGCCCGATGCGGTGGTCCCACTCGGGGTGGCGCGCGTCGGGCGGTGTGGCCGCGGAGTCGGGCCGAGCCGCGGGCGCTTCGTCGGTGGGCGGCGCGGCGTCGGCCTGCAGGCTCAGGCCCGAGGGCGGCAGCGTGGCGTCGGGCAGCCAGAGGTGGCTGTTGTCGTCGCGGTAGCGCGCGTGCACGCGGTAGGTGCGCGCGTTGAAAGGCAGGCGCATCTGGCCGATGTCGTGGCCGAGCCGCGAGGCGGCCTCGCGCACCTGCGCCGGTGTGCGCAGGGCCAGGCCACCATCGGCCGCGAAGAAGATCCGCCGCACCCTGGCCACCCAGGCGTGCGGGTCGTCGTGCGCGGGGTTCAGCAGGCTGGCCGACAGGCGCGCGAGCAGGGCGTCGAAGCCGTTGCCCAGCGCCACGGCGTCGGCATGGAAGGGCCACCACAGCGCGCGCAGGCCGGGCAGTTCCTGCAGCGCCAGCCATTCCACGCGCGCGTCTTCCAGCACGGCCAGCAGCGCCTGCTGCACGGGCTTGAGGCCGGTGCGCGCCTGCGCCGCGCCGCCGAAGCGCAGGTGCGCGGCCGCGTGTGCCGCCAGGGCCACGGCCTGTGCCGGGTCATCGAGGTCGCGAGGCAGGTGCAGGCAGGGGCCGTCGCGCACCAGCACGGCGCGCGGCGCCTCGGCGGGCAGCGTGCCCGGCACGGCGTCCTGCCGCTGCGTCTGCAGCGCATCGCCCCACAGGGCCCGCGCCACGCGTCGCACCCGGGCCGGCGCGTCCATGGCTCAGCAGCTGGTGCGCACCAGCGCGTGCAAGGCCGCCGCAATCTCGGGGTCGTCGCTCAGCGGCGCGGCGATGGCCTGCGTGGCGGCGGCCGGCAGCGCCAGGCCCGCGCGGTGCAGCCGCGCGGCGTGCACCAGCATGCGCGTGGAAGCGCCCTCGTCCAGGCCATCGTCCTGCAGGCGCCGCGTGCGAATGCCGAGCTGCACCAGGCGCATCGCCAGTTCGCCGTCGACACCGCCTTCGCGCGCCACGATCGCGGTCTCGACTTCGGGCGCGGGGTAGTGGAAGTCCAGCGCCACGAAGCGCTGCCGCGTGGAGGGTTTGAGTTCGCGGTGCAGGCCCTGGTAGCCGGGGTTGTAGCTGACGACAAGCTGGAAGTCGGGGTGCGCGCGCAGCAGTTCGCCGTGGCGCTCCAGCGGCAGCGCGCGGCGCGTGTCGGCCAGCGGGTGCAGCAGCACGGTGGTGTCGGCGCGCGCCTCCATCAGCTCATCGAGGTAGCACAGCGCGCCGTGGCGCGCGGCCTGGGCCAGCGGGCCGTCCATCCAGCGCGTGCCCTGCGCGTCCAGCAGCCAGCGGCCGGCGAGGTCGCCCGCGCTCAGGTCTTCGTGGCAAGCCACGGTCACCAGTGGCAGGTTCAGCCGCCAGGCCATGTGCTCCACGAAGCGCGTCTTGCCGCAGCCAGTGGGCCCTTTGACGAGCACCGGCAGGCGCGCTGCGCGCGCGGCCTCGAAGGCTGCGATCTCGTCGCCCACGGGCTGGTAGAAGGGCTCGTCGGCGACGCGCCAGTCGGCCAGCGGGTCGGCCGTCAACACCTCAGCGGTGGCCTGCGGTGGCCGGGTTGGGGATGCCCTCGATCGGGCATTCCTCGGTGCCCACCATGGGTCGCGTGATCGCCTCCACCGCCTTCTGCGTACCCTCGGGGTCGTTCACCCACTTGCCGTAGAACTCGTAGGGGCAGGCGGCCACGCCCTTGTCGCCGTCGCGCGAGTTGATGGTGCCGGTGTAGCCGCGGTGCAGCAGCTTGAACAGGTGGTTCTCGCTCTGCGCGTTCTTGCGGAAATCGCGAATCAGGCTGGTGGAGAGCGCGGCGTACTGCACGCCATAGTCTTCCTCGCCGCACTCGCCGAGCGTGCGGCCGTCGAAGCCGATGATGGCGCTGTGGCCGAAGTAGCTGTAGACGCCGTCAAAGCCCGCCGCGTTGGCCACGGCCACGTAGCTGTTGTTGGCCCAGGCCATGGCCTTGGCCATGAGCACCTGCTGGTCCTTCGCAGGGTACATGTAGCCCTGGCAGCGCACGATGAGCTCGGCGCCCTTCATGGCGCAGTCGCGCCAGATCTCGGGGTAGTTGCCGTCGTCGCAGATGATGAGGCTGATCTTCAGGCCCTTGGGGCCGTCGCTCACGTAGGTGCAGTTGCCGGGGTACCAGCCTTCGATGGGCACCCAGGGCATGATCTTGCGGTACTTCTGCACGATCTCGCCCTGGTCGTTCATGAGGATGAGCGTGTTGTAGGGCGCCTTGTACGGGTGCTCCTCGTGCTGCTCGCCGGTGAGCGAGAACACGCCCCACACCTTGGCCTTGCGGCAGGCCTCGGCAAAGATGTCGGTCTCGGCACCCGGCACGGTGGCCGCGGTGTCGTACATCTCTTTCGCGTCGTACATGATCCCGTGGGTGCTGTACTCGGGAAAGATCACCAGGTCCATGCCCGGCAGGCCCTGCTTCATGCCGACGATCATGTCGGCGATCTTGCGCGCGTTGTCCAGCACCTCGGCCTTGGTGTGCAGGCGCGGCATCTTGTAGTTGACGACGGCCACGCCCACCGTGTCCTTGCTGCTGGAAATGTCGCCGTGCATCATGGCTGGGGCCCTTGTGAAAGCGGTTGTTGGGTACCGGGTTCATTGTGGGCAGCGGCCCCGCCCTGGGGGATACGTTGATTGACGTATGCGCCAGCGCGCCCAGAATGCGCGCAACAAGACGGCAGGAGACAAGCATGGGCAACCCGAGGAAGGCCCTGGCGGGCCTGGCCGCGCTCGCGGCGTGCATGGCCACCAGCCCGGGCGGCGCCGTGTCCACGCTGGATGGCTGGCCCGCGCAAACCACCTACCTCTCCAACGACGCACCCTTCGTGGTCTTCGGCGTCACGCCCACGCAGCCGCACCGCAAGGCGCAGCAACTGCGGCTCACCTTCATCGCCACCGACCGGCTCTCGCAGGTCAACGTGTTTCCCTTCGTGCGCGACGCGCCGGGCCGCCCGGCCCCGCTGAACCGCCCGGTGCCCTGCGGGCCGCGCGAAGCGGGCTCCTGGGATTGCGTGGTGCCCGTGGCACACCTGCTGGCCGAGCGCGATGGCCCGCGCGGCGAACTGGGCCTGCGCATCGAGGCCCACGGCGATCCGCGCAAGCCCGCCGACCACAGCACCGTGGTGATCGTTCTGCCGCTCAGTGACTGATCATCCAGGGGCGTTTCGACGGAAACGCCTTGGCCCCGTTGGGCGCCGTCACCGTGGCCTTGCTGCGCCCCGGGCTGCAGCAACCGCAGCCGGCCGGGTGCTTGAGCCGCTGGTAGTCGCGCGAGGTTTTGGGTTCATGGCGCGCACGCTCGTTGATGCCCATGGCCGTGCGGGTGCCGCTGTCCATGAGCGCCAGGCGCGGCGCGGTGGCGAACACGCGCGGCGAGGCGGTGCCGCAGTCGGGGCAGTGCGCGGGCGCGTTGCGCTCGCTCAGCGAGCGGAAGGCATCGAAGCCGCCGCAGGCCGGGCAGGCGTAGTCGTAGGTCGGCATGGGCGGCCCCGTTCGCTCAGAGGTCCGGCGACAGCGGCATCTGGATCGAGCCGTCGATGTGCTTGATCGGGCCGCTGGCGTTCGGGTTGATGTCGAAGTCGAAGATCTGCGTCGGCAGCCACAGCGTGGCGCAGGCGTTGGGCACGTCGACCACGCCGCTGATGTGGCCCTGCACCGGCGCCGTGCCGAGGATGGAGTAGGCCTGCGCGCCCGAGTAGCCGAACTTCTTGAGGTACTCGATGGCGTTCAGGCAGGCCTGGCGGTAGGCCACGTTCACGTCCAGGTAGTACTGCTTGCCGCTCTCGTCGACGCTGATGCCTTCGAAGATCACGTAGTCGTTGTAGGTGGGCGTGATCGGGCTGGGCTTGAAGATCGGGTTCTTGATGCCGTACTTGGCCATGCCGCCCTTGATCAGCTGCACCTTCATGTGCACCCAGCCGGCCATCTCGATCGCGCCGCAGAAGGTGATCTCGCCGTCGCCCTGGCTGAAGTGCAGGTCGCCCACCGAGAGGCCGGCGCCGTCCACGTAGACCGGGAAGAAGATCTTGGAGCCGCGCGAGAGGTCCTTGATGTCGCAGTTGCCGCCGTGTTCGCGCGGGGGCACGGTGCGCGCACCGGTGGCCGCCGCCTTGGCCAGCGCGTCGCCCTTCAACTTGCCCATGTGCGCCGTGCCGGCGAAGGGCGGGTTGGCCAGGCCGCTGGTGGCCGGGTCGGAATCGATCAGCGCCTGCTCGCGCGTGTTCCACATCTCGAGCATCTTCGGGTCGGGCAGGCAGCCGATGAGCCCGGGGTGGATCAGACCGGCGTATCTCACACCCGGCACGTGGCGCGATTCGGTGAACATGCCCTTGAAGTCCCAGATCGACTTCTGCGCCTGAGGGAAGTGCTCGGTGAGGAAGCCGCCGCCGTTCTTCTTGCTGAAGAAGCCGTTGAAGCCCCAGAGGCTGTCGTCCTTGGCGCCGATATCGAGCAGGTCCACCACCAGCAGGTCGCCGGGCTCGGCGCCCTTCACGCCCACCGGGCCGCTCAGGTAGTGCACGGTGGTGAGGTCGATGTCGCGCACGTCGTCGGCGCTGTCGTTGTTCTTGATGAAGCCGCCGGTCCAGTCGTAGGTCTCGAGCACGAAGTCGTCACCCGGGTTGACCCAGCAGGCCATGGGGATGTCGGGGTGCCAGCGGTTGTGCACGCCTTCGTTGGACGGTGCGGGCTGGGACAGATCAACTTTGATGAGGGTCTCGGGCATGGCTTGTGCTCCTGGGGTGGACGGGGAAACGGAAGAAGGGGATCAGACCGACAGGTAGGCCTTGATGCGCTGCTGGTCGGTGTTGCTGCGCTCGGTCTCGTGCACGAGACGGCCCCCTTCGATGACGAACAGGCGGTCGGCGACGTCCATGGCGAACGAGAGCACCTGCTCGGAGACCACGATGGTGATCTTTCGCATCTTGCGGATCTCGTTGAGCGCCTTGGCGATGTCTTTGATGATCGAGGGCTGAATGCCTTCGGTGGGCTCGTCGAGCAGCAGCACCTTGGGGTTGGTGACGAGCGCGCGCGCGATGGCCAGCTGCTGCTGCTGGCCACCCGAGAGGTTGCCGCCCTTGCGGCCGCGCATGTCCCACAGCACGGGGAACAGCGCGTAGATCTCCTGCGGGATCGTCTTGTCTTTCGCGTTCTCCAGGCCGGTCTCGATGTTCTCCTGCACCGTGAGGGTGGGAAAGATCATGCGTCCCTGGGGCACGTAGGCCAGCCCCTTGGCCACGCGGCGAAAGCTCTCGTCGCGCGTCACGTCCTGCCCCGCCACGCTGATGTGGCCGCTCTTGGTGGGCAACACGCCCATCAGGCTCTTGAACAGCGTGGTCTTGCCCATGCCGTTGCGGCCCATGATGGCCACGGCTTCGTTCTCGCGCGCCTCGAAGCTGATGCCATGCAGCGCCTGGCTCTGGCCATAGGCGACAACGAGGTCCTTGACTTGCAGCATGCGGCTTCTCCTTCAGTGGCCGAGGTAGACGTCGATCACTTTCGGGTCGGCCTGCACCTGGTCCATCGGCCCTTCGGCCAGGATCTTTCCCTGGTGCATCACGGTGACCTTGTGCGCGATCTTCTTGACGAAGTCCATGTCGTGTTCGATCACGATCACGGCGCGGTTCTGGCAGATGCGCTGCAGCAGCTCGGCCGTCAGGTCGCGCTCCTTGGCGCTCATGCCGGCAATGGGCTCGTCGAGCATCAGCAGCTCGGGCTCCTGCATCAGCAGCATGCCGATCTCCAGCCACTGCTTCTGGCCGTGCGAGAGCAGGCCGGCCTCGGTCTCGAGCTTGTCGACGAGGCCGATTTCGGCCGCCACGGCCTGCACGCGGGCCTGGATCTGATCGGTGACCTTGAAGGCCAGCGCGCCCCACACGGAGCGGCCGGAGGGAAACGACACCTCCAGGTTCTGCAGCACCGTGAGGTTTTCGTAGATCGAGGGCGTCTGGAACTTGCGGCCGATCCCCAAGCGCACGCGCTTGTGCTCGGGGATCTTCAGGATCTCCTGGTTCTTGAACTTGATGCTGCCGCCGCTGGCCTTGGTCTTGCCGCAGATGAGATCGAGCAGCGTGGTCTTGCCGGCACCATTGGGGCCGATGATCACGCGCAGTTCGTTCTTGTCGATGTAGAGGGTCAGGTCTTCGATGGCCTTGAAGCCGTCGAAGGAGACGGTGAGGTCTTCCACGGCGAGGGCGAAGTCGGTGTTGCTCATGGTGGGTTCCTCAGACGCTCTGGCCACTGGTGCCGTCGGGCAGCTTCACGCCGGCGCTGGCGGGCGCGGGTTTCGGCGCTGCGTGCGGCGCCGGTGAAGCCGCTGGCGGCCGCGCCGCCGAAGCAGCCCGCAGCGCGGCCTGACGCGACTTCCACCACGGAACGATCTTGCTTTCCCACAGGCCGGCCAGGCCCATGGGGAAGGCCATGGTCACGCCGATGAAGAGCGCGGCCATGAGGAACAGCCAGAGGTCGGGGAAGCTCTCGGAGAAAAAGGTCTTGCCTGCGTTGACGAGCAGCGCGCCGTACACCGCGCCCACCAGGCTCATGCGCCCGCCCACGGCGGCAAAGATCACCATCTCGATCGAAGGCACGATGCCCACGAAGCTGGGCGACATGAAGCCCACCTGCAGGGTGAACAGCGCCCCGCCGATGCCCGACAGCGCGGCCGCCAGGCAGAACACGAAGATGCGGAAGTCGGCCACGTCGTAGCCCGAGAAGCGCACGCGGTCTTCCTTGTCGCGCATGGCCAGCAGCAGCGTGCCGAGCTTGCTGGTCTGCACCCAGCGGCACAGCACGATGGCCAGCACCAGGATGGCCACGCACACGTAATACAGGATGTACTTCGCGCTGTCGGTGCGCACATCCCAGCCGAGCAGGGTGCGCAGGTCGGTCATGCCGTTGACACCGCCGGTGTAGCCCTGCTGGCCGATGATGGCCACCGTGAGGATGAGCGCCACGGCCTGCGTGATGATGGCGAAGTACACGCCCCCCACGCGCCGCTTGAACATCGCGAAGCTGACGATCCAGGCCAGCAGCACCGGCACCAGCACCACCGCGGCCAGCGCGAAGGGCAGGCTCTTGAAGGGCAGCCAGAAGGTGGGCAGCTCGGTGAGCTGGTTCCAGTCCATGAAGTCCGGAATGCCGGGGGTGGACTGGATCTTGGTGCTCTCGGGGTCGGACGCCTCGAGCTTGAGGAACATGGCCATGGCGTAACCGCCGAGGCCGAAGAACACGCCCTGCCCGAGGCTGAGCACGCCACCGTAGCCCCACAGCATCACCAGGCCGATGGCGACGAACGCATAGGTGAGGTACTTGCCGACCAGGTTGAGGCGGAAGATGTCGAGCGCGAGGGGCAGCACCACCGCCAGCAGCACGGTGAGCAGCACCAGGCTGGCGAGCTGGTAGCGGGTGATCCAGGCTTTCAGGGCGTTCATGGCGGGGCTCCGGGTAGCGGGGAAATCAGCGGCGCACTTTCGAGGCGAACAGGCCCTGCGGACGCAGCATCAGGATCACCACGATGAGCGAGAGCGTGAGCATCTTGGCCATGGAGCCGGCGAGGAAGAACTCGGTGATGGACTGGGTCTGCGCGATGCCGAAGGCCGAGACCACGGTGCCCAGCAGGCTGGCGGCGCCACCGAAGGTGACGACCAGGAAGGCGTCGACGATGTAGAGCGAGCCCGAGGTGGGGCCGGTGGAGCCGATGGTGGTGAAGGCCGCGCCGGCCACGCCCGCGATGCCGCAGCCGATGGCGAAGGTGAGGCGGTCGGTCTTCTTGGTGTCGATGCCGATGGCGTTGGCCATCACGCGGTTGCTCACCGTGGCGCGCACCCGCAAGCCCCAGCGGCTCTTGTGCAGCGCGATCAGCACGCCGATGGTGACGACCGCGGTGAGGGCGAGCACGAACATGCCGTTGATGGGAATGTCCAGGCCCTCGGCTGGCGCCCACGAGCCCATCAGCCATTCAGGCAGCGTGGGGCTCACCTCTTTCGGGCCGATGAAGGTGCGAAAGCTCTGCTGCAGCGCCAGGCTGATGCCCCAGGTGGCCAGCAGCGTGTCGAGCGGGCGCTTGTAGAGATGGCGGATCAACGCCCACTCCATGATCCAGCCCGCGATGAACGCGAAGGTGAAGGCCGCGACGATGGCGAAGGGGAAGTACGCGGCCACCGCGCCCGGGCTGATCGCGTCGGCCAGCGTGGAGCCGAGGAAGATGGTGTAGGCGCCGATGGTCATGAACTCGCCATGCGCCATGTTGATGACGCCCATCTGCCCGAAGATGATGGCCAGGCCCAGCCCCATGAGCAGCAGCACCGCGAACAGGCTCAGGCCCGCGAAGCCCTGCATCAGGCCGATGTTGAGCAGGTCGTTGAAACTCATGTCATCTCTCCAGGCAGACGGGAATGCAGCGGCCGCGACGCACACGCGCCGCGGCGGGGGTGGCTTACTGGTAGCCCTTGGGGAACGGATCGGGTTTGATCAGTTCAGGCGATTCGGAGACCACCTTGAACGTGCCGTCCGGCATGCCCATCGCGATGCGCGACTTGCTCCAGAGGTGGTGGTTCGGGTCGAGCTTCACGTAGCCTTCGGGCGCCGTGGGGAGCTCGATGCCGGTGCGTGAGGCGGCGACGACCTTGTCGACGTCGAAGCTCTTCGCCTTCTCGACCGCGGCCTTCCACAACCAGGGGCCGAGGTAGCCCGCCTGCGTCACGTCGCCGATCACCGCGTCCTTGCCGTACTTGGCCTTGAAGGCCGCCACGAACTTCTTGTTGTTCGGGTTGTCCAGCGTCTGGAAGTACTTCATCGACGAATAGAAGCCGGCGAAGTTTTCGCCGCCCACGCCGGTCATTTCGTCTTCGGTCACCGACAGGGTCACCAGCGTCTGCTTGTCACCGGTGATGCCGGCCGCCTTGAGCGCCTTGTAGAAGGCCACGTTGGAGCCACCGACCACGGCGGCAAAGATGACGTCGGGCTTCTGCAGCTTGATCTTGTTCATCAGCGAACCGAAGTTCGTGCTGCCCAGCGGGTAGTACTCCTCGCCGACGACCTTGCCCTTCTGGAAGTTCTCGATGTGCTTGCGCGCGATCTTCATCGAGGTGCGCGGCCAGATGTAGTCGGAGCCGATGAGGAAGAAGGTCTTGGCTTTCTTCTCCTTCTGCGCCCAGTCCAGGCTGTACAGAATCTGCTGCGTGGCTTCCTGGCCGGTGTAGATCACGTTCTTGGACTGCTCCAGGCCTTCGTAGAAGGTGGGGTAGTACAGCAGGCCGTTCTCTTTCTCGAACACCGGCAGCACGGCCTTGCGCGAGGCGCTGGTCCAGCAGCCGAAGACTGCGGCGCAGCGGTCGTTGATGAGCAGCTTCTTGGATTTCTCGGCGAAGGTGGGCCAGTCGGAGGCGCCGTCTTCCTTGATGACCTTGATCTTGCGGCCCAGGATGCCGCCCATCGCGTTGATCTCGTCGATGGCGAGCTGCTCGGCCTGGATCGAGCCGGTCTCGGAAATGGCCATGGTGCCGGTGGACGAGTGCAGCTGGCCGACGGTGACTTCGGTGTCGGTGACGGCGAGCTTGGTGGTGTTCACCTGCGCGGTGGGCTGGCCGAAGCTCCAGGCCGGCACGCCGGCCAGCGAGGCCGCGCCCAGCATCTGCAGCACGCGGCGGCGGCTCGCCTGCGGGGTTTCGAGGGAGACGTCGTTCGGATCGGGTTGGTGCTTCATCAAGGGCTCCTGGCGGGTTGGGACGGTGAAACCGGCGATGTGCCGACGGAGCGAAGACTAGGGAGAAGCCCTGAGACGGCCCATAAGTCAAATAACGTAGGTGGTGCGTACGCGCCCCGGAAACGGGCGGGTACGGTTCTTGATAGCGATGAGGCATGCCACCGCCCGAGCCCGCCAACCCCATCGCCGCGCAGAAGATCTTTCGCTTCCGCCGCGAATACAACTCGTGGGTGGCCGACGAGACCATGGAGGACTACGCGCTGCGTTACACGCCGCGTTCGTTCCGCAAGTGGAGCGAGTGGCGCGTGGCCCACACCGCGTTCGGCTCGCTCTCCTTCCTGGCGCTGGAGGCGATCGGCGGCGCGATCGCCGTGAACTACGGCTTCGCCAACGCCATGTGGGCGATCCTGGTGGTGGGTTTGATCATCTTCTTCACCAGCCTGCCGATCGCCTACTACGCGGCGCGCTACGGGCTCGACATGGACCTGCTCACGCGCGGCGCGGGCTTCGGCTACCTGGGCTCGACGATCACCTCGCTGATCTACGCGGTGTTCACCTTCATCTTCTTCGCCATCGAGGCGGTGATCATGGCGCTGGCGCTGGAGATGGCGACCGGCTGGCCGATCGCCTGGTGTTACCTGATCTCGGCGGTGGTGATCATTCCGCTGGTGATCCGCGGCATCACGCTGATCTCGAAGCTGCAGGCCTGGACGCAGCCGCTCTACCTGTTCCTGCTGCTGCTGCCCTTCGTGTGGATCGCCCTGTCGCAGCCGCAGCTCTACCGCGACTTCACCAGCCTCACCGGCATCCGCTCCGGCAGCAGCGAATTCCACCCCCTGATGTTCGGTGCCGCCGCCGCGATGATCTTCTCGCTGGTGGTGCAGATCGGCGAGCAGGTGGACTTCCTGCGCTTCATGCCCGAGCGCACCGCGAAGAACCGCGTGCGCTGGTGGCTGGCGGTGCTGATTCCCGGGCCGGGCTGGATCGTGATGGGCATGCTCAAGATGGCGGGCGGCGCTTTCCTGGCCTTCGCCGCCATGCAGTTCGAGGTGGACCCGGAGCGCACCGCCGAGCCCACGCAGATGTTCCTGGCCGGCTTCACCGAGGCGGTGGGCCACCCGGGGCTGGCGCTGATCATGACCGTGGTGTTCGTGATCCTGGCGCAGATCAAGATCAACGTGACCAACGCCTACGCGGGCTCGCTGGCGTGGAGCAACTTCTTCGCGCGCGTGACGCACAGCCACCCCGGGCGCGTGGTGTGGCTGGTGTTCAACGTGGCCATCGCCACGCTGCTGATGCTGCTGGGCGTGTTCGCCGGCATCGAGAAGGTGCTGGGTGTGTACAGCAACGTGGCCATCGCCTGGGTGGGTGCGCTGGTGGCCGATCTGATCATCAACAAGCCGCTGGGCCTGAGCCCGCGCGGCATCGAGTTCCGCCGCGCCTACCTGTACGACTTCAACCCCGTGGGCATGGGCGCCATGATCATCGCGGCGCTGGTGGCCATCCTGGCCTACAGCGGCCTCATGGGCGAGGTGGCCGCGGCCTTCTCGCCCTTCATCGCGCTCGGCCTGGCGCTGCTGCTCTCGCCCCTGCTGGCCTGGGCCACGCGCGGGCGCTACTACCTGGCGCGCGAGCCGGCCACCGATTGGTACCCGGGCCAGGCGGTGCGCTGCTCGGTGTGCGAAAACCAGTTCGAGTCGGAAGACATGGCTGGCTGCCCGGCCTACCGCGCGCCGATCTGCTCGCTGTGCTGCTCGCTCGAATCGCGCTGCCACGACCGCTGCAAGACCAACTCGCGCGGCATCGACCAGGTGCGCACCTGGCTCACCGGCGTGCTGCCACAGGGCGTGATGGCGCGCGTGAATTTCCGCGCCGGCCAGTTCCTCACCGTGTGGTTGTCCATCAGCACCATCGTGGCCCTGCTGATCGGCATGGTGTACCTGCAGGAGAACCTGCACGGCGACGCGCACGCGCTGCAGCTGCCACTGCTCAAGGTCTATGCCTTCCTGGTGCTGCTGGCGGCGGTGTGCTCGTGGTGGGTGGTGCTCACCACCGACAGCCGCCGCATGGCGCAGGACGAATCCGAGCGCCAGACGCAGCTGCTGATGCGCGAGATCGAGGCGCACCAGCGCACCGACGCCGAACTGCAGTCCGCGCGCGACCGCGCCGAATCCGCCAGCCAGGCCAAGACGCGCTACGTGGCGGGCATGACGCACGAGCTGCGCACGCCGCTCACCAGCATCCTGGGTTATGCGCAGTTGCTGCTCAAGAAGGGCGATCTCTCGGTCTGGGTGCGCGAGACCATCGCCACCATGCAGCGCAGCGGCCAGCACATGCACGCGCTCATCGACGGCTCGCTCGATCTGGCGCGCATCGAGGCCGGCCGCCTGAAGCTTGACCCGGTGCCGCTGCCGCTGGGCCAGTTGCTCGAAGACGTGGAGCGCATGGTGCGCCCGCAAGCCGAGGCCAAGGGCCTGCGCTTCACGGTGCAGCGCCGCGGCGAGCAGCCGGGCTGGGTGCGCGCCGACGCCAAGCGCCTGCGCCAGATCCTCATCAACCTGCTGAGCAACGCGGTGCGCTTCACCGACGCGGGCGAGGTGACGCTGCGGCTGGACTTTCGCCAGCAGGTGGCGCGCATCGACGTGGTGGACACGGGCATCGGCATCGCCGAGCAAGACCAGAAGCGCATCTTCCTGCCCTACGAACGCGGCAGCGCGGGCCGGCGCGCGCGCGATTCGGGTACCGGCCTGGGCCTGACCATCACGCACCTGCTGACCGACATGATGGGCGGCGACCTGCGGCTCAAGAGCGCGCCTGGCCAGGGCAGCACCTTCTCGCTGCGGCTGTACCTGCCCCCGATCGCGTCGGACCCGCAGCACCCGCTGCCCGTGCCGACCACGCTGCGCGCGGTGACGGGTTACCTGGGCGAGCGCCGCACGGTGCTGGTGGTGGACGACCAGCCGCTGCACCGGCAACTGCTCGCCAGCATCCTGGTGCCGCTGGGCTTCGTGGTGCGCGAGGCGGCCAGCGGCCAGGAGTGCCTGGAGATCGTGGAGCAGCAGGCACCCGACCTGCTGCTGCTGGACCTGACCATGGACGGCCTGGACGGCTGGCAGACCGCGCGTGCGGTGCGCCAGCTGCTGCCGGCCACGCGCCTGCCGATCGTGTTCGTCTCGGCCAACCTGATGGACAACCCGCTGGAGGCGGTGCGCGAGCACGACTGCCAGGGCTTCGTGGCCAAGCCGATGTCCGAGTCGGAACTGCTGGGCGCGCTGCGCGAGGCGCTGGCGCTGGAGTGGGTGACCGAAGAAGCCCCGCGCGGCGTGGTGGACGAGCCCGCGCTGCGCCAGCGCGTGGCCACACCCCTGCCCGAGGCGCTGCGCGAGGAACTGCAGCGCCTGGCGCGCCAGGGCCAGGCCGCCGCGCTGCGCCAGCGCCTGTGGCAGGCCCAGGGCACCGAGCCCGCGCACGCGGCCACTCTGGCGCTGCTGCTGGCCTGCGCCGACCGCTTCGATTTCCAGGCGCTGATCGGCCACCTGCGCGACACCGAGGAGCTTGCGGACGATGACACCCTGGCCTGACACCCCGACCCCCACCGCGGCCACCACCACACAGCCGGTGATCCTGGTGGTGGACGACTCGCTGGACACGCTGCGCATGCTGGACGACGCGCTGGTGGACGAGGGCTACGTGGTGCTGGCCGCGCGCGACGCCGAGGAGGCGCTGGCGCGCTTCGAGGTCGCGATCCCCGACGGTGTGCTGCTCGACGCGGTGATGCCGGGCATGGACGGCTTCGAGTTGTGCCAGCGCATCAAGGCCACGCCGGCCTGGTCGCATGTGCCGGTGCTGTTCATGACTGGCCTCTCCGAGAGCGAACCGCTGCTGCGCGGCTTCGCCAGCGGCGGTGTGGACTACGTGGTCAAGCCGCTGCGCATTCCCGAGGTGATGGCGCGCCTGGCCACGCACGTGCGCAACGCGCGCGTGGCGCGGCTGGCGCAGGAGGCGGTGGACGTGGCCGGCATGGGCACGGTGGTGCTCGACTCGCCGGGCCGCGTGGCCTGGCGCTCGCCGCAGGCTGTGGTGTGGCTGCAGCAGGCCTTCGGCACCGACGCCGCGGCGCAGAACGCCGCCGCGCAATGGCTGGCCGCCGCGCGGCGCGACGGCACGGCGCAGGCGAACGTGGCGCAGGGGCGTTTGCTCGCGCGCCACCTGGGCCAGGGCAGCCTGGGCGAATCGATGCTGTTGCTGAGCCTGACGCCGGTGGACCAGGCCGCGGCGCAGCGGCTGCGCGAGGTCGCGCTCACGCCGCGCGAGACCGAGGTGCTGTCCTGGCTGGCCAAGGGCAAGACCAACCGAGACATCGCCGACATCCTGGGCATGAGCCACCGCACGGTGAACAAACACCTGGAGCACGTGTTCGAGAAGCTCGGCGTGGAAACGCGCTCGGCCGCCGCGGCCATCGCGGGCAAGCTGCTGCCGCAGGCCTGAGGCCTGCGGCGCTGGTGTGAATCAGGCCGTGGTGGCGGGCCGGCGCCGCAGCGCCACCACGCGTTCGCCCGTGTCCAGCGAACGCGCGCGCAACTGGCCGCAGCCGGCGTCCACGTCCTGCCCCGCGGAGTGGCGCAGCTTGGTGAGGATGCCCTGGCGGTGCAGTCGGCGCGCGATGTCGGCCGCTTCTTCCCAAGCCGGGCGCTCGAACGGCAGGCCGTCGACCGCGTTGTAGGGGATGAGGTTGAGCACGCCGTAGCGCCCGCCGAGCAGGCGCACGATGCCCTCGACCTCGTCGTCGCCATCGTTTACACCGGCCAGCAGCGTCCACTGGTATTGCACCGGGTAGCCGGTGGCGCGCGCGTAGGCGTCGGCGCGCTCCACCAGTTGTTCGGGCGTGAGGCGCGGCGCGCGCGGCAGCAACCGCTCACGCAGCGCGGCCTTGGTGGTGTGCAGCGAGAGCGCGAGTGCGGGCTTCACGGTGCCGCGTGGCAACGCATCGAAAGCGCGCTCGTCGCCCACGGTGGAGAACACCAGGTTCTTGTGGCCGATGCCGCCCACGGTGCCGAGCAATTCAATCGCTTCGAGCACGGCCTCGAGGTTGTGCGCGGGCTCGCCCATGCCCATGAACACCACCTTGTTCACCGGCCGGCCCGCGCGCGCCAGCGCCACCTGGGCCACGATCTCGGCGCTGCCGAGCTGGCGGATCAGGCCGCCGGTGCCCGTCATGCAGAAGCCGCAGCCCA
>VFQR01001682.1_pt1 | contig 15950 bp, 15 predicted proteins | sample 3512321 | NCBI WGS metagenome assembly VFQR01 (sample SAMN10412374, study PRJNA504923) | tailings metagenome | isolation source: Relicate 3 Philex TSF1 revegetated site | place: Philippines: Tuba, Benguet | collected 2017-08-29
TGGACGAGCGGATGCGCACCTCGATGGAGGGCGTGTACGCGGCCGGCGACTGCGTGGAGGTGCCCCAGGGCCTCACCGGCGTCGCGGTCCAGGGGCTGACGGGCTCCCACGCGATGCAGCAGGGCCGCGTGGCCGGCGCCAACGCGGGCGGCGGCGACCGCCGTTACGACCCGGTGACCATCCCCTGGGGCATGGTCGGTGGGCAGGTGCAGATCGGGGGCGCCTCCTTCGGGGAGCACCTCGCCACCTCCCTCGGCATCCCGTACGTCGTCGGCACCGCGAACGGCATCAGCCGCGCGCGGTACTTCCCGGGCGTGCAGCAGGTGCGGGTCAAGCTGCTCGCCGAGCCCGGCACCGGCAAGCTCATCGGCGGCCAGTTCGTCGGCGGCGAGGGCATCAAGGAGCGGGCCGACTTCCTCGCCTTCGCCCTCAAGCGCGGCGCGACCCTCGAGGACATCGCCTGGATGGAGAACGTCTACTCCCCGCCGATCGGCGCGCTCTACGAGCCGCTCTCGGTGGCGGCGCAGAACGGAATGGCCCAGCTGTGAGCCACGAGGAGATCCCCGAGTCGGTGCGCGAGTACTTCGGGCACGACAAGGTCGCCCTCCACGGCAGCGGCGGCCTGCCCGCCGCGCCGCCGGCGCCGCCCGGCTCCACGGCCCGCAAGGCCGGGGAGAACGCGGTCGCCGACGGCACGGCGAAGGCCGGGACCCCCGGCCGGCGCCCCGGCGACCGCCCGGCGGTCGTCCCGCCGAAGCCGACGATGTCGCGGAAGATGCGCTCGGCCGGGGAGAAGTCCCTGATGGAGGCGTCCCAGCGGCGCCTGGGCACCACGACCGGCGCGCCGTCCCCGCACGCGACCGCCCCGGGCATCTGGCGGGCGGTGCTCGCGCCGGTCTACTCGAAGATCCCCTGGGGCCTGAAGAAGCGCATCGTCTCCCGCACGTCCGGCGTCACGGGGTGGTCGTCACGGCGCTGAACGCGTCCGCCGGCAGGCCGGGGCCGCAGAGGGCGGTGTCCACGACGTACCGGCGGTCGTCCGCCTCGTCGCGCAGCAGCACGACGTGGCAGGGCAGCCCGATCTCGGAGCGCTCCTCGTAGCCGACCACCTCGAACGTGGTGGCCTGGGCGCCGCGGTGGCGGGTGAGCTTCACGGCGCCCGCCCCCAGGTCCTCGCGGTGCTGGACGACGAAGGGACCGGCGGCGACGGTCTGCCGCACGCGGGTGCCGGGCGCCGGGACGATCCAGACGTCGTCGCCCTCGCCGTGTCGCGGGAGGTCGCCCGGCGCCTCGGCCCCGGCCCCCGCGCCCTGCCCGTCCTGGGCTCCGGGCGCGGCGCCCGTCACCTTGACCTCGGCGGCTTCGTCGTCACGCTCACCGGCCCGGGGGTGCCCTGGATGCCGAACGGGATCGCCTGCGACCGGCTCCCGGAGGCCCCCGTCGTGGCCTGGGACCCGGACGCCCCGCCCCTGTGGGACCCGGTCCCGGCGCCGCTGGCCGGCGGCCGGGCGGCGCTCGACGCGCTCGTGGCCTGGCTCGCGCCGCGTGTGGCCCCGCCGCCGCTCACGCTCGTCGAGGCGCCCGCGCGGCTCCTCGGCCGCGGGCCCGGGCTCACGCCCGAGGGCGACGACGTGCTGGCCGGCGCGGCCGCCGGGCTCCATGCGCTCGGCCCGGCGGCGGGGCTCTCCCCGGACGCCGTGGCCGCCCTGGTGGCGCCGCTGCACCCGCCGGACGCGCGGGCCCGCACCGGCGCCCTCTCGGCCACCCTGCTCGGGCTCGCGGCCGCGGGTGGCGCGGCACCCGAGCCGGTCCACCGGCTCCTCGGGCCCGGCGACCGCGAGGGCGCCCTGGCCGACCTGCGCCGCCTGGGCGCCTCGACGGGGGCGGCCGTCGCGTCCGGGATCGCGCTCGCCGCCCGGCATCTGGTGGGGTCCACGCCCCAACCCTAGCCCGGCGGGCGACCGGGTCCCGTCGTCCGGAGCCGCCCGCGTCGCTACGGTTCCCCGGGGCCGCTCCGGCGGCCCCCTCCCCATGAGACGCCGCCCCCTCGCCATCACCGCTGCCGTCGCGTTCGCCGCGGCCGGCGCCGCCGCCGTCGCCACGAGCGCCGCGGGCGACCCGGCCCCCCCGGCCGCGTCGCACCAGGCGGGCGCGCAGGTGACCTACACCTTCCAGGGGCGGGGCTTCGGCCACGGGGTCGGCTTCGCCCAGTACGGCGCCCGCGGCCGCGCGCTGGCCGGCTGGGACGGCGGGCGCATCGTGCGCGCCTACTATCCCGGCACCGACCTCTCGGTCGTGAAGCGGCGCACCGTCCGCGTGCTGCTCGCGCCCGACGTCACGTCGGTGGCGGTCACGAGCGCAGGGAAGTGGCGGGTCGTCGGCCCGCGGGTGGACGGGCCGCGCATCACCGCGCTGGAGCCCCGTGTCCCCCACACGCTCCGGATCCGCGCGGACGGGCGCATCGCCCTCCTGCGCGGCGCCCGCCGGGTGGCGCTCTTCCGCGGCACCCCCCGCGTCGAGGCGGTGAAGAAGGGCGGGACGGTGTCGTGGGGCTCGTCGGCGCCGGAGTCCGACCGCACCTACCGCGGCGCCCTGCGCGCCGTGCCCACGGGCGGGGACTTCTCCCTCGTGAACGTCGTGGACCTGGAGGACTACCTCAAGGGCGTCGTGCCGCGCGAGATGCCGCCGGACTGGGGCGACGACGCCCCCGCGGCCCTCGTCGCGCAGGCCGTGGCGGCCCGGTCCTACGCCATCGCCACCATGTCGCCGACGGCCGTCTACGACATCTTCGACGACACGCGGAGCCAGGTGTACGGTGGGCGCACGGCCGAGGACCCGCGCACGAACCGGGCCGTGGACAGCACCCGCGGCACCGTGCTCACGTACAAGGGCGAGGTCATCATCGCGTTCTTCTACTCCAGCTCCGGCGGCCGCACGGAGAACATCGAGAACATGTTCCCGGGGGCCCCTCCGAAGCCGTACCTGGTGAGCGTGCCGGACCCGTTCGACAAGGTCTCGCCGTACCACAGGGCCTGGCCCGACCCGCCGACCTACACGGCGGCCGAGATGGGCCGGATGCTGGGGATGAACGGGCCGGTCACGGCATTCACGGTGCTGAAGCGCGGCGTCTCCCCCCGGGTGGTGAGCGCCCGCGCCACGACGGCCTCGGGGCAGTCGAAGACCTTCGGCGGGCTCGAGCTGCGCCGCCTGCTCGCGCTGCGCGACTCCTGGTTCACGGTGACCCGCACGCCGGCGGCCCCGTGAGCCGCCGGGCGCGCGTCGCGGCCGCCGCGGTCCTCGCGGTCGCGGGCGGGCTGGCGGCCGCGGCCCCGGCCTCCGCGGCGGGCGACCCGATCCTGCCGCTGTCCGAGGTCACGCCCGGGATGGTCGGCGAGGCCCGCACGGTGGTGCAGGGCACGGAGATCGTGACCTTCCCGGTGCGCGTGCTCGACGTCCAGCGCTCCTACGACGGGCCGGGCGGGGCGCTCGTGCTCGTCCGCGCCGAGGGTCCGCTCATGGAGCAGACCGGCGGCGTCGCCGAGGGCATGAGCGGCAGCCCGGTCTACGTGACCGGCGCCGACGGGGTGCCGCGGGTGATCGGGGCGATCGCGTACGGCACCGGCGACCAGGCGAACGTCATCGCCGGCATCACGCCGATCGAGCAGATGATCGACTCGTCCTCCGGGCAGCGCGCCAACGAGGTGGCGCCGCGGGCCACCCGCCGCGCCCAGCGCGTCGCGGACCGCGCGTCCGCCGTGGCGCTGGAGCGCCGCGACCCGGGGCGCATCGGCGTCTACCCGCTGGCCCGCTGGTCCCTGAGCGGCGTCTCGAAGCCGCTGGTCGCCCCGCTGGCGAAGGAGCTCGGGCGGTCGGGCATCACGCTCTCCTCCCTCGGCCCGCGCACGGCGCGCCCCCAGGTCCCGCTCGTCCCGGGCGCGTCGATGACGGCGATGCTCGCGGGCGGCGACCTCACCCTGGGCGCCATCGGCACGATCACCTACGTGGACGGGACGACGGTGCTCGGGTTCGGCCACCCGTTCCTCAGCGCCGGCGCGACCCGCTTCCTGCTGGGCGACGGCTACGTGTACCAGACGATCCCGGCGCCGATCGTGGGCGGGTCCTACAAGCTCGCCGAGCCGGGGAACCTGCGCGGCATGGTCATCCGCGACTCCTCCGACGGCATCACCGGCCGGGTCGGCCCGGTCGACGGCATCGCCGCGACGGGCGTCGCCACGGACACCGGACGCGGCACGCGCAGCGTCGTCCAGGCGATCCTCGCCCCCGACGAGCGCACCGCCCCGATCGTGGGCGGGCTGGTGCAGGACGAGCCGGCCTTCCGGGTGCGCGACGGCGTCGGTCCCGGGACGCTGACGCTGAACATCACGGTCTCCAGCCCGGACCTGCCGCGGCCGATCCGCTACCGCAACGTCTACGCCGCCGCCGGCGACGTGGCGAGCCTCTCGAGCGGCCAGGTGCCGCGCATCATGGCGATCCTGATGCAGAACGGCGTCCGCGCCGTGCGCATCAGCCAGGTGTCGGTCAACGAGACCCTGGAGCCCGCCGTCCGCGCCGCCCGCATCATGGGCGCGTCCGTCGAGCCCCGGCGGGCCCGCCCCGGGTCCCGCGCGACCCTGGTGCTGCGCGTCCAGCCGTGGCGCGGGTCGGCCCGGTCGATCCGGCTCCCCATCCGCGTGCCGTCGGGTGGTGGACCGAAGGTGACCACGGTCCGCGTGATCCCCTCGTCGGTCGACGGCTTCGACCCGCTGCCCGCGGACCTCACCCAGGACCTCGGCGCCTCCGCCGACCTGGCGGCCCGCACGAAGGCCGTCACGACCGCCGAGCGCGCCGCCCGCCGCCAGTCCGGGACGCGCCTGGAGCGCCTGGTCGCCGGACTGGAGCGCGCCCTCGACCCCCGCCACGACGCGATCCGCGTCCTCGGCCCCGGCGACGACCCCGAGGACGCCGAGGCCGGCGTCACCGTCCCCGTCCCCTGGGTCATCTACGGCGGCCGCGCCATCGTGAGGGTCCCGAGACCCTGATCGAGGGCGCGGCCCCGGCCTCCGGGCCGCCGCGCGTCTCCCATCATTCGACCTCGCCTCCCGCGATCAAGTGATCGCGGAGGGAAACGGAACTGATCGCCGATGCTAGGTTCGGGGCCGTGCTCCCCCTGAGGGGGCACGGGGGTCGCCCTCGCCGGCGGCCCTGCGTGACGAGACGCGAGGGTTTTCAAGCCGCTGGGTCCGGGCCCTCGCTCCGCAACATCCGGATCCGCGCACTGCGAAGCCTCCGCACCCCTGGGGTCCGGGGGCTTCCTCGTTTCCCGGTCGCGATGCGGGTTTCGATCGCTCGACCTCGGCCGGGTCGATCAAGTGATCGCGGAGGGCACCGGAACTGATCGGGCCGACACGCGGCCCCCTGTGGTCCGTCCTAGGACACGGCTCCCAGCAACTCGACCAGATTCCCCAGGGGGTCCCGGACGAAGACGCGGTCGCGGCCCTGGATGCGGCTCGCCGGCTCGTTGACCTCGAAGCCGGCCCCCTCCAGGGTGGCGCGGCTCGCGGCGAGGTCGGGGATCTCCAGGCAGAAGTGGTGGATCCGGGCGGGGTCGGGCTCCAGGGGGTGCGGCACGAAGTGCAGCTCCACGCCCTCGTCGTCGGTGGCGAACCAGATCCAGCCGAGGTGGGCGACCTCCTCCGGCACCGGCATCTCGGGCAGGCCGAGCAGCCCGCCGTAGAACTCCCGCACCCGGTCGCCCTGCCCCGGCGGGAACGTCACCGCCACGTGCTGCAGCCGCGCCATCAGAGCCCCTCCCGGTCCAGGATCACCTCGGCGCGGGCGAGGGCGCCGCGGGCGGCGGCCTCCGGGGTCGCGTCGATCTCCAGCACCCACGCGCCGTCCGGCAGCCCGCCGACGAACAGGTACCAGCCGCCCGAGTCGTGGGCGCGCGGCCCGTCGGCGTAGAGGGCTGGGTGCCGCCGCAGGAGGGCGGCGAGCCGCTCCTGGTCGTCCACGGGGAGCGGGGAGCCGGTCGTGGGGGCGAGCGTGGTCGCGAACTCCTCGAGCACCGAGATCCACGGCTCGCCGTCGCGGGTGCGCCCGCTCAGGGCGGCCACGGCGTCGGCCATCGTCGGCCAGAGGGTGTCGGCGTCGTCGTCCGCGGCCCAGCCGCAGAGGTGCTCGGCCACGCGCACGGTGGCGCCGTCCGGCAGGGTGAGCTCCAGCAGGCGTCCCCCCGGTCGGCTGAGGTCCGTGACGGTGACGATCCCGTCCGGGGCCTGCAGCGCGAGCCGGCGGCGGCTCATGCGGAGTCGACCATCTCCTCCGGCGGGACGTCCCGCCAGACCTGGGCCGGCAGGCCGGCGACCAGCTTGCCCGGCGGCACGTCGCGGGTGACGAGGGCGCCGGCGGCGACGAAGGCCTCCGCGCCGATCTCGATGCCCGGCAAGATCACCACGCCACCACCCACGCGGGCGCCGCGCCGGATGATCGCGCCCTTGATGAGCGCGTGGCGGGCGTCGGTGCGGCCCATGAAGTTGTCGTTCGTGGTCGTCACGCACGGCGCGATGAAGACGTGGTCCTCGAGCTCGGAGTACGCCGTGATGTACGAGTTGCTCTGGATCTTGGTGAACGCCCCGATCGGCACGTCGTTCTCGACGCACACCCCGCGGCCCACCACGACGCCCTCGCCGAGCGTGCAGCGCTCCCGCACGGACGCCTGGTCGCCGATGATCACGTCCGCGCCCAGCACGGTGCCGGCGTAGACCACGGCGCCGCTGCAGATGGCCGCGCCGGCCCCGACCTCGAGGGGGGCGAGCGGGTCCTTCTTGCGGCTCGTGGAGCGCTTCGAGAGCTTCGGCTGCTTGCCCAGGACGACGTTGTCCTGGATCACGACGCCGTCGCCGATGACGGTGCCGTCGTGGATCACCACGTTCGCGCCGATCTCGACGTCCGCGCCGAGGACGACGCCCTCGCCCAGGACCAGGTTCTCGCGGCTCACGCCACGGCCCCCCGGGGAGCGAGTGCGACGGGACGGCCGGACTCGGCCAGGGACTGGCTCATCGCCTCGAGAACCTCCACCACGATCGCGCCGGCGTGGCCGTCGGACGGCGTCGGCTGGCGGTCGCGCACGGCCTGCACGAAGCGCTCGCAGACGATCCGCAGCGGCTCGGCGGCCGGGATCTTCGGGATGTGGATGTCACCGGAGCGCACCTGGATGTACTCACCGTACGTCTCGGTGCGGGGGATCGGCCCCTTGTCGTAGACCGTCACCTTGCGCTCGGTCTCCATGTCGTCGAACACCACCATCCGCTCCGACCCGATGACGGTCATCTTCCGCATCTTGTGCGGGTCGAGCCAGCTCAGGTGGAGATGCCCGAGGATGCCGGACGGGAACCGGATGCGCCCGAAGACGACGTCCTCGACGCCCGGCTGCAGGTACGACTCGCCCGTGGCGGACACCTCGACCGGGCGCTCGCCCACGAGGTGGAGCATCACCGAGATGTCGTGCGGGCCGAGGCTCCACAGCGCGTTCTCGTCGGGGCGGACGATGCCGAGGTTCTGCCGGTTGCCGTAGAGGTAGAAGACCTCGCCCAGGTCGCCGGCCTCCACCATGTCCTTCAGCTTGCGCACGGCGGGGTGGTAGACGAGCAGGTGGTCCACCATCAGCACGCGGTCGCCGGCGTCGGCGAGGGCCGCGAGGCCGTTGGCGTCCTCACCGGTCAGCGCGAGCGGCTTCTCGACGAAGACGTCCTTGCCGGCCTCGAGCACCATCCGCGCGAGCGGGGCGTGCGTCGGGACGGGCGTCGCGATGATGATCGCGTCGAGCTCGTCGTCGGCGAGCAGGTCCTCGAGGTCCGTCGTGAACCGGGCGGACGGGTACGAGGCCCGGTGACGCGCCAGCACGGACTCGTCGCGGTCGCAGATCCAGGAGAGGGCGGCGCCCTCGATGCGGTCGAAGTTGCGGGCGAGGTTGGGGCCCCAGTAGTTCATCCCCACGACCCCGACCGAGACCTCCCCGTCGGCCGTCACAGGCGCCACACCTTGTCGTCGTCGCCGGGGACCACGTTGCGGAAGTCCACGACGAGGTCCGCGTCGCTCCCGAGCGACGCCCAGTCGATGCCTGAGTGCGCGGTCACCACCACGACGGCGTCGTAGCCCGCCACGTCGGCGAGCGGGACGGCCTGCAGGCCGCGCGCCGGCAGCGCCGGGACGTGCGGGTCGTGGTACGAGACCTCGGCACCCTCGTCACGCAGCAGGTCGATGATGCGCAGGGCCGGGCTCTCGCGCGTGTCGTTCACGTCGGCCTTGTAGGACACGCCGATCATGAGGATGCGGCTGCCGTTGAGGGCCTTGCGACGCGAGTTGAGGGCGCGGCCGACCTTCTGCACGCAGAACACCGGCATCTGCGAGTTGATCTTGCCCGCGAGCTCGATGAACTCGGTGTGCAGGTCGAACTCGCGCGCCTTCCACGTGAGGTAGAAGGGGTCGATCGGGATGCAGTGGCCGCCCAGGCCGGGGCCCGGGCGGAACGGCATGTAGCCGAACGGCTTCGTGGCGGCGGCGTCGATGACGTCCCACACGTCGATGGACATGCGGTCGCAGAGCATCGCCAGCTCGTTGACGAGCGCGATGTTGACGCTGCGGAAGATGTTCTCGAGGAGCTTCGTGAGCTCCGCCACCTCGGGGCCGGACACCGGCACCAGGGTCTCGCAGGCCATCCCGTACAGCTCCATCGCCTTCTCGGTGCAGGCGGGCGTGAGCCCGCCGATCACCTTCGGCGTGGTCGCCGTGGTCCAGTCCACGCGGCCCGGGTCTACGCGCTCGGGGGAGAACGCCAGGTGGAAGTCCGTGCCGGCCTTCAGGCCGGACGCCTCCAGCACCGGGGCGACCTCCTCCCGGGTGGTGCCCGGGTAGGTGGTGCTCTCCAGGACCACGAGCTGACCCGGCTGCAGCACCTCGGCCAGGGAGGCCGACGCGCCGAGCACGGCGCCCAGGTCCGGCTCACGGTGCTCCGTGAGCGGCGTGGGGAGGCAGATGATGACCGCGCCCACGGCGCGGATCTCATCCCAGGACGTGGTCGCCCGGACCAGCCCGTCGCGCACGAGCGGCGCGAGGCGGTCGTCCGGGACGTCCTCGATGTGCGAGGAGCCCTCGTTGATCGCGTCGACCTTGGAGGCGACGGCGTCGAGGCCCAGCACCCTGACCCCGGCCTCGGCGAAAGTCACCGCGAGGGGGAGTCCTACGTATCCGAGGCCGATGATCCCGACCTGCGGCGTGTGCTCGCTCAGGGGGCTGAGGGCGGCACGGAGGCCGCCGGGGAGTGGGGGGAGGAGGTCACGTTCGTCATTACTCTACGTATCGGCCCCGGTCAGGTGAACTTGTGTAGAGAGGATGCCACCCCCTGCGTCCGGACACCCTTCTCGCGGGACTCCCCCGCCTGGTCCGCATCCCCGACGAGACGCGCTGGAGGGGGCAGTCGGCGGTGCTCACGGCGCTGGTCGTGGCGGCCTTCTGGTTGTCGACGTGGTTCCTGGGCGAACCGGTCCGTGAGTCCGCCACGGCGCTCGCCGCCGCGGCCGCCGCGCTGCCGGCCCTGCTGATCGCCGCGAAAGGCAGCCCCCGCCGCATCGCGGAGAGCCTGGCGCGGGCCGTCCCGCCGCCGCCGGCGACGGTGCTGGAGACCCCGGCCGCCGCACGCGACCGGCGCATGCGCCTCGCGGGTGTGGTCCTGACGGGCGTCATTCTCCTCCTGCTCTTCGATCACTTCACGGGCGGCGGGGGGATCATGGCCGGCCTCGTCGCCGGCTCGCTGGGTGCCCTGGGTGCGGTGGAGTGGGTGGAGGCGCGCCGGTGGGAGGTCGCCGAGGCGGAGCGCGGCACGCGCGTCTTCGTGATGATGCGCCCGGACGCCCTCACCCCCGCGGTCGGCGCGGGCGAGGTGTTCGAGCGGCCGAGGCCGGGCGCCGAGGGCGGCGAACCCGCCGGCCCCGGCCCCTTCGACCTCGACGTCTAGCTGCGGCGGCCGGCGGCGCCCTTGCGGGCCTTCGCCTCGGCCTCCTTCTTCTTCAGGATCTTCGCGCTGGCGACGCAGAAGTTGCTGACGCCGATCGGCTTGGGCGTGAACGCCCGGCCGGTGTACGGCCACACGCGCCAGACGTAGCAGGTGCCCGGCCGCAGGTCCTTCTTCGGGGCCCGGAACTGCAGGCCGCGCGGGAAGAGCGAGAGCACCTTGGTGATCCGCGGCGTGGCGCTGCCCTTGCGCGGGGTCACCTTGAAGAGCTGCAGGTTGTAGAGCTTGGTGCCGCGCGGGCCCTTCTTCCACTGCAGCACGGGCGACCGGGTCGGCACGGTCTTGCCGGCCTTCGGCTTGAGCCGGGTCGCGTTCTGCCGCGGGAGGATCGTGGCCGAGACGCCGCCGTTGCCCGAGGGGTTCGGGGCCGGCGTGAGCGGCGCGATCATCGTGAAGGGCTCGTCCGACGGGGCCGAGACGTTGCCGGCCGCGTCCACCTGCTGCACCTGGAAGGAGTAGGCGCCGTCCGGCAGCACCGGCAGCGTCACCGTGGTGGTGGGCGTGTCGGTGGCCGGCAGGATCGTGATGCCGCCCTCACCGACGACGGTCCAGCGCGAGTACGCGCCGGGCTCGGTCTCCCAGGTGAAGGTCGGCGCCGAGATGGCCGGGAACGGCGGGCGGATGAGGATGCCCGGCGCCGGCGGCGGCGTCGTGTCCACCTTGAAGGCGCGGGTCGCGTCGGCGCTCGGGCGCCCGGCCTCGGTGACCTGCGAGACGCGGAACGTGTAGTCGCCGTCCGGCAGGTTCGCGACCGTGACCTGCGTGGCCGCGCCACCGCCGCGCCGCACGGGCGTCTCGGAGCCGGCGAGCGTCAGGTCCCACAGGTACGTCTGCTCGGTGCCGGTCCAGGAGAAGGTCGGCGAGGAGATCCGGGTCGGCGCGGTCGGGCCGCCGGTGATCGCCGGGGCCGCCGGGACCGTGGAGTCGATCCGCAGGCCGCGCGACGCCGAGGTGCGGACGTTGCCCGCGTTGTCGTACGTCACCACGCGCCAGTTGAAGTTGACGCGCTCGGGCAGCGGCGACGGCACCAGGGCCGGGTCGCGCTTCGCCGAGTAGTTGCCGACCCCGCCGACGTCCTCGACGCGGGCCAGCGGCGTCCAGTCGCCGTTCGCCGGGTTCTCGTACTGGAGCTCGTAGCGGTCGACGCCCGAGGTGGGGTCGATGCCCGGCGTCCACTCGAAGGTGGGCTCCTCGGCGACGAGCGCGCCGGCGTTCGGGACGGACGGGACGCCGCTGCCGAACTGCGGGTTCGTGTCGTCGTACCGGAAGGCCGGAGTCACGGCCGCGGCGCCCTGGTTGCCCGCGCGGTCCACCGGCGTGTAGCTGACGGTGCCGAGCTGGCGGTCCTGGGTCCACGTGACCGGGCCGCAGTCCGCGACGCCGGCGCCCGCGCCGTCGTCACAGGAGCGCGTGATGGTGAGCTCGGTGTACCAGCCGTTGGCGCCGTTCGGCGCGGCCGGGGAGAGCCCGACGGTCATCACAGGGGCCGTGTAGTCGGGGAGGATCGGCAGCGCCGCGTAGCCGCTCGAGGTCGGGATGCCGAGGATCGTCTGCTCGGCGCGGACCAGGAAGAAGCGCGCGCCCTCGGGCACGGGGAGCTCCACGCCCGGCGTGATCGGGGTGTTCGGCGCCTCGCCCGCGGTCGCCGCCAGGCCGCCGTAGTACGTCACCGGGGCCAGCGGGTCGGGCACCGCATCGACAGGCGCCCCCCAGGTGAACGACCACGGGGTCTGGACGTTGCTGGGGCTCGCCGGGCTGGATGCGGGGCTGGACGGGGGCTCGAGGGCGGATGCGGTCCCTGCGAACGCGAGGGAGCCGACCGCCGTGGCCGCCATCAGTGCACCGAGCCGGGAACGCTTGCGAATGGGGGGATTCACGGGCACCGCTGTCACCTGTCGCCGGAGGATCTGGCCGATTCTATGCCTCCCCCGGTCCCCCCGGCGACCTCGGAGAACTACCCGAAGGTCTAGCGTTGCGGCCCCGGAGGGGTGGTGACGCCCGCACCGAGCGGGGACTACGCCCCCAGCGTCTCCGCCACGATCTCCGCGATCCGCTCGGAAGCCCGGCCGTCACCGTAGTACTCGGGCCGCTCGTCCGGCATCGAGAGGTCGGTGAGCGCGGCGCGCACCGCCGCCGGCTCCATCCCCGTCAGGCGGTTGAACCCGCCCTCGACCGTCTCGACCCATTCGGTCGTGTCCCGCAGGGTGATACACGGCACCCCGTGGAAGTACGCCTCCTTCTGCACGCCCCCCGAGTCGGTGACCACGGCGCGTGACCCGATCAGGAGGGCGGTGAAGTCGAGGTAGCCCACCGGCGGCGACAGGATGAGCGGAGGATGGGCCTCCAGGGTCTCCCAGTGGCCCGCCCCTTCGAGCTTGTGCCGGGTGCGCGGGTGCACGGGGAAGACGGCGGGCTCGTCGATGGCGAGGAGGACGTCCACCGTCGCCCGGAGCGCCTCCGGCGTGTCGGTTGCCGCGGCCCGGTGGATCGTGAGCAGCAGGTAGCCCCCGGGCTCCAGGCCGAGCGCCGCCGGGCCCGGGCGGGCGGCGGCCACCGGGGCGAACATGCGCCCCGCGTCGAGCATGACGTCGCCCACCTTGTGGACGCCGCGTGTCAGGCCCTCACGGGCGAGGTTCGCGACGGCGGTGTCGGTGGGCACGAGCAGGAGGTCCGACAGGTGGTCGGTGACGACCCGGTTCTGCTCCTCGGGCATCGTGCGGTCGAAGGAGCGCAGACCGGCCTCGACGTGGCCGAGGGGCAGCCCGAGCTTGGCCGCCGCGAGCGCCCCGGCGAGCGTCGTGGTGGTGTCGCCGTAGACGAGGACCATGTCGGGCGCCTCGTCCAGCAGGAGCGGCTCGAGGCGCTCGCACATGAGGGCGAGCTGGGTGAGGGGGCTGCCCGCGCCGACCTCGAGGGCGTGGTCGGGGGCCGGGATGTCGAGCTCCTCGAAGATGAGGTCGGCCAGCTCGGGGTCGTAGTGCTGGCCGCTGTGGACGAGCACCTCGTCCACCCGCGCGCGCAGCGCGCGGCAGAGCGGCGCCGCCTTCACGAACTGCGGCCTGTTCCCCACGATCGAGACGACCTTCAAATGCCGGTGAACCCCACTCCCGAGAGACGCTGCGTGATGACCTCGAACCGGCCGGTCGCCACCAGGAACCCGATCAGTATGAACAGCGTCGCGGCCGTCGCGTTCACGATGCGCCAGCGGTCGCGCAGCCATCGGAACGCCCCGAGGGTCCGCGTCATGAACAGCCCGGCCAGCAGGAACGGGATCCCGAGGCCGAGCGAGTAGGTGAACAGGAGGCTCGCGCCGAGGCCCGGGGAGCCCGTGGGGGCGGCGTAGGCCAGGATGCTCGCGTAGACGGGCCCGATGCACGGTGTCCACCCCACGGCGAAGGCGGCGCCCACCAGGCCGGCGCCCACGAGGGTCGTGGGCCGGCGCGCGAGCGCCATGTGGCGGTCCGTCTGCATGAGGCCGGTCGCCGGCAGCACGACCATCGCGATCCCCGTGAGGATCAGGAGGATCCCCGCGACCAGGTTCAGCGTGTTCTGGTCCTCGGTCAGCGAGTAGCCGATGAGGCCGGCCCCGGCCCCGTACGCCGTGAAGATGATCGAGAACCCGACCACGAACGCCAGGGTCGGGCGGAGCACGTCGCGGGTGCGCGCGCCGAGCTGGTCGAAGGACACGCCCGAGATGAACGTGAGGTAGCCCGGGACGACCGCGAGCACGCAGGGGGAGGCGAACGAGACGAACCCCGCCGCGAACGCGACCGCGTAGGAGACGACGGAGATATCGTCCACGCGCCCGATGGTAGCCGGGATCGGACCCGGGTCCCCCTCCCATCGCCCCGCCCGAGCCTCCCGGAAGGACGACCCGTGGCAACCGTCACCCCCGACGCGACCGAGCTCCAGACCGTGACGGCCGCCTACCGTGAGGCGGCGGAGGCGATCGGCCTGGACGATGAGACGCGCCTGCTGCTCGACACGCCGCACCGCGAGATCGCCGCCCAGGTCCCCCTCCGGATGGACGACGGCTCCCTGCGGGTCTTCACGGCGTACCGGGTTCAGCACAACGGCGCGCGCGGCCCGTACAAGGGCGGCCTGCGCTACCACCCCCACGTCGACCTGGACGGCGTCCGGGCGCTCGCGGCGGCGATGACCTGGAAGACGGCCCTCGTGGACCTGCCGTTCGGCGGCGCCAAGGGCGGCATCGACGTGGACGTGAAGGAGCTCTCGCCGGCCGAGCGCCAGCGCGCGACCCGCACCCTGATGGGGCGCCTCGAGAAGGTGCTCGGGCCGATGCGGGACATCATGGCCCCGGACATGGGCAGCGGGCCGCCCGAGATGGCCTGGCTCATGGACGAGTACGGGCGCCTGCACGGCCACACCCCGGCGATCGTCACCGGCAAGCCCGTGGAGCTGGGCGGCACGGCCGGGCGGGTGGAGGCGACCGGCGAGGGGGTCGCGATCGTGACCCGCGAGGTCGCCCGCGACATCGGCCTGCACCTGGAGGGCGCGCGCGTCGCCGTCCAGGGCTTCGGCAACGTCGGCAGCCACGCCGCGGCGGCGCTGCACCGCATGGGGTGCGTCGTGGTCGCGGTGGGCGACGTCGCGGGCGCCGTCCACAACCCGGGCGGCCTCGACGTGGACGAGCTCGTGCGCCGGGCGCGCGAGGGGGTCACGGGCCACGACGGCATGGACGTCGAGCGGATCACGCCCCAGGAGCTGCTCGGGATCGACTGCGACGTCCTCGTGCCGGCGGCGATCGGCGGGGTGCTCCACGCGGGCAACGCCGGGGTCGTGCGGGCCCGCCTCGTGGTGGAGGGGGCCAACTCCCCGCTCACCCCGGGCGCCGACGCGGCCCTCGCCGAGCGCGGCATCACCGTGGCGCCGGACATCCTGGCGAACGCCGGCGGGGTGGTCGTCTCCTACCTCGAGTGGGTGCAGAACCTGCAGAACGTGCGCTGGGAGCGCCGCCAGGTGGACGAGGAGCTCGCCCGCCGCCTGCTGACGGCGTCCTCCGAGGTGCGGGCGCGGGCCGCCGAGGACGGCTGCTCCCTGCGGCGCGCGGCCTACCGCGTGGCCGTCTCCCGGGTCGCCACGGCGGAGGCGCTGCGCGGCCACGACTGAGGCTGCATTAGGCTAGGGGGCCCGGAGCCGGGGCAACGACCAGGGAGGCCATCTGTGGCGACGACGGCAGGAACGTCCATCGAGGAGCTCTTGGGCGCCGAGGGCGAGTCCCTCCTCACCCACACCTGCACGACGATCCCGCTGGAGCGGCTCACGGTCCCCGGGCCGACCTGGGTCGATGACGTCATGACGTCCTCGGACCGGCCGGTACCCGTGCTGCGTTCGCTGCAGGGCCTGTTCGACCACGGCCGCCTCGGCGGCACCGGCTACGTCTCGATCCTCCCGGTGGACCAGGGCATCGAGCACTCGGCCGCGGCGTCCTTCGCGCCGAACCCGGACTACTTCGACCCGCTGAAGATCGTGGAGCTGGCGATCGAGGGCGGCTGCAACGCGGTGGCCACCACGCTCGGGGCCCTCGGCCTCGCGTCGCGGAAGTACGCGCACCGCATCCCGTTCATGCTCAAGCTGAACCACAACGAGTTCCTGTCGTACCCGAACTCGTACGACCAGATCATGTTCGCCTCGGTGAAGCAGGCCTGGGACCTCGGCGCCACCCTCGTCGGCGCGACGATCTACTTCGGCTCGGCCGAGTCGAAGCGGCAGATCCAGGAGGTCTCCGCCGCCTTCGCCGCCGCCCACGAGCTGGGCATGGGCACGGTCCTCTGGTGCTACATGCGGAACTCGGCCTTCTCGCCGAAGGACGGCGGGCCGGACTACCACGTGGCCGCCGACCTCACGAGCCAGGCGAACC
>VFQR01001684.1_pt1 | contig 15947 bp, 16 predicted proteins | sample 3512321 | NCBI WGS metagenome assembly VFQR01 (sample SAMN10412374, study PRJNA504923) | tailings metagenome | isolation source: Relicate 3 Philex TSF1 revegetated site | place: Philippines: Tuba, Benguet | collected 2017-08-29
TCTTGCAGATAAATACGCACAATATCATCTGTAGTTCGAGCTTTTTTATCTGCAACTAAGCTTTTTTTCTGCGTTTTTTGTACTTCGGGTTGTGGAGATGTTAAGTTGCTCATGGTTATTCACTCCTATGTAACCTTATGAATTTATTGGTATCAAGTTTAGATACCCAGACACATAGCCCTTTTACACCGTTAATCTATCCATTGGCAAGACTAATGAATTTTTGTCTTTGATACATTAAAAGTCACGTATTCAAAATAATCGACTCAAAATCAACTGCCTCCTAATACTATCATCCTCAACACTGACAAATCAATTACCAAAAGTATTATTCAGGATTTTAAGAAGAATTCAGAAGTCAGAATTCACGAGTCAGAATTCAGGAGTCAGAATTCAGAAGTCAGAATCAAGACGCTCGATTACTCGCTAACGCTACGCTATCGGTCGGGGATTGGGATTTGCGACTAATTGAAGACTACCAAATCTATGATTTGGTGGGGGTCTAAAAAGAGGTTATTCATCCCCCAGCCGTACAAAATTCATTCTGAATTCTGACTCATGACTACTGAATTCTGTTTGATAATTTTCAGCACTCAGACTCCTTGATAAGTGCCTTTTCCAGATCATCACGTTTATTAAATCTCAAATTAACTATTTCTATTTCTAACCTATCATGAAACCATCTCATTAAATAATAAATAATTGGGTAGGCATAATTAAGCAAATACAATCCTAGTTTTTAGTGCCGGATTCAGCGCTAAGTCAAGACGATCAAAATTATAAGTCTGAGGACAAATTTTAATTTTTTGACGCCTAGCTAATTACAAATATTTACTTTGTTTTAGATTTTGATTGATTCAAAAATAAAACTGGTGAAATTTTTTCTAGATTGGTGATGAACTTCCAAGTATGCAAGTTGTTTTGAGAGGAATTTTTTGGTTGAAAAGTCACCATTTTTTCTTGTAAAGTTGTCCAGTGGTTTTCAAAAAAAACACATCCAGATTCCATAATTAGTTAAGTTATATCAATTTTAAAGAAATTGGAAATAGCAAAAAAAACACGCGGATATCTCTGGCGATCGCATTTGTGCCACATTGCACGCAGATATCTGCATCAGGTCTGGTATTATGGGCGTAATCGTTAGTAGTGACATTCTTCAGACTAAAAGTAGTAACAGTGGTCACATTAACACCAAGGATAATAGTTGGCAAGACTGTAAGACCCGCGATCGGTACTAATATCATGTCCTTTCAAAGACTTATCATTTAGAGGGCAGGGGAGCAGGGGGCAGGGAGCAGGGGGAAAAAGGCTTTTGGGATTATTGGCTATTGCCTAATTATCTTGTCCTTAACAACTGCACAAACGTATTACTCACCGTATTGTCTTTGGTGTCGGCGGCGTATTGAATCAACTTTTCCCGCAGTTCTTTGGCTGCATCTAGTGGGAGTAAGGTTGCTAGGAGGAAGTAAACGCCACGAAAACGGGGGTCGCCCATTCTATCAACTAAGAGTACTTCAGCTGCATCGCTTTGGCCGAGAAAGTTTTGCACCAGGAAGAAATCCATGATTTTATCGTGGCGGAAGTACCATTCTTTTTTGGCTTCGCCTTTTTCATCTTGCCACTGACGGGTGACTGCCATTTTGTATTTCTCGTCTGACAAGGACATGGCAACTTGGTGAAATTCATCGGCGGGTAAGGCTTGTTTGTCTTGGAGTCGCATTTCGTAGACGGCGGCGGAGAATTTCTTTAAGGGAAATTCTTGATTCCACTCTTTGAGGTATTCTGCTGCCATTAAGTTGTATTGCTGTTCTTGCAGGCGAAACAAGTTTGGGTATTTGCCTTGTGATAGCATCAGCGCTACCACTGTTAAATCCATTGGGTTGGAAAGAATGCGGCGGGCGGCGTCTCCCAACTTGCCCAATGCCGATGCCGCACCTGAACGAACGGTGGCGTCCACCTTTTCATCCTTGAGGATATTGAGGATGTCAGGGACATACTTGGCTGCGGCGTCTCCCAACTTGCCCAATGCCGATGCCGCACCTGAACGAACGGAGGCGTCCACCTTTTCATCCTTGAGGATATTGAGGATGTCAGGGACATACTTGGCTGCGGCGTCTCCCAAGTTGCCCAATGCCACTGCCGCACGTGAACGAACGTTGGCGTCCACCTTTTCATCCTTGAGGAAATTGGCGATGTCAGGGACATACTTGGCTGCGGCGTCTCCCAAGTTGCCCAATGCCGATGCCGCACCATAACGAACGTTGGCGTCCACCTTTTCATCCTTGAGGATTTTGGCAGCTTTTTGAGCGATTTCCTCTGATTTATTGCTGAATGATTTTAAATCTTTGAGATTATATTCAACTAATTTATTCAGAGCATATCTCTTAACTTCGTCGTAGCTGTCGTCAAGGGCTGCTACTATACCGTTAATCTGCCAATCTTGGGGCTTGGGTTTGGGGGTTTCTTTGGCGTTTACCCAAGGTAGAGAGAGGAAGAGAATCAGGAGTAGGGTGAAACAGAAAAGGAAAATGAGCAAGAGCTTGCTGTTGTTGCGGGGTGTGCTGAGCATAATATGAGGCAAGGTGGCAGATTACACGCGGTTATGGGTATAATACCAAACCTGGAATTACTGATTCCTGATTGAGAATCTTTAGTATTCGCTCACGAGTATTAAAGGCTCATTAATAAAGCTTTGATATTCACCGACGAATCTCTAATATTCATCGGCGAATATTTGATATTCAGCGATGAATCTCTGATATTCATCAGCGAATCTCTGATATTCAGCGACGAACCTCTGATATTCACAGGCGAATATTTGATATTCAGCAACGAATCTCTGATATTCATCAGCGAATCTTTGATATTCATTGACGAATCTCTGAGGTTCATTTAGTAAAATGTACAGCTAGCTTTAGGGACTTTTAAGTAATAAACTGGAGTTTGGACTAAAAGCACAAGATTAGATAATTTATTTGTTGGAGTTGCGTTGCAAATCAGGAGACTCTTACAGAAGTTGAGAAAATAAAAAGGGGAAAAGTTAAAAGGAAATGCAATTCCTTTTTCTTTTCCCCTTGAACTTTTACCCTGCATTTGACAATGTTTACAGGCTATGAATTAGATGCAGCTTTAGCAGGTTTACTTTTTATAGCTTTAAACCGTTCCCCTAATTGTTCAGCAATAGTTTTTAAACCTGGAGTTTTCTTAGCAGCTGTCTTGACGTAATCATAAACTGTCAAACTGCTGCCCACTGCTTCGCTACCGACTGCCATTAGGGTATCATCTACTTGTTCTGTCAGTTGTCGCAGTCCAATCAACAGTTCGGTGAGGTTAGCGGCTAGTTGATAATCCCGCACAAACTCATCTAAATCAAAGCTGGCTGGTAAGATTTCCTTGTTAGTCTGGGCAGCAATCAGGCTAGTGTTGACAAAAGCTAGTCTTTTATCGCCCATCTTAAATAACTTGCGTCGTTCTTCGACACTCAGAGTCACTAAAAAAGGCAACTTTGCTTGGATAGTTGCAAAGGCAGCTTTTATTTCTTGGATATCTGCTGGGGAAAGGGAGGCGGTAATGTTTTGGTATGCCATCGGATCTTTACCGTGGTGATTTTTGTTATGATTACAACGGAGGAGGGCGATCGCACAAATTTGGGCATAGGGCATGGGGCATTGGGCATGAGGAGATGGGGAGACACGGGAGTGAGGAAGATGAGGGGCAAAGAAAGGGCAGAATTCCTAACTCAACAGTCAACACTCAGCACTCTCACGGTTGGGGTGGTGTAAAGCTAGTGGGGTTCACAGGGGTGACTTCAGAAGCGTAGCGGTTAAAGTCTCTAACGTTGAAAGTTAAAATATGGGTTAACCTGTGGACTAACATTAAGGCTACAAGCCTAGCATCGTGGACATTTACCCCCACTACCCCATACTGTAAAATTAATCGCCTCCACTCTGGATAAATCTCAGGTACATCTGGCAGTACCAAGAATAAAGCTTCTAAATGCTCTAGTTCCGTCCTGGCTTCAGCTACGGTTAAGCCTAAGCCGTTCCTTTGGGCAGGTCGTGTGGCAGTTCGCCAAAACTCGATCAGGTTTTGCGAGGTAACAAAAAGCTCTTCTCCAGTTCCCCGTAAAGTTGAGATTGCGTTTAGGGTATCTGCATACATTGGGTGGTGTGGCTGTACGCTTAGTAGCAATAAGTTGGTATCGACAAGATAAACCACTTAAATATCTTCGGATTCGTCGTCATCGTATATTCCTGCCCGACTTAAAGCATACTCTGATAGTAGCGGCGTATCTCGCCTATGACTCTCTGCCCATTCCCGAAAAGCTGTTATCCACTCAAGAGCCGTTGCAGTTTTATAAAATGGTTGCTCCTGTTTTGCTTTCATCAACTGCTCAAGCAATGCATCAAAATGTGGCTTAACCACTTCAACAGGGAGTTGAGTTACATTTGCTAACACTTGCACAACGCCTTCTAACTCTTCTGGGTCAGCCTCTGGGAGTAATGGTAGTATTCGATTGTTATTGTTTCCCAGGCTATCAGCTTCCATAAATAATACTGAAATTATTTTCTAGTTTAATTATCACTGCGATCGCACAAATTTGGGCATGGGGCATTGGAGCAGATGGTAAGCTATTAGACATAGGCATGTCTGATTTTCTATGACTCCACCAACCGATATTCGTAGAAGAGCAATCGAACTGATTGAGCAGTTGTCTCCAGAAAAGTTATCTGCCGTAGTCCAATTATTGGAGTTTCTGTCTGAACCCTCCCAGCCAGGTACATCCAAAGATCGAGAAGTAGTCCTGCTGGAAGTCATCCAACGTCACCTGGGATCTGACGAGCAGAAACGATTACAGGATTTACGCGGTCGCTGTGAATGGGGTGAACTCACAGCGATCGAACATGAAGAATTGATTCAGTATGAAGATCGGCTAGAACAGTGGAGAGTCGAACGTCTGCAAGCTCTTATGGAGTTAGCAAAGCTCAAGAAGATCGACTTGCTTACCTTGAATCGCCAATTTGTGTCAGAGTCTCAGTTATTCCATGCCGTCTGAGTTTGAGCGAGTACCTGCTGCGCTGAGACGAACGGTAGCCAGCAGAGCTAAAAATCTTTGTGAATATTGCCGATGCCTAGAAGAATTTTCTCCTGACAGCTTCACTGTAGAACACATCAAACCCCGTCAAGCAGGTGGAGAAACGATCTCAGAAAATTTAGCTTGGTCGTGTTTTGGCTGTAATGCTCGAAAGCATACCAAAATCAGCCATTCCGATCCAGAAACCAAACAAGAGGTTGCTCTGTTTCATCCTCGTCAGCAGCTTTGGTCAGAGCATTTTACCTGGAACGATGATTTTACTAAGATTATCGGGAAAACTCCCTGTGGTCGAGCCACGGTAGAAGCTCTGCAATTAAATCGGGTCGGAGTTGTTAACTTGCGTCGTCTTCTGACTTCAGCCGGACTGCATCCACCGCAATAAAAAAATTTGCGATCGCACAGGGGTTGGGGAGATGGGGAGATGGGGAGACGCGGGGACGCGGGGACGCAAAGAAAAACACATGCCCTATGCCCAATGATGCACAATGCCCAAATTCTGTGACAATGATTAACAATAAGCCGGAATAGTGTATCTAACCTACTCATGAGCCAGACTTCTGAAAATAGCCCTTTGTCAAGCAAACCCACTCCATTTTCTTTTGATTGGTTGTATGCTTTCTGGAAATTCTCTCGCCCGCACACGATTATCGGTACAAGTCTCAGTGTGTTGGGTTTATATTTAATTGCCATTGCCGTTAGTGGAGACGCGATGCATCGCCTCTCTACAAGTTCTCTACTACCTCTGTTGGGCGCATGGATTTCTTGTTTGTGTGGCAATGTCTATATTGTGGGGCTGAATCAATTAGAAGACGTGGAAATTGACAAGATTAATAAGCCTCATTTGCCTTTAGCTTCTGGGGAATTTTCCCGGAAAACTGGGCAATTAATTGTTGCTTTTACTGGCATTTTGGCGCTAGTCGTGGCGTGGCTAACTGGGCCGTTTTTGTTGGGGATGGTGGCAATTAGTTTGGCCATTGGTACTGCTTATTCTTTACCGCCAATTCGTTTGAAGCAGTTTCCTTTTTGGGCGGCGCTGTGCATTTTTTCGGTGCGCGGTACCATTGTGAATTTGGGATTGTATTTGCACTACAGTTGGGCATTTCAACAAAGCCAAGCAATTGTACCTGCGGTGTGGGCATTGACGTTATTTATTTTGGTGTTTACATTTGCGATCGCCATCTTTAAAGATATCCCAGATATGGAAGGCGATCGCCTCTACAATATCTCTACTTTCACTATCCAACTTGGTGCCCCAGCTGTGTTCAATCTCGCTCTTTGGGTAATCACTGTCTGCTATTTGGGCATAATTGTAGTTGCAGTGCTAGGTGTCGCCTCGGTTAACCCCATATTTGTCGTCATTACTCATTTAGGATTGCTCCTTTGGATGTGGTTACGGAGTTTCAGGGTAGACTTAGAAGATAAAAGTGCGATCGCTCAGTTTTATCAATTTATCTGGAAACTCTTTTTTATCGAATATCTGATTTTTCCTATCGCCTGTCTTTTGGCTTAGATAATGTTAGAAACCTTGCCAATTACTTCTATTATTGCTGGGGGCATAGTTGCTTTCAGTCTCTCAATCCTTGGTTATTTCGCTTGGAAAACTTTGATAACCTCAGACTTGTTTCAAAAAGGAATCAATCTTGCTCAAGCAAAAGATTACCAAGGTGCAGAAGCAGCTTTTCGCAAAGTTATTGCTCTCAACTCTACTAATGATGTGGTGCGTTTATTTCTGGGAGATGTTTTAAATCGCCAAGACAGAGTAGAAGAGGCAAAAGAATTATTTTGCGAAGTGATTCGCCGCAGCCCGAAAAATCCTGATGCTTATTTGCGTCTAGCAAATATTTTAATGCAACAAGAGAAACGAGAAGAAGCTAAAAATAATCTGCTCCAAGCCAAAGAATTATTACAAAAACAACGCCAACCTGAAAAAGCTGCAAAAATCGCTCAACTGTTAGATAAAATGAGTGTTAAGTCAAGTCAATCTTAAAAAATGTTTTAAAAATAGTAAATTTTAAATCCGGGAATGACTTGGACTATTGAAGAAAGCAGAAGTACGTTTACGTAGCCTCTCGTAGAGAAGGCAGAGGGCACAAGGAACTCACATTTTTAAACGTAGGACTTAGGCTGTGGACACTTTATATATCGCGGTACTTTCCGCGACGCTCAATCACTCGCTCTAAGCGAAGCCATGCCGAAGGCTTTACGCTGTGCTATGGATACAATTCTTTTTTTTACTGTAGCTCGTACCCAAAACTAAAGTTTTTCTTAATAAGCTGTTGGACATTCAACTTGCATATTATATAAGATTAAAACTCTTGTGGGGTGGGCATCTTGCCCGCCCTAATTATACGTAGTTTGTTAAACTTATTAGGACTTACGCAAACTCTACGAACTCTTGGCGTTCTTGGCGTCTTGGCGGTTCGATAAATTAAGCTTTTTAGCTATTTTTGCGTAAGTCCTGACTTCTCTCTGTGGTAGCCTACGGCAAGCCGTCTTGCGTCTACTTTATTCCGTAACTCTTCCGTAAATCCTAAATACTTCTTTCCTTGTGCCCTCTGCCTTTCTTTGTAATAGATTTGATAGATTCCCAAAAATCAAGTGTTTATGTCAGACATAATATCAGAATTGTGGACTAACTTTTTTACATCAGGATCGTTTATTCCACATGGACACTGCTATCTATGGCAAACGAATTTAGTTTGGTTACACATATTATCTGACGCGTTGATTGCACTAGCTTATTACTCGATTCCAGCTACACTATCTTACTTTGTCCATAAGCGGGAAGATTTGCCTTTTGATTGGATTTTTCTGCTGTTTAGTGCATTTATCGTAGCTTGCGGTACTACTCATTTAATAGAGATTTGGACACTCTGGCATCCAACCTATTGGGTATCGGGGTTTGTCAAAGCCTTAACTGCCACAATATCTATCATTACAGCAGTCAAACTTGTGTCTCTAGTTCCCCAAGCACTAGCACTTCCTAGTTCTGCTCAATTAGAACAGGCAAATCAAGAACTGCAAACACAAATAGCCGAACGCTTACGGATAGAAAAAGAACTGCGAAAATACCAGAATCATTTGGAAGAAATGGTTGTTGTTCGCACTAATGAAATTACTAAAACCAACGAACAATTACAACAAGAAATCCTGGAACGCCAGTGCATTTTAGAAACTCTCCGACAAAGTGAAGAACGCTACCGTTATCTAGCTGAGGCAATTCCTCAACTTGTATGGACAACTGATGCTAACGGGGAATGTGAGTTTTTTAATCAAAATTGGTGCGACTACACAGGACTAACATTAGAGCAGTCCTTGGGTTCTGGTTGGTTGGCTGCATTGCATCCAGATGATGTCCAAAATGCTGCTGAGGTCTGGTCTGATGCTGTCAAAAATAGCATTACATATAACAATGAATATCGCTTCAAACGAGCTGTTGATGGCTCCTATCGTTGGCAGCTAGCGCGGGGTTTACCGCTGAAAAACGAGCAAGGTATTGTAGTCAAGTGGTTTGGGACTTGTACAGATATCCACGAACAAAAACAAATACTTGAAGAACGGGCACATCTGCTGGAATTAGAACAAATTGCACGAGCTAAAGCAGAAACAGCCAATCGAATTAAAGATGAATTTCTGGCTGTCCTTTCTCACGAATTACGGACTCCATTAAACGCCATTCTTGGCTGGTCAAGGTTATTGCAAAATCGTAGATTAAACAAAGTCAGGACATCTGAAGCACTAGCCACAATCGAGCGTAATGCCAGTTTACAAGTTCAACTCATTGAAGACTTACTAGATATCTCCAGAATTTTGCAGGGCAAACTGACACTAAATATTACAAAAATTAACCTAGAATCTACAATATTGTCCGCACTACAGACAATGGGTTTAGCAGCAGAAACAAAGTTGATTGAGGTGAGTACAGTATTTGAACCGCTACCAGGACAAATTATGGGCGACTCTACTCGTTTGCAGCAAGTCGTTTGGAATCTCCTTTCTAACGCGATCAAATTTACACCCAAGGGCGGCAAAGTAGAAGTGCGACTAAAGCAAGCTGATGGCTATGCTCAAATCATCGTTAGCGATACAGGTAAGGGAATTACCCCTGAGTTTTTGCCATTCGTGTTTGATTACTTCCGCCAAGCAGATAGCACTTCTACAAGAAATTTTGGTGGATTAGGACTGGGATTGGCAATTGTCCGTAAAATCATCGAAATACATGGCGGTATGGTTAAAGCAGACAGTGACGGTGAAGGTAAAGGGGCAATATTTACCGTTAGTTTGCCATTGCTACCGGATGGAAGCTCAAGCCTGACAGCTCAACAAAACGACACTGCATTCTTAACTTCTAACTCCTTACCCCTCACTGGCATTCGGGTTTTAGTTGTAGATGACGATAATGATTCACGAGATTTTATTGGTTTTGTATTAGAGCAAGATGGGGCTTTTGTCATCTCGATATCTTCCGCATTGGAAGCATTACAAATACTAGCAGAGATCAAGCCAGATGTATTAGTCAGCGATATTAGTATGCCTGAGATGGATGGTTATATGTTGATAGAGCAAGTCAGAACTTGGACGCCAGAACAAGGCGGACAAATTCCAGCAATTGCCTTGACTGCCTTTGCTAGAAACGATGACCGACAAGCAGCACTAAAATCTGGGTTTCAGATGCATTTATCCAAGCCTATTAACCCGGAAGAATTAATTAGAGCCATTGTTCAAATTGTCGAAACAAAAGTATCAACAGTTACCTAAAAACTGACTTTTTATTCGTAATAAAGCTCAATGTATTGTGTACAAATGCATAATTATATGAGACTAAACTTGTATCAAGTTAGGTTAATCACTTATAATTCATGCTAGTACAGCGCGGCGTAAATAAAGCTACCCTTTCAAACAGTCACAAGCGTTGATATATGAACCTTTTGACTTCCGCCTTGCGGTACTAGAACCCCGCCAAAGCTACGCGACTCGATATTAAATGCAAACCAAGCAGGTACGGTAATAAAAATGCTGAAAAACAAGAATTTGCTGATAGCAGCTATTATCTGCTTGGGTCTGAGTAATGCTAATACTGCTTTTGGTAAAGATGTTGGCATTGTTTTAGCAAAAATCCCCAACTCTGCTCAAGCCGCACTCCCTCAGAATAAAAAGGCAGTTACTAACTTTCAACAAGGAAACAATCTCTACAAACAAGGAGATTTAAAAGGAGCAGAGGCGGCTTTTCGCAAAGCAATTCAACTGGAACCGAAATTTATTCAAGCTTATGTGGCTTTGGGAAATACTTTAGACGATCAAGGTAAATCACAAGAAGCGATCGCCCAATATCAAAAAGCCATCAGCCTCGATCCTGAACATGCCAAAGCTCACTTTTACTTAGGAAATGCTCTCTACGTTCAAGGCAAATTTCCCGAAGCGATCGCCGAATACAAACAAGCTATTAACTCCGATCCCCAAGATGCAGAAGCTCACTATTATTTAGGAAATGCTTTTTATGCTCAAGGAAAGCCAGCACAAGCAATGGCAGAGTATACAACAGCAATTCGCCTCGAACCGAAAAATGCCGCAAGTTATAATGCCTTGGGCAATGCACTGTACGCCCAAGGCAACCTAGAAGCAGCCATCGCCCACTACCAGCAAGCCATTAGCATCGATGCCCAAGATGCAGACGCCCACTATAACTTAGCAAGTGTCTTCTACGCTCAAGGCAAGCTAGCCGAAGCGGTAGCCAACTATACCCAAGCAATTCGCCTCAATCCCAAACATGCCCAAGCTTACACCGGTTTAGCGAATGCTATGGACGATCAAGGTAAACCCCAAGAAGCGATCGCACATTATAAAAAAGCCATTAACCTCGTACCCAATTATGCATATGCTTACTATAATCTGGGGATAACTCTGGGAAGAGAACAACAAATACAAGAAGCGATCGTCAATTTCAAAAAAGCCAGAGAATTATTCCAAGCTGAAAAAAACAACGAGATGGTTGAGCAAATCGATCGGTTAATTGAAAAAATTCAAGGGAGTGGGGAGTAGGGAATGGGGACGCGGGGACGCGGGGACACGGGGACGCGGAGAGTAATCAATGACAAATGACAAAGGCAAAGTCTACTTAGTAGGTGCTGGGCCTGGAGATGTGGCCTACCTCACAGTAAAAGCTTACAATCTCTTGGCAACTGCTGAGGTGTTGGTCTACGATGCTTTGGTGGACGATCGATTATTGCAGTGTGTACCAGCTGATTGCTTGAAATTAAATGTCGGCAAACGCGGTGGTAAACCCAGTACAAGTCAAGCACAAATTAATAAGTTACTCGTAAACCACTGCCAGGAAGGGAAACAAGTTGTACGGCTAAAATCAGGCGATCCCTTGATTTTTGGGCGTTGCACTTCGGAAATTGAAGCAATGATCGCAGGTGGTTGTGATTTTGAACTAGTACCAGGGATTTCCTCTGCCCTTGCTGCACCCTTGTTGGCAGGAATTCCCCTAACAGATCCGGTTTTAAGTCGCGCTTTTGCAGTATTTACAGCCCATGAACCAGAGGCTGTAGACTGGGAAGCACTATCACGATTAGAAACACTAGTAATTTTGATGGGAGGGCAACACATAGGGGAAATTGTAAATCAACTCTTGCGATACGGGCGATCGCATTTAACACCCATAGCCATCATCCGTTGGGCAGGAACTCCAGAACAACAAATTTGGGTAGCACAACTGGGCAATATTTCCGAACAAATTACCGGATTATCCCTTTCCCCAGCCGTAATTGTGATTGGCGAAATTGTTGGGCTACGCAAGTACTTGCAACCTGAGAATATATATAGAGAAAGGCACGCCAGTATTCCCACAGCCCAACCTATGTCAACCAACTTCCCCCCGTCTGCCTCATCCCCCTCATCCCCCTCATCCCCCGTTCCCCTTGCTGGCAAAACAATTCTGGTGACACGTTCAGTCGGACAGTCGAATCAATTTAGCAATCGTCTCATGGCTTTAGGTGCAACAGTCATCGAAATGCCTACCTTAGAAATTGGCCCGCCTTCGAGTTGGGAAAATTTAGATCGTGCGATCGCTAATTTATCTAACTTCGACTGGTTAATTCTCACTTCCACCAATGGCGTAGACTACTTTTTTACCAGACTAATTGCCCAAGGTAAAGATAGCCGTGCTTTGGCTGGCGTGAAAATCGCCGTTGTGGGCGAAAAAACAGCCCAATGTCTCAAACAATATTCTCTGCAACCAGATTTTATTCCTCCCAACTTTGTCGCCGATTCTTTAGTGGAAAATTTTCCAGAAGAATTGCAGAGTCAAAAGATTTTATTTCCCAGAGTTGAAAGCGGCGGCAGAGAAGTTTTGGTTAAAGAATTAACAGCCAAAGGAGCAGAGGTAATAGAAGTTGCCGCATATCAATCTTGTTGTCCCAGCAGTATCCCGCCTGCGGCACAATTGGCTCTACAAAACGGCAAAGTAGATATAATTACTTTTGCCAGTTCTAAAACTGTACAATTTTTCTGCCAACTTACTAACAACATATTTCCAAGTAACTCTGATACCAGTCAATTATTAGACGGTGTTTGTATTGCCTCTATCGGCCCTCAAACTTCCCAAACCTGCCATTCTTTATTCGGACGTGTAGATGTCGAAGCCCAAGAATATACTTTAGATGGTTTAACTCAAGCATTGCTAATGTGGAAAGACGGGGGGAGATGAGGGAGATGAGGCAGGGGAGAAAATCTGCTCCCTGCTCCCATGCCCAATACCCAATAACTAATGACAAAACGCATAATCGGCTTAACTGGAGGTATTGCTACAGGCAAAACCACTGTCACAAATTATTTAACTAGCACTTATAATCTGCCGATTTTGGATGCAGATATTTATGCTAGAGAGGCAGTATCTTTAGCTTCGCCTATTCTTGGTGCGATCGCTCAACGTTACGGACAACAAATTTTACTACCAGATGGCAACCTCAACCGCCAAAAGCTAGGCGAAATTATTTTTAATCGTGAAGACGAACGCAACTGGGTAGAGAGTTTGATTCATCCTTATGTGCGCGGCCGCTTTCTGGAAGCAATTACTCAATCTTCCTCACAAACACTGGTATTAGTAGTGCCTCTGTTATTTGAGGCACAGATGACTGATTTGGTTACAGAAATTTGGGTAGTACATTGTTCTCAAGAACAACAACTACAAAGATTGATCCAACGAAATCATTTGAATCCAGAACAAGCACAAGCCCGGATTAATAGTCAACTATCCATCCCAGAAAAAATGGCTCGTGCAGATATAGTTTTAGATAACTCTTCTAGCCTAGAAGTACTACTAAAACAGGTAGATATAGCCCTAAAGTTCCCAAGTGTAAACTAAAATGTATTTATCTTAAAAAATAGACATATACTAAATTTATGAGACATAATATTTTGGTGAATAAATCTTAACAAATTCAGTGAAAAATCTTAAAATTTAGCCAATCTTTTGAAATAATTCGGTGATTTTACAGTTGAGACTGCGGTTAATACTACTGTAAATTTAAATAGATTAGTCAACAAGTAGCCGCTATCATCTTTGGTGTTGTACTGGATGCTCAAGATTCAAGAAAATGAAGTAATCAATCAATAAGAATTAGTAGCGACAGAAAAGGACTTGTGAACATCAGATAGATTTCGCTAAAGGTTAAACATTAATTACTCAGAGTTAAGTCTTAATAAAACTGAGTCATTAATTATTCAGTCATATTTCAACAAATATTTTTAACAGCCTTTTTAATAAAACGTATATGAATTTAAGTTTTAGTTTCTTCAATAAGTTAGTCCCGCTAACCTCTCCTCTAAAAGAATTAAAACAGCGCAAGAAAATACACGATTACAGCCAACAAGTTCTGGGCAGTGACTACATATTTGAGCGAGTTAATGAAGGAACAATCGGCTACATGACTGGAGTAGGCAACGGCATTAAAGCTAGCGATCGCATTATTTTACGACAAGGCAGTGAATCTTATCAATATCAAATTGAGGAAATTGATTACTACTCCTATCCATCTGATATGTGGATAGCTTTACTCAAACAAGTGCTTTAAAATTACACATCTTATATCATGTTCGGGTGAAGACTTATCATTAGGATTGACGCAAAGACGCGGGGACGCGGGGACGGGGAGAAATTTTAATAATAAGTGATTAGTCGGACATGATATTAAATATGATAAATCTTGTGGGGTGGGTCGGAAAGCCCGCCCTTGTCTATTTTAATCTATTCCAATGGGATAATCGACATTAGATAATTCTTTTAATTTGACTGTCATCTGATTGTCAAATTCATATCTGGATTTAAACCATAAACCACCCAATGCCAGCAAACCAAGACCTACAATTAGGGTACTAAATAAAATTTGTTTGTTTGTAACTCCAAATCTTTTGCTGCCAAATAGGGAAAAGCCTGCATCTTTTTCTCTGTCTGAAGTATTTTTCATGAGACAAATTCCTCTACATGAGAAGCCTGATTAACAGCATACGGTTCTGTGAAAATAATTTTTCGTTTATCTGGGTGAAATTTACATAAATCAACAGTTACAGCTATTTTCAGGTAAAATGAACCACATTATTTTTATCTCACGCAAAGACGCAAAGGCAAGACAGCGACGGGTACGCAGGGGGTTTCCACGCCACTTGCTTCAAGCCGGGGAACCCGTCCAACGCAGTGGCTCCCCATGAGCGACTGCCGCGCAAAGGAAGAAAGCAAGAAACAAGACTGTGGTCTAAATACATGAAAACTGCTGTAAAGGTGCGTTAGCCTACGGCATAACACACCCTACAGGATTCGATAATTTAGAAATTCCCTGATTTTTATTATGGGGATTTCACTGTTGCTGTTCCCTTTTAATAATTGTTATATTTCGCCACCAACGACTACATCTCGAATTCGCAGACTTGGACCACCACAGCCCACTGATAAACCGTTTTGCCCTCCCTTACCACAACCGCCAGATTCATCCCAATAAAAGTCGTCACCAATTGCTTCAATATCAGCTAAAGTTTGGAATACATTTCCTGAAAGCGTCACATCGCGCACAGGTTCAGCAATTTTGCCATTTCTAATCATCCATGCTTCCCCAGCGCTGAAGGTGAACATTTCGCCGTTGGTCATTCCACCCAACCAATTGCGGGCATAAACTCCTTCTTTAATATCAGTGAATAATTCTTTGACTGGTGTTTTACCGCGTTCAATCCAGGTGTTTGTCATCCGGACAATGGGGTTAAAGTGATAGTTGAGGCAGCGGGCATTACCCGTAGGCGTTTCATCTAATTTGCCTGCGGTTTCACGAGAATGCAAGCGTCCAACTAAAACTCCATCTTTAATTAGTTGAGTGGTAGTGGCGGGGGTGCCTTCATCGTCATAAAAATAGCTACCGCGATGTCCTTGGGGGGCAGCGCCATCAAAAATTTGCAGTTCTTCTGGGCCAAACCGTCGTCCAATTGTCATGACTTCCAGCAAATCGGGGTTTTCATAAGCCATATCGGCTTCAGAAAGGTGTCCGAAGGCTTCGTGGACAAACAAACCGGTGAGAACTGGGTCAATAACTACAGTGTAGGTATTGCCTTTGACTGATGGCAGAGATAAAGCCGCGATCGCTCTTTGAGCTGCACTTTGGACTTGTTCGTCTAAATTCGTTAAATCTTCGTAAGCTTTGCGAGAACCGGTGGTTTCTCTACCAGTTTGGACAGTTTCGCCATTTTTAGCGGTGGCGGCAAAGCGCATTTCCATATCCACCCAAGATTGTTCTATAAAAGTGCCCTCAGAGGTGGCGATGATTACTCTTTGGGCGCTGTCTCCATAGCGCACCGAGGTAGTGGTAAT
>VFQR01001687.1_pt1 | contig 15914 bp, 11 predicted proteins | sample 3512321 | NCBI WGS metagenome assembly VFQR01 (sample SAMN10412374, study PRJNA504923) | tailings metagenome | isolation source: Relicate 3 Philex TSF1 revegetated site | place: Philippines: Tuba, Benguet | collected 2017-08-29
CACCTCACGGTGCCGCCTTTTTTTGTCTCCTGAAATAGGCCGCGCTCTTTACCGATCAGGGCGCGGTGGTTGGAAATATCAATGCAGAGGCGGAGAGATGGCGACGAGCAGACCGCTGCTAAGTGCCGGGCGGGCGCCTAGGTCCGCGTCCGAGTCGTGCGATAGTCCACCCTAGCGCTCGCAGTGCTCAGGCGCGCCCAAGTCTAGCCCGCTTCCGAGTGATTCTTGGTCCCGTTTTTGCCTTAGGCGTTCCCAGCGACACTCAGTCTTCGCTGGGTGCCTGCTTGACCATACCGGTCCGGAGCCGCCGCATGAAGCGCTTAGCGCATTTCGCCCAGCCCGGCGCGCCCCATTTCACGGCGAGGCGAATCGCCGGGTTCGGAAAATAGTCGAAGGTCTGCGGTGCGCGTACGATCTCGGGACTGAATCCCAATTTGAAGCTCGTTATGCCGCGTGAGGTCTTGGCCAGGGCCGGATCGCCGGAACGGATCCGCTCCACCTCATCGATATCGATCCAGTTCATATCGCAACGCAGCGCGCCCTTGGCCTTCTCGGCACGAATTGCATGCCAGTACAAGGCCTCGGTCGGCCGCGCCTCCGAGGCGGTACCTGTCCATCCGATTCGCCACAGATAAACGGTCTTGGCGTAGCGGAGTGACATCATCGCCGCAATGTCCTCACCCTGATAAGTCGCGACGTCGAGGCGGACGCCGTTCTCCGCGTGAAAGTGATCCCAGACGCGGGCGAGGTAATCAATACCCGGTACGTTGGCGGTCACTCCACGACGCCGGCACAGCGACTCTATCAGCGCAAAGAATCGCGGAAGATCTGTCCGGTTTCCCTCCCGGACGGTGATCCCTCGTTTGGCTGATTGGTAGAGATAGTTTCGCGTGGACCGGCGAAAGCGCGCGAAAATCTCTTCCTCTGAAGGCGACAGGTCGAGAAGGGCAGATGCCGTTCCGAGTCCTTGAGGGGGCAGATCATGGCTGTGCGCCGTCAAACCGGCTTCCGACAAAACGGCCTCCAGCTCGCCATAGCCCAGGCACGGCTGGACGAAGAGGTATGCGAAGCGCGATTGCCGTGCCCAGTCGATCAGGGCGCGGGTGGCATCCATCGCGATGTGCCGATGGCGAAGGGCCTCGGAAGAAAAGATCGGCCCGGATCTGATCGACGCGACCCGAACGCGTCGTCGTTTCGTCAGGACCAACGCACCTCCCACCATGCAGTCATCGTAATGAAACTGGATCAGAAGAGGCACCCAGCCTTTCGCCTCCTCCACTGCGCCCCAGTGCAGGAGCTGCTCGTGGGACGGGAACGCCTGCATCGACACCATGTCGAGCCAGCGACGCCGATCGCTATCGGCCAAAGCATTTACTGGCCGAACCTCTAGTTTCAGGGCGTTCATCTACTGGCCGGCGAGAAGAGTGTGCTCGGTGCGGGCAACGCGATCAGCTCCGTATCCGAGCCATGATGGCACGTCGAACCGGAGGGCATCGCATCACGGCGCGCAACAGCAGGCGCACGACGGGATTGCCCGTGTAGAGCAGAGCAGGCGGTAGAAGGACCGGCTTTGCACCGAGCTTGAGATGAAACTTGTCCTTGCTGCGGTTCTGGACCTCCGTGAGCTCCCGCCCTTCGAGCAGGGTGCGGGCGATCGTGGGATCGATGGCAACAAAATCCGCCAACGAATCGCCTTGGCCGGCACCCCATAGCAAGACCTCGGTATTGACGAAGCAATTGCCGAAGACCTCCGGATGTTCGCCGGACCAGCCCACTTTCCAGACGGTCAGTCGCGTGCCGAAACGCACGACCAAGGCAGCGGCGTTCATCGCCCCCTGATAGTCCGCAATGCCGAGTGATACGTGCGGCGAAAGAGCGTCCCATAGGGATTCGAGCAAGCTCAGGCTGGACGGATTGGGGACACCGTGTTGGCGCCGGGCACTGATGCACATCAAGCCGAAGAATGTCGCCAAATCTGCCCGCGTGCCCCAGCGAAAGACGGCGCCGCGTTTTGACGCCGTCCGCCATTCGCGTCGGGCATTCGAAGACAACCCTGCAATCACGGCATCCGGACCTTCGCCGATCGGCACGATCGCCGTCGCCGAAATGACCGATGGCACAGGATGCCGAAAGAAACCGCGCCGGATAAGGTCCTCCACCCCGACTGATCCTGAGTCAGGGGGTTGGGCGATCAGTGCCCGGAGCTTCAAATCGCCCGCAGCGCGCGTCATACCCTCGGCCAACCTGCTCCCGAGGTCGTTGACTCCATGCGCCACGACCGGCCCCTTGCTTACATACCCGATGCGGCCCAACCGGCTAGGTTTCCAGAGCAGTTGAAATCCGCCCGCGATTGCGCCGTCCCGCAGTACGACCCGCCGTTCGCAGGTCCAACCTTCCAAGGCCTTTACCCGGGCCCATGCCGCGGATTGTTGAAACTGGCCCTCGGGGTGCGCGCGGAGGAATTCGTCCCACGCATCACTGGAACACGACGACAGCGAACGAGGGGCGTTCATGCCTTGGGCTCAGCGCTACCGCCAGCTGAGACGGTCTCGACGTCGTCCGTGCCGCGCAGTTGCTGGAGCAGGGACGGTTTGAGCCGGGCGAGCGACCAGGCGAGCAGGGGATTGATGCGCAAGACCGTTGGGGTACGTACCTCCACCGCTCCGCGCAAGAAGTAGAACGAATCGACCTTTTCACCGGCTTCGCCGGTTTTGCGCATGCCGACGAATACCTGCCGTACGCCTGTCGCCTGTGCGGCCAGCTGACGCACTTCGTGCAGCATCAGGCTGGCGGCGTGCTGGCGCAGGGCCTCCGCCCGGGCGAAAAAGGACGAGTAGATCCAAAGTGGTTCGACGATGCGCGAGAGGCTGACGGCGGCCAAGGTATCGCCCTGCCAAAGCCCAAGCGGGATGATGCCCGGGTCCGAGAACACCGCCTGCGCCCACGCGGCAAACTTGTCCTTCTGCACCCGTTCTGGAAGGTAGCCATATCCGGTGCGGGCCTGAAACTCGACGTACACCGGATGGGCGCGGTCGCCAAATTCGGCTGCATCACGAAAGGCACGCAGTTCGAACAGTTTTGCCGCCGAACGTACCTCCCAGCGGCGGTTGGCTTTCAGCTGCTCGAGGCGGTAATCGGCGGCGGGCTCAAAGGCGAGGTGACGCAGACAGGAATTGGCCGGTTCGTCACCATAGGGTGCGTACTGAACGGCTCCGCACGCGGCGAGCAGCGGTCGCCGCGGCCGGGATTCTCCGACCGGCAAGAACGGAATCACGGTCCGGTAGAAACAAGGGCGCACCTCTTTCCACCAGGTGCCTTCGATTTGTACAATGCGCTGCCCTTCGCGAATCGAGGCACGCGCAAAGGCCTCGACGCTGGAGCGACGAGTGAGAATGTCAGGTTGAAGCACGGAAAATCGGTGGGACGGCCGACGAAGCGCTACGGAAAAATCTAAAGTCTCAAGTCGAAAGGGGAAGGCCGAATACCGGGAAAGTCAGGAGTCGGTGGACGGATCAAATTCCGGACTACGAGCGGCTGAACTCAACTGCGGATTATACGGATAGGTGTTGGGCGTCATCTCCTCTTTCCTGTTCGTCGGAATGAATGAGCCACCATGAGGCCCGAGGAACCCGGCGCGGCACTTCGCGAAAGGAGAGGGGAGACGGGCCGCACGAATCGATTCACCCAAGCCGATTTCTAAAGGAGGAAACGGGGGAGGGAGAGCGCTGCGCGTTGGTCATGGGTCAAAGGTGATCGGTCATGGGCCGAACTGTAGGCCCGGTGTACCCACCGGGCGCGCCGCGTGGGTCACGCGGCTCACAGACGCGTTGTGCGACCTTCTGCGCGTCTTGTGCCTCTTCGTGGCCCACCATTTTCCGATCCCGAGAACGACACTGGCTTCTGTTTCCCGTCTCCTGCATCCTCGCCGAGTGCCTATCGGCGCGGTTCGACCTTAACCGCGGATGCCGGATCCAGGCGTAGCGGTTGGAATAGCTTGCGTTGGAAGATTCGTCGGGCCGTACCCACGGTGGATCGGAGCTTTTCGCGCAAGGGCAGGCGCAGCCAGCACCGGAACAGGGAGGTGCGCCGAAAACGTGGAGCGGGCAGGCCGAACGCGCGCATGGCGAGGGACCGTCCCCACGTGGCCGCCTTTTTTCCAGCGAGGTTCGATTGGGAGCGCGCCAGTTTCCATGGTTCAGCAGGCGTGAGGGAGAGGTAGCCGGCGGCCATCGCGCCTCGCACCAGGTCGCGTCCGCGCTCCGTACGTACCACCACGAGGGAGAAGCCTGGGTTCTCGCCGTCGGGTTGCTCGTACCACGGATCGCCGCAGCTGATGTCGGCGAGCTCGCCGCTGCCGTCGGGCCAGAGTTGCACGGACCACGGACGAAAGCGCTGCAGGAATGCCCAGCTCTCCGCGTAGGTCATCTTGCCCGCCGGCTCGGCTTCACCGCGGCGAGTGGGGGCGAAGTGTCCGGGCCATCCCTGGCCGCGGTAGCGCAGGTCGGCAAGGTCAGTCGTTTTCACGCCCATCTTTTCCAGCAGCGCGAGTGTGCCCGCGGTCGATGGGCTCTCGGCGCAAAAGAACGACAAGGCGACACCGACCTTCGCCGCCAGTGTGGGGCGGAGGCCTTCCGCTTTGCGCAAGGCGGCGATCTCCGACGGCTTGCCGATGATGACGGAGGGCGCGGGGGCGGACTCGACGAGGCCAAGTCCGTTGCAGACCGAGGCCGGGGAGTAACGCGAACCGACGGCGGCGAGCAACTCCGACCGGGATCGGCTGAGGCGCGTCTGGTTGCGGACGGGATCCTCCGCGTGCTGCCCAATGTGCAGCACGCCGTGCATGCCGGCCCGTTCGATGGCGTAAGCGGCGAGGGCGGTGAGCGCGCCGCCCGACGAGCCCCGGAACCGGATGTCTGGGTCGACGGCATAGCCTTCCCAAATTTCCAGCACCTGACCCCAGTCGGCTTGGAACGTGCGGTTGCCCAACTTTGGGCCTGGTGGCAGCGTACCGAAATCGGTCTCAATGCCCGGACAAACCTCGAGGCAGGCTGAGCAGCCGGCACAACTGGCGTCGGTCACGACGGGCCGGATACCCTCGGCGAGGAAATCACGCAGCTCGACCTTCTGTTGCGGGCAGATGTACGCGCAGGCGCCGCAGCCGATGCACAGGCGCCAGTCGACGACATCGTTCAACGTTCTCAGGGCGGTCATGCGGAGCGGGAGAGGGACGAGAGGACAGCTTCCATTTTGTCGGCGGCACGTTCCCACGTGAAGGTTTGGGCGGTGGCAAGGGCGTTTTGCGCCAGGCGCCGGGCGAGCTCGTCGTCATGCAGGACACGGTCGATCTCGCGCAGGAAGGCCGCGCGGTCGCCGCGCGGCACGATGACTCCGTTCTCGTCGTGGCGGAGGATCTCGAGGCTGCCGTCATTGTCGGTGCTGATGACGACACAGCCGCAGGCCATGGCCTCGAGTACGACGCCGGGCAGGCCTTCGGTGCGGCTGGTGAGCAACCAGATCCGACAACGGTTGTAGATGGCGCGGGCCTCGGCGGCGGTCGGCAGGCGCGTGTACTGGGTGTGGGCGAGGGCGGCCGGACGCCGCTCCGTGCTGAAAAGGTGCTGGGGTACGTTGGGCCAGCGCCGGTAGGCCTCACCCAGCACGGCCACCATGTCCTCGGGGGCCTTGTTGGGGTGATGATTGAGCACGGCACCGATGCCGGTGCGCGCGGCGGCGGGTTCCGGAAAATAGACCGCCGTGTCGATGCCGTTGGGGACGACGGCAAGGACCCTCTCTCCGCTGCGCCTTTCCAGTTCGGGTACGAGCGTGTTCGACACGGTGATGGTCGGCATTGAGCCGCGCCAGGCCTGCTCCTGGAGGGCATCCGGCTTGGCCGGGAAGCCGTGGTTAAAGCGAAGTTTGACGACCGGTTGGGTGATCGCGCGCACGGTCGGCACGCTGTAGGTTCCGACGGCAATGACGATCTCGCCCGGCACAAACGCGATCTCATTGGGGTCGTCGTGAAAGACCGGTTGTCCTTGGAACTCGTGCAAGAAACCGAGTGCTGCCTGGCGCCCCTGCAGGCGGGCGAGAGTCTTGGAAAGTACCGTGCGGAGCGATGGACCGCGACGCGGGCAGGCAATACGCACCGTGTGTCCGCGCGCGAGGAGCAGGTTCGCCATGATGACCGTCACGCGGACGCCACCGGAGCGCCCGTCGCCCGGGAGCATGAATGTGACCGGAGCCAATGTGCTCCGGTGGGAGGAGGAAGAGGGGACAGACATCAGCGAACGACGCCCTTGCGGCGGCGTGACCAGGATTGAAGGAGAGTGAAAACAGGCCGGCCGCCGAGGGCGGCGGCCCGGGCTTTGAGCCGGCTGTGGAAGGCAGGGAACGTACGGGCCGCCTCATTCAGCGCGGCGCGAGCAGCGGCGCGGTCGCCCGCGGCAGCATGGGCCGCGCCGAGCTCGAAAAGGTAGGTGCCGAGACCAGTGCACGCAGTGCGCCGTTCCTCGACGTTCAAGTCAGTCAGCGAGAGGGCTTCGCGATGGATGCGCACCAGCGCCTCGCAGCGGGCGAGCGGCTTCGCGCGCCAGGCATCGGACATGGCGGCGGTGTTGTCGCGCCGGATCAGTCGGAGCCCCGGTTTGCCGTCGATGATCCACGGCGTATGCGGAGCAAGTCGGACGTACATATCCATATCCTCGTAGAACGTCTTCTTAAAGAGGCCAACGTTCCGCAGCAGGTCGCGGCGGGCGACGAGCGATTGGGCAAAGAAACAGCCCCGCAGCACCCACGTGAGCGGGCGTTGCACCTCCATCCATTCGTTCCGGGGTCGACCGCGGATGGCGAAGAGATCCAGTTCGGGACCCGACGTCGGCACGATAGCGGTGTTGGTCACATGGACCGCAGCCCGGGGAAAACGGCGGATGCTTTCGGCGGCGCGTTCGAGCCGGTCAGGAGCGTACTCGTCGTCGTCGTCGAGGAAAGCCACCCAGTCGGTGGAGGCAGCCTGGATGCCGGTGTTGCGCGCGCCGCTCAGTCCTGTGTTGGCCTGTCGGAGCACCCGAATGCGGTCGCCAAAGTCCGCCAGCGCTGGAGCGACTTCCTGCGCTGAGCCATCGTCTACGACCAGGATCTCCGCCGGCGCATACGTCTGTGCCAATACGCTGGCCACGGCGAGACGGACGAGCTCGGGACGGTTGTACGTCGGGATGATAACCGTAATGCGAGGGTGGTCGGGCATTGGGCAGAAGGAGACAGGAGGCAGGATGCGGGAAATAGGAGGCGGGAGCCCGTTCGACGGGCTCAGGGCTGGCCCGTTCGACCCGTTCGACAAGCTCAGGGTCTGTGACAGGCTCAGGGCTGGGCAGGGAGCAGACTTCTCTGGTTGTCGTTCTCTTAATTGTTCTCGTGGCGGGGTTCGCTTCGCACGCTACTCTGAGAGCTCCTGTTAAACGATTAATGTATTTGAACCACGGATTGCACGGATTCAGACCGCGTTTGAACAGGGAGATCGCAGAGCTGGGACTGATCGTTTTCGTTCTCGGCCGGGGCGCGCAGTATATCTGTAGGCCGCGTGTCCCCGCGCGGCGCGCTTGGTGAACGCATCAGGCCTCCACCTTCACCCATGGACAAAAACCCAGCGCCCCGCGCTCTCCGCGTCCTCCGATGAAAAGGCATGGGCGATATTCAACCACGGATTGCACAGATAACACGGGTTCAAGCCGGTTTGAACAGGAGGGCGCAAAGGACACAGCGTTCGATTTCAAGCGCTGCGCGCTGGGTCACTGGTGATGGGAGCGAACGCATGAAACAGCCGGCTTTGTCCTGTACCCCGTTCGATGGGATTGACCACCGTTGCCTCCGTTACCTCCTGTGACAGCGGATCGAAGGATAGCGCCATCCGTGTTATCCGTGTCATCCGTGGTTGATTTCTTTGGTTGGAAATCTCGGCGCTCTCTGTGTCCTCCTGTGAAAACGGCTGGGGCGGCGTTAACTACCGCTCCCTGCCCCCCGCTTCCTGTTCAGCCACCCAGCGCCTGGCGGAGGAAGGCCTTCGAGTGGGCGGTGCGGGCCTCGATGAGGCGGCGAGTCGCCGCCCAGTCGATGGCCTGGCCAGCGCGGGCGGCGACGGACTCGGGTGCCGGGTCGGCAAGGAAGCAACGGTCGGAAAGACCCATCCACTCCAGCATCGTGGCGACCTTGATGCGGCGGCCTGGGGTGGGGATGGAAACAAAGGGCCGCTCGAACTTCGCCGCAATGGCAGCGCCGTGGAAGTAGCTCGTGACCACGAAGGCGGCGTGGCGGAACCAGTTGAGCCACTGGGCCGGCGATGGGGCGGCAATGCGCTCCGTGGCGGCGGCACACGGATATTGTAGCGTCACCACTGTGCGAATGCCCGTGGCGGCGATCAAGGCCCGCAGCGAATCGAGTAGGGCGCCGGAGAAGTTGCCGAAGACGAGCAGGTAGGGTTCGCGGCGAGGCGACGTGGCAGACAGCAAAGGCCCGAAGTCATGGAGGAAGACCGGATCGACCACTTGGACCGGAGGCTTGGGCGCAAGCGGAGCGACCAGGCTCTCGGTGTGGGCATCGCGTACGCCGATCTCGGTGTAGGAAGCGAGGGCTTCGCGGATGCGCGGCGCGAACTCGCCGAAATCGGTCGTGCCACCGACACTCGCGGCGTAGCTGAGCTTGCGCTTGCCGGAGGTGGGGAAGTCGAGGAAGTAGAGCGGGTCGTAGTATTGGACGGCGCCGATGAACCACACCTGATCGCTCCCCGTGATGAAGGCGTCGTATTCGGGCACGCGGGCACGAAACTCCTCCGGCGAGCGGTAGGTGACCGGCCCGAGGGGGAGCCGGCTCTGGACGAACGCATCGCTCCGCCTGATCCGCAGCCAGTGTTTCATCGGCGGGGGTAATCGCCACTTCAGCCGGTACATTTCGGCCAATGCCGGCTGACGGTAGTCGACCGTCTCGGCCTCCACCCCGGTCGAGCGCAGGTGATGCGCCAGGGCGTAGGCCTGCAGCACAGCGCCGTAATTGGGGACGGAATGAACAGTGATGATGCCGACTTTCATGAGAGAACAGCGGCGCGCGGACTGCGCGCAAAGCGAGCGGTGTGGCGGACGGGTCTAGGATCGAAGGTAAACACGGCGAAGGTCGCCACTGGCCCGCGGCACGGGCTCCCATTAGAGGCGGATTGCTGTAGGTGGGAAAAACTAGGGCAAGGCATGCGCTGCGCGTCGCGAGTGGGCGAGGCACGCTTCGAGGGTCCGCTCCACGGCGGGCTGGATGGCGTCCCAAGAGTACTTTGCCTCGAAGAGCTTCGAACCCTCAGATGCGAACCCTTCGCGAAGGACTGGGTCTGCAAGCAAGGCGTCGCATCCGCGCACGAAGGACTCTCGGTCGGCGGCGATCCAAGCATGGCGTTCGTGCACGAGGTCGTAGCCGCGGCTTCCGTGTGGGGTAACAACGAGTGGAACGCGGCGCGCCAACCCTTCGGCCACCTTGAGGTGCGTGCCTCCTCCTAGTCGGGTGGGCACAATCATGGCCGACCAAGAGGCGATCTCCGGTCCCGTGTTGGGTAAATATCCGAGGCCGACGATGCCTTCGCCCGGCAGACGGCGGGCCAACCCCTCGCTATCCTTGCCAATAAGACGCAACGTCGCGGTCGGGTGCGTGGCGCGTATGGCCGGCCAGCATTCACGCACGAACCAGGATACACCGTCGAAATTTGGTAGGTAAGTGAAGTCTCCGATCATGCCGAGACGCTGCGCCTGAGCAGGATCGCAGGCCGGTGTTACCGGGGTAGGAGCGGTGAACCCATTCGGAACCACATGAACTCTCGGTCCCCCGCCGAAGTACTCGACATCGGCCTGCTTGCATACCGTAAGGACAGAAAAACGTTCGCGCCAAACCGCCTCGCGTCGCCGCCAGGCATACGCATTCCTAATTCGTCTAAGCTTGGGTAAGATCCAGGGAGCTTGGGCCACTGCAGACGCATGAAAGCGACTCGGGTAGTCGTCCACATCGATGACCGAGCGCGGCCAGTGAAAACGGCGGAAGGCGTTCGCCAGCTTCTGGGTGTGGAGCCATACCACATCGCAGTTGTCGAGTAGTGACTCGAGCCGGATAGCTTCTTTTGCGGGAACTCGCACTCCGTTGGTATTTAGGAAACGCGGATCGAAAACCTGACGCCAGCGATTTATCGGCCCACCAATAGGGGCCTGTTCGTAATGAAATATGTCCGAAATGGAGAATTCCTTTCGCGCATCCGCCCACTGTTCGGCCGTCCAGTCCCGACCAGTCGCGACAGCAATCTTGAGTTCTCCGATCGTGCTCATGATGCGGGCGAGATTGCGGGTTCGGACGCTGGCGCCGCTTCCCTCGGTAAATGGTGCGGTGCAAAGAAAAAGGATTCTCATGTTGTTCAGCGATGCGGATTGTACTTCATTCCCAGATCAAAGCCGACGGCTGCTGAGCAGCGCGATGCTGTCCCGGAATTGCATCCATATATTCGCAATTGATAGACGCTCTTTGATCAAGCGGGCACCGGCTCTGGCAGTACTCATCTGGATTTCATCGATGGACAGAATGTGTTGACCAAGCGCTTTAGCATCCGGTGCTTGGGTTTTGATCAGCGAGCTGCCAGATGAATCACTGTAAAGGGCCAATTCTTGGGAGTCTGATATGAGTACGGGTTTCTCGTGTGCGATCCATGTGGAAAGCGTTCCCGACGCAGACACGGACTTGAACACGCAGAGAGCCAGATCTGTAGCACCGATGTGAAGCGCCTGATCGGCATCTGAAAGGTAGCCTGTGATTCGGACCCGCTTCTCGAGACCGAGTTTAGCAGCAATTCCAAGAAGGTATTCGCCGTAATTGGCCGGACGCAGCAGAGGCTTTCCTGCTAGCACGAGTACATAGGTTTCGGGCAAATAGACCAACGCCCTAATCGCCATCTCGCAGTTCTTTCGTGGATCCACGAAACCGAGGACGGTGATTACGAACCGGCCTTCAAGACCGAGGGTGCGTTTGCAGGTTATTTCCGAACCAATTGAAATCGGGTTTTCGACGAAGTGGGGAATTGACCGAGCGGCGGCGGCAACTTTCGCGGGTAGCCTGGCAATCTGAGTGTCCGAGAAGGTGGTGAAGCGCACTCGTCCGAAATATGCGTTGCCAATCTCCCCAAGAGCGTCGCGCGTGGGATCGGGATAAAATGACTGAAAAAGTGTTCTAGGTCGCCGGTACAGCCGCAACCGGAAGAGCGCGTCTTTCGAGCAAGGGATATTCAGCGCATCATGCAGAACGATCAGGAAGAAGACGAATCGATCTGGACGATAATGATCCAACAAGCCGCGAATCAATCGGAGTGTTTCACAAGGATAGCGGTTGGGAGAGAATTGAAAAATGAATACTGCCGGCCGGTCGCGAGCGACCACCGGCACGCTATCAATCCCAGCCAGAATGGCGATGTCATGTTCATATACCACATTGCGCAGTCGCGCTTCAGCCGCAAGCAGTCGCCCATAGCGCTCGATTCCGGCGACTGTTGCTTCGGCGGTGAAGTGAATGAAGTGATACTCGGTGAGATCGTGCATTTAGCAGTCCCAGGAACTGTTTATCATCAAATCGGGCTGTATACCAACTAGCGTATTTTAGGTACAGCGGATGGTGTGAAGTTACTCGACTTAAGCATCCGCTCGCTGCTTGCTTTCTCGCTGGGATTTTGTCGCAGCCCAAAGACGGTGGGCCGTCCCGGTAACGGTTGATCGCGATTCAGGAATCAAGGTAATAATCAGCGAGTATATAAAAAGTGAAGCGCCGCATCCGGCCATAAGCTCAACTAGCGGGATGCCTAGATTAAATCGATCTGCAAGCATCATGCTGGAGGTTATGGCAACAACGGTGGCAAGGATATAGGGGGCGATCGCGCGAAGCATAGATACCCGGGGGATTGATGACTGTCGGGCAACGATTGATCCGAGCCAAACCCGAGTGACAAGACCGCTGGTCGAATAGGCGACGGCGATACCGATCGGACCATACGGGACGCCCAAGGCAAACGCCAACACCGTGAGTGCAAGGGTCCAAGCGCGCCATCGGGCCATCTTGTCGGGGAAGCCGGCGGCGATAAGGACTGAACCGAGAAGATAGGAAGCTGGTTCAAAGATCAGAAACACGCCTAGTATGGCGACAATAGGAGATGCCGAAGACCAAGCCTCACCGAGCAGGACTAGTACGATAAGCTCAGACCATGCGACGATGGGTGTGACGAGGAGACCACCGAATGCGGCAGAAAGTGAGAGTAATTGAAGAGTGGTTGTCCGGAACTCCTCGTGATCATCCCGTATACGCGACATCAGGGGGAGAATCACTTGTGTAATCGACGGCATGAACGTTGCCAAGGGACGGTTGAGGAGTCCTTGAGCCCGATTATATATCCCAAGTTCAGCCGGGCCGAAGAATTTGCCCAAAAGGATGCTGTCGAGGTTATGATTAAAGTATTGCAAAAGGCTGCCAATGGTCATGCTGCGGCCGAACTTCAGAAGGGGGACGGCATCAGGCACCCACCTGGGAAAGCTGGGTCTCCACGGATTCGAGTGCCAGAGGGCGATTGTCCCGGCGATGGCCGAGGTGGCTTGCATGATCAATAGGCTCCAGAAGCCCGCGCCCATCGCAGCGGAGGTGATTCCTGCCGATGCGCCTGTGATGGCGGCTGCGAGATCACGCAGGGCGATCGCCTTGAAGCGCATTGCACGACTTAATAACGCGGCGTGTTGGGCACCGAGACTGGAGATAGGTGCGATCAGGGCATATGCGTATGCTATCGGCTGAAGCTCCGTGGTCCCGTAGAACAAAGACAGGGCGGGGGCAGTGGCGAGAATGATCAGCGAGACGCACATCCCGGCCAATACATTGGTCCAGAATAGAAAGGACGACTGATCGCTGGTGATGTCCTTTGACTGGATTGTTGCTGCGGACAGGCCTAAATCCTTTAGGAGGAGAACGATGCCGTAAGTCGCGGTGACCATCGTGACGCGTCCAAAGTCCTCTGGCGAAAGCAATCGGGCGAGGACAAGGGTGGAAACAGTCTGAATGACCGTCCGGAAGGCTTGTGTGCCCACTGATACGAGCATTCCTGCGGCTGCCGATCGTTTGGCGCTTTTAGGAGAAATATGCACCCAAATCAGAGATAATGGAACTGTGGCTACCGCGTTCGGCTGAGGCAGGGTCGACGCTTCAGGAACAGCCGAGCACCGAGCCTCGTGTGGCGCTGCGAGGTGGCCAGCTATAGTTTCCTCGTTACCGGAAGGCCTCGGCTCCGGTTAGGCGAGGGTCAAAGCATTGCCCGTGAAGCAGCTCTTTGAATCGCTCCTGCAGCCGGTGTCTCGCGGCCGGGACCTCTGACGCAAGGACTTCCGCTGCCCTGGCACGTTGTAGGTAGCGGAGGGCGATCTCAGCGGCGCAATCCTCGTCACCGTACTCCCTTGCGTCGAGCACCCAGTCCTCGACGCCCACGGATTCGAACACCCCGCGGAACTTCATGCTATAGGCCACGCCCACGCAGGGCACTCCCTGCGAAAGAGCGGCTATGCAAGAGTGCATGCGGGAGCCGACAAAGAACATACACTGGCCGATGACACCCTTGAGCTGGTGACAATCATACACGCCGGTGAGCACTTGCACTCGCGCACGCAGATCCTCGGGCAGGCACTCCCTAAGGTGCCGGCAGGCCTCGTTGTCGCTCTCCACGTCGCCAGCAGGGGCATAGGTGTGGGGAATGAGCAGAATGGGCCCGTCATGGGCGCGGAGCAGAGCCGGCACGAGCGTTGCCAGGAAGGTTGGATAATCGAGTTTCAGCCCGAACATGTTCCGCTTGGTGTAGCCGCCATGGTACATCAGCCCATTGACGTTAAGGCCGATCGCGTTGGCCGGCATCATCTGCCCTGCGACGCCGTTGATCTCTAACGTTTCCGGGCGCTCTGCATGCAGTGCGAACGCAACGTCGGGGCTGAGGAGAACCTTACGCGCCGGGCCAACCAACGCCTGTGCGACCGCCTGACTCTGTTTGTCGCGGGCAACAATCACACGCGAGTGCCGCAAGATCCAACGGGCAACGACCCGACTGATCCAGCTCTTGTAGGGGCCGTAGGTCTGTGGGAACTGAACAATCGAACCCTTCACCCAGATGACGCTGGCCACTGGTAGCGTAGCGATGAGAAAGCGCTTGAGCCCGTAGATATCGCTGAAGCTGTCGCCTCCGCGTACGTCGCCGATGAGTGTTGTGCGGCGAATCGCGGCGATCCATGGCACATGATTGGCGATCCATGTCCTGCATGCATCAGCCGGGAGCAACCGGTAAACAAGCGATGCGAAGAATATTACCATCAGGTTATGGTGAGCGCCTCCGCGAGGTGAAAGGCGCCAGTTGTTGAGCTTCACCTCAAGGGGCCGTCCTTCCGGCCGGAGTACGGTAGACCCTCCCGAGCGATGACTGACAAAGAGCTCCACCGCACTGACGGATCCCGAAGTCATGCACATCCTGACGAGTCCAGCCGCAAGTGCCTTGACTCCCTGATTATTAGAATCAACGGGTGTGCCGAGAATTCCGATGCAGGGAATGGCGTTAGCCGATTTGGGAGATGCGAGTTCTGTCACAATACTTATACTTTAGCGCTATCTAGAAATAATAGAATATTGAATGGGCTCCATGCCGGGTGGCTATGATCTTAAAGCCTAAGTAAACTGGGATCCCCGGGGGCGATTACGCAATAGACGTCCTACTCGAATCCAGCATTGTTGTATCAATCTGATTGTTCTGCATGTGCGATGCGCTCGCTAAGATTCCAGGAATGGAGCCAACCAACACATAGAAAAAGACATACATCTGATCAAAATACGAAATTGAGATAAATGATACCGCGTGAGTGCAAAGGGCGGCCCCGGCACACCACACTATCAGCTGACTCTTTTCGTCTTCGATCGGAATGAGGCGTAGAGAACGCCTGATCTGATTGAGGGAGCTCATCAGGAATCCGAAGAGGCAAATTGGAAGCGCCAGTCCACCAAGCACGCCAAGATGGAGAAAGTAGTTGGTGATGTCCACGTGGTTAGGGTTCCATCGCATCCCACTGGCTATCCAGTGCCGCGTGTAGTCGGTTCCCCAAAGCCACCATTCGCCAATATGCTTAAGTCCTTGGTCGATAAGAAATGCCCTATGCCATCCCGTGCTTCCGCCAACTAGGTCAAGACTTGCCATCAGGTACCACGGCCCTCGGCCCTTCACTATATTATACGCGAGTGATATGAAAATTAATGTGACGAGTGATACGACTAGCATTCGCCTAAATCGCCAGAAAAATACAGATGCTATCGAAACAGCGGTCGCAGCTAGTGGTCCGCTTGAAGAGCAGCCGTAAATGATCCCCAGGCAAGAGAATAGTCCAATGGCCGCAAGTTTTAGATGTCCGGACTTTGCCAGGTACTGCATGAAGGGTAATGCTGTAGCGCCCGCACAACCCGCGAGAATTGGATGCTGAAATGGCCCTTGCGCACGATTACGATCCTCTCTTTGCATCGAAGTATCGCTGCGTGCCCCGAGTGGAAAATATAGGTTTCGGCCGGTGCGATTCTCATGAATCATTGCGATCGCCAAAGGAAACAGAATTATCGGCAGCAGCTTCGCGTAGCGTTTAAGCGCGTCTATGTCGGGAATGAAAGCGCGACCGTATAAATAGGAACCGAAGACATTCAGTGCTAAGCCAAGGCGCGCGTTGAAGGGGGATGGCGTATACGGATCGGGGGCGTGACCTACGGTACTAACTATCGCAAAAAACGAGAATGCAAGAAACCATAGATCAAGGGCTACATACGGTTTTGGGGGCAAGTATCCTGAGATTAGAGCTCTACCT
>VFQR01001688.1_pt1 | contig 15914 bp, 12 predicted proteins | sample 3512321 | NCBI WGS metagenome assembly VFQR01 (sample SAMN10412374, study PRJNA504923) | tailings metagenome | isolation source: Relicate 3 Philex TSF1 revegetated site | place: Philippines: Tuba, Benguet | collected 2017-08-29
CGGTGTTGATGGCGTTGCCCATGGTCCCGATGCGCATGGCGGGACCGTATCTCACGCCAGGTCGACGAGCTCCAGCCAGTCCTCGCCGAAGTAGTCGACCTGTCCGTCGGGCATGAGCAGGACCTTCGTGGGCGCGAGCTGCTCGACGAACTCGGTGTCGTGGCTGACGAAGACGATCGAGCCCTTCCAGCCGCCGAGCGCGTCGGCGACCGCCTGCCGGCTGGGCGGGTCGAGGTTGTTCGTCGGCTCGTCGAGCAGCAGGAGGTTGTTGCGCCCCGTCATCAGCATCGCGAGCGCGAGCTTGGTCTTCTCGCCGCCCGAGAGGGTGCCCGCCTCCTGGAAGACCTTGTCGCCGGCCAGGCCCATCATGCCCAGCAGGCCGCGCAGCTGCGTCTCCGTAAGCATCACGCCCGGGGGCACGGAGGCGCGGAGGTTGTCGAGCAGGGTGCGCTCGGGCTGCAGGTTGTCGTGCTCCTGCGCGTAGTAGCCGACGCTCACCTGGTGCCCGTAGGAGTAGTGGCCGAGGTCGGCCGCGGTCTCCCCGGCCAGGATGCGCAGCAGGCTCGTCTTGCCGGCGCCGTTCAGGCCGAGCACCAGCAACCGCTCGCCGCGGCCCAGATCGAAGGCGACGTCCTCGAACACGGGCGGACCGCCGTAGGCCTTGCAGAGCCCGGACGCCTCCACCACCGTGGTGCCCGCCGAGGGCGGGTCGGGGAAGCGCACGCGCAGCTGCCGGTCGCCGGGACCGACGTGCACGCGTTGGGCCTCGAGGCGGGCGATCTGCTTCTCCTTGCTGTGGGCCATCGCCGCCTTCGTGGCCTTGGCACCGAAGCGGTCGACGACGGCCTGCAGGCGGGCGATCTCCTTCTCCTGCAGGGCGGCCTTGCGCGCCGTGCGCTCCTCGTCGAGGGCCCGGGCGGTGCGGTACTGGGTGTAGGTGCCCTTGTACTCCACGAGGTGGCCGACCGCGTCCTCCGCCGGTCGGTCGAGGTGGAGCACGCGGGTGATCGCCTCGTCGAGCAGGTCGAGGTCGTGGCTGATCACGAGCAGGGCGCCGCGGTAGGCGCGCAGGAAGGCGAGGAGCCACTCCTTCGCGTCGACGTCGAGGTGGTTGGTGGGCTCGTCGAGCAGCAGCGCGTCGGAGCCGGCGAAGAGGATCCGCGACAGCTCCACCCGGCGGCGCTCCCCGCCGCTCAGCACCCCGATCGGCAGGTCGAGCCGGTCGGCCTTCAGCCCGAGGCCGTGGGCGATGCTGCGCGCCTCGCTCTCGGCGGCGTACCCGCCGCTGCTGGCGAAGAGGTCCTCCTCGCGGCTGTAGCGGGCGACGTTGCGCTCGCTCGGGTCCTCCTCCATGGCGATGCGCAGCTTCTCGATGCGCACCAGGGCGTCGTCGATCCCCCGCCCGGACAGCACGTGGGTGACGGCTGAGCGGCTCTCCGGCACGCCCGCGATGCGCGGGTCCTGGGGCAGGTAGCCGAACCCGCCTTTGCGGACCACCGAGCCCGAGGTCGGCTCGGCGGCGCCACCCAGGACCTTGAACAGGCTGGTCTTGCCCGCGCCGTTGCGGCCGACGAGGCCGACCTTGTCGCGGGGCATGACCGTGAACGCGGCGCGCTCGACCACGGTCCGCCCGCCCACCTCCACCGTCAGCTCGCGCGCTTGCAACATCCGCTCCAGGCTGTCACCGGCGGCGCCGCGTTCCAACCGGGTTCGCCCGGGGAGCGGCGCCCCGACCCCGCTCGGTAACGTCGCGCCATGGCCTCGGTCGGTGCCCTCGGGTCGCGCCTCGGTGCCCTCGCCACCGGGACCGCCCTCGCGGGGGCCGCCGCCGTGGTGGCCGCCGTCGATCCCGCAGGGCCGGGGAGCCGCTTCCCGCGCTGCGCGTTCCACTCGGCCACCGGGCTGTGGTGCCCGGGGTGCGGCCTCACCCGGGCCACGCACCAGCTCCTGCGCGGCGATCTCGCCGCGGCGCTGTCGTCCAACGTGTTCACGCCGCTCGTGCTCGCCGCCGTCGTGCTGGCCTGGGGGTCGTGGACGGTGCGGGCCTTCGCCCGACGCCGGGCGAGGTGGGTGCGATCGCCCGGGGAGCTGCTGCCGGCACGGGCGGGGCCCCTCCTGGGTGTCGCCCTGGTGGCGTACGGCGTGCTGCGCAACGTGCCCTGGGCGCCGCTGCGGGCGCTCGCGCCCTGACCCGCACCGATCAGGGCGGGGGCTCCGCGGGTGCCGGGTTGGCCTCGCCCCCGCCCCCCGGCGGGCCGGCCGGCGCGGTCGTCGTGCCGCCCGAGCCACCACCCGAGGTGGACGACGGCGCCCCGCCCTGACCGGCGGTGGTGGTGGGGCCACCGCCGCCCGACCCGCTGGAGGTGGTGGACGGCCCCGAGCCGACCGTGGAGCCGGGCGACGTGGTGGTGGACGCACCGCCGGGTCCGCCGCCCGGCGCTGAGCTGGTCGACGCGCCGGAGCTGCTCGCGCCGCCGGGGCTCGTCGTCGTGGTCGCCCGCGGTCGCGGCTTCGCGGTGCTCGACGGCACGGCGCCGGCCGGCAGCCCCTCGCCGTCGTCGGTGAACCGCGCCCGCAGGCACGAGCCCTCGCCCTGCGGTGCCTCGCCCAGCACCTCCGCGATCATCGCCACGAGCGCCTCCCGGCCGGCGTCGGACGGATGGATCCGGTCGGGGATCAACAGCGCCGGGTCGCGGTAGGTGGCGAGGCGCCAGTCGACCACGGACACGTTCGGGTGCAGCACCGCCACGGCGCCGATGGCCTCGTTCACCTGGCGCATGCGGTCGTCGCGCTGGGTGACGTTGACGACCACCACCGGCACGTCCCCGAACGCGGCCACCGCACGGTCCAGCGCACGGAGGTACGCCTCCGGGTCGCCGCCGTAGTTCGTCCCGAGGGCGATCAGGCCCACGTCCCAGCCCTCGGCCAGGCGGGCCTGCTGCACGGTCCGCGCGAAGTCGATCGCACGGCTGACCTCGGCCTCGACGAGGACCTCCCAACCGGCCGGCACGAGCACGGCGCACATGAGACCGGTGTAGCGCGACGACGTGGAGGCGAGGATGGAGTCGCCGATCATCAGCACCCGGTTGCCGCCAGCGGCCACGGGCACCACGCTCGACCCGGGGGCACCACCCGCCACGTCGTCGAACTGCGGCGGGATCCGCGCCGCGTCCACCTCCGGTGGAGCGGTGGCCGCGACCTCGACGGCGCCGGGCAGGTTGCCCACGTTGGGGATCGTGCCGGGCGCGGGCGAGGCCGCACCGGAACCGGACGCCACCCCTGCGCACGCGGTGAGCAGGCAGGCGGCGAGCGCGCCGATCAGCTCGCGTCGAGGGGCCATGCCCGGCCTATTCGACCGGCTCGGCCGGGCGGGTGCAAGTCACCCACCTGGCGGGGGTGCCGGAGCCGCCACGAGCCCCTGTGCCAACATCGCCCGCATGGCGGAGCGACCCGGCGGCCGGCACCTGCGGCCCGCCGTCGCCGGCGCCGTCGCGCTCGCCCTCCTCGGGGCCTGCACCCGGGCCAGCGCGCCGCCCCCCACGTCGCTCGTCCCGCTCGTGCCACCGCAGGCCTTCCCGGTGCCCACCGCCGCCACTACCACCACGGTGGTCCGCAGCAGCATGCCCGACGAGCCCCTGCTGGCGGCGCTCCCCGACGGCGAGTGCGTGTTCGCCCCGCTGCCCCCCGACGCCGCGGAGATCACCTTCGTCGCCGGGGAGCGGCTGATGGCCTCCACCCCCGACGGCAGCACGGTCTCCTGCGTGGCGGAGATCCGCCGTGAGCAGCGGGGCACCGTCCAGTGGGCCCCCGACGGGAGCCGCGCGCTGCTGGCCGCGGCCACGGTGCTCGACGCCGACGGCACCCGCGGCAGCGGCTTCGACACCGGCTCGCCCCGGGTGCGCTGGGAGCTGCCCGACGGCGCCGGCCTGATCTCGCCGTCGTCGTCCGGCAACAGCCTGGTGCGCCGCGAGGCGACCAGCGCCTCGTCGCGCACCGAGCTGACGTTCCTGGAGCGGACCTGGGCCGCCGCACCGCACCCGTTCGGCTGGGGCACCGTCGTGGCCGCCGGCCGTGCCCGCGACGGCCAGCGCGGCATCTTCGCCGGGCCGGAGCCCGACCAGCCCCCGCGGCTGCTGCTCAACCTCGTGGACCCCGAGGAGACCATCACCGAGCTCGCCGTCGACGCGGCGGGCGACACCGTCTACTTCGTCACCGACAACGGCGCGCAGTTCCGGGTGCACCAGCTGGCCGTGGCCACCCTCACCCTCGGCCAGCTCGAGGTGGCGCAGGCGCCCGTCTCGGCGCTCACCGGCGGGGCGGCGTGGCGCTCGGTGGCGTGGCGGGTCGGGCTCTGCAACAGCATCACCCAGGTGCGCTACCGCGACGACCGCACCGGCCGCGCGCTGACGGTGGGCCCCGGCACGCCGCTGGAGGGGCTCGCCCTGTCGCCCGTCGGATGGCTCGACAGCGGCCGCCTGGTCGTCGCGGCGCGCACCCTCGGCTGCGACGGCCCCGCCGACGTGTGGGTCTGGGACCTGCTGAACGGCTCCGCCACGCTGCTCGTGAAGTCCGTCGAGTTCCCAGCGGTGCGCGTGCGGGGCGAGCCGGCCGGTCCGCTCGCGGTCGACCCGACGGCCGTGCCGGCGCAGCTGTAGCGCGTCAGGTCGGGGCGCGCTCCACGGCGTGGGCCTCGGGCTGGAACCGCCGCTCCAGGTCCTCGAAGCGGTCCACGCGGCGGAGCGCGGGGAACGCCACCGCCCACACGCCCACCACCACCAACGTGCCGACGCCGCCACCGATCACCGTGATCGGCGTCCCCACCGCCTGGGCCACCACGCCGCTCTCGAAGGCACCGAGCTCGTTCGAAGCGCCGATGAACACGTTCTCCACCGCCAGCACCCGCCCGCGCTTCTCGTCGGGCGTGACGAGGGGGACGATCGAGCTGCGCACGAACACGCTCACCATGTCGGCACCGGCGAGCACCACGAGAGCGACGAAGGCGACCGCGTACGAGCGGGTGAGGCCGAGCACGATCGTGGCCACCCCGAACACGCCGACCGCCACGAGCAGCGCCCTGCCCACGTGGCGGCGCACCGGCCGCACGGCGATGACGACGGCCATCGCCGCGGCGCCGATGCCGGGCGCCGCGCGCAGCCAGCCGTAGGCGACGTCGCCGACGCCGAGGCGGTCCTCGGCGATCGCCGGCAGCAGCGCCACGGCGCCGCCGAAGAGCACGGCGAAGAGGTCGAGCGAGATCGCCGCGAGCAGGATGGGCGTACGACGGATGAAGCGGAGGCCCTCCAAGGCGGAGTGCAGCGAGGGCCGCTCGTCCGGGTCGGGCGGCTCGGGCTCGCGCACGAAGCGCACCGCGAGGAGCCCGCACCATCCGGCGAGGATCAGTGCCGCTGAACCGGCGAAGGCCACCCACGGCGCCACGGCGTAGAGGAAGCCGGACATCGCCGGCCCGATGATGATCGCGGCCGTCCAGGTCGCGGAGAACAGCGCGATCACCCGCGGCAGCCCACCTTCGGGCGCCACCATCGGCGGCATGGCCCGCAGCGCCGGCGCCTGGAAGGCCCGGAACACCCCGTACGCGAAGGCGATGAGGAACAGCGGGCCCACCGCCGTCGGGCGCGACATCGCGTACAGCATCAGCCCCAGCGAGCAGGTGAGCTCGCCGGCCACGGCCACGAGCGCCACGCTGCGCCGGCTGAACCGATCGGCCACGGCGCCCGTGACGAGCACCAGCAGCGCGGCGGGGAGGAACTCCGCCAGGCCGATGAACCCGAGGTCGGCCTCCCGGCCGGTCATGTCGTACGTCTGCTTGAACAGCGCAGCCGCCTGGAGCGTCACCCCGGCGTACAGCGCGAAGTTGCAGAGCAGCAGCCGCCGCACCGGGGCGAAGCGCCACACCGTGCCGAGCGATGGTGGTCCGGACGAGCCGGGCACCGGGTCGGTCAGCGGGAGGTGCGGCTCGCTCACAAGGACCCGCACCCTAGCGACGGCTGCTAGAAACGGCCGATGACCTCCCTCGCCGACGAGCTCCGCTGGCTCGACGCCACCGACCAGGCAGCGCTCGTGCGCGGCGGCCACACCTCGGCGTCGGAGCTGCTCGAGGCGGCCATCGAGCGGATCGAGGCGCTCGACCCCGCGCTCAACGCCGTGGTCATCCGCTGGTTCGACCACGCCCGCGACACCGCCGCCGGGACGCTGCCGGACGGTCCGTTGCGCGGCGTCCCGTTCCTGCTGAAGGACCTGTGGGCGGCGTACGAGGGCCAGGTCCTCACGAACGGCAACGCAGCACTGAAGGCGGCGCGGATCGCGTCACCGGCCGACACCACGCTCGTGCGCCGCTTCCGCGACGCCGGCCTCGTCATCGCCGGCCGCACGAACAGCCCCGAGCTGGGTGCGGTGCCCACCACCGAGCCGGAGGCGTGGGGCCCCACGCGCAACCCGTGGAACCCCGACCACTCCCCCGGCGGCTCGAGCGGCGGCGCCGCCGCGGCCGTGGCCGCGGGCCTGGTGCCGATCGCCCACGCCAGCGACGGGGGCGGGTCGATCCGCATCCCCGCCAGCTGCTGCGGGCTCGTCGGGCTCAAGCCGTCACAGGGCAGGATCACGCTCGGCCCGTTCCGCGACGAGAGCAACCTCGGCGTCGAGCTCTGCGTCAGCCGCACCGTGCGCGACACCGCCGCTCTGCTCGACGCCGTGCACGGGCCGGGCATCGGCGACACGGTGATCGCGCCGCCGCCGCGGCGGCCGTACCTCGAGGAGCTGGGGGCGTCGCCGGGCCGGCTGCGCGTGGGACTCCTCGACCACCACCCCCAGGGCGGCACGATCCACCACGAGTGCGCCGCCGCCGCCCGCCACGCCGCGTCGCTGCTGGAGTCGCTCGGTCACCACGTGGAGCAGGCGTTCCCGCGGCCGCTCGCCGATCCCGACTTCGGCCGCCGCTTCGCCGCCATGTGGAGCACGAACATGGCCGTCGGCATCGCCCGCATGTCCGACCAGCTCGGCCGGGAGCTGACCGCCGACGACGTGGAGCTCGTCAACTGGACGCAGGCGCAGTTCGCGCGAGGCGTCACCGGCGTCGACTACGCACAGGCCGTGGCGGCCATGTCCTCGTTCCGCCGGGCGGTGCAGAGCTGGTGGGCGCCCGAGGAGGCGGGCGGCGGCGGGTTCGACCTGCTCGTCACGCCCACGCTCGGCGAGCCGCCGCCCCGCCTCGGCGAGTTCGCCAACGACCCGGCGGCGCCGATGGCGCCGATGGTGCGCGCGGCTGCCCTGGTGCCCTTCACCCCGGCGTTCAACGCCACGGGGCAGCCGGCGATCAGCCTGCCGCTGCACTGGAGCGCCGAGGGGCTGCCCGTCGGCGTGCAGCTCGTGGCCGCCTACGGGGCGGAGGACCTGCTGCTGCGCGTGGCCTCCCAGCTGGAGGCGGCCCACCCGTGGGCGGAGCGGCGCCCGCCCTCCGATGCCTCGTGGGCGGATGTGCCCATCCGGCACGGCTGAGCCACGGGCGAGGCGCGGCCAGGCACCGTCACCGTGCGGTCCAGCCGCCGTCGACGATGAGGCTCTGGCCGGTCATGAACGTGCTGGCGGGCGACGCCAGCAGGAGCAGGGCTCCGTCGAGCTCGTGGTCGTCGCCCATCCGCGGGATCGGCGACATCTGCGCGATGAACCGCTGGCTGCCCTCGTCGGTGTCCATGCCGGCGGTCATCTCGCTCGGGAACCACCCTGGGCAGAGGGCGTTCACCCTGATCCCCTTGCGCGCCCACTGCAGCGCCAGCTCACGCGTCAGGTTGACGACGGCGCCCTTCGACGCGCAGTAGTGCGCCTGCTTCACGGGCGTCGCCCCCACGTGGCCGAGCATCGAGGCGACGTTGACGATGGTGCCGCCCCCGGCGTCGACCATGGCCGGCGCGGCCAGCTTCGACAGGTGCCACAGCGCGGTGACGTTCAGCTCCATCGCCCTGCGGAAGGTGTCGAGGTCCTCGTCCTCGACGGCGACCTTGTGGCCGATGCCGGCGTTGTTGACGAGGACGTCGAGGCGGCCGTGCGCCTCGAGCGTGCGGGCGACCACCAGCTCCCGGCCGTCCTCGGTCGACAGGTCGGCCGGCACCGCGGTCGCCCGCTCCAGCGCTCCCGTCAGCTCCGTGAGGCGCTCGGCGCGCCGCGCCGCCACCACCACGGTGGCGCCCGCCGCGTGGAGGACCCTGGCGAAGCGGTGGCCGAGGCCCGAGGAGGCACCGGTGACGACGGCCACCCGGCCGTCGAGGCGGAACAGGGACAGCGGGTCGAGCGCCGGGAGCGACCCGGCCTGCGTGACGTCGGCGGCCATCGGCCGACAGTACCGAGGGCCCACCACGTGTGCCGATTCCGTGACAAGTGCTCCAGTTCCGCGACTTCCTGCCGATCCTGGGAACGGACGGGGCAGTGTTGGGCGTCAGAGAGGGATGAGGATGGACGAGGACCGCGAGCACCACCGCGAGGCGCACGAGCCGATCGACTGGCCGGGCACGTGCCGCCTGGCGCTGGTCGTCAGCATCGCCGCCGGGCTCGCCGCGCTCCTCCTGTCGGGCATCGTCGGCGAGATGGCCGTCGTCGTCTCGGTGATCGTCGCCGGCACCGCCGCCAGCTGGTTCCAGCTCGAGCACCGCCAGCCCGCACCGGTCACACGCGACTGACCGTCACGCGCGACGGAGCGGTCAGGTCTGCGCCGCGAGCACCAGCGGCGCCGCCTCCTCCAGGTGCGCCACCCACGCCTCGGGCCCCTCCGGCTCCACCAGCGGCAGGATCACGAACTTCGTGGTGCCCACGCGCACGAACGCGTCGACGGTGGCGAGCAGCGCGTCCCACCCCTGCGGCACGAGCACGGCCGGGTCGGCGAGGTCGGGCCGTCGCCGGGCCAGCCCCTCCAGCACCGCCGCGGGGACCGGCCCGAGGCTGTAGGGCACGAGCACCCCGTAGTGGTCGTCGTCGATCGCCCGCCCGTGGGCGGCGAGCGCCTGCTCGATCACCTCCCGTCCCCTCGCCGCGTCGTCCGGGGTGACGAAGCTGGGCAGCCAGCCGTCCGCGAGCCGGCCCACGCGGCGGAGCTCCGAGGGGGCGATCCCTCCCAGCCACACGTCGAGGTGGTGCTGGCGCGGCGTGGGGCGGACCTGGAGGCGGTCGTAGGTGAACCGGGGGCCGGCGTGGGTCACCGGCTCACCGCTCCAGCAGGCCCGCAGCACCGCCAGCGCCTCGTCGAACCACGCCGCCCGCTCCTCGCGGGCCACGCCGAAGGCCTGCTGCTCGTGCGGGTCGGCCACGCCGAGCCCGAACGCGGGCAGCAGGCGCCCGTCGGACAGCCGGTCCAGCGTGGCCAGCTCCTTCGCCAGCACCACCGGGTTCCGGCCGGGCAGGACCATCACGCTCATGCCGAACTTCAGCCGACGGGTCCGGCCGGCGGCGTAGGCCATGCCCACCAGCGGATCGGGCGCCTCGCCGCCGATCCGCTCGCTCAGCCACAGGCTGTCGAACCGGAGCCGCTCGAGCGCATCGACCACCTCGCCGAAGCCGGCGTCGTTGAGGCGGGTGCGCACGCCGAGCCCGAAGCCGATGCGGACCTTCACGTCGCCCCGCTCAGACCAGCGCCGCGGCCAGCGCGTCGAGGTAGCCGGCCGGGTCGATCCCGAGCCCCTCTCCGTAGAGCTTCACCTTCGGCTCGGTCCCGCTCGGGCGGACCTGCAGGCGCAGCTCGTCGCCGAGCTGCAGCCTGAGGAGCGTGGCGTCGGCGAACCAGGCGACCGAAGTGACCTCCCGTCCGCCCACCTCCGCCGGCGGGTGCTCGCGCAGGCGCACCACGGCGGCTTGAGCGACGGCCGGGTCGAGGCGCACGGACCGCTCGGCGATCACGTGGCGCCCGTACTCCGCGACGATCGCATCGAGCCGGTCCTGCACCGTGACGCCCTCGTGGTCGGCCAGCGCAGCCACCTCCGCCAGCAGCACCGCCGCCGTGATCCCGTCCTTGTCGAGGGGCCGGTCGGTGACGAGGTAGCCGAGGGCCTGCTCGTAGCCGAAGACGAAACGCTGGTCCGGCCGCTCCAGCACCGTGTGCCCGATCCACTTGAAGCCGGTGTACGTCTCGGCGAAGTGCACGCCGTGGCGCTCCGCCATCCGCCCGAGCAACGACGACGACACGAGCGTGGTCACCACCAGGCGGTCGGCACCGTCGGTGTGGCGGAGGATGTGGTCGGCGAGCAGCCAACCGATCTCGTCTCCTCCGAGGCGGCGCCACGCTCCCTCCCCGCCCGGCACCGGGATGGCCGCGCCGAGGCGGTCCGCGTCGGGGTCGTTGGCCACGGCCACCGCCGCACCCGTCGCCGCGCCCAGCTCCATCAGCAGGTCCATGGCGCCCGGCTCCTCGGGGTTGGGGAAGCTCACGGTCGGGAACGCCGGGTCCGGCTGCTGCTGCTCACCCACCACGTGCGGCGGCGCCAGGCCGGCGCGCTCGAAGGCGGCGAGCAGCAGGGCGCCTCCCACGCCGTGCATGGCCGTGTAGGCGACACCGGGCCCGCGCAGCTCGGGCCGGAACCGCACTGCGGGCACGGCCGCCAGGTAGGCCTCGACCAGGCCCTCGCCCACGCGCTCGATGAGCGGGTGGTCGGGCGGCGCCAGCTCGACGGTGCAGGGTTCGACCGCGTCGATCCGCGCCGAGATCTGCTCGTCGGCGGGCGGCACGATCTGTGCACCGGTGCCCAGGTACACCTTGTAGCCGTTGTCGGCGGGAGGGTTGTGGCTGGCCGTGACCATGACGCCGGCGGCGACGCCGGCGCCCGTGATGTTCCAGGCCAGCACGGGCGTGGGCACCACCCGGTCGAACAGCAGGGCCCGGACGCCCCTCGCCGCGCACACGCGAGCGGTGTCCAGCGCGAACGCATCGCTCTTGCGCCGAGCGTCGTAGCCGACGAGGACGCCGCGCTCGGCGGCGTCGGGCACGGTGGCCAGCAGGTGGTCGACCAGGCCGGCCGCCGCCTGGCGGACGACCAGGCGGTTCATCCGCTGCGGCCCCGCCCCCACCGCTCCGCGCAGGCCCGCGGTGCCGAACTGCAACCTGCCCGTGAACCGCCGGGCGAGCTCGTCGGCGTCGCCGGCGAGCAACGCCGCCAGCTCCTCGCGCAGGTCGTCGTCCGGCTCCGCGGCCAGCCACCGCTCGGCCGTCGCACGCGGTTCGTCGGTCCCGGACCGGGTCTGGTCGACGGTCATCGCCGTTGCTCCTCTCTCTGGGGCGGGTCGGTGGCGGGTGGGTGGAGGGGCCCGCCGCTCGCGGGGTGGGTGGGCGGGGACGCCGTGGGGCTCACGACCGCCCGATCAGCGTCCTCAGCTCGACCAGGGGCCGCGGCCCCACGTGCGAGATCACCTCGGCGGCGGCGATCGCCCCCAGCCGTGCGCACTCCGCGAGCGGCATCTCCCGGGCGTAGCCGAAGAGGAACCCGGCTGCGAAGAGGTCGCCGGCGCCGGTGGTGTCGAGCACGTGCGCGACGGGCTCTGCGGGCTCGGCGACCACGCCATCGGGGGTGACGACCAGGCAGCCGTCGGCGCCGACGGTGATCACGGCGAGCTGGCAGTGGCGCTGGACGGCGGCGATGGCGGCGTCGAGGCGGTCGACCTCGTAGAGGGCGGTCAGCTCGTGCTCGTTGCCGAAGAGGATGTCGACGTCGTCCGACACGAGGCCGAGGAAGTCCTCCCGGTGCCGGTCGACGCAGAACGAGTCACTGAGGGTGAGCGACACGAGCCGGTCGTGGCGGTGGGCCACGGCTGCGGCGTGCCGGAACGCCGCCTTCGCCTCGTCCCGGTCGAACAGGTACCCCTCCATGTAGAGCACCGTGCCCGCAGCGACCGTCTCGTCGTCCACGTCGGCGACACCGAGCAGGGACGACACGCCGAGGTAGGTGTTCATCGTCCGCTCGGCATCCGGGGTGACGACGATGATGCACCGCCCGGTCGGTGTCGCCGGGTCGTGCCGTCCGGGGCGGAACTGCACCCCGACGGCGCGCAGGTCGTGGCCGAAGACCTGCCCGAGGTCGTCGTCGCTGACCTTGCCGATGTAGGCCGCTCGCCCGCCGAGGCTGGCCACCCCGGTCATCGTGTTCGCCGCGGAGCCGCCGCTCATCTCCACCGCCCCGCCCAGGGCCCGGTAGAGCTCCAGCGCCCGGTCGGTGTCGACCAAGGTCATCGACCCCTTCACCAGCCCGTGGCGGTCGATGAAGGCGTCGTCCGCGTGCGAGATGACGTCGACGAGGGCGTTGCCGATCCCGACGACGTCGAAGTGCGCGCGACGGCGGGCCCGGCCGCCGGCCACGTGGTCGCGCTCGCGGGGCAGCTCCGGCACGTCGGCGAACCCTATCCCGCCCGACGCCACGCGGCGCCCTCCCGCCCGAGCGGCGCTGCGCCCGCGAGGAGCCCCGGAGGCGCGCAAGTAGCGTGACCGGCCGTGACCGCCGCCCCCCAGACCGAGTCCGACCACCGCCTGCCGCGCACCGTGATCCCGGCCCGCTACCAGCTGGTGCTGGAGCCGGACCTCCCCGGCGCCTCGTTCACCGGCATGCTCGACGTCGACGTCGACGTGACCACCGCCGTCGACCACGTGCTGCTCAACGCCGCCGAGCTCGAGATCACCGGCGCCGAGGTGGACGGGCGGCCGGTCCCGTTCACGCTGCAGCCCGCCACCGAGCGCGTCCGCCTGGACGTCTCGCTCGAGCCGGGGCCGGCGCGCGTCCACCTCGAGTTCACCGGCACCCTCAACGACAAGCTGCGTGGCTGGTACCGCAGCACCTATCGCGACGAGGACGGCCGCGAGCAGGTGATCGCCACCTCCCAGATGCAGACCACCGACTGCCGCCGCGCCTTCCCCTGCTGGGACGAGCCCGACCTCAAGGCGGTGTTCGACGTGACGCTGGTCGTGGAGCCCCACCTCCTCGCCATCTCGAACGGTGCCGAGGTGGAGCGGACCGAGCGCCCGGACGGCCGCCACGCCGTGCGCTTCGCGCCCACGATGCCGATGAGCACCTACCTCGTCGCGTTCGTCGTCGGCCCGCTCGAGGCCACCGAGCCGGTGATGGTGCCGAAGCTGGATGGCGGAGAGATCCCGCTGCGGATCGTGCACGTGCCGGGCAAGGGCCGGCTCACCGGTTTCGGGCTCGACGTGGGTGCGTTCGCGCTCGAGTGGTACCAGCGCTACTACGGCATCCCGTACCCGACCGACAAGTGCGACATGGTCGCCCTCCCCGACTTCGCGGCCGGCGCCATGGAGAACCTCGGGTGCATCACCTACCGCGAGAGCCTCCTGCTCTGCGACCCGGCCACCTCCACGCAGGCCGAGCAGCAGCTGGTGGCCGACGTGGTCACCCACGAGCTCGCGCACATGTGGTTCGGCGACCTCGTGACGATGCGGTGGTGGAACGGGATCTGGCTCAACGAGGCCTTCGCCACCTTCATGGAGGTGGCCTGCTGCGACGCCTACCGGCCCGACTGGAAGCGGTGGACGACGTTCAGCCTGGAGCGGACCATGGCCTTCGACACCGATGCGCTGGTGAGCACCCGCTCCGTGGAGTTCCCCGTCGCCGCGCCCGACGAGTGCGCGGGGATGTTCGACGTGCTCACCTACCAGAAGGGTGGCGCCCTGCTGAGGATGCTGGAGCAGTACCTCGGCGAGGAGGAGTTCCGCAGAGGGATCAGCCACTACCTCACCGTCCACGAGCACGGCAACACCGAGACCGGGGACCTGTGGGACGCGATCGAGGCGGTGAACCCGGCCACGCCGGTGCGCCGCATGATGGACAGCTGGATCTGGCAGCCGGGGCACCCCCTCGTCGAGGCCCGCCTCGACGGCGACCGGCTGCACCTGCGCCAGCAGCGGTTCCACGTCGCCGGCGCCGATCTCGGCGCCGACGCCGCCACCGTGTTCGTCGTGCCCCTCCACCTCCGCAACGGCGACGTGTCGTGGAAGGTGCTCCTCGACGCCGCCGAGGCCACCGTCGCTCTGCCGCACCCCGACGAGCCGGTGCTCGTGAACGCCGGCGGGCACGGCTTCGTGCGCGTCGCCTACACCGACGAGCTGCGCGCTCGCCTCACCGGATCGGCGCTGTCGTCGCTGTCCATCATCGACCGCTACAACCTCGTCGACGACGCGTGGAACGCGGTGGTCGCGGGCCGGCTGGCGAGCACCGACTTCCTGTCGTTCGTGGAGGGCTTCGCGGGCGAGCGCGACCTGGCCGTGTGGCAGGCGATGGGCATCGGCCTGCGCGGCGTGGGGCGCCTGCTCGACGGCGGCGCGTACGAGCGGTTCCAGGAGCGCGTGCGCGACCTCGTCGCGCCGGCGATGGCCGACCTCGGGTGGGAGCCGGCCGAGGACGAGGACGACCTCACCGGCAAGCTGCGCGGCACCCTGGTCGGTCTGCTCGGTGCGCTCGGCGACGACGCGGACGCGCAGCAGCGCTGCCGGCGGATCGTGGAGGCACCCGACGGCGTGGACCCCGAGCTGGTCGCGGCGGCGATCACCGTGGTCGCGACCGTGGGCGACGAGGCCGACTACGAGCGCTTCCTCGCCACGTTCCGCGCTGCACCCACGCCCCAGGACCAGCTGCGTGCGCTCTACGCACTGGCCGACTTCCCCACGGCCGAGCTGGTCGGGCGGACGCTGGAGCTCGCCCTCGGCGGCGAGGTCAAGACGCAGAACGCGCCGTTCCTCCTCGGCAGGTGCATCGCCAACCGCCACCACGGGCGACTGGCCTGGGACTTCGTGCGCCGGCACTGGACACAGGCCAACGCGGCCTTCCCGGAGAACACGATCGTGCGGATGATCGATCCGGTGCGCCTGCTCACCGACCCCGACGTGGTGGCCGACGTGCAATCGTTCTTCGCCGAGCACCCGATCCCGCAGTCGGCGAAGACGCTGGATCAGGTGCTGGAGCGCCAGCGCGTGAACGCAGCCCTGCGGGCGCGAGAGCAGGAGCGCCTGTCGGCGGCGATGGCGGGCTGACCCGCGTCAGCGCGAGGCGCCGAGCAACTCGCCGGCGATCTGCTCGCCGATGGCGAGCGATGCGGTGGCCGCCGGCGAGGGCGCGTTGAGGACGTGCAGCACGCGGCCGCCGTTGCTGCGCCCGAACTCGAAGTCGTCGGCGAGGCGCCCGTCGGCGTGGACCGCCTGCGCACGCACCCCCGCTGCGGCCGGCTCGAGGTCCGCGGCCTGCACCTCCGGCACGAGGCGGCGCAGCGCAGCGGCGAAGCGCTCGCGGCTCAACGACCGGGCCATCTCGCTCAACCCGTACCGCCAGTGCTGGCGGGCGAGGGTGCGGAACCCGGGGAAGCCGACCACCTCGGCCACGTCGCGGGGCACGACCCTGCGCCAGCTGTAGCCCTCGCGGGCCAGGGCCAGCACCGCGTTGGGACCGGCGTGGATGTGGCCGTTCACGCCTCGGGTGAGGTGCACCCCGAGGAACGGGAACTGGGGGTCGGGCACCGGGTAGATGAGGCCACGAACGAGGTGCGACCGCGACGGCGCCAGCTCGTAGTACTCGCCTCGGAACGGCACGATCATCATCCCCCGGGACGCTTCGTCGCCGCCGAACATCCGGGCGATGCGGTCGGCGTGGAGCCCGGCGCAGTTGACGACCGACCGGGCGACCACCTCGCCGGCGCCGGTGGACAGCACCATGCCCTCGGGCCGGTCCGCCACCGACGTCACCGGCGCGCCGGTCAGCAGCTCACCCCCGGCGGCCGTGAGGTCCTCCACCAGGGCACGGCACACGCCGGCGAAGTCGGCGATGCCGGTGACCTTCACGTGGAGCGCCTCCACGCCCGAGACGTACGGCTCGATCTCGCGCATCCGCTCCGGACCGACCAGCTCCACGGGCACGCCGTTGGCCACACAT
>VFQR01001689.1_pt1 | contig 15912 bp, 16 predicted proteins | sample 3512321 | NCBI WGS metagenome assembly VFQR01 (sample SAMN10412374, study PRJNA504923) | tailings metagenome | isolation source: Relicate 3 Philex TSF1 revegetated site | place: Philippines: Tuba, Benguet | collected 2017-08-29
TCAGCGCGGCGTGCCGAGGTCCATGGTCCAGTAGGTGCCGTAGGTGTTGCCGCTGCCGCCCTTCACGCAGGCCACGCCGATGTCGGTGAAGCCGGGGTTCATCAGGTTGGCGCAGTGGCCGGGGCTGTTCATCCAGCCGGCCACCACCGACGACACGCTGGACTGCCCGGCAGCGATGTTCTCGCCCCAGGCGCGCCAGCTGTAGCCCGAGGCGCTCATGCGCTGGCCGGCGCTGCTGCCGTCGCTGCCCGTGTGGCTGAAGAAGTTGCCCGACTGCATGTCGTCGCTGTGCTTGAGCGCCGCCGCGCCCGCCGCGCGGTAGCGGTTCACAAGCGTTAACAACTCCGACTGGAAATTCGTCAGTTGGCAGGTGGCGCGGGTGCCGGCGACCGGCGCCGGGGCAGGGGCCGGCGTCGGCGCGGGGGCCGGGCTGGGTGCCGGCGAGGGTGAGGGCGCAGGCGTGGGGGCCGGAGCTGGCGCGGGGGAAGGCGCGGGCGAAGGTGCGGGCGAAGGGGCCGGAGAGGGTGCCGGAGCCGGTGCTGGCGTCGGCGCGGGCGTCGGCGCCGGGACTGGCGCTGCGGCGACCGGGGTCGGCGTCGTGCTGTCGCCACCGCCACCGCCACCACAAGCGCTGAGCAGCACGGCCAGGCCGGCGCTGCTCCAGGAGATACGGGAAATGCTCATCCGCGCATGGTGCGCGAGCGAGTCACTTCACACGTATCGGAATGTCAGCCCTCGAGCTGGCTCAGGTCGCGCACCGCGCCCTTGTCGGCCGAGGTGGCGAGCAGCGCGTAGGCCTTGAGGGCCGCGCTGACCTTGCGGGGCCGGGCCTCGGCCGGCTTCCAGCCCTTGGCATCCTGCTCGGCGCGGCGGCGGGCCAGTTCCTCGTCGCTCACCAGCACGTTGATCGTGCGGTTGGGGATGTCGATGCGGATGCGGTCGCCGTTCTTCACCAGGCCGATGGCGCCTCCGGCCGCGGCTTCCGGCGAGCAGTGGCCAATGGACAGGCCCGAGGTGCCGCCCGAGAAGCGGCCGTCGGTCAGCAGCGCGCAGGCCTTGCCCAGGCCCTTGCTCTTGATGTAGCTGGTCGGGTAGAGCATCTCCTGCATGCCGGGGCCGCCCTTGGGGCCTTCGTAGCGCACCACCACCACGTCGCCCGCCTTGACCTTGTCGTCCAGGATGTTGGCCACGGCTTCGTCCTGGCTCTCCACGACATGCGCCGGCCCTTCGAACACCAGCAGGCTGTCGTCCACACCGGCGGTCTTCACGACGCAGCCATCCAGCGCGATGTTGCCGCGCAGCACCGCCAGGCCCCCTTCCTTGCTGAAGGCGTGCTCATAGGAACGGATGCAGCCCTCGGCGCGGTCGAGGTCGAGGCTGGGCCAGCGCGTGGCCTGGCTGAAGGCCACCTGGGTCGGGATGCCGGCCGGGCCGGCGAGGTAGAAGGTCTTCACGGCCTCGTCGGTAGACACGGTCACGTCCCACTTGGCCAGCGCCTCACCCATGGTGGGCGCATGCACGGTGGGCGCATCCAGATGCAGCCGGCCAGCCCGGGCCAGCTCGCCCAGGATGGCCATGATGCCGCCGGCGCGGTGCACGTCCTCGATGTGGTACTTGTTGGTGTTGGGCGCCACCTTGCACAGCTGCGGCACGCTGCGCGAGAGGCGGTCGATGTCGGTCATGTCGAAATCGATGCCCGCCTCCTGAGCCGCGGCCAGGATGTGCAGGATGGTGTTGGTGGAGCCGCCCATCGCGATGTCCAGCGTCATCGCGTTCTCGAAGGCCTTCTTGCCGATGGCGCGCGGCAGGATGCTGTAGTCCTCGCCCTCGTAGTGGCGCTTGGCCAGCTCGACGATCAGCCGGCCGGCCCGCTTGAAGAGCTGCTCGCGGTCGGCATGCGTGGCCAGCACCGTGCCATTGCCCGGCAGCGACAGGCCCAGCGCCTCGGTCAGGCAGTTCATGGAGTTGGCGGTGAACATACCCGAGCAGCTGCCGCACGTGGGGCAGGCCGAGCGCTCGACCTCGGCGACGTCGGCGTCGCTGACCTTGTCGTCGGCGGCCATGACCATGGCGTCGATCAGGTCCAGCTTCTTGAACTTCACGGTGGCCGTCTCGGGCACGGCCAGGCGCACCTTGCCGGCTTCCATCGGGCCGCCGGAGACGAACACGACCGGAATGTTGAGCCGCATCGCGGCCATCAGCATGCCGGGGGTGATCTTGTCGCAGTTGGAGATGCACACCAGCGCGTCGGCGCAGTGGGCGTTGACCATGTACTCGACCGAGTCCGCAATGATGTCGCGGCTGGGCAGCGAATACAGCATGCCGTCATGGCCCATGGCGATGCCGTCGTCCACCGCGATGGTGTTGAACTCCTTGGCCACGCCGCCCACCGACTCGATCTCGCGGTCCACGAGCTGGCCCAGGTCCTTCAGGTGCACGTGGCCGGGCACGAACTGGGTGAAGGAGTTGGCGATGGCGATGATCGGCTTGGAGAAGTCATCGTCCTTCATGCCGGTGGCACGCCAGAGCGCGCGGGCACCCGCCATGTTGCGGCCGGCGGTGGTGGTCTTGGAGCGGTAGGTGGGCATGGCGGGGCCTGTGCGGTGCGAAACGGGAGCGCCGATTTTCAGCCACGCGGCTGCCGGTGTCTTGCAGCAGGGGACTCTCTCAGGGCGCGCCGAAAGCTCGGTTGCGCCATGCCGAATGCTCAGCGGCCCAATCCAGCCACCAGCCGTCGCGCCGCCTCGGCCAGCGTGTCCTCGCGCTTGGCAAAGCAGAAGCGCACATGCCGCCGCTCCTGCGGCTGTTGGTAGAAGCCGGCCAGCGGGATGGCGGCCACGCCGACCTCGGTGGTGAGCCAGCGGGCGAAGTCCAGCTCGGGCAGGTCCGACACCGCCGAGTAGTCCACCGTCTGGAAATAGGTGCCCTCGCAGGGCAACAGCTTCAGCGGGGTGGCTTCGAGCGCAGTGCGGAAGGTGTCGCGCTTGGCTTGGTAGAAGTTGCTCAAGGCCAGCCAGGGCGCGGGGTCGGCGAGGTAGGCGGCCAGCGCATGCTGGCTGGGCGTGTGGACCGTGAACACCGTGTACTGGTGCAGGCGCCGGAAGGCGGCCGAGAGCGCCGGTGGCGCGGCGACGAAGCCCACCTTCCAGCCGGTCACATGGAAGGTCTTGCCGAAGCTGCTGACCAGAAAGCTGCGTTCGCGCAGGGCCAGATGGCGGGCCACGCTCTCGTGCTGGGCGCCGTCGAAGACCATGTGCTCGTAGACCTCGTCACTGACGATGAAGAGGTCGTGCTGCTCGGCGATGGCCGAGAGCGCCTGCAGGTCGTCGGCCGTGGCCACGCGGCCGCTGGGGTTGTGCGGCGTGTTCAGCACCAGCGCGCGGGTGCGCGGTGTGATGGCGGCCTGCACGGCCGCCCAATCGATGCGGTAGTCCGCCGTCATCGGCACGCCCACGGGCACGGCACCGGCCAGGCGGATGGCGGGGTCGTAGCTGTCGTAGGCCGGCTCGATGATGAGCACCTCGTCACCCGCGCCGACGCAGGCGTGCAATGCGGTGATGAGGCCCTGGGTGCCGCCGGCCGTGATGGTGATGTCGCGATCGGCGTCGTAGTGGGCGCCGTAGAGGCTGTTGAGCTTGGCCGCGACAGCCTGGCGCAGGGCCGGCACGCCTGTCATGGGCGGGTACTGGTTGTGGCCGGCGGCCATCGCGTCGGTCAAGGCCTGCAGCAGCGCCGGGTCGGCGCCAAAGTCTGGGAATCCCTGGCCCAGGTTGACCGCGCCATGCTCGGCGGCCAGGGCCGACATGACGGTGAAGATGGTGGTGCCGGGGTGGGGGAGCTTGGTGGGCAGAGCAGGCATGGGCGGGCGCGGGCATCAACGCAAGAAGGCTCCCGATTGTGGCGGGAGCCCTGTCGTCAGGTGATGCTCAGGCCTGCTGCAGACGCGCGATGCGAGCCTCCATCGGCGGGTGGCTGGAGAACCAGGCCATCCAGCCATTCGGCCGTGCGCTGATGCCCATGGCTTTCAAGGCCTGGGGCATCTCACCGGGGTCCAGGCCATGCAGGCGGGCCAGCGCGTTGATCATGGGCTGCTTGCGCCCCATGAGGCGGGCTGCGTCGGCATCGGCGCGGAACTCCCGCTGGCGCGAGAACCAGGCCACCACCATCGCCGCCACCACGCCCAGCAGCAGGTCCAGCACCACCGTGGTCACGTAGTAGCCCACACCCGGGCCGTCCTGGTTGTTGCGCAACACGAGCTTGTCCACCACATAGCCGATCACACGCGACAGGAACACGACGAAGGTGTTCATGACGCCCTGGATGAGCGTCATCGTGACCATGTCGCCATTGGCCACGTGGGCCACCTCGTGGCCAATGACCGCCTCGACCTCCTCGCGGGTCATCGACTGCAGCAGGCCCGTCGAGACGGCCACCAGCGCCGAGTTCTTGAACGCGCCGGTGGCGAAGGCGTTCGGCGGCCCTTCGTAGATGCCGACCTCCGGCGCGCGGATGCCGGCCGCGGCCGAGAAGCGCGCCACGGTGGTGACGAGCCAGCGGTGGGTGGGGTCGGGCGAGCCGTCGATGACTTGCACGCCCGACGTCCACTTGGCCATGGGCTTGCTGATCAGCAGCGAGATGAACGCGCCGCCAAAGCCCATCACGAAGGCGAAGGCCAGCAGACCGCCCACGCTCAAGCCGTTGGCGGTCAGGAACTGGTTCAGGCCCAGCAAATGCACGGCCACGCCGAGCACCAGCATGACGCCCAGGTTGGTCATCAGGAACAACAACACGCGCTTCATCGCGAAAACTCCTTGGGGGTCGAAGACGAGGTCAGTCGAAGATGTCGCTCAGCCACGACTTGCGGCGGTAGCCGGGATGGTGGCCGTGCTTGCCGTAGTCGGAATCGACGAAGTCCGGCCGGCGCTGCGGCGGCACGGTGGCCGGCGGCGCCGCAGCGGGCACGGCAGCAGTGGCCGAGCGCTCGATGAGCTTGTCGAGCTCACCCCGGTCGAGCCACACGCCGCGGCAATTGGGGCAGTAGTCGATCTCGACGCCCTGGCGTTCGGTCATGGCCAGGGTGGCGTCGGGGCAGGCAGGACACTTCATGGCAACAACTCCAGCAGTGGAAGACCCGCGTAACTTAAGGACTCATCGCGCCCCGTCCCAGCAACCAAATCGGGAGTGAGACTTCCAAGACCCTGAAGCTGGCGCCCCGCAGCCCATGCCGAAAGTGACGACGGGTTTGTCCTGAGTAACGACGGGGGGCTGCTGCGCCCAATAGAGGCATGCGCCCCTCGACCCCTCCCGCCTCATGACCTGGCTCCACCGCCTGGGTTTCATGGCGCCCGCCCCCGCGGCCATGCACGACGACCACGCGCTGCTGGCCCGCCTGTCCAGCGGCGACGCCGAGGCGCTCGCGCAGCTGTACCGGCGCGAGAGTGGCGCCGTGTACCGCTATGCGCTGGCGCTGGCCGGCGATGAGGCGGCAGCCCTCGACGCCGTGCAGGAAGCCTTCACCCAGCTGCTCCGGGGTGCCCAGGGCTTCGACGCAAGCCGCGGATCGCTGGGCGCTTACCTCGCCGGCATGGCGCGCCACCAGGTGCTGAGCCAGTGGCGTGACACCCGCCGCCATGTGCCGCTGGACGACGCCCTCGACCACGACGACCCCGCCGCCGCCAGCCCCGGCAGCGACGCCCGCCTGCAGCAGGCCCAGCGCCAGCAGGGTCTGTGGGCGGCCATCCGCAGCCTGAACTGGCCCCAGCGCGAGGCGCTGACCCTTGTGGACCTGCAGGAACGCTCCTACGCCGAAGCCGCCGCGATCGCAGGCATCAGCGTGGACGTGCTGCGCACCCGCCTGCACCGCGCCCGCCAACGGCTGGCTGAAGCGCTGGGCGAGGGAGAACGACCATGACTTCACCTGACGACACCCCGGGCTGGCTGCGCCCCGCTCGCGCCGAGTTCGCCCGCTTGCAACCCGATGCCGCCCGGCAAGCCGCTTTGCTGGCCGAGCTGACGCGCCAGCTGAAGCCCCGCCCGGCGCGCACGGCCACCGCACAGGACGAAGAGCCCGCGGGCGAGCCTCGCTGGTTCCGGCGCCTGGCTTGGGGCAGCGGCGCCCTTGGCGCGGCGGCCGCGGTGCTGCTGAGCACCCTGCTGCTGCTGGACCCGCCCGGCAGCCAAACCGCCCACGCGGCCCCTGCCGATGGCCCGGGCAGCGGCTTCATCCCCGTGGTGCCCGAGGCCGAGTTCCGCGCGGCGCTGGCGGGTGACCGTCCGACCCCCGTCTGGCTGCAGCCCGCCGAGCTCCCGCGAGAGCGTCTGGCCTGGCTGGGCCTCCCGTTTGACGCCAGCCGCGCGGATGAAACCGTTCGCGCCGAACTGCTGGTGAACCCGAGCGGCCAGGTGCTGGCCGTCCGCATCCTGAACTGAACCCATGGAGCCCACCATGACCCTGCCCGTCCTGCCCCTCTCTCACCTTCGCGCCGGCCTGGCCCTGATGGCTTGCGCCGGCCTGCCCGGCCTCGGGGCCGCCAGCCCCGCACCCGACAGTGCCCTCGGTCGGGACATCGAGCGACAGGTGCAGACCGCGCTGGCCGACCTGCCGGTGCGGATCGCCCTGGCCGACACCGCCCTGTCCTTTGCGGGTCGCGAGCTGGAGGGCGAACGCGTCGTCAAAGGCGCGCCCTATTGCGCAACGGCGGTGCACGAGAACATCCAGCCGCTGGCTGATGGCAACCGCATCGTGCGCCGCGCGCAGAGCCAGATCTGCCGCGACGGCGAAGGCCGCACCCGCCGCGAAATCCAGCGCGAAGGCGGCCCGCGCATCGTCTACCTGAACGACCCGGTGGCCCGGCGGCAGGCCTGGGTGCTCTACCCCGACGACAAGCGCCTGATGCGCCTGCGCGGCAGCGTGAACTGGACGGCCGCCAGCGCCGACGCCGAAGCCCACGCCGCCTGGCAGGCTTCGATGCGCGACTGGAGCGAGCGCATGAAGGAGCAGGCGGCGCGTTGGAAGGAATGGGGCGCCCGCGTGGCGGAGCAGGCGCGCAGCGCAGATGCCGAGCGGGTGCGGGCCCGTCAGGCGGCCGGAGCCGCCCGCCAGGGTGAGCCGGGCATCGTCATCGAGCGCGAGGTGGTCGTGCCGGCCGCCCCCGGCGCCAGCGCCGTGGAGCGGCGCCGCGAGCTGCGGGTCTACCGCGCCAGCGAGCTGCCCGATCTGCCGCCCATGCCGGCCATGGCCGCGCCGCCTGCGCCGCCGGCGCCCCCCGCCCCGATGGCCCTGCCAGCCCCGCCCGCGCCGCCGCTGCCCGTGCTGCCCACGTTGGTGCTGCCACGTGAGGGCGGCACGACCACCGCGCTCGCGCCGCGCGAAATCGACGGCGTCAAGGTCACCGGGGAGCGCACGACCTGGACGATCGAAGCCGGCCGCATCGGCAACGAGAAGCCGCTGGTCACGACGCGTGAGGTCTGGCGCAGCCCCGAGCTGATGCTGACCGTGCAAAGCCGCGAGGCCGACCCGCGCCTGGGCGAGCAGACCTACCGGCTGGAAAAGATCCGCCGCGGCGAACCCGACCCGGCGCTGATGAAGCCGCCGGCTGACTACAGCGATGGCGCACGCCGCAGCGCGCGGCCGGCGGCGAGCGCACCGGCCGCGTCCTGAACGACCTTACTCGGCCGGTGATTCGGCCGGTGTCGCCACGGTCGGCGTGGCCGGCTTGAACATCGTCGCGAGGTTCTGCGCCAGGCCGGTGATGCCCTGGTTGGACAGGCCGGCGTCATGCATGACGGCATCGACGATGGGCTTGGCCACCTGGTACTGCAGCGCCGAGTTCATCACCTGCTCGGGGAAGGTGGCACCACCCGTCGCAGCACCGCCCTCGGCGCTGCCCTGGCCGGGCATGCCGTTGACTTGCACGATGCGGATGGAGTCGATCTGCTCCATCGGCTTGACGGCCTGCGCCAGGATGGCCGGCAGCTGCTGCAGCAGCTGGGTGCGCACCTGCAGGTCGATCTGCGCGGCCGACAGCGTGTTGAGGGCCTCGTTGATCGCACGGCGGCCTTCGGCTTCGGCCAGGGCGGCGGCCTGCTTGGCCTTGGCTTCGATGGTCAGGGCCTCGGCACGGTCGATGGCGGCTTCCTTCTCGGCGGAGGCCGAGACCTTGACCGCGATCGCGTTCTGCTCGGCGTCCTTGGTCGCCTCGATCAGCTGGATGGCCTTCTCGCGCTCGGCCACCGCCACCTGACGGGCGGTGTTGACGGTTTCCTCGGCCTTCACGGCTTCGGCGCGCGCCAGGTTGGCAGCCGCATCGGCCTCCGACTGCTCGCGCGACTTGGTGGCGATGGCGATCTGCGTGTCCTGGCGGGCAATCTCCACCTGCTTGCGCTGCTCGGCGCGCTTGAGCTCGGCCTGGCGCTCCTGCTCGATCTCGCGCGTCTGGATGACGAGGTTCTTCTCGATCTCGGCGGCCTTGGTCTCGCGCTCGGCCTCGATGCGACGCTGACCCACCTGGCGCTCGGCCTCGATCTTGACGGTCTCGGCTTCACGGCCGCGCTCGGCTTGCTGGGCTGCAATCAAGGCGACCTGCTCGGCACGCGCGGTCTCGATCTCGCGCTGCTGCGACAGCGACGCGAACTCTTGATCCTTCTCGATGGTGAGCTTCAGACGCGAAGCTTCGAGGTTCTTGGTGCGCACCTGCACCTCGGTGTCCTGCTCGACGTCGTTGCGCTGCTTGCGGCGGGCCTCGGTCTGCTCGGTCAGGCGGGTCAGGCCTTCAGCGTCGAAGGCGTTGTTGGGGTTGAAGAACTGCTTGTCGGTCTGGTCCAGGCTGGTGAGGGACACCGACTCCAGCTCCAAGCCGTTCTTCTCCAGGTCTTCGGCCACGGCGTTCTGCACCGCCTGCACGAAGTCGCGGCGCTTGTCCTGCAGCTCCTGGATGGTCATGGTGGCGGCCGTGGCGCGCAGGCTGTCGACGAACTTGTCTTCCACCAGCGCCTTGAGCTCGTTCGGGCTCATGGTGCGGGCGCCGAGCGTTTGCGCCGCGGTGCTCACGGCCTCCTCGGTCTGCTTCACACGCACGAAGAAGGCCGCCGTCACGTCCACGCGCATGCGGTCCTTGGTGATGAGGCTTTCGCGCTCGCGGCGCTGCACTTCGAGCTTGAGCGTGTTCATGTTCACGAGCACCCGCTCGTGGAAGACCGGCAGCACGATGGCGCCGCCGTCCATGATGACCTTCTGGCCGCCCAGGCCGGTGCGCACGAAGGCGGTCTCCTTGGTGCTGCGCTTGTACAGCCGCGCAAACACGAAGCCGATCGTCAGCAGGCCGAGCAGTGCAATGCCGGCGATACCGGTGATCTCGATGATGTTTTCCATGTGTTCCGTTCTCCCTCGGTTCAGATCAGATGCGGATGCGGGTTCGCAATGCAGCGGTAGAACGCACCCTGCTTGCGCACGATAAGGATCTGCGCGCCTTCTTCGAACACCTCTTCGTCGAAGTCAGGCTCAACCATCAGGTAGTGCATCCGGCCATGGGCGTCGCGCACCCGGGCCTGGGCGGCCAGGCCACGCCGGGCCGCACCGGCACTCACCACGCCCCCACGGCCGACGAGCGACTGCTCGCTCACCGCCGTGGTCTCGTCACGCGGAATGATGTGGGCCACGAGGCTCCCCAGCCCGCGCACCGTGGCCAGGCCCGGCGGCACGGCCAGCAGACCTGCCACCCAGGCGGGCAGGAAGCTGCCGAGCAGGTTGAACGCGACCTTCTGCAGCGCATAGCCGAACAGCGCATAGCCCAGCAGGAAGATCAGCAGCAGCACCAGTGCCGGCACGCGCCCGAGGTGGAGCCAGCCGAGCACGCGGTCCAGGCCCGACTCGGGCACGGCATGGGGCAGCAGGTCGTCGATGACATTGCTGGGGCTCAGCGCCACCAGCATGCCCAGGCCTTCCAGCAGCGCCACCGCCACGATCAGCGCCACGGCCACGCCGAAAGGCAGGGTCTCCGGCGCAGTGAACAGGTTCATCAGTTCTCCCTTCAGTCCGACAGTTCGCGAGTGTCAGGCCTCTCCGGCCTTGATGCGGGCCAGGCGCTCGGCAATCTGGTGATCACGCACCAGGGCCTCCAGTTCGCTCAGCCGGGCTGCCTGGTCCACATCGCCGCCCTGGGTGCCGCCCTGGGTGCCGTCCAGGCCGGTGTGCCGTTGGTAGACGCGGTCGAAGGCCTCGGTCATCTGCGCCAGGCGCTGCTCCACCGCCGACTGCCCGGCGGCCTGCGCGGCGGAGCCGGTGCTGGCCCGACTCTGACGGAAGGCGGCCAGCGCTTCATGCATCTCCCGCCGCTTGGCCAGCAGCGCGGCGGTGTAGCCCTGCAGCTCCCGCTCCTGGCGGGCCAGGTCCGCCAGCGTGGTCTCCAGCACCGGAATCTGGGCTTCGATATCGAGCTGGCGCGCCACGGCAGCCCGGGCCAGGTCCTCGCGCCCGGCTGCCAGGGCCTGGGCGATCTGTTCGTTCAAGCTCTCGTGACTTCGGTTCAGCCGCGCATGCTGCTGCTGGGCCAGATGACGATTGGCGCTGACCGTGCCCAGCTCATGCCGCACCTCGTCGATCACGCCTTCTGCCTCACGCACGGCCTGCTCCATCGCAGCCTGCGGGTTCAGGTCTTCCAGCCGATCCAGCAGCGCATGCAGGCCACCGGCCACGACGCGACCCACGCGGGTCTTGAGGGATTCCGCCATGTCAGCCTCCTTGTTGGGCGTTGAGGGTCGAGGCGAGCTCGACGGTGGGGCCGAGATGGCGGTGCACCACCTCGGGGTCGAACGCATGGGCCGCGCCGGTGGTGGCCTGGCGCAGCAGGGACTCACCCAGCAGCGCGGCCCGGCGCACCAAGGCGTCTTCCAGCCGGCCGGCCTCGGCGGCGTTGGCCGGTGCGGCGCTGATGACGAGGGCCATCAGCGTGGTGATCTGCTCCACCAGCTGGCCCAGCACCTCGGAATGCCGCCCTTCCTGGCCCTCGATGCGCACCAGCGCCTCGCGCAGCCGATGCGTCAGCTCGCGCGCCCAGCCGTGGGCGGCCACATAGTCGAACGCGCCGTCATGCTGGCGCTTGAGCTGGCCCAGCAGCACGCGCAACTTGTCGCTGTTGGTGGTCGCGCCCTCGACTTGCAGCTGCGCCAGCCAGAGGTAGAGGTCACTGGGGATGCGCGCCGACAGCGGCTCCATCGTGATCGCTTGCGTCGCCATGCGGCACCGCCTTCAAATGAGTTCACACGAACGCAAATGTATTCATTTGAATTCGCATGTCAACAATCACCTTCAGCCATGGCTCTTTTGCGGCGAGACTGCGGCGCACTCTCGGCCCCGACCTGCGCTCACGCATGAAATACGACGACTCGGAGTACTACTTCCTCAATTTCGAGACCGATCTCGACAACGAAGCCGCCAACACCCACATCGGCATGTTCCTGGCCTGGGCCGTGCACGCCGGCCTGGCTCGGCAGGACGAGCGCGACGGTCGCTGGGCGGCTGACGTCCAGGCCGTGCTCGCGCGCCGCAAGACGGGCGGGCAGATGCTGTCGGACCAATGCGATGGCAAGCTCACCGATGCCGACCTCAACGCCGAGGGCAATGCGTTTGCGGCGGTCTACTACGACAAGCAGTACCACCACGACTACGCGCGGGTGTTCGACAGCCAGATCCCGAGCACCGGCCACGATGCGGACGACATCTGCAGCGTGCCCGACACCTGGGCCAACTTTGACCTGATCAAGCCCGTGCTGGACAGGCGGCTGGCCGCCTGGCGCCAGAGCCGCCAGACGCCTGAGTTGAGCCTCGTGGGCGACCCACCGCCACCTTCACCCCCGCCGCCAGCGTCGCCACCCGCCGGCCCGGCACCCGACCTCGCCGCGCTGCAGCGGCGCGCCGAACAGGGCGACCGCGACGCCTGGTTCGAGCTCGGCGCCGAACACATCACCGGCGCGCATGTGCCGCAGGACTTCAAGCGCGCGGCTGACTGCTTCGAAAAGGCCGCGCAGGCCGGCCTCGCGCAGGCCGCTTTCAACCTGGGCGTCTGCTATCAGAACGGCGACGGCCGGCCGAAGGACGCCAAGCAGCGCCTGCGCTGGTTCGCACTCGCGGCCGAAGGCGGGCACGGGCAGGCGGCCTATTTCCTGGCCCTGGCTTACCGGCAGGGCGACGACCTGCCGCAGGATTTCATCGCGTCCAACGCGCTGATGATGCTGGCCCAGAAGCGCGGCGTGGCCGAGGCTCGCCAGGCGGGCGTGATGGCGGGCAGCCTGGCCGAGTCCACCGCGCTGGCCGCCCAACTGAGCGAACCGGGCCAGTTGGTGGCGCTGCTGTCGGCCCGTCGGCGCAAGGTGCTGGCCGGGCAGGCGGACACCGGCGTGGAACGCTTCAAGCACGGCCCGAACGCCGGGCGCCAGCCGGCGTCTCCCGATGCCGCGCCCGATGCCGAACGCCCGGCCGCGGGCTTCGGGCTGGGCCACGTGGCCTTGCTGGTGGGCGCCGCCGCTGTCATCGTGCTGCTGGTCCTGAACATGCGCGGCCAGCGCTTCGTGGGGTTGTCGTGGGCGCTGTCGCTGATTGGCGCGGTCGGTGTCTTCAAGGTCGGCCCCTCGGTCGGCGTCAAGGGCGCAACCCGCACGCTGGCCACCGTGCTCGCGGCACTGCCCGCCCTCGGCAGCTTCGTGAATCTGTGGATGGTGCTGCGCTGGCTGGGGCGGCGATCGGCATGACCCCCATCCGAGGCCGTCGCCGCCCGACGCCGCTGCGCAACTCAGGGTAAGCCCCTGAAGATCGCAGCCTTCCTAGCGTTTGCCCGACGGGCGCACGCCCTGACCCCGCAGTTGAAGGGTAGGCATGCCGATGGGGCGTGCCTATCCTGGGCCGCAGGACCGGCGAGCAGGCGGGAGTTGGGCGTGCCGTTGGTGATTCCTTCATGCCCTACTACAAGGACCGACAATGAAGATCAGCAAATGGCTCGCCGGCGTTCTTGCCGTGGCCGCGTCCACTGCCAGCATGGCCGATGTGGTGCTCTCTGAAGGTTTTGACGACGTCGAGACCCTGGCCGCCAAGGGATGGGCGATCAACAACCTCAGCACGCCGGTCGGCGTCACGTCGTGGTTCCAGGGCAATCCGATCAGTGGTTCGTACGACGGCGCGGCCGGCTCGCATATCGGCGCCAATTTCTACAACACCGACCCCGACGGGGGCACCGTCAGCAACTGGCTGTTCACGCCGGTCGTCAACCTGACCAGCCGAGCCCGCCTCGACTTCGCCCTGCGCCTGGTGGGTGAAGGCTTCCTGGACACCGTCGAGGTGTACTACAGCCTCTCGGGCAGTAGCACCAACCTCGCCGACTTCATCCTGCTGAACACCTACGCCTCCGATGTGGACACCGGCTGGGCGATCCAAAGCGAGAGCCTGGACTTCCTGTCGGGACCCAATTCGCTGCGCTTCGCTTTCCGCTATTACGTGGCCGACGTGCTCACCGCAGGCAACTATGCCGGCATCGATGCCGTCACCGTCAACAGCGTGCCCGAGCCCGTCTCGGCGGGGCTGGTCGGCGTGGGCCTGCTCGGCGCCGCGGCTGCCCGTCGGCGCACGCGCTGAAGGCAGGCTGAGCATGACCAAGGTGGCCGCGCGCCACCTTTTTTGTTTCTGACAGGCTGCAGGCCCGCCAGCCTGTACGCCGCGGCCACGCCTACTTCATTGGTAGGTGACTAACCCCGCATCCAGGGGGCATGCAGGGCAAGTGCGAGTGTTCCCGCCAGACCGGCCTCCGTACAACCGGTGAAGCCGTACAGGGCGCTTGTCTGTTCACCGTGTCCGTCGTCCGGGCGCTTTTTTTCATGAGGAAGAGGCTGCAATGCAAACTGATCCGAAGAAGTTGCGTCACGAGAACAGAGGGCGGCGCCTGACGCCCCTGTTCATCGCACTGACCCTGGGCATGGCCGCGCCGCTGGCCGCGCAGGCGGGTGAAGCGATGCGGGTGGTTCGCGACCCGGCGACGGGGGAACTCCGCGCCCCCACGGCCGCCGAGGTCAACGCGATGAAGCGCGCCGAAGCGGCGCAGCAGCGTGCCCGGGGCCCGCGCATCGCCACCGCAACGGCCGCCCCGACCGAGATCGTCCATCCGGACGGCACCGTGGAGATGCCTCTGGGCGAGGATTCCCACATGGCCTCAGTCGTTCGCCTGAATGCCGATGGCTCCCTGACCTCGGCCTGCCTGCCGGCCAAGCAGGCCGGCGCCTGGGTGCAGGGCAGACGCAAGGGCACACCGGCCGCCAAGCGTGAAGCCCGCAAGTCGACCGCCAAGGGACACGAGGGGCATAACCATGATTAAGACCTGCCAACGACTCCAGCGCCTCGCCGTCGGCGCCCTCGTGACTGGCGCCACCGTCCTCGGCCTGGTCAGCCAGGCCCAGGCGGCGGCGACCATCGTCATCAACAACATCAACGCCGCGGGCGTGGGCTTCAACGACCCGACGCCGGCCACGCCGGTGGGCGGCAATCCCGGCACCACGCTCGGCCAGCAACGGCTGAACGCCTTCACGCACGCGGCCAATATCTGGGGCGCGACGCTGACCAGCAACGTGGTGATCGTCATCAACGCGCGCATGACGCCGCTGGCCTGCACGGCCACTTCGGCCACGCTGGGCAGCGCCGGCGCCACGAGCATCTTCCGCAACTTCGCGAACGCGCCCTTCACCAACACCTGGTACGCCTACGCCCTGGCCAACAAGCTGTCAGGCACCTATCTCGGCACCCTCAACGCCGGCCAGATCACGGCCAACTTCAACTCCGAGCTGGGCCTGAACGCCAACTGCCTGCCGGGTCGGGGCTGGTACCTCGGCCTGGACGGCAACCACGGCACGGACATCGACTTCGTGCCCGTGCTGATCCACGAACTGGGTCACGGCCTGGGCTTCCAGACCTTCACGAGCGGCACGAGCGGCGCCTTCAACGGCGGCTTTCCCTCCATCTGGGACCGTTTCCTGTTCAGCGTGGCGGACGGCAAGACCTGGGCCGACGGCAGCATGACCAACGCCCAGCGCGTCGCGTCGGCCATCAGCCGTGACGGCCTGGTGTGGACCGGCGCGAACGTGACGGCCAATGTGCCCAACGTGCTGAGCTTCGGACTGGCGGGTGCTGCCTTCAGCGGCGTCAACGCCGGCTCGCTGGCCGGGCGCACGGTGCGGGTCGGTGAAGCCGATTTCGGGCCAGCCATCGGCACGAGCCCGGTCTACGCCGAGGTGATGCCCATCCTGGAGCAGACCACCGGCGCCGGCGAGGGCTGCGAGCCCTTCAACGCGACCAATGCATCCGCAGCGAATGGCCGCGTGGTCTTCCTCACGCTGGGCGGTTGCACGGTCGCCATCAAGACCAAGAACGCGCAGAACGCCGGTGCCAAGGCGGTGCTGATCGGCGACACGGTCAGCGAGAACGCCGTGCAGCCTTCGCCACTGGGGGGCTGGGACAAGACCATCACCATCCCGGCCGCACGCCTGTTCCTGAGCGATGCGAGTGTGTTGCGCACCCAGCTGTCCAAGCGCACGCGCACCGGCACGGGGGTGTTCGCGTCGATCGGGCGCAATGCCGGCGCCCGCTATGCCGGCGCAGACAGCCTGAACCGCGCGCTGATGTACGCACCCAATCCGTTCATCAGCGGCTCTTCGGTCTCGCACTTCGATCGCACAACGTTCCGCAACCAGCTGATGGAGCCCAACATCAGCAACGACCTGACACAGTCCGTGATCCCGCCGCAAGACCTGACGTTCCAGCTGTTCAAGGACATTGGCTGGTAAACGGCACCGGCCGCGGTCCAGCGGCCAGCGTCCAACGTAAAAGCGCGGCTCAGGGCAGCGCTGTTTTCATGCCGTGACAGTCGCTGTTCAGGCCGC
>VFQR01001690.1_pt1 | contig 15906 bp, 18 predicted proteins | sample 3512321 | NCBI WGS metagenome assembly VFQR01 (sample SAMN10412374, study PRJNA504923) | tailings metagenome | isolation source: Relicate 3 Philex TSF1 revegetated site | place: Philippines: Tuba, Benguet | collected 2017-08-29
CCAACCCGTGTAGAGTCCGCGAGAAAATGCCATCTCTAAGTTGTAGTGTTCTTGATCTGTTGCCTGTTGTTGATTAAGCTGAAGATCCCCCCAACCCCCCTTAACAAGGGGGGCTATGTTCCCCCCTTTTGAAGGCAGGCTAGGGGGGATCTCCTCCATCACGCCATCCAAAGCTTGTCGGTAAACACGGGTGACATTAGCAACATACTCTGGGGCTTTCAAACGACCTTCAATCTTGAGAGAAGTTACGCCTGATTTCACCAAATCCGGCAAAACATCCAACCCTGCTAAGTCTTGAGGACTGAGCAAATATTTGCGATCGCCTAAATCTACAAATTCCCCATCAGCCATTAAATCATAGGGCATCCGACAAGCTTGGGCACATTCGCCTCGGTTTGCAGAACGTCCACCTAAAGCCTCACTGGTCAAGCACTGACCGGAATACGCCACACACAAAGCACCGTGAACAAAAACTTCCAAGGGCAGCGAAGCTTCTTGTAGGGCAATCTGCTGTTGAATTTTATTGATTTCCTTGAGAGAACATTCACGTGCCAGCACCACTAATTGACAACCGAGGGATTTGGCAAATTCCACTCCAGCCGCACTAGTAATGGTCATTTGCGTGGAAGCATGGATGGGAAAATCAGGCGAAAGGTGGCGGATAAGACGGCATATACCGATATCTTGGACAATTACCGCATCCACACCCGCTGCAATAATTGTGCGGAGATATTGCTGTGCTTCTGCTAGTTCTTTGGGGAAAATAAGTGTGTTGACGGTGACATAACCTTTTACACCCCGATGATGCAGAAATGTCATCAAGCTGGGTAAGTCTGCTTCTGTGAAATTTTGTGCCCGCATTCTGGCGTTGAAGCGATCCAAACCGAAGTAAATCGCATCCGCCCCATTTTCTACCGCAGCTTTAGCACATTCCCAATTACCTGCTGGCGCAAGTAGTTCGGGACGTTGAAGAGAGAGTGGAGAAAAAGGGCGATCGCTTTTCATTAGACTTGGAGTTAAGTAGCACCATAGTGATTTTATCGAAGTTGGTGGGGGATGGTGGGGGCGATCGCTATCTCCTCCGTAGCAATTTAATTCCTAGTTCACAGAGGGCAAAAATAGAATGTGATGCTTCAAAATAAATATTGTGTATACATTGCCCACTAAGAATAACTACGCTGAAGGCGGAAATTAACTATGTTGAAAGAATCTAAACGTTTAGTGCTATGTGATCGTGACAGAGATTTGTTTATATCAATAATGCAAAATCCGCCAGAACTCAAAGGAAAACTCAAATCTGCTATTCACAAATATAGACAGAAGTATGACAAGGGATTGAAGGCTGGTAAAACCTAGATATGTAAGTTAGGCGATCGCTTTTTATCTAGAAGGAATGATACATCAACAATATTGCTGGGAATACTGATATTAAGTCTATTTTGACAACAACTATGGTTAATCCTTTTACTCAGCGACCAGAACCACATTTGTTTAAGGGAGGAAATGCCTCCGATTACGAGGTATTTACTGGTGAAGCAGGTACTTGGTGTACACGCCATAGTATGAGTGGAGAGACAATTCAATCCGTTAGACCAGCTATTGATATGTTTAACATTGCTAATCTGGGAGTAAATATACTCAATCTTGGTGTAGGTATTTATAATTCTGTCCAACTTCACAAGGTCAAAAAAAAATTAGACCGGAATCAAGAGCAGATTCAATCATGTCTTGAAAAGTTAGACAGAAATAATGAACAAGTTCAAGTAGTCTCAGATAAATTAGACAGAAATAATGAACAAATTCAGACTTGTTTTAACAGTATTCAAAATGCCCTTACTGTTCAACACCGCACCCTTGAGCTATTAGTTTGTAATCAGTGTAACTTAGCACAGCAAATGAATATTCTCCGTGAGGAGATGCGTACAGGTTTTCAAAATGTTGTAGAAGAAGTTAAAGATTTAGAAGCTCGTAGGCGTAGAGAAGAATTTGAGACTAGAACCTTTAAACTACTCAAAGCCTATGAACGATTTACCTATATACTGCCTGAATTACTAGAAGCAGATCAACTTATAGAAAGAGCCGAGGATTTAGAAGCTTGGCTGCGAACTCAACTGAATCGTATTGACATAGGCAAACCGGAAAGATTACCACTAATGGTAGCTCTTGCCTTTAGTGTTAGAGCAAAAGCTGATGCCTTTGAAGCAAAAGGAGGAGATTACACAAGTTTTGCTACTAAAGATATTGGTTTACTAATAAATCAACTGCGTGATGAGGCTCGCGCATTTTGTGAGGGGCGCAGTTTATATACTCTTGGAGTAGAAATGCCAGAAATACTTTACCAGTATGCTCTATTGAATCGTAGTCTTTGTAAGGGACGTAATTTAAAGACACAAGTAGACTCTGAAGTGATTTTTTCAGCAGAGGAGGTGACTTGGGATGATGGAATGCAAGAATTAAGAGAACTATTCAAACCCAACATTGAACATATTGAATTCATCGGTGGCAACCAAGATATTAAGCTAAATACTATGGCAGACTACCATTGGTATATAGGTTTTGCAAATCAAGATATATTAACTTTCAATGTTCACTCTCGTCCTTCAATAAAACTTTCTGATATTCTGCGAAACATAGGTCATCCAGAACCTCAGACTGGAGGAATTGGAAAAACTACACTCAATACTCTTATGGTTTTTGCTCTACCTGAAAAAATGAAGAATATTTCCCAGCTTATACAAAATGAGTTTGAGTTAGAAAATTTTCCTAAACTTCGTGGTTTAAACGATTGAGATATACAGAAACACCGAATGAGCGATCGCTAAACTATAGTCATACAATAGTCAAATGAATAACTTTTTATTGTATAAATTTTGTTAGGTAAGAGAAAAAGCGATCGCTATTTTTTAACTATTTAATATATCTCAGAATTATAAATCGTATAAAGTTTTAAACCAAGTTACAAATGTCTGTGCTTTTGTATGTTGTGGATTCAGAATTTCATACTTTATAGCTTGATGCAGTTGTCTTCCTGGTTCTGCTTGCCATGCTAACCAGGTGTAAATTTTAGCTTTATCAAAATAGGAATCTTTAAATAATGCTCCTCTATTTTTTGCTTCTTCTGTTACTTCCTGAGCATATTGCCAAATCACCTCGTCTTTATCTCTAATCATATAAGCTAAAAAAGTCTCTAACATACCTCTTATTTTGTTATCTGGCATAATCCAAATACCAAACTTAATTTCATTTTCTATCATGTGTATAAGTCCTGTTTCCGGTATTTGTTCAGGAATGTCAGGTATGCTCGATAAACAAGCATTTCTTATACTCATCCAACGTGCAGGTAAATCTTCATCTGCATCTATTATTAAGCCGAGATTAGTAAGTTCTGATGCTTGTAGCTCAGTAGATATAAGGTTTTCATTAATATTTTTGTAACCACCACAATCTTGTATTAATAAAATTGCTTGCTTTTTATTGTCACCCCAACGAATTCCGTTTTTTTCTATTAATTCTGGTATAACTCTTAAATCATCCTGTCCTTCTACTAAGAGTTTCTTGGCTGCATAACCTTTTGCCATCACTAACGTACCTCAATTTCTCTTTCAGCAGCAATGATAATTTGAGGTTCAGTGAAGACTACACTTGTTTGTTTTCCCTTTTCAATTCTGTGAATTCTAATACCATCCTTAGTTACATCTTCCTGCTCTGCAATACTAGCTAAACTAGTCCAACAATCACTATTGTGTGTAGTTGCGAAAACTTGTACATTTAATCTTTTGGCTGTTTCACAAATCAGTTTCCACATATCAGACATAGCCGTAAAATGCAGTCCGGTATCAATCTCATCAACAAATAAATATCCATCTTTAGCACACACTGTAGCCAATGCTAGTCCTAAGATACGCCAAATTCCATCACCCATACTGCCAATTGGTACACGCTGATTACTATCAGAAAGAAGTACAAAAAAACCACCATGAGAATCTAAAGAATACCTGAATTTCTGAGAACTAACTGGAGCAATACGTTGAATTTTAGAGTCTATTCTATGAAGTGCCTGCTCTACAAGTTGTTCTTCAGGTGTTAGTACTATCTGATCGAATAGTTCAATCATCTTCTGAGTTTCTAGAGAAGACGACGTTACAAATTGTATTTTTAGCCCTGGATTTTTACTATCTCTACGCAACCGACGAATATAATCTACAGAAAGTCCGCCATTAACTGATAGCGGTAGTACTAAAGGTTCTTGTTCTCGTCCAAAAGTCCACTTTACACTGAAATCAAGTTCCCTTAACGCATCTGGAATTTTATCATATACATACTCATGTGATGAGATAAGTGGCTCTTTTGAATGAATTTTGCGTTCTTCTATTGATACAACAAGCTCCTCTTTGATATTGCCATTAGTGCCTGTTACTGACAATTTGCTTCCGTGTTCAATCTCATGACCATAAAAAAGGTGACGAACATCAAGTTCTTGAATTCGCATACGTTCACTACGCTCATCAACAAAAAAATATTCACTTCGCTTAGTCATTGTCTGACGTAGTGGGTCAAGATTATTTCGTGAGCATAAAAGTTGAATAGCTTCCAGTATTGATGTTTTACCGCTATTGTTTTTACCAACAAGTAAGTTGACTCTACCAAGTTGCTGAAGCTCGAAGGACTGGAAACCACGGAAATTGTCTATTTTTATTATCTTCAACATAATGAAAGCTAGTCCGAGACAACAAAGAGGTAATCACTGATATTAGGAATGGTCATCCTAACACCTCTCACCTTACCAAAAAGGGGCGGGGCGATCGCACCTTACCCCAATCGCTCAACATCAGCACTTTCCCCTTCCAACTCAACAAGCTCAAAGTTTACCTTGTTATATAAATCCTGCAAAGAAATTTCAAAGGGTACAGTTACAAGTGCGATCGCTTCATCTTCTTCATCATATTCCCGAAGCGTCCATTGCTTCTTCCCAACTTTAGAAAATTGCTCTACATGAATCCTAGTTTGGTCAATTAATATATATTCTTGAAAGGTAGATATAGTTCGGTAAGCTTCAAATTTCTCTTGGCGATCGTATCCGTGGGTAGATTTAGATAAAACCTCCACAATCACTTGTGGATTTAAAATTATATCCCTCCGATTGTTAAAAAACTCCGGTTCACCTGACAAAATCATGACATCTGGATATGTATAGGTACGCTTTTCCGGTATCCATAGACGAACATCAGCCATGAAAACCCGGTAGTTCTGTTTTTTAAAAGCAAAATTCAAGTCACTACTTAAGTTGAGTGCTATTTGATTGTGATTTATCGTTCCACCAGGCATAGGAATTATTTGTCCATCAATGTATTCACTTTTGTACTCAGCAACCTCTTCTAGCTCTAAATATTCTTCTGGGGTGTAGTATCGCTGTTGTGTTATTTGCATAGTGTTATCGCGTAGCGTCCGGTTCCAGGGATTTCACCCATGTCTATTAAACAGTTTATCGTGGTTTGATAAAGATAGTAGCCAATTCGGTTCGGATAAATCCTCATCTATACAAAAGATTAATTCTTGTAGAGACGGAGATTTATCGCGTTTATTCGCTTATTGTAATTTTGAATTATTACTTATCCCCACAATCTTCTACCTGCTTTGCCATTTAACCTTTCATGAGCATCTGCCAGTAAAGTTGGAATATCTAACTTTTCTGGACATTTTGGCAAACAATCACCACATTCTGTACATCTATTGCCTTTCATTCCAGGGAACCAATGACCAGCGTTTTCAAACATTCCATAACGATATTGACCATAGTCTTTCATGTCGTATGCTAGTGCCAGATTTCGTAACCGCAATACCTCTGGAATATTGATATTTTCTGGACAAGGTAAACAAGCATAACATTGACTACATTTATCGATTCCCAAAGCAATTTTTTGATGATTTTCTAATCGCTGGAATGCAGAAATTTCCTCTGGTGTTAGTTGATTATCTCGGTCACTAACTCGCAGAGGTTCGACTAATTCATCTGGGTTGGCTGGCCCTACGCCCAAAGTAGTAATACGGTTGTCTGCAAGTAAAAATCGATAGCTTAATTCTAAGGGTGAATACGGCTGACACAGGTCTTTAAGGGTTTGAGGTGGCGTGTAGAGGCGTCCTCCCTTATCGGCGGGGGAAATAATGAAAACCCCCATGTCCTTTTCCGCTGCTAGTTGAATCGCTGGGGCGTGCCGTTGGAAAAAATAGTAATAATGCAGATTGACAAATTCAAAAAAATCTGTCTTGATAGCTGCCTGAATTAACTCTAATGAGCCGTGGCTGGAAAAACCAACGTGTCGCACTCGCCCATCAGCAACAGCTTCCTCTACGGCTTGCATACAGCCATTTTTGGCTTGCACCCATTCCAAATGTTGCCAAGTGTTCAAGCCATGAATGCCTAAGCAATCTAGATAATCTATTTGTAATTGTTCTAGGGATTCGTCGATGCACCGACGCATGGTGTCAGCATCTGCTGTGGCTGGAATTTTGGTAGTAACGTGCAGCCTCGTTCGGGGTACTGATAAACCAGCTTTTAGCGCCCTACCAAGATATTCCTGACTTTTGCCGTAACCTCTGGCAGTTTCTAGATGATTAATTCCTAAGGCTAAGGCTTGTTCAATGGTCTGCTGGGCATTTTCAAAATCAGCCAGGTAGCGCATTGTTCCCAAAGAAAAAACCGAGAGGCGCAAATTTGTTTTTCCAAAGCGTCGGTATTGCATCATTCAGAGAGTTAGGAGTTAGGAGTTAGGAGTCAGGAGTGAGGAATTGAATAATGTAATTCACGTTTAATGTCAATTAAGTCTTGAAACCCTTGTAATTTCATACGTAGTCCCAAAATAATGATTTTGGGCAAATCTACAAGCCCTTGCGGGATAAGAGGCGTTTCTAATTGACATCAGGCGTAATTCATAACTCCTAACTCCTAACTCATAACTCTTAACTCATAACTCTTAACTCATAACTTTTCTAACTGTCGCCATTACCAAAGCGCTTGATCAAATCCTCAGGACGGAGATTGGAAACAAATTCACGGAAGGCTTGCTGTTCGGCTTCATCTGCATCGCGGTCAACTGGGATAGAGGCATCAGCGATGACTTCTTCCATTACCCAAATCGGAGTATTTGTGCGGAGGGCAATGGCGATCGCATCGCTGGGACGGGCGTCAATTTCTTTTTTGACTTCACCTTGCTGGACAATTAAGGCAGCATAAAATGTATCCTTTTGCAAGGAATGAATAATCACCTTTTCTAGAGTCATATTCCAGGTCTCTAAAAGATTCACCATCAAATCGTGAGTCAAGGGTCTGGGAGGCTTCTGATTTTCCAGTGCGCCCATAATTGCCCTGGCTTGTTCCTGACCGATGTAAATTGGCAAAGCCCGCCGATCTGAAGAATCTTTCAAAAGGACGATCGGGCTGCGGGTTATGGCATCTAATGCTATGCCAGCGACTTTCATTTCAATCATTGGCTAAGCCTCTACAATTTTTTGAGAGCTTTGGATGCTGTGTAACAAATAGTACCCTTTTTCGGGCGGTTTGGCGACAGTAATAAACATAAGCATTCGTTCTCTATAATTGCTTCTATTAAACTCCGAACTTGGGGTGAACACCAGAGTAATTCAAATGGGTCTGCTTAAACAATAAGCTTCTTACCCAAGTATGCCTTGTGAAGGATGATAATGTGTTAATATTCCTCATAGGAAAAAAAGTCAGAAAATATACTCAGATATTCTAAATTTATGTGACAATTACTCATTAATTTTCGCCAAAATTAGGCAATAAATAGAGTTAGTTTGGCAAAAAAGCGGTGTTTACAGGATTAATCCAAGCATTAGGAACGATGAAACCCTTAGGGGGCGATTCTTGGCAAATTACTTGTGTTAGCCAATCGGGTGAAGTAATTATGCAAGATTTGGCCTATGGTGACAGTGTTGCGGTAGATGGTGTTTGTTTGACGGTGGAAAAAGTTTTAAAAGATGGGTTTATCGCCACTGCTTCACCGGAAACGCTACGTCGGACAACTTTGGGAGGTGAGCAAACCCAGCAGCGATATGTCAATTTAGAAGCGTCGCTGAGAGTTGGCAGCAAAGTCGGCGGTCATTTTGTTATGGGTCATGTAGATGGCATTGGGCGCTTGTTAGTGGCAGAACAAACGGCTAGTTCTTGGGAAATGAGCTTTAGTGCATCAGAGGCGATCGCACGTTACATTGTCCCCAAAGGTAGCATCGCCGTCAATGGCATCAGCCTCACAGTAGCCGCATATGAGCCAGAATTTTCTCAATTTAAAGTGGCGGTAATTCCCCTCACTTATGCCGAAACAAATCTTCGCTATTTAACTCCCGGCAGTTTGGTGAACTTAGAAGGAGATATTCTCGGCAAATATGTGGAAAAATTCCTTTATTCTGGCAAAGCACACACCACAGTCCCTGATAACAATAGCATAAACGACATTACACCCGCATTCCTAGCAGAACACGGGTATTTGTAATTAAAAAAGTTAGGAATTAGGAGTTAGGAGTTAGGAGTTAGAAGTTTGGAGTTTTAAATTAAAAACTCATAACTCTTCACTCCTCACTCTTAACTTTTCTAACTCCCTGGTTGCTGACTTACCTGGGCAGTTCGCAAGGATTGAAGTAACTGGGCTAAGCCGCCTTGTAATTGCACGCCTGGGTCAGCAGCAACCCACCCATTCGGTGTGAGGTGGCGGACTTCAAAGTGCAGGTGAGGGCCTGTAGAGTTTCCTGTGCTGCCGACTCGCCCAATGACAGTTCCTGGTTCTACCCATTGACCGGGTTGAACAAAGATTTCTGACATGTGACCGTAGAGAGTTTGTTGGGCAGATTTGTGGCTGAGAATAACGGTTAAACCATAACCACCTAACCAGTTAGCAGTTTCCACGCTTCCGCCAGCAGCAGCCAAAACTGGGGTTCCCATAGGCGCACCCAAGTCTGTACCAGTATGGAAGCGTTGGTTACCTGTGATGGGATGAATTCGCCAGCCAAAGACAGAAGTAATGGAAGCAGGAATTGATAGGGGGTACATCATTCCCGTACCACCATAGGCGATTCTAGGACTGTAAGGGATTTGTGGCAATACCGATGCCAGTGAGAAATCGTAACTTACAGTGCTGGGGCGGGGTGCGATGTTGCCATCTGCCATTGGTGGCGGTAAAGTACCACCACTTGGCGCAATGGGAGTTGCACTCACTCTGGTGGTGTTGAAATCGTTGGGATTAGGGATAAATCGATTTGGGCGGAATCCAGTCTTGGTATCACTATGAGAAACATTTTGAACACCACGCAATCTGCTATTGTTACTAGCGCTTGCAACCTGTTGCGCTGCAACTACTGGCAACCGGCCGTTTTGACTTCTTTTGAGCCAATTAGGTGCTGATTTACCATTAGAATCGGCTACACGCCCAGTTTGGGGTGCTTTGGCGCAAACCCCGCCTGATACACCTTGCCCTGATGGCAAAATGGCTCGGCAACCACTAGAACGTTCTGTGAGGATTACGGAATTCGGTGCTTGATAAGTGCCCGTTGCGCTGGTATCATAACTGCTGGGGTCAATATAGGCGTTATTGTAATCTTTAATTTTCTCCGTCGTTGCCCTGACAGTGTTGTTTAAGTTATTTGCTGGTTGAGCAACTTCTGGGAGTTTTTCAGGTAAGGAGCGAACAGGAGTATTAGGTTTTTCGTTTCTCACCCTTGCAGGAGTCACCTGGGTAGTTTCTTGCTTGGGCTTTGACTGTCTGATAATCACAACAGGTTTAACAGCTTCGATTTTGGGCTGAGGTTGCCTAGTTGGCTGTTTTGATTGAGCAACTTCTGGCTTGCCCAGTCTCTGTCTGAGTCTGGCTCGCCGTTGAGCAAAGTCTGGTTGTGTTTGAGCTGCTTCGGGGGCAACAGTCTGTTTTTTAACTGGGTTTGTAATCACTGCTGGCTGGGAACTTTCAACAGTGGGAACAATATTGTCTATTTGCGTTTCCATCTGGGCAGACACGAAGCCGCCGCTTAGGAGACTAACGCTACTGAGCCAACACAGACTCTGTGCTGGTAGCGTCGAGGCCAAACGTTTTTTTGCCACACTTTGCTGCCATAAGTAGTGCAAACGATGATGGGCAGAATTTTTGCGCTGCGTCATTTGTTCTCTCAGTTGTGTGTAATTAGCCTAAAGAGATGATGCTAGTGGTTTGTGGTGCCCAAAGAGCGAAATTTTGAACAAACCTCAAATTTAAACCGAAGATTTCTGGTATCCCAAACCGATTGTACCGGGTTCAATATAAATTTCCGGTGTAATTAGTTCTTTTATGCCATAACTTTCTAAATTAACTCGTAAATTTCCTTGAGGGGTGACGCCGACTACAGTACCTGAAAGATTATTGACGTACACCTTATCGCCCATGTTTGTAAGCAAGTCTAAATAGCGAGATAAGAGTATACTTACTCCTTCTTGGAAGAGGCACTGCATACCGGATTCTATTCCTAGTAAAACCGTTGAGGTGAGCATTTCCAGAGAAGAAATTCGTCTGGAATTGTGGGAAGCTTGCCACGATTCTAGATTAATTCCTGTTTCTGGTACTGGGTTAGCCCAGTTAATACCAACACCAATTATTGCTTGCGTAATTTGTCCTTTGTTGACTTTGGTTTCTGTTAAAATGCCGCCTAGCTTGCGACTATTTAAAACTAAATCATTCGGCCATTTTATCCCAACATTCACTTTGTGCTGGCGCAATTGAGACGCAATTCCCCAAGCACTAGCGAAAGTTAGCTGATAGCTATCGGTGGCTTCTATTTTCTGGTCGAATGAAATCGCCAGCGAAAGATACAATCCCCCAACAGGAGAAATCCATTGGCGTCCCCATTGTCCCCGCCCCGCAGTTTGTGAAGTTGCAATTACTACTGTTCCTGAATTAGCTCCCAGGTTTAGCATCTCCCAGAGGGTTTGGTTTGTGGAGGAGACACTTTCAAAAAAGTGCAGATCGAATGGTAAATATGGATACTTGCGCCCTGCTTTCAAGGCTGTTTCTAAATTTTGCAGATTAAATCCCACAGCAGTAACCCAAATCGCGTTGTTCAAGTTAGCATGAATTGGCTGATCAGTGATTTTCTGTTTAGGTTTGGTTGATGATGCACACTTGGCACTGGCACAATTGGGAAGGACTGCCTTATTTGACTTGCAGTATTTTGGAACATTGGCATCACGGTTTCTTTACTGGGCAGTTTTGGCCGCGATCGCCACAAGATCTCACACTCATACTGCAACCAGAGGCATCAGTCTATCGCTTAAAGCAGGTACATGGCAATACTGTTCTCACCCCCCAAGAAATCGCTACCAGCACTCTTGAGGATGGTTTAGCATCGGCAGATGGTTTAATTAGCGAACAGCCTCTACAAGCTGTCTGGGTCGCTAGTGCAGATTGTACACCCGTGCTAATTGGGGATGTGAAAACAGGACTTGTGTCAGCCATACACGCCGGCTGGCGGGGTACTGCTAAGAAGATTGTCCCCCAAGCGATCGCCCGCTTACAATCCCAAGGCAGCAAACTCGATGATTTACGTGTGGCAATGGGACCGGCGATCGCAGGTGAAGTTTACCAAGTTTCTCTTGAGGTAGCTGCTGAAGTCGGAGCCAGCATTATACCACATAATGACGAACAAAAAATTGTTCAAGCATTACAAAATTTGCCTGATTCACCTTTATTGGAAGACTCCAATCTGGGAAAAGTAAAACTTGATGTCCGGCGAGTAAATATTTTACAACTCGAAAGCTTGGGAATTAGTGCAGAACAAATTGCGATCGCACCTTATTGTACTTTCCAAACTCCAGAACATTTCTTTTCTTACCGCCGCGAACAAGAGAAAAAAGTCCAATGGTCAGGCATTGTCAGCGGTAAAACGAGTGAGTAGTCTATATTCTCATCACAGGATAGTGTTAATGCTATCTACCATTTCAAGGGTTAATATTCCTTTCAGTTTATTAACCACTAGCTGCATAGTGTCGAGCCACAATGAGCCTATTATGGTATCTGGAATTTCATCTCCAACATGAACAGGAATTATAACTTCAGTTCCATCTATGATTAGTTTACCTTCACAGATATCGAATCGTGCTTCCCCTCGTGCTGTTCGCATTTCAATTTGTGCGGCCATCAATGACCACCCTAAAACTTCCAAGTCTTGACTATTAATAGCTAACCACCCATCTGTAAAGCCAGTATCCAGTAAAGCTTCAACAACAAATAGTTCATTATTAGCAGCAACAAGCTGAATTTCAAATAATAGCTCGCCATTATCACCAAATGAACCTGCAATCATAACCTGCCGCAGGTTCCCGTGTCGTTGAGTCGGAATATGGTAAGTTTTACTTTGTTGATGTTGCCATAAGCTTCGTGGATTTTTTGCATTATCCCCAAGAGCGTTCGGTCAATAAGGTATTCTTCTGTTTCCGGGTCAATGGCAATATGCCAGTTGTAATGTGTTTCAATCAAAGTTGGACGTAAGCGCTCGAAAATAGCACGACACTGGATAGCAAGATTGTCGCGTTGTTTTTGACGGTTACGTACTTCTTCAGGTGCTAATGATGCTTGTAAAATGCGGGTGCGTCGTGGGTGAGATACCTGTCTCATATCAATAAAACATACACGGTAGCATAGTCTTATATTATCAAGTCAATTTATATTTAAAATCTAAATTTGGTTGACTTTAAGTCAAATTAATGCATCATATAAAACTTCGCGGTGCATTAATGCTCTATCAACTAAAGATTGTATTTGCTCAGGTGACAGTGGTTCGCCATTAGCATAATGCTCCATCCAAGTTAGACTAATCAAATTGGGGTCATCTGGTAAACTCGCTAAATCCCACCCAGACATTTCCAAATCTTCCATCAGGCGATTTACCTTGGGGTCGTAACTGAGAGCAAAACAGCGACAACCTTCAGCAGCAGCCATAATTAAACTGTGCAGGCGCATTCCAATTGCCATTTCCACACCGCGAAACACACCTTTTAAAAGTTGCGGATCTTCCAGACACAAAATCTGGCTGACATCTTTAAGATGGGGTTGAATAGCTTCGGCAATACTTAAATCTTCACTTTTTTGGAATGGTAGCAGTAGGATAAATGCTTGGGTGGCTTTTTGAAAATCTACTAAAGCACGAGTCAAGTTAGCCAAACGTGCTGCTGTAAGTTGGGGATGCGATCGCAACGTTACCGCAACTCTCGGCGCAGGTAAATCCCAAAGTCCTGGTACTGGTTTAGATTCCAATGCCCAAACTGGGTCAGGAGCTATGATACAACGAATTTGCCAATCAGATAATAAAGCAGCACTGGCGCGATCGCGGACACTGACTTTGGTACAATTACCAAAAGTTTGCCTTGCTAAGAAGCGAGTTTGCGGACGCACCAACGGGCCGATACCCTGTGCCCAAGCTACAGATTTCAAACCCAAATTCTGTGCCAATGACATCAGTCCGCCATAATAAAATGGGCTAATAATACTGGTGACATCTTGAATCAGACTCCCACCACCCCAAATGAAGGCATCGCAAGAGCGCAAAGCTTGGAGAACAGGTAAAATAGCCATACGATTGTGGGTTTCTACATTGTAGCGATCGCGGGTTTCCTCTGGATTACCCGAAAGCACCACAGGCGTCACATCAGGTGGTAACATTTGCAAAAGCGTTGCCAACAAAGCTTCGTCACCACCATTACCTTTACCGTAATATCCAGACAATAACGCCCGCATCTTTGCCATTTTGGATTTTAAATTTTGGATTTTAGATTATCAACTCGATCGAGAATTCAGAACTCCTAACTCCTAACTCCTAACTCCTAACTCCTATGCACGTTCTTTCAATTCCCACCTGGATTATTCATATTTCTAGCGTTATTGAGTGGATTATTGCCATTTGGTTAGTTTGGACTTACGGCGAACTCACTCGTAACCATAATTGGTGGGCATTGTCCCTTGCCATGTTACCAGCTTTAGTTAGTGCCATGTGTGCTTGTACCTGGCATTATTTCGACAACGCCGAATCTCTGGAATGGCTGGTAACGCTTCAAGCTACCATGACCTTAGTTGGTAACATTACACTTTGGGCAGCGGCATTTTTAATTTGGCGTTCCACCAAGTCTAGCAACACTGTTGCACCCCAACCTATTAAATCAAAGCAATGATGTCTAAAGAAACCCTGTTCGCGCTTTCATTGTTTCCCTACTTGGGTTTCTTGTGGTTTATCAGCCGCAGTCCGCAAATGCCGCGTTTGGCGCTATATGGATTTTACGGTACTCTTGTATTCGTTTTCGTCACCATTCCCGCAGGAATTTATGCCGTACTGCATTATGGCAAGTCTCTAGCCAACGTAGATTGGTTACACGGTGGTGCAGAAGTATTTTTGACACTTACGAACATCTTGATTGTGTTGGGTTTTCGGCAAGCAGTCAAGGAATTGAAAAATAAGGAGTAGGGCATGGGGCATGGGGCATTTTCAAACTCGATTGAGAGGAAACCTAAATGGATGTAATTCCAGCAATAGATTTACTTGAAGGTCGTTGTGTGCGACTGTATCAAGGAGACTACGATCGCTCGCAAGTTTTTAGTGAAAACCCGGCTGATGTTGCTAAACAGTGGGTGGAACAAGGTGCTACGAGATTGCACGTAGTTGATTTAGATGGTGCAAAAGCAGGTAAAGTAGTAAATCTTCCAGCAATTGAAGCGATCGCTCAAGCAGTATCGATACCCATTGAAATTGGTGGAGGATTACGCGATCGCACCAGCGTCGAACAAGTGTTTAATCTCGGCGTACAGTGGGCAATTCTCGGTACCATCGCCGTAGAAGAACCCCAGCTAGTGCAAGAACTCTGCCAAGAGTTTCCCGGACAAATTATTATCGGTATTGACGCCCGCAGTGGCCGCGTAGCTACTCGCGGTTGGCTAGAAACCTCGGAAGTTTTAGCAACCCAACTAGCTGTCACAATGCAAGAATTGGGCGCAGCAGCAATTATTTATACGGATATACATCGTGATGGTACTCTTGCGGGCCCGAATTTAGAAGCTTTACGGGAACTTGCTGTTGCAATTTCCATACCAGTAATCGCTTCTGGTGGAGTGAGTTCTGTGACCGATTTGTTGAGTTTGCTGGCGTTAGAACCTCAAGGCGTGACTGGTGTAATTGTTGGACGTGCCTTGTATACTGGGGATATTTTACTCAAAGAAGCATTACAAGCGATCGGTCCTGGGCGAATTCAGGATATACCGCCTAATTTCGGTTTTTCTAGTTTTGCTTGATATTTTCTGCTTTCACTAAGACTGTAGGTTGGACAAATATTTGTTCAACCTACACACTTTTTTGATACTAGTGCTTGAATTGCCGCTTAATTTGGAAAGTAATTCCTGCTGCACCCAAGACCAAAATACCCAATATGGGACTAGATTCAGGAACAGACTTTGTTTCTAGATATGAGAAAACCTCACCAGCACTAAAAGGTAAATTATTAAAACTAGGATTTAAGGAAACTAGAATATTGGGAGGCAAATTAGGAACAGCACGAGTTTGTCCTTGAGTAGTTCCAGGATCTGAGAGTGTATCGACTTCAAGATATAAGAGGATGTTTGAAAAGTTCTAAGGTGAATAAAAAAGCAGGTAAAAAATTAATTACACAATCAACGAATCGATGTTGACTGTTACTGCTCAGTAAGGTATAATTTATGTCTTTAGACTCAAACAAGACTTCAGCAACGCTAAAGTTGCCATTTACTTAGGTACTTGTGTGTCTCTTATTTATTTAAACTTAAATTTTATCTGATATATTTCTGTAATCGACAATATAGGTGATGTAGATAACATTGTAGTAAACTTCAAAATTTAATTATGACTAGTCAAGAT
>VFQR01001691.1_pt1 | contig 15894 bp, 4 predicted proteins | sample 3512321 | NCBI WGS metagenome assembly VFQR01 (sample SAMN10412374, study PRJNA504923) | tailings metagenome | isolation source: Relicate 3 Philex TSF1 revegetated site | place: Philippines: Tuba, Benguet | collected 2017-08-29
ACACGTGGGGCAAAAATTCTGGACTGATTCCTTTACCTGTATCAATCACCTGAATTTGAGCATAATTAGGGGAAGAAGACGCGGGGAGAGGGAGACGCTCTGACGCGGAGAGTGTTTGTGATAAATTCCCCGCGTCCTTTTCCCTCACCTCTTCTAAACGTACTTCTACTCGTCCTCCTGGTGGTGTAAATTTAACAGCATTGGAGAGTAAATTCCACATGATTTGTTGCAAGCGATCGCCATCGCCTAAAACCTTGCCGACATCATTTAATACTGTTTGAATTTGAATGGATTTGGCTTCCGCTGCTAAACGTACCGTTTCTTGGGCAGCGGCGATCGCAACTTTTAAATCTACTGCATGAAGATTTAAACTCAGCTTGCCTTGTAAAATCCGCGACACATCTAGCAGGTCTTCAATCAATTGGGTTTGTAATTTGGCGTTGCGTTCAATTGTTTCTAGGGCACGGACTTTGGTCGCTTCATCAAACTTGCGGGTTCTGAGTAATTTTGCCCAGCCCAAAATCGGGTTGAGGGGAGTTCTCAATTCATGAGAAAGAACCGCGAGGAATTCATCCTTAATCCGGTTGGCTGTTTCAGCTTGGGACCGGGCAGTCTTTTCTGCTTCGTAAAGTTGAGCGCGGGCGATGGCTTGACCACATTGCTGCCCCAATGTCAACATAAATCCCCGATCTTCTGGGTTAAATGCTTGGGTAGTAGCGAAGCTGAATCCCAGTGCCCCAATAGCTTTGCCCTCTGTTATCAGAGGTACAGAAGCCCAGGCATTATTTCCAGTCACAACTATAGCGTCAGTTAAGTTGGGATACTTTGCCATCAAGGCTTCTAAATTTTGGCAAAAAATTGGCTGCTTAGTTCTGACGGTTTCTGCAATTTGGTTGGCAGCAGTGATGGGAAAATTTGCCCAAGTATCTATGATTGATTTTGGATAGCCAGTTGCTTGAACAACTTTCAAGCTAGTATTTCCCTGAGTCAGTAAAACAACAGAACCAGCACAGGCTCCCAAGGCAGCAATTCCTTGGTTCATCACCACGTCAGCGACTTCTTGGGGAGTTAGGGCTTCTGAGAGGGCGGCGGTGATGCTTTGTAAAAGTACTATACGATTGACGGATAGCTCAGCGGCTTGTTTGGCTTGTTGAGTTTCTTGGTAGAGTCTGGCATTATCAATGGCTGTGGCAGCACGACGAGCAATATCTTCTGCTAAAGCTAAGTCTACTTGTTGATAGTGGCGACCTGACTCGGCTGTAAAAAAAGAGATTGCGCCAAATAATTGCCCACGGGAACGAACTGGAATCACCATCAAAGAATGAATACCCAGGCTTTGCAGTAATTCCAGATGCTCCTGGTCTTGAGCCATCACCAGAAGATGAGAGTCAGATAATTTGTGATAAAAAACAGATATTCCCAACTGTAGCTGCTGGACAAGCTGTTGTGCGCCAGTTTTGGGTGGATAACGTCGTTGGATTTGGTCGAGGATATTTTGTTTTGTCGGGTCGGCAATAGCGATCGCAATTTGTTTACTTGACCAATCTTCCTGAAAAACATCTACAATACACCAATCAGCCAAGGTAGGAACTGCTAAATTAGCCACATTGGCTAAGGCAATTTCATAATCCAATGAAGCAGCCAGTAGGGTGCTGGCTTCAACTAAAAACTGTTGGGTGGCTTCAACTCGTTTGCGTTCGCTAATATCTTCGATGATGCCTAACGCATATTTGAGTTGTCCTTTACTATCCCAAACTGCGGATGAAGTTAAGTTTGTCCAAACAATAGAACCATCTTTGCGGATATAGCGCTTTTCTAGAGAATAACCATTAATTTCTTGTTGTGCCAAAACTTGGCGGGCATTTTCTCTATCAGCTTCCAAGTCGTCAGGATGAGTGATTTCCTGGAAGTTCATTTCCATTAACTCTTCATGGCTGTACCCAGTAATTTCGCACAGTGCCGGATTAACTTGCAGAAATCGTCCGTCCAAGTTTACCAGAGTAATGCCGACAGCAGCTTGGTTGAACATTGCCCGAAATCTTTCTTCGCCTTCTCGCAAGGCAACTTCTGTTTGTTTTGCTGCTGTCACATCTGCCAGAATCATCCCAATTCCCACTGTTTCGCCCATGCGATTGTTCACTGGGTAATAATCGCCTAACCAGTATTCGTAATTTTCGGGTTGCCCTGGTGTGTGGGTGGTAATTTCGACATTCAGTAGAGGTTCTCCAGTCTCCAATACTTGTTGTAACTGTACTTCCAACTCAGCCGCCATCTCTGGTAGAACTTCTTGAAATTTGCGTCCTAAGTGTTCTTCTATGGTTAAACCGTTAATGTCAGCTAAAACTTGATTAATGCGGATATATCGCAGTTGGCTATCCAAAAAGCATACGGCAACGGGAGCTGCTGCTAGCAGAGCATCTAGAAGAGATAGAGATTCAGCATAATGGACTAAAGCTTGGTGGATGTCTTGATAAAGTCGAGCATTTTCCACTGCTAAGGCAGCACGATAGGCCACATCTCCTGCTAAAGTCAAGTCAGAGCGATCGTACAAACGATCTGATTCGGCGGTGACAAAGCTGATGGTGCCCAGTACTCGCCCTCCTGCGATTAACGGCACAATCATCACAGACTTCATCCCCAATTGTCGAACCAGTTCTAAGTGTTCTTCATTCTGAGTATTTGTCACCAATAATGAGTCAGATACTACGGGAATTAGTTGGCTTTCCCTGGTTTGTATGACTTTAGTAATTGCACTCTTGGAATCTGGCAAATACTCCTGAAGCTTGCGTGCCAACTCCGCTTTCGATGGGTCTGCGTGGGCAATAGGTAAGCGGCGAATCGAACCATCTTCATTGACAATATCGACACTACACCAATCTGCCAACTGGGGAACTGAAATTTTGGCGATTTGTTCTAGGGTTTCTTCATAATCTAGGGAGCTAGATAATATACTACTAACCTCGGCAATATAGCGGAGTCTTTCCTCAGCCTGCTTGCGCTCTGTAATATCCAGAACAAAGAAAGCTCCTCGATTAAAAGCTCCTTCAAAGTGACTGCCACCTATCAAAACTGGCAGGTGTGAACCGTCTTTACGGATATATTCTTTTTCATAGGGTGTGCAAAAGGCGCTGCTTTGAAATTGAGTCAGTGCTTGCTCATCGAGTGGCAGGTACTCACTAGGAGTCAGCTTTTGCCAGTTAAGTTTTCCAGAAACTAATTCTGCACGAGAATAACCCAACATATTCAACAATGCATCATTCGCTTCTGTGATTTTGCCGTCTTGCTCCCAGAAACCAATGCCAATCATATTTGACTCAACTATGCTGCGAAACTTTCCTTCGCTTTCCCGTAGTGCTTGCTCAGATTGTTTCTGCTGAGTAATATCAATAGACGTGATACCGACTCCGAGCAACTGCCCATCCGCTAAACACACTGGATAATAGTTGACAATCGCATAACGATACACCCCAGGCGGATAAGTTTCACCGCTGACTTCCTGGTTAAGTAACGGCTCCCTTGTTGCCATCACTTGTGCAAACACAGGCTCAATTTGCTCTGCCCATTCCGGTAGTACTTCCCGCAAGGTGCGACCAATATGTTGGTCTAGTGGTACGCCATTGATGGCTGCTAGAGCTTCATTGGCGTAAACGTGGCAAAGTTCGGTATCAAGGAAACCCAGCGCTACTGGTGAAGTACTCAGCCAAGCATTAAGCAAGGCCAAAGATTCATCTTTTTGCTGAACGGCTTGCTGAAGTTCTTTCTGCAATCTGGTTTTTTCTAGTTCTGCTTGGTGGCGTTGGCTAATGTTCACAGCCACACAGGTTATACCATGAATCCTATTGTCTGCATCTTTTAGTGGTTCAATCAGCAAATCATAATAACGGTTTTCTCCACACATTGGCAGACACATCTCTTCACGGATGGAAACACCAGTTTTTAATACTTTTTGCTTAATTGCCGTCAGTTGCTCTGCTATTGAGGCGGAAAATAATTCAGCATCAGATTTGCCAAGAACTTCTAGTGCCGTGTCTCCAACTTGACGATGATGAATCCACTGATATCGCAAATTGCGATCTTGCTGAAACACCATAATATCTGAGCTGTTCAACGCTAGGCGAAATCGTTCTTCAGAGAGTTTTAGCTTTTGTAAATTTACATCAGCTACTTTTTTAGAGGTCTTTAATGCTTCACATAAGATACTAAATAACAATCCCTGTAATGCAAACAATCCGATTCGCACGCAATTGGATAGGTCAAAACTTAGTTCATAAACTGGGGGCAAAAAGAAGTAATTGCTCAGTAGTACAGATAAGAAGGTTGCCAATAGCCCTGATTTCAAACCACCATACCAAGCACTCACCATTACGGCGCTAAAAAACAACAAAAAAGGAGTTCCATTCATGCTTATCCAAGGGTGCAACATCAGCATTAACACCCATGAAATAGCAACTATTAATACAATAATGACATAACGCAGTAATTGTGAATAATGAATATGGAGCATGAAAATATTTGGGGAATAACCAATACTTATTGCACAGGCTTTACACACCCTAAGCTAGTTTGCAACTTTTAGTAATTTATCTCTAGATAGATTTTTGTTGATTTTTAAAACTTCTTTTGCTAGAAGCTAATTATCAAGTTATGTAGTATGTTGAGTGGAAATTTGTGAAGAAGAATTCAGAACTCAGGATTCAGAATTCAGAATGAATTGGAGTCCCTCGCTCCTTGTGGGCGAAACAAACTTTAAACATTATTCCTTATAGCAATCCTAAATGAATTGTAAACAAAATTTATTGACTATTGCCTGACTCCACGAGTCAGCTCACAAATCAAATTGGTTGTTAGTGAGAAGATAAATACAAAGTTTTACTTGCTAGAAGTGCTGCTGTTGTTTGGTGGTCTAGAGGTCTAGAGAACAGGTAACCTTGACCGAATTCGCATCGTAGTTGCTGTAACCATTGAAGCTGCTGTGGTGTTTCAATACCTTCTGCAACAACATCTAATCCGAGTTGATTGCTCAAAGCAATGATGGTACTAACCACTTGGTAATTACGGTTTCCTTCCTCCATTTGGCTCACAAAGGAGCGATCGATTTTCAAATTATCAGCAGGTAAGCGATGGAGATAATTGAGCGATGAATAACCACTACCAAAGTCATCAATACTAATCTGAATTTTTCTCGCTTTTAATTCGGTTAATAAATCAATTGTGTTACTGATATTCTCAATCAGCATACTCTCGGTAATTTCTAGGGCTATGGAATCGCCTGTTAAGCTTGTTTGGGCTAGGATTTGATCGATGTCTTCAATTAAGCTGGCTTGGCGAATATCTTGAGCAGAAAGGTTAATACTCATCTTCAGTGGCAAGTGAGTAGTAAACTCTGTTTTCCAGTTTGCGAGTTGTTTACAAGCCGTGTACAGCATCCAGCGATCGATCTGCACAATTAGTCCTGTTTCTTCAGCGATCGCTATAAATTCCTGAGGCAAAACAAAGCCGCGAGTCGGATGTTGCCAACGCACCAATGCTTCAAATCCAATCAGCCGCCCTGCTTGAAGCTGACTTTGCTCGCTGTCGGTTTCACCAAGGATATCAACAATCGGTTGATAGTATATCACAAACTCTTCTCTTTCCAAAGCTTTGCGAATATCAGTTTCTAAAGTCAGCCGATTTACAGCTTGGGTGTGCATTTTGACATCAAAGATTTTGTAGGAACTTCGCTTTTGAGCTTTGGCTTGATACATGGCAATATCAGCATCTCGCAGTAAATCGGAGGCTTGACAATAATCTTTTGTTCCTAAAACAATACCTATACTTGTACTGATAACTACTTCAGCATCATTGAGTATCAACGGTATTTGAAAATCTGTAAGGATACGCTCAGTAATTTGAATGGCTTTTTCAATACCAGAAATATCTTCCAGCAAAATTACGAATTCGTCACCACCAATGCGAGCGACTAAATCAACTTCCCGCAAATGAGTTTTTAGTTTCTGAGCAATATCTTTAAGTAGTTGGTCTCCTGCTAAATGTCCTAAACTGTCATTGATCACTTTGAATCTGTCTAAGTCTAGAAACAAAACGGCGTAACGATAACTTTCCACTCGTTTAGCTCTGTTAATGGCCAGTTCTAGTCGCTCCACCAAAAGTGTCCGATTTGGCAAATCTGTCAATGGATCGTGCAAGGCGTTGTGGATAATTAACTCTTGTACTTGTTTTTTATCGCTCACATCCAATAAAACGCCGTACCAGACAATATCCCCATTCTCTTGAGACTCTGGACGAGCATTTGTCTGTACCCACTTCAGTTTGCCAGAGGGTGTAACTAATCGCCACTCGTAAGAAAATGGTTTTAAAGTTTGAGCGCTTTGTGTGGCAGTTATATAAAATCCTGCACGGTCGTCAATATGAATTTGTTCAAAACAAAGAGAGGGATTTTCGAGAACTCGATCTGGTGTTAACTCTAAAAGATCCAAACAGCCCAAACTGATATACTCAAAAGCAGTAGAACCATCACAATGGTATACAAAGCTGTAAATCATTCCCGGTATATTAGATGCTAATGTTTGCAGCAACTTTTGGGCTTGTTTGCGCTCTGCCCGCACCTGTGCATCCCGGAGTTCTCTCCGCACTGCCTCTGGCAATCGATTTAAATTATCCTTCATCACATAATCATCAGCGCCCGCTTTCATCATTTCCACAGCCAATACTTCGCCGATTGTGCCGGAAACTAAAATGAAAGGAATATCTTTCTGACTTTGCTTGACTATTTCCAGAGCCGCAGGAGCATTGAATCCAGGCAATCGGTAATCTGAAATCATCACATCCCAGTTACCGTCATTCAGGGCTGTCCGTAGCTGTGCGGCTGTTTCGACACGCTGCGAGATTGGATTGAAACCACCACGACGTAATTCACCGAGAACTAACATCGCATCACTCTCGGAATCTTCAACAATCAGGACGTTCAAGGTTTCACTCATAAAAAGCCTCGCAGGAGTTTGGCTATTGTATAATCGGCTCTGTGACTCGACCAATTTTGGATTTTAGATTGACCCGATGCCTCAAAGCTGTAGCTGTGAGTAAAGAAGTTAGATTTTGAGTTTGAGATTTGTTTTCGCATTTCAATTTTCTGGCTCTGAAACTAGTTTTAATTTTCGGATTGAAAATTATTAAATCGAAAATCCCAAATTCGTTTTGGAAAGTTTTGAACTCAGGGAGCCATAGCTTTTGACTTTCCGGAAAATCTAAAATTTGGTCAACCCGGCTTTGTCCTTCTGTGTAGTCATTACAGGCGGTTAAACTATGCTGGAAATTCCTGAATATCAAATTTGGACAAAAATCCATGAAAGTCTGAATTCACGGGTTTATAGAGGAATTCATCAACCAGATAGTTTGCCTGTAATCTTCAAAATTTTGAAGAAAGACTACCCCACTCCAGAAGAAATCACCCGCTATAAGCTCGAATACGAAATTACACGCAGCTTATCATTAGAAGGCGCAATCCAGGCTTATGATTTACAACAATATCAAAATACTTTTGTACTCATTTTGGAGGATTTTGGCGGAGAATCTTTAACAAAAATTATAACTACTAGAAGATTTACTGTAACACAGTTTCTGAAACTAGCAATTCAGATAACTCAGAGTTTATCTGAAATTCATAGTGCAAATATTATTCATAAAGATATTAATCCATCCAATATTGTTTTCAATACCAAAACACAACAACTTAAAATTATTGATTTTGGGATTTCAACTGCCTTATTGCGAGAAACATTAACTATTAAAAATCCAACAGTTTTAGAGGGAACACTAGCTTACATATCTCCAGAACAAACAGGCAGAATGAACCGTTCTTTGAACTATCGAACTGATTTTTATTCTCTAGGAGTTACTTTCTATCAACTGTTGACCAATCAATTGCCCTTTGAATCCAGCGATGCCCTAGAGTTAATTCATTATCATCTGGCTTTAGAACCTGTTCCCCCTCATTTGATTAATCCAGAAATTCCGGTGATGGTTTCAGAAATTGTTTTGAAACTGTTAGCTAAAACAGCAGAAGAACGCTACCAAAGTACTTGGGGAATTAAAAGTGATTTAGAAGAGTGTCTCCAGAAGCTACAACACAGGGGACGAATCGAGTCTTTTTTGTTAGGGCAACACGATATTTCTGAGAAGTTTCAGATTCCGGAAAAACTCTATGGCAGAGAAAGTGAGGTGGAGACTTTATTAGCAGCATTTCAAAGAGTAGCAGGGCAACAGGACGCAAAGAGGCAAGAAGATGCAAAGAGAGCCAGACGCAAAGACGCAAATGTTTGCGATCAATTCCCTGAGTCCTCTTGCCAAGTTGATCTGATGTTGATTGCGGGATATTCCGGTATTGGAAAATCAGTTTTGGTGCAGGAAATTTATAAACCGATTACCCAACAACGAGGCTATTTGATTGCCGGGAAATTTGACCAGTATCAACGCAATATACCTTATTATGCGATCGCTCAAGCTTTTGAATCACTAATCAAACAATTACTGACTGAAGATGAAGTGTATCTGCATCGCTGGCGCAAGCACCTGTTGGCTGCCCTTGGCTCAAACAGTCGAGTTATTACCCAGGTAATTCCAGCATTGGAGTTAATTCTCGGCACTCAACCAGATGTACCCGTTCTGCCGCCGACGGAAGCCCAAAATCGCTTTCATCGAGTTTTCCAAAATTTCATTGGCGTCTTTACAAAGTCAGAACATCCCCTAGTCATCTTTTTGGACGACCTTCAATGGGTAGATAATGCCTCCTTGAAGCTGATCCAATTGCTAGCTACCGCCACCACAGGACAATCTTTGTTGTTAATCGGGGCATACCGGGATAACGAAGTTAATCCAGCCCATCCGCTGATGCAGATGTTAGAGGAAATTTGCCACAGTGGAGGAGTAGTAAATCAACTTACTCTCTCTGCGTTGAGTTTATCTGACATCAATCAGTTAATCGCCGATACATTGCATTGCCAACTAACGGATTCTCTGTCATTGGCAAAACTCGTACAACTCAAAACTGGCGGCAATCCCTTTTTCATGAATGAATTTTTGAAATCTCTCTACACTGAAGGATTATTAAAATTCCATCGCCCAACTAAAAAATGGCAATGGTCGATAGAGCAAATTCAGGAACGGGAAATTACGGATAATATTGTAGATTTGATGGCTGTGAAAATTCAAAAGCTTAACAAACAGACACAGCGAATCTTACAACTAGCTGCCTGCATTGGCAATTGTTTCGATCTTCAAACCCTGGCATTTGCCGCCCAATTATCCCAGCGAGAAACTGCCCAGGCTTTGGGAGTTGCCATTGCCCAAGGGTTGATTCTGCCCATGAGCAACGCCCACAAATCAGTGGTGTTGGATGTGTCACTTTCCCCCGATCTCCCTCCAATAGAATACAAATTTGCCCACGATCGCATCCAGCAAGCAGCCTATTCCCTAATTTCCCCAGCCCAGCAAAGCAAAACCCATTGGCGAGTGGGACAGTGCTTGTTGCAAATCACTCCCACACAACAGTTAGAATCGAAAATTTTTGATATCACCAATCAACTAAATCTGGGCAGAAAGCTGCTCGAAACTCAATCCCAGCACGACAATTTGTCTCGGTTGAACCTGATGGCAGGAGAAAAAGCCAAGGCATCAGCAGCTTATGACGCGGCTTGGGGATATTTGCAAATTGGTTTGGATCTCCTGACAACCGATAGCTGGCAAACAAATTATGATTTTACCCTGAGCCTGTATAATGCAACAACAGAAGCAGCCTATCTGTGCGGTAATTTCGAGCAAGTAGAGCCACTATTCCAACAGGTACTCCATCGCTCAACAACCCTACTAGCCAGCTTAAAAGTCTACGATGTCAAAATTCAGACTTGTGTAGCTGAAAATAAATTACTAGAAGCGGTTCAAATTGGTTTAGAGTTACTTCAGCAATTAGGAATTCACCTCCCCACTGAGCCAAGCTGGGAAAATGTCCAGCAAGCACTTGGGGAAACTGCCTGCAAACTGGCAAACAGACGCATTGAAGATTTGGTTGACCTGCCAATGATGTCCCAGCCTGAGGTGCTGGCGGCAATGCAGCTTTTGGCAACCATGTGTGCATCAGCTTATTTGGCAGTACCTTCCTTATTTCTGCTGATTGTACTCAAAATGGTGGATTTGCTGGTTGAGTACGGAAACATGATGTTGGCTCCCTTTGCCTATGCCGCCTATGGAATTATTCTCTGTGGAGTTGTCTTTGAGATTGAAGCCGGGTATCAATTTGGTCAACTGGCCTTGAGTCTGCTCGATCGCCTAAATGCCAAATCCATTCAAGCCAGAACTCTATTTGCGGTTAGCAACCAGCTTAACGTTTGGAAGACACACCTGAAAAACAGCCTCAAACCACTCCAGAATTGCTATCAAATTGGTGTTGAGCAAGGCGATTTAGAATTTGCTGGCTACGCAGCCATGCATTTTTGTGGTTATTCATTTGCCATCGGTCAACCCCTGGGCGAACTCCAACCACATCTGAACAGTTATACCCAAGCAGTCAAACAAATCAAGCATTCGGCTGGCATTGATTTCGTGCAGATTTGCTGGCAGACTGTTTTGAACTTAGTTGAGGAAGTTCCCGATCCTGGGATGTTATCGGGTCAAGCCTATGACGAAGCAACTCGGCTACCCCAGATGCAACAAACCAATTTTCATGGAGGTTTATTCTATTTCTACCTCAATAAATTATTTCTCTGTTATTTGTTTGACAATGCAAATCAGGCAATTGCCAATGCTGTCCTCGCCCAAGAATATTTAGCAGCCATGACCGGAGCTGCTTTGGTAGCGATTTTTAACTTCTACGATTCTCTATGCCGACTAGCGGTATCTTCCCACACAGATGTCGGCAAACCCTCCCAGTTGCTGGAGCAAGTAGCAGCAAATCAGGCAAAAATGCAAAATTGGGCGCACCATGCCCCAATGAACTATCTGCACAAGTGGTATTTAGTAGAAGCAGAAAGGCATCGGGTGTTGGGTGAGGTAGTGGCAGCAATGGACGCTTATGATCGCGCCATTGCCTTAGCCAGGGAAAACCAATACCTGCAAGAAGAAGCTCTAGCAAACGAACTCGCAGCCAAATTTCATCTGGCAAACAACCGCATCACAATTGCTAAAGCTTATTTCCAAGAAGCGAGATACTGCTACTTGCGTTGGGGAGCAACCGCGAAAGTCCAAAATTTAGAAAAACAGTATCCCCAATTCCTAGAGGTTAGCTGTTTCAAAACCGAAGTAGGTAAACTTGACACTACACAATCGGCTTCCAGTAAGTTAGAAGCACTCGACCTCGAAACAGTGTTAAAAGCCTCCCAAGCTATGGCCAGTGAAATTGTCTTAGATCAACTCCTGGCAAAACTGATGACGATCTTAATTGAAAATGCCGGGGCACAAACAGGTTATCTGATTTTGCCAACAAAAGACGAATGGCAAATTGAGGCTATGGGAGCGATTGCCAATCGCCAAGTGATTTTACAATCAATTCCTCTGGAATCGATACCAAAAGACAACATTCCTAAGTTACCAACCAGTTTGCTCAATTATGTGGCTCGCACCCAGGAAACTATCGTTTTGGATAATGCTGCTCAATTCGGCAATTTTCAATCCGAACCTTGGATTATGCACCAGCAATCGAAATCAATTCTTTGTGCCCCATTGGTGAACCAAGGAAAACTCACGGGAATTGTCCTTTTAGAAAACAATCTCAGCACCAAAGCATTTACCCCAGAACGCATTGAAATCCTGCGCCTACTTTCTACTCAGGCCGCGATTTCCATTGACAATGCCCGTTTGTTGAAGCAGCAAGCAGAACTGAATGCATCCTTACGAGCCGAAATTGGCCAACGCCAACGAGCAGAAAAAGACCGCGATCGCCTGATTGCCATGCTGGAAGCCACCACCGACTATGTTGGCATGGCAGACAGCAAAGGCAATATCCTCTGGAATAATGCTCAGTTTCGCAAACTACTTGGTGTTTCCCCAGATGCAGACCTCTCCACCTTGATCATCGCCGACTACCATCCCCAGTGGGCACTAGAAATTCTTCAAAACCAGGGCATTTCAACGGCAATTCGAGATGGTATCTGGATTGGTGAAAATGTTTTATTGAGCAGTGATGGCAGAGAAATTCCGGTTTCTCAAATGATTATTGCTCATAAAGCAACAGATGGCAGTGTGGAATATTTTTCCACCATCCTCCGGGATATTAGTACCCTCAAAGCCGTAGAAGCAGAAGTCCGCCAACTCAACGCCGAATTGGAAGAACGGGTAATGCAGCGGACTGCCCAATTACAGGCTGCTAACAAAGCATTAGAGGCCTTTTCCTATTCAGTTTCCCATGATTTGCGGGCACCGCTGCGGGCGATCGATGGCTTTGCGAGAATGATCCAGGAAGACTGCGGCGAACAACTCGATGTCGAAGCCAATCGTTACCTAAAAATTGTCCGCGATAATGCCAAACGCATGGGTGAATTGATTGATGATTTGTTGACCTTATCCCGTTTGGATCGTAAAGAAATGGTGCGGCAGCCCGTCTTTTGCAATGAGATAATTCAAACGGTGTTGAATGATTTAGCCTCCGATTGGTCGGGTCGTGAAATTGAATTTGCGATCGCCGATTTACCTGTATGTGAAGCTGACCCTTCCCTGCTCAAACAAGTTTGGATCAACCTATTATCCAATGCCATTAAATATACCCGCTACAAATCCCTTGCCCGTATTGAAGTTGGTTATCAGGCGATCGATGGTGAAGGAGTGTACTTCATTCAAGATAATGGAGCAGGATTTGATATGCGCTATGCCGATAATTTGTTTGGAGTTTTCCAACGTCTGCATCGGCAAGCAGAATTTGAAGGTACGGGCATTGGGCTAGCCATCGTCCAACGCATTATTCAACGCCACGGAGGGCGCATCTGGACTCAAGCAGCCAGCGATCGAGGCGCAACCTTTTACTTCACCCTTCCCAACAACTAACCCATGACTGACCAACCAAGCGATCGCTCCATTAACCCATCTTCCAAGCAACCAATTTCCATTCTCTTAGTGGAAGATAATCATACTGATGCCGAACTAACCATTCGGGCATTGCGTCGCAACAGAATTGGCAATCAAATTCAACTAGTTGAAGACGGCGCAGCAGCCCTAGATTTTATTTTTTGTCAGGGGGACTATGCCCACCGCATCATCACGAATCAACCCAAAGTCATTTTGTTAGATTTGAAACTACCCAAGGTGAGTGGATTAGAAGTTTTACGGCAACTCAAATCCGACCCACGCACACAAATGATTCCCGTTGTAGTGCTGACCTCTTCCGCCGAAGACCGAGACATGATTGAGAGTTACCACCTTGGGGTGAATAGCTACATCGTCAAACCCGTCGATTTTGAACAATTCAACCAAGCAGTCCAACAGCTTGGTTTTTACTGGGTCTTGTTTAATCAATTGCCAGTTTTGTGAAGGAGAGTGGGAGTCATACCAATTTTGGATTTTAGATTTGGGATTTTGGATTAAAAGGCTTGATTACAAATCTGTTTCAAGAAGCGTAAGTCAGGAGTTTCAAAACCTCAACGTTCGAGTTCAAAACCTCAACGTTCGAGTTCAAAACCTCAACGCTCGAGTTCAAAACCTCAACGTTCTAGTTTCAAACCTCAACGTTCGAGTTCAAAACCTCAACGTTCGAGTTTAAAACCTCAACGTTCGAGTTTCAAACCTCAACGTTCGAGTTTCAAACCTCAACGTTCTAGTTCAAAGCCTCAACGTTCTAGTTTCAAACCTCAACGTTCTAGTTTCAAACCTCAACGTTCTAGTTCAAAGCCTCAACGTTCCATAGGACTCATATTTGATTTTTAGCAAGCTAGGTACACCTTTATTCCTTCTTCCCAGTCCCCAGCGATGCACTGAGCTTGTCGAAGTGTCCCCAGTCCCCACTCCCCTCCTTCACCACTGCTACCAATTTTTCAATATGTACTTTTTGATGAATTGCCATTACAGATATTCTGATGCGACTTGTGGGTACTGTGGGCGGACGAATTGCTGGGGCAAAAATGCCAGCTTCTGTGAGGTACTTTCCAGCTTTTAGTGCATCTGTGGCATTAGGCAATTGAAAACATAATATGGGTGATTCTGAAGGTATTAATTTGAGGTTAGGTAGCTGTTCTAGCAAAGTTTTCAAATAACGCACATTTTCCCACAATTGGGCACGGCGTTGGGGTTCTTGTTGGACTATCTTGATTGCTGCTAAGGCTGCGGCTGTATCAGCAGGCGAAAGCCCAGTGGTGTAAATCCAACTGGGTGCGCGGTTCCGCAAAAAATCAATTAAAGTACTACTTCCGGCTACATAACCGCCTAAACTAGCCAAAGCTTTACTCAAAGTACCGATTTGAATTAACGGCCTTCCCGTACACCCAAAATATTCAACACATCCACCACCAGTTTTTCCTAGTACCCCGGTGGCATGAGCTTCATCAACTAGCAGCATACAGCCAAATTCATCAGCGAGATCCAACAGGGGCGGCATTGGACATAAATCCCCATCCATGCTGAAAACGCTATCAGTCAAAATCAAACAGCGTCGGTAATTTTGCCGTTGCTGACTCAACAGGCTTTTTAGTGCTACAACATCACAGTGCGGATATTCCACAACTGCTGCACCGCTGAGAATCGCGCCATTTTTCAGACTGGAATGATTGTATTGGTCAGATAAAATTAAATCACGCTTGCCGACTAGGGCAGTAATTGTACCCAAATTAGCTAGATACCCGGAACTAAATACCAAAGCATCTTCAGTTTGTTTGGTAGATGCGATCGCCTTTTCTAATTCCCTGTGCAATTGTCGATGCCCACTGAGTAATCTAGAACCAGTACTACCAGTACCAAATTCCTCAATGGCAGCGATCGCCACTGCCATCAAGCGCTCATCCCCAGCCAATCCCAAATAATCATTACTAGCAAAATTAATTACTTCTCGCCCAGCTAAAACCACTGTTGCACCAGACCGACCATCGATAGTTTGTACTGAACGATACCAGTCAGCCCGATGAATTGTTGCCAGAGATTTTTCTATCCAAGCATAGGGGTCATGGGGCATAGGGGAGATGGGGGAGATGAGGAAGACGCAAAGATAAATTAATGACCAATGATTTCTTGATGGTATAAGCCCCCGGATTTAACCGTGGAATCAATCTAAAATCTAAAATCCAAAATTGTCTGACTAATAACCAACTTGTTCGCTACTACTGAGATGAGCGATCGCTTGTTTAATCCAATCTTCTACATAGGCGTCTTTTGGTAATCCGATGTCTTCACTCACTACGTGTAAGGCGTGACTAACTTCATGGGCAGTATATCCCAAAGCGAAGAGGGTCATTTGCACTTCTTCGAGAATTCCGGGTGCAGGACCCCCGGTGGCGACGAAGAAGCCAGCTGACTTGCGCCACTCAATTAATTTGCTTTTCAGTTCTAAACAGATGCGTTCGGCAATTTTCTTGCCGACGCCAGGGGCTTGAATGAGAATTTGGGTATTGCCAGCGATAATTGCTTGGACTAAATCTGGTAGTTCCAAAGTGTCCAACAACGCGATCGCTGAGGCTGCACCAACACCACTAACCGTTAGCAAGTGGCGAAATAAATCGCGTTCGGCTGGAGAAACAAAGCCGTATAAAAATGGCACTTCTTCCCGAATTTGCAAATGGGTAAAAATTTGCGCCACTCCTCCTGAATCTGGTAATTGCTGTGCTAAGCGTTGGGGAACTTGCAAATCATACCCCAAGCCATTGACTTCCAAAGTCAAAACAGCCCGATTACCAATTGTTTGAATACCAGCAACGATTCCTTTGAGATAGC
>VFQR01001692.1_pt1 | contig 15886 bp, 13 predicted proteins | sample 3512321 | NCBI WGS metagenome assembly VFQR01 (sample SAMN10412374, study PRJNA504923) | tailings metagenome | isolation source: Relicate 3 Philex TSF1 revegetated site | place: Philippines: Tuba, Benguet | collected 2017-08-29
TAGAGCGTAGGATTCATAACCCTAAGGTCGGCAGTTCGATCCTGCTCCCCGCTACTTCCCGAACCGCTTTTGACTACCGTCGGAAGCGGTTTTTTGTTTTCACCGCTTTCCTGTAATACGCTTGTTGAAATCAACGTATCGGTATGCGTTGCTGTTCGCCATAGGGGTTTTCTACCAACGCATATTGCTTGCGCCTTTTGTACACCAGCGAAGCGGTCGGGTCGTCGGCCGACAGCAATTCAATCACATCCACCGGTATGGCGTCGGCTGTCTCGCCAGCCATAAAAATTTTCACCAAACAAGGGTAGCGTATGGTTATTTTATCCTGTAGCGCAACCAAGCGCATATTCGGGCGAAGGAGCCAGCTGGGCCGGTTTTTTACATACACCGAATTCGGATGATACACATGGCAGTCGATTCGTTTTGCGGGATTGGCGCTATTAAAATACTGGCCCAAACTATCCACAAAGAGGGCCGAGTAAGTTAAATCCATCAATTTGCGGTAACGGCTGCCTACAACATGGTATTCGCTGAGTGCGGTCTGATCTACAGTGAACGGGTCTTCTCCGGTAAGCTGCTTGAGCTGTCCGGCCATTGGCAAGCCCATAAATCCCCGGAGGGTGTCCTCCACGGCGTGGTCGTAGCCGCACAAAAGCACTATTCGCGCCTTCGGCGAGGCATCCATCACCATTTTTACGTTCATGGCCTGGGCAAGCTCCCTCCCTTGCTGCTGCTGCAACGAGTCGTCGAACCGCTGCTCGTAAGCAAACAGCACAAAACCCAGCTCCAGTGCTTCGCGGATGAGTCGCCCGAATGCCGGCTCGTGCGTATACAAGCCTGTTTGCGTAACAGCATACTTGCGTTGGTTCAACAAACTGTCGTCGTGATTGAGTGCCTCCAACCCCAAGTGGGTGTAGCCCATCGCCTTGAGCTCTTTGAGCATACTCAGCACAAACAACCGATGTGGCGCCATATAATGTGCCTCGTTCAAGATGAGCAAACGACGGTTTTTGGCTTCTATCAAGATGCGATCTTGCGCAGCTACAGAACTGTAACGTGCCAATAAGGCACGTTGTTCGGCCGTGGGCTGGGCAGGCTTGGCATTCGGAAACTGCATATCCTTAACCTCCAGCGCTTTTTGGTGGTTGCCGATGAAAGAATAATACCACGAGCCTGCTTGAAACTTGTACGGAAGGGTGTCGTGTACCAGCAAACTATCGATTTGTTTGCTGAAATAATACGCCCGCTCTTGTGCTTTGGCTCCCATACAAGCCGACAAAAGCACCCATACAATCAATCGAAACCGCATCGAACGAATATAACAAATTCTCTGGGCTCCAACGCCATAGCGACAATACCGCGGCGTCTACCTACCGCTTAGCAAAGTCATTTAACAACTCCTTAACTCCTTCTGAACTGCCTTTTCGTGGCTTTTTCGTATGTTAGAGCAGTGAAAACTCAGCTGTTTACCCTCGTTCGTCGAAATAAAGGGTTCTACTGGCCTCTGCTATTGTTCCTCGGCATCGGCTTGGTAGTACTTGCCTTGGTCGATAAAACCAACAGCTTCCTCTTTTTCAACCGCTGGCATCACCCCCTGGCCGATGCCGTATTCCCTACACTTACCCACTTTGGCGATGGTTTGATGGGTCTGGCGCTCATCGTACTGTTACTTTTGGTCAACTACCGCCTAGCCATTAGCGCTACAGTTTGCTTTTTTAGCGTGCTTTTGCTCACACAACTCGGGAAACTGGTGCTGTTCGCCGATGTTTTACGCCCGGCTGGCCACTTTCGCGAGCTCGGCATCCCCATTCGCCTGGTCGAAGGAGTAGAAATGCACTACAACAACAGTTTTCCGTCGGGACACTCGGCTGGGGCCTTTGCGCTCTACAGCTTCATTGCCTTGGCATTGCCCAATAAGTCGATGGGATTTCCACTTTTTGTGGTGGCCTTGTTGGCGGCATTTTCACGCATCTACCTCTCTCAGCATTTCTTCAACGATGTGGTGGTGGGCTCGGCCATAGGCGCATGCTGCACCTTACTGATTTATAGCTGGATGGAAAACCGCTATTTTAGTCACGCCCGGCCGTGGCACAAGCGCGGGCTCCTCCGCAACTAATCAATTGCCTTTGACACGTGTCCACGTTTCGGTACGGCCTATTGCCGCAAAGCCGATGTAACCGCGCACTTCCAGTTTATCGTTGCCGTTGAGGGTAAGTATGCAGTTGTATACCTTGCCGAGCTCAGGATCGTAAACCGTCCCGCCTTCCCACTTGCCTTCGCCCGAATAGGTAAAGCCTTTGAGCAGGTACAATCCCAGCAAGGGGCGATTACGCTTGTCTTTGTCGGGGTTCTTATCGTCGAGCTTGGGCTTGCCGTCGGGATGGTTGGGCTCACGCACCCAGCTCAGCTTGCCTTGTACCTTGCCGTTTACCTGCTCCATGCGGATATGCGCATCGCCATTGGCGGTTAGCCAACTGCCAACAATCAGCTTTTCGCGCTGATCTTGGGCCAGTAAACCCATCGGTATTAGCAGCAGCAAAATAAATCGGTACATACGTAAGATTTGAGTGCCTGAAAATACACTTTTCCAGCCGTTGTAGCTACTGATCGAGCCAGCGTTTAAACTCAGCAGCTTTTTCGCGGGCAACTACCAAATCGTCCTCGTCGCAAGCCTGTACACTTAACTTCCAACGGCTATTGAACCAACTGTGTATTTCGGTAATGGCGTTTATATGGACAATATATTTTCGGCTAATCCGGAAAAAACGCTTCGGGTCAAGCTGGTCTTCCAACTGATCCAGTGTAAAGTCGATGGGGTAATTGCGGTCGCCACTGCGCAGCCAACACAACTTATCGGCGCTAAACAGCAAGCTAACCTCATCCACTCCGAAGCTCTTGAGCTTATCGCCTACCTTCACGATGAACCGCTCCTTGTAACTTTTGGGAGGCTGCAGCAGCTCGCGAACGTGGTCGGCCGACACTAGCTTTGGAGGTTGCTGCTCGAAACGCCGCAAGGCTTCCTCCAATTCCGCTGCCTCCAAGGGCTTGAGCAGGTAGTCGAGCGCCTGACGACGAAAGGCCTGCACGGCATACTGATCGTAGGCGGTAGTGAAGATGACCGGACAAACCATCAACCCCTGCTCGAAGAGCTGCAAACTCAAGCCGTCGGTGAGCCGTATGTCGCACAGAGCCAGGTCAAAGCTCCCGGCTTGGAGCAACATGCTTGCTTCGCGCAAACTGGTAGCAGGGCCTACCAGGGTCCAAGTGGGGCGCAACTCGTGCAGCAGCTGCCGCAAACGTTCGGCGGCCAGAGGCTCGTCTTCAATGAGTAGTACTTTCATCCGTTCAGCTCCAAAAGCGGCAAGCGCACTTCAAAATGGGTGTTGTTGGTGATTACCGATACCGGCCGGTCGGTGAGGTACTGGTAGCGCTCCCGCAAATTGCTGATGCCCAAACGGCTGCCTTCTGCTGCTTCTTGCCTACGTCGTAAGTCGTTGCGAACTACAAGCTGCTCCCCTTCGGTATACACTTCTACGGTGAGAGGTTGTTCACGGTCGATTGCGTTGTGTTTAAGCGCATTTTCGAGCAACAACTGCACTGCCATCGGCGGCACAAATCGGTTGAGCGTCGGGTCGATATTCAACTTCAATTGCAGTGCATCGCCATAACGTAGCTGCTCCAAAAACAACCACGACTCGCAAAACTTCCATTCAGTCGATAGCGGCACGATCTCTTCCTGCTGGTTATCGAGTATGTAGCGGTAAACCTTGCTGAGGCGAGCAATAAACTCCTGCGCTTTCGTGGCATCCTGTTGTACCAAGGCACTCAACGAGTTGAGGTTATTGAATAAAAAGTGCGGGTTTACCTGGTTCTTGAGGCTGGCATAACGTGTGAGCGCCATCTCCCGCTCCAACGCCAAAGCACGTTCGCTTTGTTGTCGCCAGCTTTTGAAAAAGTTGAAGCCGTGGATAATGGCACTGATGGCAATGGTGATGATCATCTGAAACACCATATTGCGGATAACCCGCTGGGTGAAAATGGAGTCTACCACCTCGACAATCTGAACGAAATACAGCCAGTTCACCAAAAAGATTACCGCCAACGACAAGACGAACATGCCGGCCAAACCGTACCAAAAACGAAGGATGGGGTTTTTACTCCAGCTCACCTGCCGATCGGCGATGTAATTGGCCAGGTGGTTGGCCTGCCAGATGCCATAACCGAGCCCGATACTGAATACCAAATCGGCAATCAGGTCGTCGGTATCAAAAAGGCATTCCCAACAGTTCAAGCCAGTGAGCAAGATGGTGATCACGGCCATCAACAGCATCACCCCCAAATGTCTCCTAATCACTTGCATTTTTCCATCAGTTGATCGTTACGCGTTTTGCCCCAGCCAGGATACAACGGACTCAACTTCTCAAATTTGGCGAATTTAGCATCAGCTTGCTTCAGCAAGGGACAAGCTTTTTCGGCTCCACCACCAAACATGGCTGGAGTAAACAACAAATTTTGCCCCAACAAATGATACGGACGCGGATTTTCTGGGTTCAGTTGGATGGCTTTCTCCAGGGTTTCCTGAACCAAGCTGCTGTATTTCATGCCACGGGTCATGGGGCTAATGGCCAACTTGGCCTGGTACACATACCCCAAAAGGGTCACCAGCTCGGCTTCTTTCGGCGCCAGTTTAAGGCCTTCGTTCACCCACTTTTCACCTTCGTCGGCATAACCGTCGCGCTTGTCGTCGTCTTTTTCCATAAACGAGGCCAATACAAAACAATATCCGGCATAATAGCGGGGTAGCCATTCCTGGGCGGCTACTTTGCTGATGCGTTCAAACTGACCGGCTGATGCAACTAAATCGGCAGCGGATTTGCCCGTTTTCATCTGCTCGAGGGCTTTGGTCATGGCGTCTTCATAAGCACCGGCAGTGGCGGTGGCAAGACTGGTGGCGGCAAAAAGAACCGCAAAGAGTAGTTTTTTCATGAGTAAAAGGGTTTTATGATTATTCGATTTTTGTTTTTCTACGGTTGTGTGCTCGAAAGGGCGAGGCTAAAACGTTTGCTTCCGGTTACAAGGCATCGGCATCGGTGCGTTGGTTGCGGCCGAGGCTGATGAATACCCCTACCACAAAAAAGCGGCGAGCGGTTTGCCCAACTTCGGTGCGCTGCCAACTGCTGCCATCGTTGACAAAACGATAGCCAAATACATTGTCGCGACCAAGCACATTGCTCACAGAAGCATACACAATGGTGAAATTGCCGAAGAGCTCGGTGAGGTAACTCCAGTTTACACTCAAATCGTGGTAGGCTGGGGTTTTACCATCGGGATAAGCAGAGGTCGAGGGGTCGTCGTACGGGCGGCCTGCCACCGAGGTCCAAGTAAAGCCGGCTTGCGAAGTAAGTTTGGCGAAATAGTACTTGCCCACTACACTTAACTGATGGGCCGGTGCAAAACCAGGCTGAGCCAGTACTGGCTGGGTATGTTGTAGGCGGGCAGTTTCGAGCCAGCTATACGATACCCAATAATCGAGATAGGGGATGCTCTGGTCACGCCACAACAAATCGAGCCCATAGGCATGGCCGTAACCGCCGTTGCGGATGTTTTGCAACGGACCGTTTACCCCCAATGGCTGATCAAACTGCAGCAAGTCGGCATAGGTCTTCACAAATGTTTCGGCTCGAAGCAGCCGCTTCTTGGCTTGGTACTGATAACTCAACACATAGTGGTCGGCCTGCTCACGGTCGGCAACGCCATACAGCAGGTAGTCGCGATCAGGATCTTGGAAAAAGCGGCCGTAAGCGGCACTAAACTGGCCGTTTTCGCCCGATTTAATGGCAAGGGCTGTACGATTCGCCAGCCTGCGGCTAGTGGTAAAGTCACTGCTTTCGGCACGTACTCCTGTTCGCAGGGTAACACGGTTGGTGAGGTAGATGTCCATCTCGGCAAATGCGGCATTGTACCAGCCCGTAAAGCCGAGGTTCAAGCTACTGCTGTCGCGGAAACCAAAATCGTACTTCCTGAAATTGGTTTCTATGCCGCCCTTGATGCTTACGGCATCGTTGAGTTGGTAACGGAGTACGCTGCGATGCGTCAACACCTGTTCGCTACGGCTTAGCTCGAGGCTGCCGGGGAAAGTGAGCTGGCGGTCGTAGCTATGGGCAAGGCCGGTTTGTAAACTCAACTTCTTGCCAAGCGGTTGGCGAAGGCTAACATTGGTATAGGCGTTGTCGTTTTGCAGGCGCACCAGTGCCTTATCGCCCCATACCCCGTTGAGGCTGCTGCGACCGAGCTGACCGCTGCTAAACACCTTGAACATGCCTCCTCCGCTGGTTTTGCGGCGGTAGTTGAGGGTAAGGTCGCCGCCATGTGGCGCACGGTTCCAATCCAAATTTTGAGGCACCACCGCCATATAAGGCTTGAGGTCGAAATAGTTGGCGGCGATTGACAACGATTGTTTTTTGCCCACGAGATGCTGCTGCAGTCCGGCCCCTACACTCAGCAGCGATACTTCGAGCATACTTTTCGCAGGCAAATCGTTGGTATTGAGGATGAGCACACCCGAAAGGGCGTCGCCATACTCGGCCGAGTAGCCACCGGTGCTGAAAAAGGTGCCATTGAATAAAAATGGCGAGTAGCGGCCGCGCACCGGTACACCGGGCAAACCTTGGTTGTAGGGCGACGGTACCGGCACACCGTCGAGGTAGGTGCGGGTTTCGCTGGCATCGCCACCGCGCACAAACAAACGGCCGTCGTCGGCCACACGGCTCGCGCCGGGCAAGGTGTTAAGCGCCCCTACAATGTCGCCGGCAGCGCTGGCAGTGGTAACAATGTCGAGCGGACGTAAAATCACTGCTTTTTTGGTGTCGCTGGCCTCAAAGCTGCCTGCCGTGATGGTAACGGCCTTCATCTCGTTCACGAGTTCTTTCAATCGTACGTCCACCACCACACTATCACGGCGCGATAAAAGTTGGCGGTGGCTTTTGAATCCCAAATAGCTGATCTCGAGATAGGCCGAATCGGGCAGCTGGCTCACGAAGCGAAAACGCCCTTCGGCATCGGTTGCGGCACCGTCGAAAGTACCCACCACCGTCACGTTGGCGCCGGGCAGGGGCTGTCCTTGCGTGCTCCGTACACGACCTGTCACGAGTGTTTGGGCCTGTAGACAGCTACTTGCAAGTAGAAAGAGGAGGAGGAGTCGGGTTTTCATGCTGCTAAACTGCACACCAAACCGCAAGGACAAAGCGCAGTTCCGACGAACCGTCGTATGTGACCGACGAATTGTAGCTCAAGTAGCCTCGGCTGTGTCAAGAAGAAAAGAAGCTAATGGGACTATCTATACCCGCTTAACGCACTAAGACTGCAAACTTTCGAGCCTAACCAACTCGCTTCAAACTATTCCCGAATAGGTCGTATCTTGCAGGCGCTAAAAAAAACCGAAAGATGAATTACGATCTCATCGTGATCGGGGGCGGCCCGGGCGGCTATGTTGCTGCCATCCGCGCCTCGCAATTGGGCCTCAAAACCGCCGTTGTTGAACGTGAAGCGCTGGGCGGCATTTGCCTCAACTGGGGTTGTATCCCAACCAAAGCCCTGCTCAAAAGCGCCAACGTATTTGAATACATCCAGCATGCAGCCGACTACGGCATTAGCGTAGCCGGTGCCGAAGCAAATTTTGAGTCGGTAGTAAAACGCAGCCGCGGTGTAGCCGACGGCATGAGCAAAGGCATTGGTTTTCTGATGAAGAAAAACAAAATCGACGTGGTAATGGGCACTGCCCGCGTGAAGCCAGGCAAAAAGGTAGAGGTTACCGCTGCCGACGGCACCAAATCGGAAATTAGCGGCAACCACCTCATCATCGCCACTGGCAGCCGTGCACGCGCACTTCCCAATATCCCCATCGATGGTAAAAAGGTAATTGAATACCGCAAAGCCATGAGCCTCGAGAAGCAGCCAAAAAGCATGCTCATCATCGGGTCGGGCGCTATAGGCGTTGAGTTTGCCTACTTCTACAGCACCATGGGTACCAAAGTAACCATCGTGGAGTTTATGCCCAACATAGTTCCTGTAGAGGACGAGGAAGTATCGAAAGCGCTCGAAAAAATCTACAAGAAAAACGGCATCGACATACACACCAACTCGAGTGTAGAAGCGGTGGATACCTCTGGTGCACTGTGCAAGGCGCGGGTAAAAACACCGACCGGCGAAGTTACCATCGAAGCTGAGGTTGTACTGAGTGCAGCTGGTGTGGTCGCCAATATCGAAAACCTAGGTCTCGAAGAAACCGGCATTGCTACCGATAAAGGCAAAATCGTGACCAACGAATACTATCAGACCAATATCCCCGGCTATTACGCCATAGGCGATGTGGTAAAAGGTCCTGCCCTCGCCCACGTGGCCTCGGCCGAAGGAATCATCTGCGTAGAAAAAATAGCCGGCCATCATCCCGAGCCGCTCGACTACAGCAATATTCCCGGCTGTACCTATTGCTCGCCTGAGATTGCCTCGGTGGGCATGACCGAAAAAGCTGCACGCGAAGCCGGATACGACATCAAAGTAGGCAAGTTTCCTTTCAGCGCATCGGGTAAGGCCAGTGCCGCTGGTGCCAAAGATGGTTTCGTGAAAGTAATTTTTGATGCCAAATACGGTGAGTTCCTCGGCGCACACATGATAGGCGCCAATGTAACAGAGATGATTGCCGAAGTAGTGGTAGCCCGCAAGCTCGAAACCACCGGCCACGAAATCATCAAAGCCGTGCATCCACACCCAACCATGAGCGAAGCCGTGATGGAAGCTGCCGCCGCTGCTTACGGCGAAGTGATTCACCTCTAAGACAACTGCACTCCTAAATCCATCCCCGCCCACCAGCGGGGATTTTTTTTGCCTTTCACGCGCCAACCGGATTCGCTCCCGCTGGTCGCGCTTCCTAAAAAGCTAAAAGGAGAAACACAACCAAAACCCGTCCCGCTTGCAGCGGAACGATGGTTTTTTGCCTTTCACGCGCCAACTGGATTCGCTCCCGCTGGTCACGCTTCTGGAAAAGCTATAAGGAGAAACACAACCAAAACCCGTCCCGCTTGCAGCGGAACGATGGTTTTTTGCCTTTCACGCGCCAACTGGATTCGCTCCCGCTGGTCACGCTTCTGGAAAAGCTATAAGGAGAAACACAACCAAAACCCGTCCCGCTTGCAGCGGAACGATGGTTTTTTGCCTTTCACGCGCCCTCAAGCCGAAGGCTTGGGTCGCTTTAAAAAGCAAAAAACCCCTCACTTGCGTGAGAGGTTTTGGTTGTGGGCGCACACGGATTCGAACCGCGGACCCTCTGCTTGTAAGGCAGATGCTCTGAACCAGCTGAGCTATGCGCCCGAATGGGACTGCAAATATAGCGCTTTGAGGAACTATGCAAAGCCGTTGGGAAAAAATTTCATGAAAAATTTGATCAACTATCTACCCCTGACGCAATAGAAGCTAAAAAACAGGGTTTAATCCTCAATTTTATAGGGTGAAAAAGCTTCGTCGCATTTTTGTTGGGGGAATCATAGCGCTGTTGGTACTGGCCGGTAGCCTTACCCTGCTTGTGAAAATCTACGAAGAAGAGCTCAAAGCAGCTGTAATTGCTCAACTCAACGAGCAGCTGCTGAGTCCGGTGCGTGTGGGCGGTGACATATACGTTTCGCTCTGGGAAAACTTCCCCTCGGTGAGCCTCAGCTTTCGACAACTGGAGGTTGAAGCCGTTGAAAACGAACGTGGGGCAGGATACACCCTCGCCACTGCCGACCGACTCAGTTTATCGTTTAGCTTGTTGAGTGTACTGCGGCAACGCTACGAACTCGAAGAACTCGGCCTTTACCGCGCTAAAATCGATCTTCGCTTCGACAAAGAGGGCAACCCCAACTTCCTGCTCTGGAAAAAGCCATCGGCCAATACTCCTTCCAACACCAGCTTCGCCATACGCCAGCTGCATCTCGAAGAAGTAAAGCTCAGCTACAGCAATGCTGCCGACAATCAGCTCGTCACCGCTTCCTTTACCGATGCCGACTTCCAAGGCGATTTTAGTCAGCGCCGCTTTCGCCTCAAGGCCGATGCCACCCTAGATGCTGGCAGCCTCAGCCTCGACGGTCAACCCTATCTGCGCCAGCAAGCCCTCGACCTATCGTTTGCCATGGAGGTAGATCTCGACCGCCGCGAACTGCGTTTCGCCGAAAGCCGCATTCGCCTCAACCGCGAAAAGCTGCAACTTACAGGCTACCACCGTTGGGCACATCCACAAACAACAGCCCTCGACTTTGTTGCCGAAAGTTTCGATGCTGCCGAACTTTTGCGGTGGTTTGCCGACAAAAACGCCTTTTTAAATGGACTCACCGTCGATGGCAATCTCGACCTCCATGGCTCGATCAACATCAATCCCGAACAAACCCGCTTCAACCTACAAGCGCGACTACGAAAAGGCGAGCTCGGCTATGTGCCCTACCGCCTCAACTTCAGCGGCCAGCTCGATGCCCGCGCCGACTTCGACCGGCAGCAAGGGCTGGTGCTCCACTTTAGCGGTGTGCAGCTCAGTCGAAGCAATGAAAAACTCAGCGGCAGTTTGCGTTACCAGCAGCGCAGCCAACAGCTGAGTGGCAGCGTAGGCGGCCAGTTCAGCCTACAGGAATGGCAGCCGCTGCTCGACAGCCTCGATCTCGACCCGGTAAGCGGGAAGCTGAATAGCCAAGGCGTGCAGTTTAGCTATCGGCTTGGAAGCAGCCATTGGCCCGTGCTCAAGGGCACTGTTGCCGTGAGCGACTTGCATTATCCGAGTTTTGCGCTCGCTAGCGCAAGTGGAGCACTGCATTTTGAAGGAGAGAACGGGCGTATACTGCGCCTGAGCAACGGACAAGGCAATTACCGCAACGCAGCCGTGCAAGCCGAAGGTGCTGTGTACAACTACCCGGCGGTAACCAGCGAAAAAGAGGGACGCTACAGTGTGCAAGGCAAGCTCCAGCTCGTGCAGTTGCTCCTTGGTACCGACACTGCAAGCAGCACCCAGAACGAAGCAGGGCCCCTTTCCCGCTTGGAGCGTTTTGATCTCGACCTCAGCCTCGATGCCGCGGGATACGCTCGGTACCGGTTTGGCCCCACTCAGTTACAGCTCAGCGGCAATACCAACAGGATGCAAGTGCAACTCAACAAACTTTCGTTGGCTGGCGGCAAACTCAGTGGTAAACTCAATTGGGGCAGTCGTACCAACGGCTACCAGCTTTCGGGCACCATTAGCGGGAAAAAGCTAGGCATGAAAAGCCTGTTTACCAGTCTCCACAATTTCGATCAGGATTTCATAACCGACCAAAATCTTGACGGACAATTGGATGTAGACGCCGAGCTTTTATTGTATTTCGACCAAAACTATCAGCTCATATTGCCGCAGCTGCAACTCACCGCCGACTTGGTACTGCGGCAGGGTAGCTTGACCAATTTTGCCCCCATGCAGGGTCTGGCTCGTTATGTCGACGCCAACGAACTCCGCAATTTGCGTTTTTCAGAGCTCAAAAACCGCATCGAAATACGCAACAGCACCATATTTATCCCTAGCATGGCCATCAATACCAATGCTGCAGCCTTCGACATCAGTGGGGAGCACGATTTCAACAATGCATACACGTATTATGTTAAACTCTCGCTAACCGATTTTTGGGCCAAGAAGCAGAAGCGTGTGCAATTCGACCCCAGCTTGATAGAAACGAAAAGCGATGGTGGGGTGAATTTGTATCTGGTAATCCGCGGTAAAGGCAGCGATTTTACGGTGAGTTACGAGCGTTTGGCCGTAAAAAACCAGCTCAAAGAGGCCGCAAGCAGTGCCGCCACCGACATTCGACGGTTGGTTCGTGAGGAGCTCAACGGACAAGGCGATAAACCCTACGAAAACGACAAACTCGACGCTTTCCAGCCCATAGAAGTGCAGGCCGATACCGTGGTGACACCCAAGGAGCCTGAATTCGATCCGGTTTATTTACGAAAACCTAAAAGCAGGAAAGATGCTTTCAAGCGCGATAAGCGCTGATTTTTCGTTATGATTGTGTGCAAATGCTGAGCATCTATTACAAAAAGAACCACTGGAAAGTGGTATTACTGGTTATCGCAGTGATTATTGGAGCGGTATCGTTGTATTACACCAACCGGGTAGTAGAAAATATCGCCCGTCAAGAAAAGAAAAAAGTGGAGTTGTGGGCGAGGGCCACCAAAGAAATCAGCAGCGCAGAAGAGATCGACCAAAATCAGGAGTTTTTGCTCGACATCCTCCGCGAAAACGACAATATTCCGGTGATACTCACCGACGATTCGCTCAACATTTTAAGTTACCTGAACATCGATGCCGACAAGGCACAGAAAGCAGGGTATTTGGAGCGGCAGTTGCTCATCATGCAGCAGCAGCATGCACCCATCGTCATTGAACCATTTGTTGGTTTACGGCAGTACATTTTTTACAAAGACAGCGACCTACTTTACCAACTGCGGTACTACCCATACTTTCAGTTGGGCGTAATCTGTGTGTTTTTATTGGTTTCGTATTTTGCCTTCAGCCTATCGAGGCGCTACGAGCAGGATTTTTTGTGGGTAGGCATGGCCAAAGAAACAGCCCACCAGCTGGGCACACCAATCAGTTCGCTCATGGCTTGGCACGAATACCTGAAAACTACTGCCGAGAACCCCGACGACGAGATGTTGACCGAGGTTGGCAAAGACCTCGACCGATTGCAAGTTATTACCGAACGTTTTTCGAAGATTGGTTCTATGCCCGTACTCGAAACGCAAACTTTGGCCGGTTTACTCGAAAAAAGCGTGGGATATATGCAGCGTCGCACTACCGATAAAGTGAAATTCCACTTTCGTTTGAGTGAAGAGCCCATCCATGCCGCGGTAAATGCGCCACTCATCGACTGGGTGCTCGAAAACCTCATCAAAAATGCACTCGATGCCATGAATGGTGCAGGTCAGATAGAGATAAGTCTGAAAAAGAGCAGTAAAAATGCCATCATCGACCTGCGCGACAGTGGCCGAGGCATTCCGAAAAATCAGTTTCAAAACATCTTCAAACCCGGCATCACCACCCGCAAACGTGGCTGGGGTCTCGGACTCACCTTGGTGAAGCGAATCATTGAAAAGTACCACCGCGGTAAAATTTTTGTGAAAGAATCGGAGCCCGGCAAAGGAACCACCTTCCGAATACTGTTGCCGCTGCAGAGTGTATAGCCACAAAACAGGCATTTTTCAGTAATTTTGCGGCGTGGGACGCATTTTAGCCATCGATTACGGGAATAAACGGGTAGGACTAGCCGTTACAGATCCTTTGCGCATTATCGCCACTGCTCTCGATACTGTGGCCAGCCACGAGCTTATGCCCTACCTCAAGAGTTATTGCGCTCGCGAACAAGTAGATGCCTTTGTATTGGGCGACCCACGCACCCTTCAAAACGAACCTTCCCAAATCGCGCGTCAAGTAAATGAGTTTGCTGTGCACCTGCAACGGAGCTTTCCTGCCAAACAAGTGCACCGCATCGACGAACGGTTCACTTCGGCCATGGCCAGCGCAGCCATCGCTCAAAGCGGCATGAGCAAACAAAAGCGTCAAGAAAAAGGACGCATCGACCAAATCAGCGCCGTACTCATTCTCCAAACTTATTTAGCACAAACACAAGCATGATACTGCCCATTGTAGCCTACGGCGATACCGTACTTACCACCAAAGCCAAAAACATCCCTGCCGATTATGCTGGGCTCAAGGAGTTGGTAGCAAATATGTTCGAAACCATGTACAACGCCAATGGTGTAGGACTTGCCGCCCCACAGGTTGGGCTGTCGCTACGTTTGTTTGTGATAGATGCCGAACAATACGACGAGGAGAAGTTCAAAGGGCAGAAAAAAGCCTTCATCAATCCCGAAATTCTAGAGCGCAGTGGTGAACCTTGGGCTTTTAACGAAGGATGTTTGAGCATACCCGATGTACGTGGCGATGTATTGCGTCCAGCCAAAATACGCATGCGTTATTTCGACGAACAGGGAAAAGAGCATACCGAAGAGTTTGAAGACATGCCTGCACGCATCATCCAGCACGAATATGACCACATCGAAGGCATTCTGTTTACCGATCATTTGAATCCTCTCAAACGGAGGCTGGTACAAAAAAAGCTCGATCAAATTAAACGTGGTATTGTCACTGCCGACTACCGCATGCGTTTTGCAAAGGCATTCCAAAAGCGTCGCTAAAGCAGGCAGTTTGTCAAAAAGGCCTGCGCCGCGTTTGGCAGCAGTAACTGCAAAACCCTGTAGATACTAAGGTTTATTTCTTTTTGAAGTCGCCCCGTTTCAAGGCCTTCACAAACTCGGCCCAAGCAAAAGGATTGAGCAAAGTACTCGGAATGGGCAAGCTGTTGGGGCCGCCAAATTGCGCAAACGGTTGTTGACCACCTGCATAATACGTTTGGGCAATCATCCGCTGCATGTACAACTTTTGGTTTTCACTGCCGTCCATGCCCATTTTCGCCGAAATTTCGGCCAGCATCTGCGCTTCTAAGTTTTTTCGTGCTTTGTCGTATAAATCGTCTTCTACCTGTGCATTGAGGAACGCATCGCGGAACGCTTCTTTGCTCGGCCAGGGATAAATGTTGGCCATGGGTAATACGATGGTATCTCTTTCGAGCGGCATGACCAAGGTATATAAATCGGCTTGCGTTTCGGGCATGATGAAGTAGTTGGGCTTAAAACCCACTTCCGAAAACTGTATGGTATCGCCTTTGAGTGCAACAAACGAAAAGAAACCGCGCTGATCGGAAACGGTTCCTTTGAACCTGTTTTTCACCAATATGGTCACAAAAGGCAGTATCGATTGGTCTTCGGTCACGGTAATGCCCGAGAGTTGCACCGGCTTGGGTTTGTTGAGCTCCTGTGCCAAAGTCTGCACTGGCAAGGCCAGAGCCAATATAAAAAGGATGAGGTAGTTCACGCGTACAAAGTTACCGTAAATGCTCCAACAAAAGCGACTTACAATAGGTTTGAATCGTATGACAAAAGATGTCACTAACACGTGCGTAATTTGTAACAAAGATTGCGGAAAACGCGACAAAATCGGCCGTTCCTTTTGTGTAATTTAGAACCCTCAAACGCAGCGAATTCTACTAAAGTATCTCCATGAGTGTACAGAATGAAAAATTAAAAGCCCTCCAGCTTACGCTTGACAAGTTGGAAAAATCGTACGGTAAAGGCGTAGTGATGAAAATGGGCGAAGCGCGGGTCGTAAATGTGGATGTAATACCCACAGGCTCGCTTGGACTCGATATCGCCCTAGGCATTGGAGGCTTTCCTCGGGGCCGAGTAATTGAAATTTACGGACCAGAATCGTCGGGTAAAACCACCATCGCCATGCATGCCATCGCCGAAGCTCAGAAAAAAGGCGGTATTGCTGCGTTTATCGATGCTGAGCATGCTTTCGATAAAGGTTACGCCGAAAATTTAGGCATCGATACTGAAAATTTGCTCATTTCACAACCCGATAATGGTGAGCAAGCCCTCGAAATAGCCGATAACCTGATCCGTTCGGGTGCTATCGACATTATTGTCATCGACTCGGTAGCTGCACTCGTTCCTAAATCGGAAATCGAAGGCGAAATGGGCGATTCGTCTATGGGTTTGCAGGCCAGGCTGATGAGCCAAGCCCTGCGCAAACTTACGGGTACCATCAGCCGCACAGGCTGTGTATGTATCTTCATCAACCAGCTTCGTGAGAAAATTGGTGTTATGTTCGGTAATCCCGAAACAACTACGGGTGGTAATGCTTTGAAGTTTTACGCTTCTATTCGTCTCGATATCCGTCGTATCGGCCAGCTGAAAGACGGCGTAGATGTAACCGGCA
>VFQR01001694.1_pt1 | contig 15847 bp, 11 predicted proteins | sample 3512321 | NCBI WGS metagenome assembly VFQR01 (sample SAMN10412374, study PRJNA504923) | tailings metagenome | isolation source: Relicate 3 Philex TSF1 revegetated site | place: Philippines: Tuba, Benguet | collected 2017-08-29
CTCGGATTTGAGCGACCAGTCTTTTTGATGGATTATCCCGCTTCACAGGCAGGGTTGGCCACGACCAGACCGCTCTATCCTGCCGGGCCGGAAGTAGCCAATCGATTCGAGCTCTACATCGATGGGGTTGAGCTTTGCAATGGCTATCACGAACTGACCGATCCAGTCGAATTGGCTCACCGAGCGCAAACACACGCCCGCCTGCGCGAGAAGGCCGGTCTTCCCCCAATTAAGCCACCACAACGGCTCATGTCGGCCATGGCTGCCAATTTCCCCTCAGCCACGGGCGTCTCGTTAGGTTTTGATCGACTCGTGATGCTGGCACTGGGCACGAGTACGATTGCCGACATCATGAGCTTTGCCTGGGATCGCGCCTGAAGTCACTTCACCTCAGCAAGTGCTGTCTCAATGGCTTTCTCAATACCCTCAGGGTGATGTTCGCGCCAGACAATCTGTCCATCACGCCCCACCACGAGAATTGTCGGGATTCCTTCGACCGACAACTCATCAAAAAACGACTCAGCACCATAAGCGTTCGGCCACGGGATGGCTGTTTCTTTGACAAACGCTTCACTTTCTTTCAGCCGCTCTTGTCCCTCATTGGTCACTCCCAGAAAGACCACACCCTGAGGTGCGAAGGTCTTTTGCAACGCAATGATTTCGGGCACGGCCCGCTTACAGGGCCCGCACCAGAATGCCCATAGATCAATAACGAGAACTTTTCCTTTCAACTCTTCGGCCGTCGGGCCGGGCCCATTGATCCAGCCTTGCTCCGCAAATGCAGGCAAAGCTCCATGCCTCTGGAACTCTCCACCGCTTTTCGTGGGGAAGTAAATGCGAGTGAAGATCACCACTACAATCATCACACCGGCCAGCGCATAGAAAAAAGCTCGCTGAGACATGATCCAACTCCTTAGTCAGCGGCTGATTGCCGCCAGGTTGATCCGGGCGTTCCCCTGCAAAAGGCTGGCCATGATCTGATTGTTTAAGCACATCCTTACAATGAATAAATCGCAGCGTATTTCGCTTCCAGATGCCGTAAGAGCGGCTCATGCGTCAGTTTTTGCCCAGTGGCTTTTTCGATGAGAGCCGGGGCTGTGTATCGGCGTCCCCACTGATGAACTTTTTCCTTGAGCCATTCCTTCAAAGGTAGAAACTCCCCACGGGAGAACTGAGCCTGCAATTCGCCCAGATCTCGACTGGCCGCTTCAAACAGCATTCCTGCATAAAGATTGCCCAGAGCATAAGTGGGAAAGTAACCAAACAGCCCGGCACTCCAGTGAATGTCCTGCATGCATCCCATCGCATCGTTTGGAGGCACAATCGAAAAATCCCGCTGGAAAGCACTGTTCCAGGCCGATGGTAGATCGGCAGGCTTCAGCTCACCAGAAATCAGCTTCAGTTCAATTTCAAACCTCAGCATGATGTGCAGGTTATACGTCGCTTCGTCGGCCTCGACTCGAATGAACGATGGCTCCACGACGTTAATCGCCTGATAAAACTCGTCCTGGCTGACTTCTTTCAGCGCTGTGGGAAAGGCCTGCACTGCCCCGGGATAAAAGTAATTCCAGAAGGCCATACTTCGGCCCACAAAGTTTTCCCACAGCCGCGACTGAGATTCATGAACTCCGAGCGAGCAGGCCGTGCCGCAACCCAGTCCAAACTGGTCATCGGGCAATCCCTGTTCGTAAATGCCATGCCCTGCTTCGTGCAGGACACCAAAAAATGCTGAGTTGAAATGATGATCCAGATATCTGGTGGTCAATCGCACATCGCCAGGCCCCACCCCTGAGCAGAATGGATGGGCCGATTCATCGAGCCTGCCTCGCTCAAAGCTGAAGCCAATACAACGGGCCGCTGCCTCGGCAAACACCTTTTGGGCCGCTTTGGGATAATGACGCTCCACGATTTCTTTGCCAGGTTTGGTCGATGAAGCTTGAATACGCCCGATCAGATCAACAAGCTTGGGTCGCAAGGCTCCAAAGACTTCTTGAATCGAAGCGGCTGTGGCACCCGGTTCGAATTCATCGAGCAGAGCGTCATAAGGGTGCCCGTTTCCATAGCCCACCACTTGAGCTTCTTCCCGCTTCAAGTGGACCATCTTCTCGAGCCAGGGCAGAAATGCCGGAAAATCCTGATCTTTGCGGGCCTTGATCCAGGCTTGCTGAGCCAGGCTTGTGGTCTTTGATAACTCTTCGACAAGCCGCCGGGGGAGTTTCTTTGATCTCTCATAATTGCGACGAGCTTCGCGAATATTGGCAGCAACCACCGAGTCTTCATCAGTCGTGGCCTGCGACAACTCCTGCAGCAATTCGCCAATTCGAGGATGGGTCGCTTTTTCATGGACGAGGCCAGCAATCATCCCCACCTGCTCGGCACGAAAGGCAGATCCTTCGGCAGGCATACCCGTCTGTTCATCCCACGACAGGACAGCATTGCATGAACTCAGTACCGCCACTTCGCGGAGTTGCTGGCAAAGTTCTTCATACGGGCCGGTAGATGCTGCAGAAGCGCTGGACATCAATCATCCTTGGAAAATTGCGGTTTCAATAAAACGGTCATTCAACCATATCGTTTGTTGGCACGGCCTGATCGTCAAGCGCACCGTCCCAGTTCTCCTGGCCCAACAGCCGGAGCGAATTCTGCCTCTGACTCAAATTCCTCGTCTGCCCTCTGGAAAGTCAATCAAAACTTCTCCATGCTTCCATAACGGAACGATCCGTTGGAGAGGCCGATCGATGAGATGTTCGGTCTCTTGAATGAGCTTTCCAGCACGAACAGTCTTCTGACACCTTCGACGCCACATCCTGACTTCGAGTTCTATCGCGGAGAATCCCCATGAACCTGACGACCACCACGACTTCTCCACATTCACCGCTTCGTTCCCGTCTGCGGGGAATCGCTTCGACACTTTCCTACGGAGCCATTTTTTGCCTCCTGTTGAGTCACGTATCCGTATTGAAAGCGGAAGAGCCTCAAAAGTACGAACACGGACCTGATTCCCAGCGTAAAGAAGGCGTCCCTCGCGGCAAGATTGAAAAGTTCGAACTGAATGACAGCAAGGTCTATCCCGGCACATTTCGCGAGTGCGCGATCTACGTTCCCGCTCAATACAAGGGCGAACCGACAGCCCTCATGGTTTTTCAGGATGGACATACCTACCTGGGTGAGAAAGGTGACTTTCGAGCTCCCGTCGTCCTCGACAATCTGATTCATGCCAAAGAATTGCCACCTATCATCGCCGTCTTTATCAATCCGGGCAATAAGGGCAAACTTCCCGAAACTCCGTGGAAAACAGATCACCGCAGTGTGGAGTACGATTCACTGGGTGATACCTATGCCCGCTTCCTGCACGAAGATGTCCTTCCACGCGTCAAAGCCAAGTACAACATTACGGACGATCCCAACCAACGCGCGATCTGTGGTATCTCGTCGGGTGGGATTTGTGCCTTCACCGTCGCGTGGGAACGACCCGACAGCTTCCGCAAAGTCATGACACAGGTTGGAAGCTTTACCGATATCCGTGGCGGCTATGTCTACCCGACACTCATCCGCAAAACTGAGAAAAAGCCGATTAAAGTCTTTCTGCAAGCCAACGAGTTCGATGTCGATAATCAGTTCGGAAACTGGTACCTCGCCAATAAGCAGATGGCCAGTTCCTTTAAATATAAAGGCTACGATTACAAGATCGTCGAAGGCAAAGGTGCCCACAATGGCAATCACGGCGGCGTCATCTTCCCCGACGCCATGCGCTGGCTCTGGTCAGAAAGCACGAGCCCTGATGCCGACAAGAAGACCGACTCTTCTCCCAAAACCGGCAATCAGAACAGCAGAAAAAACACCACCAGTACAACCACTTCCAAAAAGTAGCTGCCATGGGCGAATTCATTGAGGAAATACTGATCTGCGGCCAGTGAGGGGTTCTGAGCAACAAAATGCCTTCCAAACGAGTGAATTCCGACAAACCCCATCTTTGGAAAACTGACATTGCAGCTTCCGTGGATCAGTTCAACCAGTGGTTTATGGACTTTGCACCAGCAGCATTCCGCGCCACAAGAATTAAAACCACAGAACATGTCAAAGCAGCTTTGATCGCCACAAATGACTTGCAATCCATTAATGCCGACACGCTCATGACGTCTCCTGCATCCCTTTCCACGCTGCGAATGTGTACTGCCCCACCACTGGCAGTTGATCGGTTAATTGGCCTGGCCGGTGCCAATAAGTCGCTGATTGGTCGCATGGAAGAAGGCAAGCTCTCTGTCCGCATGAAAAGGGAGTTGCTCGAAGAAAATCTCAATAAAGCATGCAAGGTTCTGATCAGGTTATTAGACCACGACATCTTCCCGTGGCTCAACTCTGGAAAGACTCCTTCGGAAAATGAGCGTGATCGTGCATCAACTATTATTGCAGATCGCCTCTGCAGTGCTGTGGCGAATCCAATTATTCGAAACGCCCAAGAACAACGGCAACTTACCCTTATCGAAAAATGGCTCACCACAAGGGGATACCAAAAGCAATCCCATACTTCAGGAACACCTCTTACCAAAATGAAGGCGGGAACATTCTCATTCCGTACTAATCTCACTGTCGGAGTAGAGAAAAAGGTAAATATCCCCATAGATGTTGTTATCCAGCCAATACGCCCAAAGAAAAACGGTCTTCCCATCCTAATTGAAGCAAAGTCTGCTGGTGACTTCACGAACACAAACAAAAGACGTAAAGAAGAGGCCACCAAAATTCATCAACTTCAGGAAACATACGGCGCTGAAGTTACTTTTGTCCTGTTTCTATGCGGGTATTTCGGAAGCGATTATCTAGGTTATGAAGCTGCTGAAGGAATCGACTGGGTTTGGGAACATAGAATCGACGATCTTGCAAAACTGGGGCTCTGAACATTATGGCCACGATAAACATTGATCGTTTAGAACATAAGCGACAATTACTTCAATCCTCACTGGATTCAGCCAAGACGGCAGCAGAGCGGAATCGACTCGGTCAGTTCGCAACTCCGAACCTTCTCGCAATTGAAATCACTCGCTATATCGCAACAATGATAGACGATGATGAGATCAATTTCGCTGATCCTTCTATTGGCACTGGAAGTTTCTTTTCGGCGGCCCTCACGATTCTCGGAAGGGCACGTATCAAGAGTGCGATTGGCGTCGAACTTGACTCTGATTTCTCCAGTTCTGCAAATAACCTTTGGCGAGAAGTAGGCCTGCAAGTCATTACTGGCGACTTCACAGAACTTGTTGAGAAGAGTTCAAGTCTCACTTCGCCCAATCTTTTGCTGGCCAACCCCCCTTATGTACGACATCACCATCTGTCGAGGGACGATAAGAAAAGGCTACAAAGACTAGTTCAGAGGCTGGTGGGGGTTGATGTTAATGGCCTTGCAGGACTTTACGTCTACTTTCTTCTCCTCGCAACGTACTGGATGGCAGACAACGGCTATGCAGCCTGGCTGATTCCTTCCGAATTCATGGATGTCAACTATGGAGCATCATTAAAACAGTTTCTAACAAGTCAAGTCACATTGATTCGCGTTCATCGTTTCAGCCCTGATGATATTCAATTTGGAGATGCGCTGGTGTCTTCAGCCGTTCTGATATTCAGAAAAACTCAACCACCAGTCAATCATGCCGCAGAATTTACCTTTGGAGGTACCCTATCGGATCCAGAAACTAAGGAACAAGTCGCACTGAATCGCCTTCAGGAATCTCGAAAGTGGACTGCTTACCCTAACCTTCCGCAGGACGAACGAAGCAACATCAGTGAAGGTACTGGTATCACTCTGGCCAATTACTTCCGTATCCAGCGAGGAATCGCCACTGGCGACAATAAGTTTTTTATTATTGAGCAGGATGAAGCAATACGTCGCGGTTTTCCCAGGAATTGCATTCGACCAATACTTCCGAGTCCTCGCCACCTGAAAGAGACGGTAATTAAACCTGACTGTGATGGCTTTCCATTAACAAATCCGAGACTCTGTGTGATTGATTGCGATCTTCCCGAACATGTTGTGGAGAAACGCTACCCAAAGCTTTGGGAGTATTTAGTAAGCGCGGATAGCCTCGGCGTCAAAGATGGTTATCTGGTAAGTAAAAGAAATCCCTGGTATCAACAGGAGAAACGAGAGCCGCCCATGTTTCTATGTACATATATGGGACGTGGCACCCAAGAGAGGAAGCCATTCCGTTTTATCTGGAATCAAACGAATGCTATTGCAACCAACTTATACCTCATGCTTTACCCTGTAAAGTCTCTGCAGAGAATGCTCGTTAATCATCCTGAAAGAGCTGAGGAGGTGTATAAGATCCTTTGCCTCGTCACTGGGAATGAGTTGAGAGGGGAAGGCCGAGTCTATGGCGGCGGTCTGCATAAAATCGAACCAAAAGAACTTGGACGTATTTCGGCTTTGCCTTTCGTCGAGCAGTGGCCGGAATTGCAAATGGACGGCATTAAGCAAAAGATGCTTTTTGAATGAACTGAGAGCGTGACTGGTCACAATAACTGAAAATGTAACTGCAATTCCAAGTTTGCTCATATTCCAGTTTACCCGAGAGATTTTAGAACTGCTGATACGCAGTTCAACGTGTTTTGGCTGCTTGAGACTTTATGCTTCCCAGTTCATTCACCAAACCGAAATTTGCTTACAATGCTCAGGATCAATCTGGGCATCGTGAGCCTTTCTCGTGGTGGAACCGGTCGGGTAAGTCGAAAGAAAAAAGTGTTTCACGCTTGAAGACCAGCCATCCCTGGATTCACCAACTGGTTGTCTGGGTGATTGTCGTCGCTATTTTTTTACGTTGCCTCTTTGCTGCCCCCGGGGAATTCCGCTGGATCTTTCCTGTCGCATTTGCAGCCATCGCTTATTACGCGACAGCCATCTGGCCATGGTTGTTTGCAGGCCTGGGGACTGCCTACATGACGTTTCAATCGATCTGGCGGCCGGGCGTCTCCACCAGCAGTACAATCTCGCTGCTGGCAGTCTGCCTGCTAAGCGCTGTGTGGGGTCAACATCTTCGCAATCAACTGATCGCCGAACAGGTTCGCTCACGCCGGGATCCTGTCACAGGTTTGCTGAATGCCCGTGGATTTGAAGAGATCCTTCAAGAGTGGATCCTGATCTCGCGTAAGGAGCAACATCCCTTTGCTGTGGTCTATATCGACTGCGATCGATTCAAGACAGTGAACGACGAACAAGGTCATCAGGTGGGCGACGCCCTCCTCAAAATCGTCGGCGAAGTCTTGAGCCAGAACGTCCGCCAGGAAGATGCCGCCGCCCGATTAGGTGGTGATGAGTTTGCCATTCTCATGGCTGATATGGATGAGATTCAGGTCTTGAGTCTCGTCGAGAAACTTCTGGCGAACCTGCGGGCTCAGATTACCAACGCGCGAACAGCCACGACTTTCAGCGTGGGAGTGGTCTTATTCTCGGAGATGGCCCCCGATCCGCTGACATGCCTGTCGCTGGCTGATCAAGCCATGTATCATGTCAAGAGGCATGGTCGCGACGGGATCCACGTCGAGCGATATCCCCAAAAAATTGACACTTTCGAATCCTGATTAATTTTCGCAATTCAATTGCAATATTGTTTCCAGCAGTTAGATTGACGAACTCCCAACTGGCTTGAACAACGCGTCTTACACCTCTTTCTCTTTTGCAGACTGGAAGCTTCGATGCAAACTTTCAATGGATTCAAACTGGCGGCTGCACTTTGCGTGCTGACAACTTTCACTCTCGGCTGTGGTGGCAGTGGCGATTACAAAACCGCAACTCAGTTAAAGCAGGAAACTGGCCACGACGATCACGGCCACGAACATGGCCCTGCCGGCCCGAATGGTGGCAGCCTGTTCTCGCTCGCCAAAGATTTCAAAGATGTTCAGGGTGAAATTGTGGTCGATGGCAAACGCCATGCGCTGATCATTTTCCTTCTGGGGAGCGACGGCAAGACTCCTTACACCACCACAGCCACCGAAGTGGAACTGGCTGGCGAAGGGGGCGATAAGCTCGTGCTTAAGGCCGCTCCACTCGAAGGCGAGGCTGATGGTAAAACGTCTCGATATGAGCTCGTTGACGAAGCAAAAATTCATGAACTGATCGAAGCTGGCTTCATTCACGGGACAGCCAAGATCACCATCGATGAAAAGGTCTACACTCCATTCCTCGATGTCCACATGGATCACGATCACGACCATGATCATGACAGCAAAGAAAAAGCCCCAGCCGAAAAAGCCCCAGAAGAGAAGAAGTAGTCTCGCTTCAAAACAGCCTTCTGCCAATGGATCTCGACAATCGACAATGATCTTCAGCGGTGCATGGCCTCTTTGGTCATGCACCGCTTTTTCGTTGATCATCTGTGTATGATCGATAAATTATTGACCAGCAAGAATCGATCCGCGAACCTCGGCAATCAGATAAAATGAACCAGTAATCACAATCAGCTCTTTGAATTTATGATCACTGGGCTGGCCACAAACGTTTCGAGCCATCGCCAGGGCTTCCATCGGTGTCGCAGCCGTCAGAAACGGCTGGTCGCTAATCGTGCGGGCAACGATCGACAGTTCCTGCACGCTGACTCCTCGCGGGTTCTCCTGATATTTCGTGAGGATCAGTCGATCCGCGTGATGCCGTACCAATCGCATCAGCCCCGAGACATCTTTATCGCGTGTGGTTCCAAAAATCACTGTGAGTCGGCAGTCTTTGAACTCGTCTTGCAGCGTATTAAAAAGTGCATTCATCGATGCCCAGTTATGTGCTGCATCGAGAATAATGGGCGGCTTCCCGGGAATCAGTTCAATCCGCCCTGGCCAGACTGAATTTTCCAGGCCGACCACCATTCGATCCCGTTTCCCTTCACTGGGATTCTCTCGCACAGCCAGCCATTTCTGCCCGCCATGAGTGCCTCGCCATCTTTCCCAGGCCAGTAGACCGGCAAATAAGGCGAGAGTCGTGTTCGATTCCTGATGTTTCCCCAGCAGCGGAACCCGGCACAAGACTTCACCGTTACCCCACGGAGCATTCGTCGCAGAGACGCCGATCTGTCGTTTGCCAGGATCATCGGGTGACCTTTCATCGAGGCTGCGGCAGAAAAGCTGCTCTCCCAATTGCCATAGAGGAGCATCACGTTCTTTCGCAATCGCCGCGATGACAGGCCGGGCCAACTCATCCAGGACACCACTCACCACAGGAACATTCGCCTTAATGATCCCCGCTTTTTCTCTGGCAATCAGATCCGTCGTTGCCCCAAGAATCTGTGTGTGATCCCGGCTGATATTCGTAATCACGCAGACCAGCGGCTGGCAGATGTTTGTTGAATCGAGCCGCCCACCTAGTCCCACTTCCAGCACTGCGATCTGGACCTGCTTACGCATGTAGTGCATCCAGGCCATGGCCGTCACAGCCTCAAAAAATGTGACATGCCATTCCGGTCCCTCGCGATCCATCTCCTCAATCACGGGAACAAGATCTTCGACCAGTTGTCGAACTTCTTCTTCGCTGGGCAGTTCGCCATTAACAGTAAAACGCTCTTCGAGCCGGTGAATATGAGGCGATGTAAACAGGCCCACAGAGAGCCCTGCTCCCCTGAGCAAGTTGGCCACCATCGTCGAAGTTGAGCCCTTTCCTTTCGTGCCGGCAATATGCACGACGGGAATCTTCTGCTCGGGATGACCAATCCTTTCCAGCAGCCGCTGCATCCGGCCAAGTTTCAATGTTTCACCCCGCAATGAGTCGGCATGAGCCCGCTCATAATTCACGCGATGGAGCAGAAACTGGATCGCTGCGTCGTAATCGTGCACGGTCTACCTGTTGCTGGAAACTTCCATCATTCCTGTCGATGCAACGAATCCCATCGTCGCAATCACATCGATCAAAGACTCATTCCTTCGGACGGCTTGAGTTTATCCCATGATCATCACAAGATAAGAGCAACACAGCAAAGGACATCTCACCATGCGAACGCCGACCAGTGCCATCCAGGTTTATCAGTCACAACTTGTCTTTGCCCGCACAAAAACGCTTGCCACGCTGGATGAGCTACTCAAGACCGATCCTACAGGTCGAATTCTCGGCTGGCGGCCTGGCCCAGGACGTGCTCACTTCGCCTGGCAAATTCTTCATGTGGGAATTACGGAAGAACTCTTCGCCACAGAGCGTCTCATGGCCCGCCCGGCTGCCTTTGCCGATCTCGTACCACGCTTCAAAGGAGGGAGCACTCCGGATGAGGAGATTCCGGAAGCCGAACTGATTCGCAATGTCCTCAGCGAAACTCGTCAGCACCTTTTCAGTGCGCTCTCGACATTCAATGATGATGATCTGGGTGTGATTCCGGAACCCCTCCGCGATCGCGGCTGGAATCTCGAACGAGTCCTCCAGGTTCTCGCCTGGCACGAAGCCCACCACCAGGGACAGGCTCACGCCGCCCTTAATCTCTATAAAGCGACTCATGGCTGATTGATCCCGACTTCGTCGAACCAGACGAATGTGATCGCAGAAGGTGGCAATCGATGATGCCAGTCACCTCATCACAAACCGGAAGTTACATCCGCTCAATCGGTATACGGGTACTCGTCTGGTACTTTGTATTTCGTCCACTTCTGGTCATCGCGTTAGAACTCCCCGGCCCATGGGGCCCACCATTAGATGCTGCCTTACAAGAGGGTTGGCAGCTACAGCTTAAGTGTCGTCGTATTGGCCGAGAGACTGACGAGATCTTGTTTGTCACATCGCCGGCAGGCCATCGACAAGAGTTTGTCGTGAATGGTCACCACGCGCTCGATGTTTGGTACGCCACAATCCGCCGAAGTGATGCTCCTGATTGTCGCGTCTGGATTGAATCTCGTGGAGAAGTTATCGCCAGTATCGATCTTCAGACGATGGAATTCTGGTCTGAAGCCAATCAGCAACCCTTCTGGGCGCAGGCTGGTCAGGGCAAAATTCTCTCTCAGGGTCCCACCAGATACTGGTGGGAGATTTTCCTGCCCATCTAGTGGCCTCGCACTTCCACTTTCTGAGATCGATCTATCGGATCTCGTTGCCTCACTCGGCCACACTGGCTTTCCCTTCGAGATCTTCGCGGCTTCGCGAGAGCCTCAACTGTATCACTTTTTCAATCACGACCTCTTCAGCATCAACCATGGCAAAATCATCTCTCATCCGCCCGTTTCACTTTGCAGAGCAACGCCACTTTGTCATGATCTTCTGCTGTGGAAAACGTCATCTCCCTGTACCAAATACTCGTCATGCATGATGGCTTTCGTAAGAAGATCACTTCTGAGGAAGCTGTGATAACCGATGATTTTCAGGCAGAAATTGACTCAAGCTGTTACTCTTTTTGTTCCTCACAACGATCCTGATGCTGAGAGTTCAGCGTTCATCAGACGCTCTGCATCGGTCTCCCGCAAACTCAGGAATCACGTTATGCCGACAGCCTCTCGACGAGAAACAAAATGCCATATCCTCGCATTGCTTTCTCTGGCCATTCTCTGTCTTTCGGAAATGCAATTCATGTCGATTGCTGCTGCTGAAGAGATCATGACAAAACCACCCGTGGCAAAAACGGATAACATTCCTGAAGTCTTTCATGGCGAAACGATCGTTGATCCCTACCGCTGGCTCGAAGACCAGAAAGCTCCCGCCACTCGGGAATGGCTCAGCGAGCAAGCCAAGTACCTCGCAAGTTCTGCCAGTAGCTGGCCGCAGATTCCCGAACTCAAGGCCCGGTTAGCCGAACTCCTCAAAGTGGACAGTGTCGGTATACCGGTCGTTCGCGGCGGCCGCGCCTTTTTCTCGAAACGTACTGCCTCTGCCGATGTCCCCAGCATCTGGTACAGGCCATCGGTGAATGCTCCCGATGAACTCCTGATCGATCCGCAGAAGCTCTCGTCGGATGGAAAAACGACTGTCAATCTGATGGATGTCACCCACCATGGCAACCTGCTCATCTGTGGTGTTCGCACTGGTGGCGAGGACGAAGTCACCCCGCGCCTGTTCAATGTCACCACCAAATCGTTCGCCGCGACTGAGTTCCCGAAAGGTCGCTATTCCAGCCTCTCGTTCTCACGCGATGGCCAGAAGGTCTATCTTTCGCGTCATGACCAGCAGATCGGCCCCCGCGCGTATGTTCGCGACCTCGCCACTGGCAAGGAAACACTCCTGTTTGGCGAAAAGTTCGGCCCGGAGAAGATTCTCGGCGTGCGTCTCTCAGAAGATGACCAATGGCTCATTTACCATGTTTATCTCGGGGCCTCCTCGCAGAACGATGTCTACATTCAGTCGCTCGCCAAGCCCAACGAACCAATCCTTCCCTTCGCAGTCGGTCTTGAGGCCGAGTTTGAAGTCGATGCGATTGATCATCGTGCGATTGTCCGGACCACCTGGAAAGCACCCCGAGGCCAGTTGCTTCTCGCAGATCTTCGTCAGCCGGTCCTTGATCAATGCCCCGTGATTGTGCCTCAGTCTGAGGCATCACTCGAAGGGATCTCACTCGTTGGGGGGAAGCTCTTTATCCGCTGGTTGCGAAACGTGGTCTCAGAACTCAAAGCCTACGATCTCACCGGGAAAGAACTTTTTTCGATTGATCCTCCCACACTAGGCACTATTTCCGGTGCCTCTGGGGCGTGGGATCAATCCGAACTCTACTATAGTTTCAGCAGCTATATCGTTCCGGGCACAATCTTTAAGTTTGATATTCCCACACAGAAAACAACAGTCTGGCATCAATCCGAGATCCCCTTCGACAGCGAAAAGTTCACCGTCCGGCAGGTGTGGTTCCCTTCTAAAGACGGCACCCGCATCCCTATGTTCATTGCTCATCGCAAAGGCCTCGAACTGAATGGCACGAACCCCACTTTGCTCTATGGCTATGGAGGTTTTGCTGTCAATCTCACACCTGGCTTCTCAACCAAAGCCGCCCTCTGGATGGAACTGGGTGGTGTCTATGCCGTCGCGAATCTGAGGGGTGGCGGTGAGTTTGGTGAAGACTGGCACACGGGCGGCTATCTCAAAAAGAAGCAGAACGTATTCGATGATTTCTACGCCGCTGCCGAATACCTGATTGCCAACAAGTACACATCGCCCGCTCATCTGGCCATCAATGGTGGTAGTAACGGTGGTCTCCTCGTGGGCACAGCCATGACCCAGCGACCCGAACTCTTCGCAGCGGTCGTCTGCTCCTATCCGCTGCTTGATATGCTCCGCTATCACCAGTTCCTCGTCGCTCGTTTCTGGGTCCCCGAGTACGGCAGCAGTGAAGATCCCGAAATGTATCCCATTCTCAAGTCGTATTCGCCCTATCAGCACATCGACCCGAACGTAAACTACCCGGCGGCCATGTTCATTACCGGAGATGCGGATACGCGAGTTGATCCTAACCATGCCCGCAAGATGGTTGCCCGGCTGCAAGCCGTCCCTGCGCTCAAACGACCCATCTTCCTGATGTATGATGATGCGCTGGGACACACCGGTGCCCGGCCTGTCAGTAAGACCATCGACGACCTCGCGATCGAACTCGCATTTCTACTGAGATACACAAAGGGCAGCGCGACATCTGGTGCATCAACGACTGATAACTCGCCGGTCTGCTCGAAAACCGTCGCCGACGCCGAGCTGGAAGCCTTCTTCGATCAGGAGTGGGAACAGACACTCAAGAACTCACCCACGTTTGCCTCATATCTGGGCGATACGCGCTACGATGCCCTCTGGCCAGATATCTCGCTTCCTGCCATCAAGCAGCGTCACGAGCAGATGAAGATCTCTGCCGAAAAGCTGGAACAGATTCGCGGCAAGCCACTCTCCGCCAAAGCTCAGTTCAATGCAAGGCTCTATGCCCGCCAACTTGCGATGAACATCGAAGAAACGAAAACCAAATGGTACCTCGTCCCTCTCACTCAGCGGGAAGGGATCCAGGATGAAAACTCACTCGCGGACTCCATTCAGTTTGACGATCTCGCCAGCTATCAGAACTGGATTGCCCGGCTCAACAGCTTTCCTGTCTATATGGATCAGACCATTGCCCTGATGGAAGAAGGGATTCGCGAAGGCCGCCTGCAGCCGAAGATCACCATGCAGCGGGTCGTCAAGCAGATCGAGCGACAGATTGTCAAAGATCCGAAAGAAAGCCTCTTCTACAAGCCATTGACCAGTATCCCTCAAGATCTTGCTCCTCACCGCGAAGAACTTCAGCGGGCCACTCAGGAAGCGATTGGCACGAAGGTTGTCCCTGCCTATCAGAAGTTCCTCGATTTCTTTACCAACAAGTATCTACCAGCCTGCTATGCAGGCGCCGGCGTCTCTAATCTTCCTGGCGGCGACGAGATCTACAAATTTCGAGTCCGTGAATTCACGACTCTCGATATGACCCCTGATGAGGTCCATCAGATTGGCTTGAATGAAGTTGCGCGTATTCGTGCCGAAATGGAAAAGATCCGCGAGCAGGTTCAATTTCAGGGAGATCTGAAGGCCTTCTTCGAATCGTTACGCACCGATCCCAGGTTCTATTTCCAGAATGAAAAAGAGCTTCTCACTGAATATGAAGCCTTTTGCAAACGGGTAGACCCGCAACTCACGAAACTCTTTAAGACGTTGCCGCGAATTCCTTATGGAGTGAAGGCGATCCCCGCCAATATGGCGCCAGATACCACCGCGGCTTATTACTACCCACCCTCGGCTGATGGCTCTCGTGCCGGGATGTTCTTCGTGAATCTTTACCAACCTCAGATGCGGCCCAAGTACGAGATTCCTGCACTGTCACTCCACGAGTCTGTTCCCGGGCATCATCTGCAGATTGCTTTATCAACCGAACTCGAAGGCGTCCCCAACTTCCGCCGCTTCGCTGGATTTACGGCTTTTGTCGAAGGCTGGGCACTCTACAGTGAAAGCCTCGGCGAAGAATTAGGTGTTTACGAAGACCCTTATGCCAAATTCGGGCAACTCACGTATGAGATGTGGCGTGCCATCCGTCTCGTAGTCGATACGGGCATTCACTCGAAAGGCTGGACTCGGGAACAGGCGATCCAATTTTTCCGAGATAACTCGGCCAAGACGGAACTCGATATTGTGAACGAGGTGGATCGTTACATTTCGTGGCCCGGTCAGGCTCTGGCTTACAAGATTGGCGAATTGAAGATCAAGGAACTTCGCAAGAAGGCCAAGGCTCAACTGGGTGAAAAGCTCGACCTACGCGAATTCCACGATGTCATTTTAAAGAACGGAGCGATTCCACTGGCAGAACTGGAAGTCGTCGTTGACGACTGGCTCGCCAGCAAAAAGTAATGAGATCTCTCTGAAAAGTGTTCGAGGCAGCCCTTGCATTTCTCAAAGCGGCAAAGATCGTTCGCCTGCGAATGACTTACTTGCCGCAGGGAGAGCAGGCTTTCGTACCCAACACCGAGTCATTCCCTTTGACGGCTTAAAAGCAGCTCGTTCCACCATTGCAGCAGGCCATCAATCGTTCGCATCGTGGCTTCACCACCCCGGTCAACCGACCATGGGGGAAACCGCCCTCGGCAACTCACGTTCAACGCTTTGTTCCACGATTTGGCACTCTTGGACTGCCCCCTTTTATGTCTCATCACCTGCAAGATCGAATGTCCATACGGCCTGGAATCTTGGTAGGGAAGCAAACGCTGCCTGGACCAGCGGGTGTGGTCAGGTTGGTTGAACCCAGCACGGTGGCGCCGTTAAGCAGTTGAGCGGTGACAGGCGAGTCGTCGCCGGAATCACGGTTGATGGTGGCGGTGAGGGTGAGGTTGCCGGAGGCGGGTTTCAGGAGGGGGACCAGGGGAAAGCTGGCGGAGGGTGTGGCGGGGTTGGGGGTTTCGACAGTTCGTGTGGTCATGG
>VFQR01001695.1_pt1 | contig 15824 bp, 13 predicted proteins | sample 3512321 | NCBI WGS metagenome assembly VFQR01 (sample SAMN10412374, study PRJNA504923) | tailings metagenome | isolation source: Relicate 3 Philex TSF1 revegetated site | place: Philippines: Tuba, Benguet | collected 2017-08-29
ATGGCACCGACTGGCTCGAGGGCTATGAGGAGAAGATGGCCGAGATCAAGGGCTACAAGCCCAAGCTGACCGCGGCCGAATGAGCGAAGACGCTGGCATTGTGGGATCCGACGCCGTGCTGGCGCCGGATCGGGCCGAGTGGGCTGGTGAGACCGAAGCCACGCTCGACGCGCTGCACGAGCGGCGGACGCTGGTGCTGCGGGTCGCGGCCGCGGCGCATATTGCGGAGACCATCCGCGCCATTGAACTGGTGAGCGTCGACGGTTCGCCATTGCCTGGCTTTGCGGCCGGGGCGCATATCGACCTCAAGCTCCCCGGCGATCTCAGTCGCTCCTATTCGCTGACCAATGGGCCGGAGACGCGCGACCGCTACTGCATCGCGGTCAATCGCGATGCGGCGAGCCGGGGCGGTTCGGCTTATGTGGTCGAGCAGCTCAAGGTCGGCGACGTGCTGACGGCGACCTCGCCGCACAACACCTTCCCGCTGGTCGAGGACGCCGAACTGAGCGCGTTCTTTGCCGGCGGCATCGGCATCACCCCGATCCTCGCCATGATCCGGCGGCTGGAAGCGCTGGGCCGACCGTGGAGGCTCTACTATGCCGCCCGCAACCGGCAGAGCGCGGCGTTCCTCCCCGAGCTCGCGGCGCTGGACGCGGTGTCGCCCGGGCGGGTGCAGCTGCATTTCGACGACGAGGCCGGCAAGGTGATGCCGCTGCTCAAGCTGGCCATGACCATCCCCAAGGCCGCGCATGTCTATTGCTGCGGGCCGGGCCGGATGATCGAGACCTTCCAGGCTTCCGCCGGCTGGCGACCCGAGGAGCATGTGCATATCGAGCATTTCGTCGGCGCCAAGGGGCGGCCGACCCTCGCGTTCGACATCGAGCTCAGGCGGCGTGGCGTCAGCTTTCACGTGCCGGTGGGCGAGACCATTCTCGACGTGCTGCTGCGCCATGGCGTGCCGGTGGGGCATTCGTGCCGGGAGGGCGTCTGCGGCAGCTGCGAAACGCGGGTGCTGGAGGGCGTGCCGGAGCATTTCGACAATGTGCTGTCGCGGCGCGAACGCGAGAGCAACGAGGTGATGATGGTGTGCTGCTCGGGATGCTCGAGCGGGAAGCTGGTGCTGGATTTGTAGCTTCGGCGGCACTTGCCCGACCGCCTCCTGGGTCCCTATTAGGGGCTATCGACGCTTGTGAGCGGAGTGAACTCGAAGGGCGGTGGGGGTGGCCGCCCCCTCCACCGCCTGCGGCGGTCCCCCTCCCCCGTGAACGGAGGAGGATCCGTTGTGGCGCGATTCGTCATGATCCTCCCTTGCGGAGCGGGAGGGCGAGCTGAAGCCGGTGGAGAGCGCCGGGATTGCTCCTACAGCACCACCTGCACCAGGCACTCGATCGCGACCGGGGAGCCGTTGGGGAGGGAGGCGACGCCGTGGGACATGCGGGCGTGGGCGCCGCGGTCGGGGCCGAAGGTTTCGATGAGGAGCGTCGAGCAGCCGTCGATTACCTCGGGGTGGCGGGTGAATTCGGGGATGGCGGCGACCATGCCGGTGAGCCGCACCACCTGGCGCACGCGGTCGAGGTCGCCGAGCGTGTCCTGCAGCACGGCGAGGATGGTGCGGCCGACATCGCGCGCCGCGGCGCGGGCGGCGGGGATATCGAGATCGCGCCCGACGAGGCCGACGAGCGGCCGGCCCGCCGCGTCGCGCGGCCCGAAGCCCGAGAGGTAGAGCATGTCGCCCACCAGCACCGCCGGGCGATAGGCACCGGCCGGCTGCGGGGCGGGAGGCAGGTCGCTGAGCCGCATCGGCGGGCTCAGGCAGCGCTGGCGGCCAGCGCGAGGCCAGCGAGCCGGCGCTCCTGGCGCTCGATCAGCCGGGTGAGCTCGCGCAGGTCGTCGGCGGTGAGGCGCGGCCCGGGATGGCGCACGTGGGCGGAGGCGATGGCGCCGCGGCGGCGGAGCGTCTCCTTCCTCAGCGCGATGCCGATGCCGGGCTGCGCCTCGTGCCGCAGCAGCGGCAGATAGGCATCGAACAAGTCCTCGGCGGCGTCGGGGTTGCCGCGCTGATGCAGGGCGCAGACTTCGACCAGCATTTCGGGGTAGCCGAAGCCGGTCATGGCACCGCTCGCGCCGCGCGCCAGCTCCTGCGGCAGATAGAGCCCGCCATTGCCGACGAGGATCGAGACCTGCCGGCCGGGCGCGGCGCGCAGGCGGCTGAGCTTGCCGTGGCCGGGCCAATCCTCGTGCTTGAGCATCTTGATGCTGTCGTAGCGCGCAAAGAGGCGGAGGAGCGTATCGACCGAGATGTGGACGCCGGTGATGAAGGGATAATCCTGTACGACCACCGGGGTGTCGCCCAACCGCCCGATGATGCTCGCGAAATAGCCGAACACCTGCTCCTCGGTGCGCAGGGTCGAGACCGGAGCGACCATGACCCCGGCCGCGCCGGCCGCCATCGCCTCCTGGGCGAAGGAGACGAGCGGATCGGTGCCGGGATTGGAGACGCCCACCACGACGGGGACCCGGCCGTCGACGCGGGCGAGATAGCGCGTCATCACGGCGCGGCTCTCCTCCATGCTGAGCTTGTGGCTCTCACCCATCATGCCGAGGATGGTGATGCCGGTGACGCCCTTGTCGAGATAGAACTCGACGACGCTGTCGATGCTGGCCTCGTCCACCCGGCCCTCCTCCGTGAAGGGGGTGACGGCGATGACGTAGACGCCGGCGGCGGTCTCATCGAGGCGGTGGGACATCGGGGAGTACTCCTCGGATCAGGCTGGGCAGCAGGCGGGCCGCCGGGGCAGCCCGCCGCGTTCGCTTTATTCGCTGGCGATGGGGGTGCTGGCCTTCCAGGGCACCACGAAGCGCTCGATCAGCTCGATCACGGCAAAGAAGATCATGCCGATGGCCGAGATCACGATGATGGCGGCGAACTGGCGGGTGATGTCGAAGGTGGAGCCGGCCACCACGATCACATAGCCCAGCCCCTGATCGGCCCCGATGAATTCGGCGACGACGGCGCCGATCACCGACAGCACGGTGGCAAGCTTCAAACCCGCAAAGATGTTGGGCAGGGCCTGCGGCAGGCGGAACTTCCAGAAGGTCTGCCAGGGCGAGGCGCCCATGGACTGGGCAAGATAGAGCATTTCCGCCGAGGCGTTCTTGAGGCCCACCACCGAGTTGATGACGATGGGGAAAAAGCTCAGCAGCACCACGATGACGATCTTGGGCGTGAGACCATAGCCGAACCAGGCCATCAGCAGCGGGGCGATCGCCACCTTGGGAATGGTCTGGCTGGCGACGATCAGCGGGTAGATGGCGCGCTCGGCGATGCGCGAATAGGTGATGAGCACGGCGAGCGGCACGCCGACCAGGATGGAGGTGCAAAAGCCGATCAGCACCTCGCTCAGCGTGACGCCGCCATTGGCCATCAGGCGCGGCCAGTAGCGCACCATTTCGGCGGCGACGGCAGAGGGCGGCGGCAGGATGTAGATCGGGACGCGCGCGATGTGGACGCTGAGCTCCCACAGCCCGATCAGGACGAGGAGCGTCCAGATGGCCGGGGAAATGCGGCCGATGAGGCGCAGCGGGGAACGCGAACGCGCGGGAGACTCGGTTTCGGTAATGGCAGCCATGGTCACACCTCCTCCCGGAAGACGCCGAGGCTCTTGAAGATCTCGGTCAGCTCGCGGGTATATGCGCTGAATTTGGGATCCTCGCGCATGGCGAGGCGGCGGGGACGCGGCAGGTCGATGTCGATGATGCGCTCGACGCGGCCGGGGCGGGGCGACATCACCACCACGCTGTCGGAGAGAAAGATCGCCTCGGTAATCGAGTGGGTGATGAAGAACACCGTCATGGCGTTGTCCTTGCACAGCCGCAGCAGGTCGAGCTGCAACTGGTCGCGCGTCATGGCGTCGAGCGCGCCGAACGGCTCGTCCATCAGCAGCAGCGGCGGCTTGTGCAGGAGGGCGCGGCAGATGGAGACGCGCTGGCGCATGCCGCCGGACAGCTCCTTGGGATAGGCGCCCTCGAAATCGCCCAGCGAGACCATTTCGAGCAGCTCGCGGGCCCGGGCGCGGGCCGGCTCGAGCGGGAGCTTGCGGATCTCGGCCTGCATCATGATGTTCTGCAGGGCGCTGCGCCATTCGAGCAGCACATCCTGCTGGAAGACGATGCCGACATCGGCATTGGGGCCCTGGATCAGCTTGCCGCCGACCTCGATGCGGCCCCGGCTGTAGGGGGTGAGGCCGGCGAGCAGCATCATCAGCGTGCTCTTGCCGCAACCTGAGGGGCCGAGCACGGAGACGAACTCACCGGGCCGGATGCTGAGGTCGATATCCTCCAGCGCGTGAACGTCGCCCTTGCGGGTCTTGAAGGTCTTGGAGACCTGGGAGATCCGGATATGCGGCTTCACCGCCGTGGCGGCCCCCACCTGCATGCTCATGTCGTTCATCCCCTGCTCCTCTCCGCCGAAGCTCGTTGCTGTTTGCATCGCCCTAGACCGAGCGGATGGCGCCGCCGTCGACGCGAATGATGGAGCCGGTCACGTAGCTGGCGCCGGTGCCGGCGAGGAAAGCGGCGACAGCGCCGAACTCGGCGACGGTGCCGTAGCGCTGCGCCGGAATCGCCGCGGCGCTCTCGCGCGCCACATCGGCGACGTCGCGACCGGCGCGCGCGGCCTGCGCGCTGTCGATGGAGAGCGTCCGGTCGGTAGCGATGCGGCCGGGGGCCAGCACGTTGACGGTGACGCCGTCGCGCGCCACTTCGCCGGCCAGCGTCTTCATGAAGCCGACCAGCGCCGCGCGCAGGCTGTTGGAAATGGGCAGATGCGGAATGGGCTGGACGACGCCGCTGGAGGCGATGGTGAGCACCCTGCCCCAGCCGCGGGCCCGCATGGCCGGCACGAGTTCGAGGGTGAGACCGAGCAGCGGGGTGACCATGCGGGCGAACTGCCGTTCAACCTCGGCGAGGTCGGTGGCACTGGGCTGGCCGGTGGGCGGGCCGCCGCTGTTGTTGACGAGGATATCGACGTCGCCCAAGGCCGCGCGGGCCGCTGCGGCGATCCGGGCTACGGCATCGTCGGCGCCGAGGTCAGCGGCGATGGTGGTGCAGCGCGCCTGCTGATCGGCGGGGAGCGCCGCGCGGGCCGCAGCGAGCGCTTCGTCCGAGCGCGAGCAGATAGCGACATGGGCGCCCTCGGCCAGCAGCGCCTGGGCCACGCCGAGGCCGAGCCCCTGGCTGGCGCCCAGTACCAGCGCCCGCTTGTCGGCAAGCCCGAGATCCATAGCGTCGTCCCCTCGTCGTCTTGGTCGTCGTCTTGGTCGTCGTCTTGGTCGGGGAGCGCCGCCGGCCGAACCGGTGGCGCTCCGGGTAGTGATCGGCCTCAGTTGGGCTGGTAGGCGTCGGTGTAGACCATTTCGGGCGTCGCCCAGCCGGTCGGGATGCCGGCATAGGTCTCGAGCAGTTCGATGGTCTGGACGAGATCCTCGGGATCGACATAGCCGAAGGGCTTGCCCTCGGTGCGCGCGGTGTGGCGGTACTTCTCCATCACCTCGATCTCGGTGGCGATAGCCTCGCGGTTGGCGTCGGGCCGGTTCTCCATGAACAGGTCGAGCGCCTCGGCCGGGTCGGCAAGAACGTCGGCATGCGCCTTGGTTATGGCGCGCAGATAGCCGCGCACGGCCTCCTCGTTCTCGGCCAGCCAGTCCTTGCGAACGATCACGCTGGAGCCGAGCAGGTTCACGCCATGGTCGGCGAACAGCATGGGCGGCTCGATGGGCGCGAAGGCGGCGACCTTGTCGCCATCCGGATTGGCCCAGGCATTGATGAAATCGGCATCGCCGCGCAGCAGCGCCTGCATATAGGTGTCGGTGACGATGAGCTGGACCTTGTCGAGGTCGACGCCGTTCACTGCGGCCCAGGCGCCGATCATACCGTCGGAGAAATTGCCCGCCTCGGTGGCGAAGCGCTTGCCCTCGATGTCCTTGGGCTCCTTGATGCCCGACCCTTCGAGCGAGATGATCGAGCTCGGATCCTTCTGCACGAGGCCGAACACGGCGGTGATGTTGTCGAACTTCGCCTGGGCGGAGGCCTGGGCCAGGGCGCCGAGGCCGGCATTGCCCAGTTGCACCGAGCCGTTGCCCACGGCCTGGATGGTGTCGGTGGAGCCGGTGCCGTCGATGATGGTGACGTCCAGGCCCTCTTCCTCGAAATAGCCCTTGCTCTTGGCGACGAAGAAGGGCGCGTCGATGCCGCCGGCGATGAACGCCAGGCGGACGGTGATCTTCTGCAGGTCCTGCGCATAGGTCGCAGAGCCCATCATCGCAGTCAGCAGCGCAAGACTCGCAAGAGACAGCGCGCTCTTTTTCAGGTGCTTCATATCCATCCCCGTGTCAGCCAATCCCTGTTGGCATTCAGACGGTATGCCACGGGCATATCCAGAGTCAACCGCGTTTGCAGCCAATATGTGCAAGGCAAGCACGTGCTGATTATTTGTGCAAGTTGGGTTGGGGCGGTAGAGCGCCTCGCGGGGGGGATGCGTGGTGCTCAGCGGCCGTTGAGGCGATACCAGGGCTCGCCGGTCGGCAGGGGCCAGTCGCGGTAGAAGTCCTGAAGATGCGGCAGCAGCCGGCGCGAGAGATCGGCACGGAAGCGGTCGGCGGCGGTCGGCGGGCGCGCGAGATCGGCCGCGAGCGCATCGAGGGCGGCGTCGCGGTCGATGTAGGTGAAGGCGCCGCCGGCATAGACGACGCGGCCCTCGATCATGGTCGCCTGCACATGCGCGGTCTTGGCGCGGTAGATGAGGGCGGCGACCGGATCGGTCTCGGGCGCCAGATGCGGGCGGGAGATCGCCGCATAGTCGAGCAGCACCAGATCGGCGCGGCGGCCGACCGCGATGCGCCCGATCTCGTCGCCGAAGCCGATGGCGCGCGCGCCATGCTCGGTCGCCATGCGGAAGATCTGCGCCGGGGTCAGCGGCGTCTGGAACAGGCCCGGCTCGGCGTGCAGGTGCTTGACCAGCCGCATCTCCTGCAGCATGTCGCGATCGTCGTTGAGCCCGGCCTCGTCGATGCCCAGCGCCACCGGAATATCGCGCGCGACCAGCGCGTTGACCGGGGCGATGCCGCTGCGCAGGCGCAGGTTGGAGCTGGCATTGTGGCAGATGCAGACGCCGTGCCGGTGGATGAGATCGAGATCGGCCTCATCCATCCAGGTGCCGTGGCCGAGCGTCAGATGCGGGCCGAGAAAGCCGATATCCGCCAAGTGCGCGACCGAGCTCTTGCCGAAACGCCGGCGGGAGAACTCCTTCTGGTAGACGGTTTCCGACAGGTGCAGATGAATGCCCATGCCGTACTTTTCGGCCCAGCCGCGGGTCAGCGTCAGCAGCCGGTCGGAGGCGCGTTCGAGATTGATGGGCGCGAGCCAGAGGCGGACCAGCGGGTCGCCGCGCACGCCATGGCGTTCGAGCATCGGGGCGAGATAGTAGGTCTCGAAGTCCTCGAGGCGGAAATGGGAACGCGCGAGGAAGATAGCGGCATCCTCGCGCAGACCCTCCGGCAGGGTGGCGACGAAGATGTCGTCTTCGGCATAGACCAGGCGGTGCTGGTCGCGATTGCACATGGCGAAGCTGACGCGGAGGCCGAGATCGCGATAGGCGGCGATCACCGCCTCGGCCATGTGCTGCCAGCCCGCTACCGGTGCCGGCAGCATGCGGCCCAGATGCTGCACGGCGGTGACGCCCGAGGCAACGAGTTCGAACCCGGAGCAGAGCGTGTCGAGATAGGGATCGGGCGCGAGGTGACGCATCTGGTGCGTCAGCCAGAGCTCGAGCGGCAGATCGGGGGAGCCGAGCTGCACCGGGGTGACGCCGACATGGTGATGCGCATTGACGAAGCCCGGGGTCACCAGCGTGTCCGGGCCGCCGAGCACGGTGACGCCGGGATGCCGGGCGGCGAGTTCGGCGAAGGGGCCGATTTCGGCGATGCGGCCATCGACCTGCAGTACCGCGCCGTCAACCAGCGTCTCGACGCGCTTGTCGTCGATGGCGCCGAGCAGCACATAGCGCCCGCGCACGAGGCTGGTGCCGGCGGGGGCGGCGCTGGCGCCGGCGCCGGGCCGGACCGGGTTCAGCATGGCCGCAGCGCCGCTCGGGCGCGGGCGGGCGATGGGCGAGGAAGAGTCAACACGGGCTCCGCTTCGTATGCCGATGGGATACCGGTAGCATGCATTCCGCAGGTGGGGAACGGCGATGGCGGGAGGCCCGGCGAAGAGCGGGGCAGAAGCGCAGGTTGATTTTGGTATGGAAGCGGTGTACCACGCGCGCAGAGGGCTCCGCATGACCTACTCCGATCTCGTCGACGACACGCCGGTCCCGACCGCAGCGGCCGAAGGGGCGACCAGCCTTGCCGAACAGGCCTATACGCGGCTGATGGAGCTGATCGTCGGTGGGCGGCTGGCGCCGGGCACGGTGCTGCAGGAGCGCAAGCTCGCCGAGCTGCTGGCGATGTCGCGCACGCCGCTGCGCGAGGCGCTGAGCCGGCTGGAGGCCGAGCAGCTGATCACCCGCAGCCACGGCCGCGCGCCGGTGGTGAGCCATGTCGGGATCGAGACGTTCGTGTTCATCCTCGACATGCGGCGGACGCTGGAGATGGAGGCGGCGGCGCGGGCGACCGGCCGCATTGCCCCGGAGGCGGCCGAACGCGTGATCAAGGCGATCAACGATCTGGTGGCGATCGAGCAGCCGACGCCGGCACAGCACTGGGCGGTGGACGACGAGGTGCATGGCGTGATCGCCGATGCAGCGGGCAATCCGCTGGTCGCCGCGACGATCCGCGATCTGCGCCGCCGCACGCATCTGTTCAACACCGCCCGCATTCCCAAGCGGCTGATGCCGGGCGCCTCCGAGCACCTCAGCATGATGAGCGCGGTGATGGGGAGCGACCCGGAGCTGTCGCGCCAGATCATGGGGCGGCACCTCGACAATGTGCGCGAGGCGATCATCGAGTTCCTGCTGGGATCACGCCGCTCCTGAGGGCGCGCGCTCGGGCCATGCCACGCCCTCGTGCTGCGGCAGGCTCAGCATGAGGGCTGCTGGTGGCCGTTGCGACTCAACGGTGTGGGCGGCCGGGTCTCGTCAGTTGCCCAGCGGGGCGCAGTGGGCGGTGCTTTCCATGCGCCAGTCTTTAGGGAGCGGGGTGGTGGCGCCGGTGACGTCGACGGTGGTTGCGAGCCGGATGTCGCCGCTGGAGGCGCCGATATAGAGATCGAACACGCCCGGCTCGACGGCGCGGACATTGTCGTGGCCGGTGAAGGCCAGCATGTCGGTGGGGACCGAGAAGGTGACGCGCTGCGCGGCGCCGGCGGCGAGCGCGACGCGGGTGAAGGCCTTGAGCTCCTTCACCGGGCGGACGACGGAGGCGAGCTGGTCGCGGACATAGAGCTGCGGCACGGCGACGCCGGGACGCGTGCCGGTATTGGTGACGGTGAAGGAGAGTTCGATGGTGCCGGTCGCGGCATCGACCTGGTCGGCGGCGAGGGTGAGGTCGGAATAGGCGAACTCGGTATAGGTGAGGCCGTGGCCGAAGGGGTAGCGGCTGCCGAAATGCCGGGCGATGGGCGTGCCGGAGCTCTTGAACTTGTGGTTGTAGAAATAGGGCGCGGCGCCGGCGCTGCGGGGGATGGAGAGGGTGAGGCGGCCCGAGGGCTCGACGGCGCCGGTGAGGACATCGACGAGGGCCGGTCCCGCCTGCTGGCCGCCGAAGAAGGTCATCACCTGCGCGGCGATGCGGCTTTCGAGCCCGCCCAGCGTGTAGGGGCGGCCGGAACTCAGCACGACGATCACCGGCTTGCCGGTCGCGACCACCGCCTCCAGCATCTGCTGCTGCACGCCGGGGAGCGCGAGGCTGTCGACATCGGAACCCTCGCCGACGGTGCCGGTCTGGAAGATGCCGGAGAGATCGCCGACGCAGACGATCGCGACATCGGCGGCCGCGGCGGCGGCGACAGCGGCGGGGATGAGATCGGTGCGGGTCGAGAGGCTCGAGGCCTGTTCGAGGCTGGTGCTGTCGTCGACATCGCCGGGGAAGACAGGGGCGCCGAAGCGGCGCTCCTCGAGGATGTAGCAGCCCTGCGCGAAGGCGACGCGCTCGCGGCCGAAGGCGGCTTCGAGGGCGGCGAGCGGGGTGACGACGTTCCGGGTGTCGTCCTGCTGGTCGGCAACGATCAGGTGCACCGGGAAGGCGTAGTCGCCGAGCAGCGCGAGCGGATCGTCGGCGGTGGGGCCGATCAGCGCGATGCGCGGCGCACCGGTGAGCGGCAGGATGCCGTTATTGTCGAGGACGACGATGCTCTGCTCGGCGACCTGCCGCGCGAGCGCGACGGTCTCGGGGGACTGGAGGCGGATGGCGGCTTCATCGGCATAGGGCTGCTCGAAGAGCCCGATGCGGAACTTTTCGAGGAGCACGCGGGCGACGGCGGCGTCGATGGTCGCGATGTCGATGCGGCCGGCGGCGAGAGCGGCCTTGAGCGCGCTCATGCAGTCATTGCCCGGCAGCTCGACATCGAGACCGGCAGCGAGGGCCAGCGCCGCGGACGTACCGGCATCGGGCGAGATGCGGTGGTGCTGATGCAGCAGGTTGATGCCGATATAGTCGGCGACGACGAGGCCGTCGAAGCCCCATTGCTCGCGGAGGACGCGGGTGAGGAGGTGATGCGAAGCATGCACCGGCTCGCCGTCGATATCGTGATAGGCGGGCATGACGGACCCGGCGTCGGCGAGCTTCACCGCCATCTCGAAGGGGACGAGGAAGGTGTCGTAGAGTTCGCGCCAGCCGAGATCGACGGGGGCGTGGTTGCGGCCGCCCTGCGACAGCGAATGGCCGGCATAGTGCTTGAGGGTCGCCAGCAGGTCGCGATGCTCGCCCTGCAGGCCGCGGACGTAGCGGGTGGCGAGGACACCGACGAGGTAGGGGTCCTCGCCGAAGGTCTCCTCGGTGCGGCCCCAGCGCGCGTCGCGCGCGACATCCAGCACCGGGGCGAGGCCCTGCCGGCAGCCGACCGAGCGGGCCTCGGCGCCGATGGCGCGGCCGACTGCTTCGATGAGGTCCGGATTCCAGGTGGCGCCATAGGCGAGCGAAGAGGGAAACAGCGTCGCGCCGCGGATCATGAGGCCGGAGAGGCACTCCTCATGCGCCATAACCGGGATGCCGAGGCGGGTCTCCTCCAGCATGAATTTCTGCAGCCGGTTGAGCGCCCGGACGCCGTCGCGCGGATCGATGGCGCGGCTGCCGAGCGGCCGGGTGATCTGGCCGAGACCGAAGGCGAGCATGCCGGCGAGGCGCTCCGGATCGGCGCCGCCGGTGAAGCTGTCCTCGCGCACGCGGTGGTCGCCATCGGGGGAGAGCAGCAGCCAGAGGGCGTGCAGCTGGGCGAGCTTTTCGTCCAGCGTCATGCGGGCGAGGAGGTCCGCCGTGCGCGCCTCGGGGGTGCGGGCGGGGTCCTTGAAGATCTCAGTCATCGTCACTCCGTGGGGCGCCGTCGCCCGTCATGCCGTCGCCCGGCGGTGTCGCCCCCCATGCGAGGGGCGGCGGCCTTTGCCTTGAACGGAGTGGGCGGCGGGCGTCAAGCCCGACGGTGGCGGGGAGCCGGCTCAGCCCTCGGGAATCCACACCACCATCGAGCCCTGGCCGCGATTGGCCCAGAGATAGTAGGGGAGCGCGGTGAGGGTGGCGGGCGCCTCGCGGGGCGGGCTGGTGCGGTAGAGGGTCGTGAACTCGGCCTCGTCCACAGCGCGGGCCGGGGCGGTGAGCTGGACGATGCCGTCGAAGAGCGGGCTCTCGGTGACCGCGATCTCGCTCGACCGCGGCAGCTTGAAACGCTGCACGGTGCCGCCGGGATTGTCGGCCTCCTCGAGGCAATAGACCAGCGGGCCGCGGGTCAGCGCGACGCGGCCCACATCCATCACCACATGCGGGTTGGCATAGATGCGTTCGACCGGCATGGGGAGGTCGAGCCTCACCGTGTCGCCCTTGCGCCAGCGCCGCCGGAGGGTGGCGTAGCCATTGACGGGATCGAGCGTCACCGCCTCGCCGTTGACCGAGGCCTTGGCGCCGCGGCACCAGCCGGGGATGCGGAGCTTCAGGTCGAACTCGGCCTCGGCTTCGGGATCGATCGAGATCGCGATGTCGCCCGACCAGGGATAGTTGGAGACTTCCCGCACAGCCACTTTCGTGCCGGCGACTTCGAGGCTGGTCGAGATGCCGCCATAGAGGTGGAAGGCGATGCCGTCGGGGGCGGCGGAGACGAAATAGCCGCCGACCGAGGCGACAAGGCGGGAGACGTTCATGGTGCAGCACGGGCAGGTGTGCCAGTCCCAGCGGGTGGGCGTGCCGTTGCTCTCCAGCGGGTTCATGTAAAAATAGTGCTCGCCATCGCGGCTGAGGCCGGACAGCGCGCCGTTGAACAGCGCCCGTTCGAGCACGTCGGCATACTTGCCGTCGAGATCGAGATGCAGCATGCGCTGGGCCCAGAAGATCAGCGCCACCGAGGCGCAGGTCTCGGCATAGGCGGTCTGGTTGGGCAGGTCGTAATCGAAGGTGAAGCCCTCATTGTGCTCGGAGGGGCCGAGGCCGGCGGTGATGTACATCTTGGTGTCGAGCACGTCGCGCCAGAGCACCTCGCAGGCCTGGCGCAGCGAGGGATCGTTCAACTCGACGGCGAGATCGGCCATGGCGGTGTACATGTACATGGCGCGCACGGCGTGGCCGACGACCTTGTCCTGCTCGCGCACCGGCTTGTGGGACTGTGAATATTCGTAGGTGCCCTGGGTGTAGCGTTGCCACTCCCAGCCCTTCTTTTCGCGCTCCTCGCGCTCGACGTCGAAATAGTGCGGCGGCTGGTTGCCGCGCTCGTTGATGAAATAGGCGGCGAGGTCGAGATGCTTCTTCTCGCCGGTCAGCCGGTAGAGCTTGATCAGCGCGATCTCGATTTCCTGGTGGCCGCAATAGCCGCGCTTCTGGCCGGGGCCGGTGCCGAAGGTCTGGCGGATGTGCTCGACATAGCGTTCCATGACGTCGAGCCAGCGGCGGCGGCCGGTGGTCTCGTAATAGGCGATGGCGCCTTCGAGCATGTGGCCGGCATTGTAGAGCTCGTGGTTGTCGCGCAGGTTGGACCAGCGCTTCTCGGGCTCGCGGCCAAGATACCAGCAGTTGAGGTAGCCGTCGGGGGCCTGGGCCTTTTCGAAATCGTCGACGATGGCCTCGATCTTGGCCTCGATGTCGGCGTCGCGGCGGTGGCTGAGCGCATAGGAGGCGGCCTCGATCCACTTGCCGATGTCGGAGTCCCAGAAGACCTGCACGGTGAAGCCGTTGGGGTGGCGGGGAAAGCGCAGCGGCGGCGGCGGATCGGGGAGCTTGAGCGAGTCCAGCAGGCCGTATTCGACGAGCTTCTTGTGCTGGCTGGGGATGGTGCGGGCGAGCACGGTGTCGAGCCGCTCCTTCCAGAACGCGCCTTCGAGGCGCACATCGACGAAACTGACTGACTTGTAGTCGCTCATGGTGTTCTCCCTTGTGCCGCCTGCCGTCAGGGTGCAGCGGCTATTGCTGTTGCCGGGCGGTCGACTGCCTGACGACAAGCGTGCAGGGCAGCCGGCGCAACCCGGAGATTTCGGCGCCGCCGATCATGGCGAGCAGGGCCCCGGCGGCCTCGCGGCCGAGATCGGCGAGGTTCATGTCGATGCTGGTGATGGGGGGGCGCGCCGCCTCGGTCATCACCTGCCAGTTGTCGAAGCCGACCACCGCGACGTCGCCCGGCACGTCGATGCCGCGCTCGCGCAGTGCATCGAGGACGCCGCGCGCGATCTGGTCGTTGCCGCAGAAGATGCCGTCGGGCGGCGCCGCAGGAGCGTCCGGCGCGAAGAGTTGCGCCACGGCGTCGCGGCCCCACGCCTCGCTCCAATGCCCGGTGAGGCAGTGGGTGGGTGCGCCGGCAAGGCCGTGGCGGGCGAGGCCGGCATGAAAGCCGTTGCGCCGCTCGCGCACGGCACCGAAGCGTTCGGGACCGCTGACATGGGCGAGCCGCCGGCAGCCGACCGCCACCAGATGGTCGACGGCGAGCCCTGCCCCCGCCTCCTCATCGGCGAGGAGCGAATGCGCGGAGTCGTCCTCGGGCTGCGAATAGACATAGACGACGGGCAGGCCGGCCGGCAGCGGGCCGACGGGCGGGCGGCGGTCGGCGCGGCGGGCGGTGACGACGAGGCCGTCGATGCGCTTGCCGAGCAACTGGTCGACATGCTGGCGCTCCCGCTCGGGATCGTCGGTGGCGTTGCACATGAACACCGCGATGCCGTGATCGGCGAACACCTCCTCCAGCGCCTGGAAGATCGGCAGGGTGAAGCGGCCGAAGGCGTCGGTGGAGATCACGCCCACGGTGAGGGAACGCGAGCGGTGCAGCGCCTGGGCGAGGTCGTTGGGGCGGTAGCCGAGTTCGGTCGCCACCCGCGCCACGCGCTCGCGCGTCTCCACCGAGACCCGCCCCACCCCGTTGAGGGCATTCGAGGCGGTGCCGATCGAGACGCCCGCGGCCCGTGCCACGTCGCCGATGGTGATGCCGCGCCGGCCGCTTCTGGGTGGGCTGTCGGGCGGCATGTTACTTGACGGCGCCGTTGAGGAAGCCCGCCACATAGTAGCGCTGCAGGAGCAGGTAGACGATGACGCAGGGCAGGATGGAGAGGATGACACCGGCCTGCAGCGCGCCCCAATCCACCGCACCGAGCCGGCCCGCCCGGACGCTGACCAGCATGATGGGCACGGTGAAGCTCGACTCGCGGCTCATGAAGATGAGCGCCGCGAGGAACTCGTTCCAGCTGGTGATGAAGGCGAACAGCGCCACCGTCACGGCTCCCGGCACCACGAGCGGCAGGAAGATGGAGATGAGCGACTGGAACGAGGTGGCGCCATCGACGCGCGCCGCCTCCTCCACCTCGCGCGGCACCGCCTCGAAGCTGTTGCGCATCAGATAGATGGAGAAGGGCAGCTGCAGGATGGTGTGCACCATGGCGAGGCCGACATGCGAATTGGCGAGGCCCCATTGCGAGAAGGTGAGATAGAGCGGGGTCAGGAGCGCCTGGTAGGGAATCATCAGCGGCGCCAGCAGGATGATGAACCAGAGTTCCTTGAACGGCATGCGGAAACGCGCGAGGCCGTATCCGGCCGGCACGGCGAGCAGCAGGCAGAACAGGATGGTGAGCGCGGCGACCAGCAGCGAGTTGGAGAGATAGGTCCAGAACCCGGCCTGGAATTCGAAGATCTTGACGTAGTTCTCGAACGAGATCGCGCTGGGCAGATAGGTGGGTGGGGAGAGCCGCGCCTCGGCATCGGGCTTGATGGAGGCGAGGAAGCTCAGCACCAGCGGGGCGAGCATGATGGTGATCATGGCGACGCAGATCGCGGCGATGACATAGCCGATGGGACGGCTCTCGCCGGCGGCGCGGCCTTCGTAACTCGCGGCGCGGGCCTTCGGCTTGGGGACGGCGGCCCCGTCGGCCAGAACGGTCATGACTGGGGACTCCGGTTGGAGAGGATCACCTGCAGCGTCGAAAAGACGAGGATGATCAGCGTGAGGATGACCGAGAGCGCGGCGCCATAGCCGAGCCGGAAGCTGATGAAGCTGCTCTGATAGATCCAGTAGACGGCGGTGAAGGTCTGCCCGCGCGGATTGCCGCCGGTCATGATGTAGAACTGGTCGAAGGCGAGCATGGAGCCGATGACGGAGATGAGCGTGGTGAGCAGGATCACCCTGAGGCTCAGCGGCAACAGGATGTACCACACGCG
>VFQR01001696.1_pt1 | contig 15821 bp, 14 predicted proteins | sample 3512321 | NCBI WGS metagenome assembly VFQR01 (sample SAMN10412374, study PRJNA504923) | tailings metagenome | isolation source: Relicate 3 Philex TSF1 revegetated site | place: Philippines: Tuba, Benguet | collected 2017-08-29
CTCATAATCAATAGTTTCCATTGTAATAGTAGCCTCAACCTTAGTAAAACCCCCTGAACAAAGCTATGATTAGGAGGCTGTTCTCCTGGTTGAGAACTGAAATTAACATTTAGCTACAAGTTTAATCTAATTCAGGTGGTTGATTGTTGAGTGTTAACTATTGACTGTTGAGTGTTGACGGTTCACAGTTGACAGTAGCAATGGAATTTTTACTTGCAAGTCCCTGAGCATAACTTTTTTGTTTTAATTTAATCGTGAAGTTTGGGGACTAAAGCCTTGTTAATTTTGACTTCTGGATTCTGGATTTTGATACTCAGTTGCCCTCAAAGAGAATACTCTCACTTCCAACTCCCAGCCTGAGTAGTATTTAAAAGTGAATTCTGCCTTCATTAAATAATTTATATCCCACTGCTAATGCAGTGAAAGCAACTAATAAATTCCATAAGCTAGTGGATCTAAAAATTACTCCACCACTCAAGAAAACTAGCACTACACCAACGCCTAACAATATCCATCCCAAATTGCTAGCTTCTCTGTGAAAAAACACTAGTGTAAAAGTACCAGCCATCATTGCTAAAACTGAGGCTGTAGCAGGTAAGCTCCGGGAAAAAGAATAGTAACCTGCCACAAATATGATGTTTTGAGTAAAAAAATATAATCCTGTAAAAAGTAATATTAAACCTATAAGTTTGATCCACAGTCTGCCCATAGTATTTGTATATGATTTTTATGTGGCTGAACCTAATTTTATTCGGACTCATACTGGAGTTTTGAAATTAGTAATAAAATTTACGTAAAATTATTTTAATTTTTGTTCACGTATATTTACTTAGATTGTTTCGGCTGTGTGGAGGTGCTGGTGTAAGTAAAGCTGATTACAGAAAGTACTTCTTGCCAGGGTGCGATCGAGGTGCTTTAATAGCGATCGCATTCCGCAAAAGTTTCCTACATACAAGACACACAGCGACTCGATATTAGACATCGCTAGCGGTGTTCATAAAATTACAGACTCAAAACATTTAACTCAAAGGTATGACAAGCTAGTAGCATATCCTTGACACTAAATTCTCCCAAACAGCTAAATAGGAGCATATATGGAGCCAATCATTGCTATAGTCCTAGCCCTTATAGGTTATGCCTTAGGTTCTGCCAAACTGATTAATCAAGGTAGTGAAGCTTTAGTGGAACGCCTGGGACGGTATCATCGCAAACTTAAACCAGGGCTAAACTTTATTGTTCCCTTGGTGGATCAAATTGTCATGGAAGATACCACGCGAGAGCAATATATCGACATCAAGCCCCAAAATGTAATTACCAAAGATAATATTTACGTAGAAGTAGATGCAATTGTATACTGGCGGATTATAGATATTGAGAAAAGCTTTTACGCTATTGAAGATCTCCAAGGAGCATTGGTGCAGCTGGCCACAACCACGTTGCGAGAAATCATTGCTCAAAACACCCTTGAGCAAACCAACGTCTCTAGAGCGGAGATGGATACAGCTATCTTAAATCAGTTGAATGAAATCACAGCAGATTGGGGAGTACAAATTCTGCGGTTAGATCTTCAAAGAATTACTTTACCTGAGAGTGTACGTAAATCTAGGGAAGATGAGCAAGCTGCTGAAATCAAAAAACGGGCACTAATTACGGAAGCGGAAGGACAAAAAGAAGCCGCCATTCGCAAAGCAGAAGGAACTATGACTTCAGTAGAAATCATTGCTAAAGCCTTACGTTCTAATCCAGAAAGTAAGGAAATTCTGCGGTATCTGGTGGCTCAAGATTACGTCAAAGCCAGCCAACAACTAGGCGAGAGCAATAATGCCAAAATTGTCTTTGTCGATCCGGCTAACTCCACAGAGATGTTTCAGGAGTTAATTGCTGAGTCAGTGAATAACGAAGATCGCCCCCAAAAATCAGAAAACGGAACTACTTAAGGGAAGTGGGAGTTGCTGAGTGTTAATTGTTGACTGTTGACTGCCAACAGTGGAATATTTTTGATTTGGAATTTCCAAAGAGCAACTTGATTGGCGGTGTTTTCTTTTGCTATTCCCTACTCCCCACTCCCTGTATTTGTTAACAGTCACCTTGTGCGGTTCGTCGGAATATTGCATCAGCTACCAAAGAAACATCGCGCATTTGTTGGACATCGTGAACCCGGAGGATATCAGCTCCATTTGCGATCGCAGCACAACAAGCTGCTGCGGTTCCCCAAACTCGCGCTTTGGGATCTGGTTGATTGAGAATCTTACCAATAAAGCTTTTACGAGACGCTCCTATTAAAATAGGACAGTCTAATGCCCACAGCGATGGCAATCGCTGAAAAATTTCTAAATTTTGCTCATAATTCTTCGCAAAACCAATACCAGGATCGATAATCACTTTATTTGCATCGATTCCCACAGCAGTTGCAGCCGCAATTTGCTTTTGCAAAAAACTCAAAATCTCTGCCATCAAATCCTGATAATCAGTCATCTGTTGCATGGTTTGTGGCGTTCCTCGGATGTGCATTAAGATAATCGGGACGCCTAAATCGGCTACTGTTGGCAACATTTCCGAATCAAAGCTACCCCCAGAAATATCATTAATCATATCTGCCCCAGCTTCTACAGAAGCCCTAGCCACAGCCCCACGGGTAGTATCCACAGAAATCGGTACTGAAATGGACGGTCTGACTACCTCTAATACAGATAGCACGCGGTGGAGTTCTTCTTCGAGAGTTATTTGCTTTGCCCCTGGTCGAGTTGATTGACCACCCACATCGATAATGTCAGCACCAGCAGCCACCAGTGCTTGCGCCTGGACTAAAGCCGCAGAGGTAGTGTTAAACTCGCCCCCATCGCTAAAGCTATCAGGGGTGACATTCAAAATGCCCATCAAATAAGTCCGCTGTCCCCACTCAAAACAGCGTTCTCGAATTATCAAATTACTTGGCATAAAAAATCAGAACTCAGAACTCACAAGTCAGAATTCAGAATATTTCACTTAATAAAGTTAAAAATCGCAGCGAAGGCTGGCTTTGATATTAGCCTTTCCCATGCTATCTGCATGGGAAGGATAAAAGGCACATCAGACTGACTTATAGTTAACAATCCGAGCGAAACTCTCGGCTTCGAGACTTGCTCCTCCCACTAAAACGCCATCAATTTCTGGTTGAGCCATGATTTCATCAATATTATTTGGCTTGACTGAGCCACCATATTGAATTGATACATTTGGATTAGTTAATTGGCTACGAATTAAGCCAATTATGCGATTAGCTTCTACAGCTTCACAAGTATCACCAGTGCCAATTGCCCAAATCGGTTCATAGGCTATCACCAAATTGTCCTGATCGATATCTACCAAGCCTTTGTCGAGTTGGAGACTAATCAGTGATTCGGTTTCTTTGTTATCTCGTTGTTCTTTGGTTTCGCCAACACAAAGAATCGGGGTTAAACCAAACCTTTGAGCTGTTCGCAGACGCAGATTAACAGTGGCGTCCGTTTCACCAAAGTATTGGCGTCGTTCGCTATGACCGACAATCACAAAGCGCACGCCAATTTCTATCAGCATCGGGGGAGAAATTTCACCAGTGTAGGCTCCATATTCTTCCCAATGGACATTTTGCGCCCCCAGTTGTACGCGACTACCATGTAAATTCCTAGACAAAACGCTGAGATTAGTGAAAGGAGGGCACAACAGTACTTCACGTTCTTCAGGCGTTTCCTGTAGGTGGGGCAGAAATCCTTGTAAAAACTCTTCGGACTCTGCCTGGGTTTTGTACATTTTCCAGTTACCGGCAATAACTATTTTTCGCACGGGTAATTTCGTCAAGATCCTAACGCTACTAGATGCATTTTTCAGTCTAGAACTTTTTGGGATGCAATCAGCATTTTAAACAGAAGCTTGACTGCTTTTATTGCTACACGCATTCTGACAAGCTTGACCAGCTTACCGAATGATTTTTCAGTATCTAAGAATTTACCCAACTCTTTTAACAGTGGGTTTGTAGGACGGTGGAGAGGTTTAGCTGTAATTATTAATACATTAATTAGCCATATATTGTCACCACCACTGAAACTTTACACAACTTTATAAAGTTAAGATGATTTATCGTTATTATCACGTTAGTTTTTAAAAGTAGGTGGGTAGTATAAATTACCGAAAAACCTGATTTTCCATATAGCTATGTTCAAAACTAAATTATCAGAATTCCGTGTTAAACCGGAATTTTATACCTTGAAATTAGCCGATCGCCATATTGCCGCGATGGCAGCTCTGATTTTAATTAGCTTGCTAAGTTCCTTGACTGGAACGCCTGCTGTTCGCGCCATTTCTAACTATTGGGAAGGTTCCATCTGGGGAATAGCAGATCCAGTCATTAACTCAAAGTGCTTAGTTGGTATTATTACTATTGGCTTACTGTCATCTATATTTCTTCGTGGCGCTTTGATAGTCGGATATTTTGTCTTAGCAGTAATTTTGGGGATTATAATTCATTTATTGCAGATAAATTTACCAGGAATAGAAATAGCCATAGGTATTTCTACTATTTTCTTAGGTACAATGCTCATCAACGCAAATCAAGTAAACTTTATGTTACTTGCTTTGGTGAGTATTAGTGTTGGTTTCTTGCAGGGTTACATTCACGAACAATCTATTACTGTGTCAGGAATAATACCTGTAATTGCCTATATATTAGGTATTGCCTTAACTCAGTTTGCAGTTACCATGAGCGTTAGAGAAATTGGTAGTGCGATGGGTATGGGGGAAATCAACCGAATTGTACCTTGGAAAATTAGTATTGCTGGCTTTTGTTTGTGTGCGATCGCAATGGTGTTTTTGAGCAATTCAATTATCTAAATCAAGTCTTTTAGTTCAATACAATACAGTCATTGCTAGGGACGCATAGCTAACTGTGTGTCCTCATAGCCTGTTTGTAGTATTACTCAAACTTCATTGGCGAATACATATAGCGCTTTAAAGTCTCTTGGGGACTTTAAAGTAAAAAAAATATTCTATAGAAGACTGTTGACTGTTAACTTTGAACTGTCAACGCTTTAACCGGAATAATTTATTTTTTGCAGTTCCCTGAGTATCTGGGTTTTAGGATCGGTTTATGTCTTAAACTATGCTTCAACCGCCATACATATTTGTCTTGGAAGTGCATAGCCTTTTGACTAAAGAAAATTTAGACTAATTGATTTTGCCAGCAATGGTCATCAGCATAAATAAAAGGAATAAAATTAATATTCTGAGCAACCTTATCTGATTCTATACTGAAAGATGAAAGGTAAATTGCAATTCTCTAAACTGATAATTAGCACTGAGAACAACCTAATTTATCGCCTTTTAGCTATTGTTTGACGAAAAATTAAACAACAAATGTATAATTACTTCAACTTAATTGTATAAGTCCTTAAACACAACATTAGATAGATGCATCAAACAACAAAATCACACATATTATCGAAATGATAATCTTAATCTCATGTTTGTACTGAAATTATTTATTTCAATTGAAATTAGGAATTTGACTAATATGCTGTCTCAAAATTAAGGTGTTAAACAAATGATTGCAACAGGAATTGAAGTAAAAATAAATCGTTTGGAATCTATTGTGGAACAAATTGGAGAAGCAGTACTTTCTACCACTGAGACAATCGAACGTCTCGCAGAAAGATTGGAGACTGTCAGCACACAACTTGAAGCACAAGGACAGCAGGTGCAACAACAAGGCTATCAAATTGTTGCTTTATGCGACGCAGTACAAACTCTCGCCGAATCTCAGCAAAATTCGCTGCAAAAACTCAACGAACTAACACATACTCTAGATAGATTTATGTATTTAATTCAAGGAGATGCTGGTTAACAATATAAAAGTAAAAAGAAGTTCGGATATATATCAAACTCTCAATTGAGTGACGGCGATATTGCCAGAAAAACATACATCGACATCACTACCAGGAGTGCGATCGCGTTTGCCATACTCTCCTACATAATAAAAATCATTACCCTCAATGCGATAATTGACGGGCAAAGGTTTGATACAGGGTTGGCAAAACACCATCTTAGGATCTGGTTCTCCCGGTTGTAAATGTGGCAAATTGACATTCCAAAAACATCCAGGTTCCAGGGGACGGTTGAGTAAATCTGCTAACACTTGAGTTGTGAATTTAGCAGCCAAATCCCAATCGAAGTTTTGCTTTGCTTTGCGATAATGAGAAATGGCAATTCCCGGAATACCGTGCATTGCAGCTTCTCGCACAGCAGCAACCGTACCGGAAATGTAGACATCGACTCCTAGATTACCACCAGCGTTAATACCTGAAAGTACAAATTTGACATCTGGCGTAATTTGTGTTAGAGCAATCCTCACACAATCAGCAGGAGTGCCAGCGATGGCATACTCAGTTTCAGAACGTCGTTGCAGGTTGATGGCACTAGTCGTAGTGACTTGATGTCCACAGCCAGACAGATGATTTACAGGAGCCGCAATAATAGCATTTTTGCCGTTGACAGCTTTTACCAAGGCTCGGATACCAGGAGCGTCAATACCATCATCATTAGTGAGAATTATAGTCATATATTTATTTAAGTAGCTTGGCGTAAATATTAGACTTCTAAGAGAAGTAGGGAAAAGGGGAAGGGCCCCCTCTGGGGAAAAGGGGCAGGGGAAAGGGGGAAAGGTTTGGTATTTTCCCTTTTCCCCAATAAAGATGTATCCCTTTGACCACAAGAGTGCAAAAAGCAATTGAGTGCAAGAGGTCTATTTATCGTTGGCATCGGGCAAGACGTAGAAGGCTTTAGTTGTGGATACTAAAAAAATCTTGCTGATTCTACCAAAAATATTCAGAATACGATACAATTTCTAGATGGTTTGCAAATTCCGCCCTCAGCATTTGGGTTAACTCCCACAAGGGCGGTGTTTCTTGCAAGTAGCGAGTGTGTTAGGTCAAAGTTAATACTGATAGCCCACTCATAGAAAATTTGTACAATAAAAAATCCTGTAAAATATATATCTGCCAGTAGTAGCAGAAACATTCTATTGCAGAATACTCAGAACTAGATGATTTTTACAGCGGTTCTATAGTATTTTTGGTGCAAGCCCGTCTTAGAGTTAATACGATGAAACAGCTCATCAAGCAATTATTTACCAATAAAAAACATTTCATTCGGCTGATCTTACCAATAGTGACGGTTATTTTGTCAGCGTCGCTGTTTACCGCACCCGCTTTAGCCACGGGTGTCTATCAAATACCGAATCTGACATCAGGAAATGACACCTGGGTTTTAGATCAAGGTGAAGTCATCAGTCGTCTGAACGAAGGTAAGATTAGCAGCGCTTTGCAGGATTTGGCAAAGCAAACTGGTAAAGAAGTGAGAATCGTTACCATTCGCCACTTTGACTACGGCGAAACAGCCGAAAGCTTTACTAAAGAACTGTTTGAAAAATGGTTTCCCACAAAAGAAGCCCAAGCAAATCAAACTTTATTGGTTCTTGATACAGCGACCAACAATACCGCTATTATTACTGGCGATGGCGTTAAATCATTGCTCACAGACTCCATTACCGAGAGTGTAGCTAATGAAACTCTAAGTACGCCACTACGTAAAGGTAATAAATACAACCAAGCCTTTATTGATGCTAGCGATCGCCTCGTCGCCATCCTTTCAGGCAAACCAGATCCAGGGCCTCCCCAAATCGCTGAAAATGTTCAGGTAGAAGGTACTTTCAAGGACGCAGAAGAAACTAAAGCTGTCCAAGGTAGTGCTACAGCTTGGGTAATAGGATTATTAATTGCCGCCACCGTTATTCCAATGGCCACTTACTACATCTACCAAATCAATCAGCCATCATCTGATGGGTAATGGCAAAGTTAGGAGTTAGGAGTTAGGAGTTTGGAGTTAGGAGTTTGGAGTTAAAAGTTAGGAGTTAGGAGTTAGGAGTTAGGAGTTAGGAGTTTGAAGTTTGGAGTTAGCAGTCGTGAATTTCTAAGTTTTAACATCTAATTCCTAATTGTTCACTTCTAACCCATAATTCCTTATTTCTCACTCATAACTCTTCCCTCGTCACTAATAACTTCTAACTCTTCCCTCCTCACTAATAACTTCTAACTCTTCCCTCGTCACTAATAACTTCTAACTCATAACTTCTAATTCATAACTTCTAACTCCTCACTCATAACTCCTCACTTCTAACTTCTAACTCCTAACTTCTAACTCCTAACTCCTAACTCTTAACTCATAACTCCTAACTCCTAACTCCTCACTTTTCACTCTTATTAATCTTGAACATATTCTTGTTCTGTAATTAAAGCGACTTCAGCCCGGACAAATTCTCGGCCTAAATAAGCTGCATGATTTAATTGAGTGACTGGGCAAGGCTGAGTTTCTTCAAAGATTTTTACGCAAAGTTCTTTGGCTGTTCTGCCACTAAAAACTGTGGTGTGAGTTCGTTCTACCTTTTCTCGTGCAGGAATTACCTTTCCTGTTTCTGGATCCACTGCTAAACCGCGTTCATCAATCACATTTGTAAAATGCTTGGCATAAATTAACTCTGCGTCTCTATCCAAGTAAATGATGAAATATCCACCGGGATCGAGGTCTATATGACGCTGAGAAAGTCGATCGTCAATTGCTGCTAAATCTTTAACCATTAAATCTGTGAGCATTATCAAAGGCAAATTTTTTCTTAAGAGTTTTTACACTCTATCTCAAGTGTAATTCTTTGTTTACCCTCTGAGTTGTAAATGGGGAGTAGGGAATAGGGAAGAATAAACTATTGGGCTTTTAAATTGCATGGTTACCTGTTAAGTTAGTTGACTGTTTAGTGTTGACTAGACTTCTTGCATAAGTCGGGAAAAGGGGAAGGTGGGGCCCCCTCTGGGGATAAGGGGCAGGGGGAAAGGGTAAAGGTTTTGTATTGTCCCCTTCCCCTTTAACCTTTTCCCTTTTCCCAACTCTTGCAAAAAACACTTTTGCAAGAGGTCTACTGTTTACGGTTAACTGTCAACCATCAACAATCAACATCAAAAAAATTCCCATATACTGAGTTTTCGATGTTTAGGAATCTCCACGATTACTAAATGGCAACTCTGCATTAATCGCTTCAATCTCCTGCTGTTCGAGTTGATTTACTTCTTTAATATAGGGGCGGATAATTTGTCCTAAACGATTATTGTAAAAGCGGTGCAGACTGTGATTGGGCATGGCGGGGAAGCCACGCCGTTTTTTATGGCGTCCACCAGCGCCAGGGTCAAAAATTTGGATGTTGTTAGCGATCGCCCACTCAATCGGTGCATAATAACAAGCATCAAAATGCAGACAATCTATTTCTTGAAAACTTCCCCAATACCTGCCATAGAGTTTGTCTTCTTTAAACAAACAAAAGGACATTCCTAAAGGATAAGAATTATCTTCTTCGCTATATGCGGCAAAAAACAAAACTCGATGGCGATAATCAGTCTCTAGTTGTTCAAAAAACCTCTGTGTCAGGTATTTGCTACCCCACCAGCCAAATTTATCACAGGTGTCTGTATAAAACTCATACATCAAACGAAAGCAAGATGAAGGAATGCGATCCCCAGTCAATGGTTGCAATCGTAAACCTGCTTTTTCCACAGCTTTCCGTTCGCGTTTGATATTGCGACGTTGATTGGCATTAAATACTTGCAAATAGTCATCAAAAGTTTTAAAACCAGAATTTTCCCAAATGAAGCTGTGGTGCAGCCAACTCGTAAAACCATGCCGTTCTAATATCGGCCGCCATTGGGGATCGACAAAGAGAAAATGACAACCAGAGATGCGATTTTTAGCGCAGAAAGTGTCAATTTCATGCACAATTATCGCTGTAATTTCTTCTTCATCTTCTCCTGGGGCAATTAAAAACCGATAACCCTCAGCGGGGGTAAATGGTGTCATTCCCAGCAGTTTGGGATAATAGCGTATGCCAATGCGATCGCTTAACTCTGCCCATTGATGATCGAAGACAAATTCACCAGAACTATGTCCTTTGAGATAAAGAGGGGCCGCAGCAATCAGTGTTCTGTCTCGCCACAACGTCAAATGATTGGGCAACCAACCAGTTTTAGGTGTAGCACTGTGGGAAGTTTCAAGATTATTCAGCCACTCCCACTCTAAAAATGGTGTTTTGAGTGGTACAGCCAAAGCATTCCAGGCATCTTGCGGTACTTCGGCGATTTTGTCCGTCCAAAGAACAGAATAGCGGGGTTTGAGTTGTTCCACCATTGTGTCAGTTGTTAAGAGAGTAGGGCATGGGGCATTGGGTATGGGGCATTGGGTATGAGAAGAGGACAAGGGAAGGGGGACAAGGGAGACAAGGTAGCAATCTTTGTCCCTTGTCTCCCCGATCTCCCCATCTCCCCATACCCCATGCCCCATTCCCCATACCCAATTCCTTAATTAGCCTAATCTAAGAAAGCTCATCGTTGCAGGCGATAGTGCAAAAATACTTCTTGCTCGACTGTATTAACTTCTATAAGCTGCAATTTGGGAGCTAAATCAGATAAAAATCCTTGTCCGTCTACCGGTGTGGGTGCGTCAGTACCGCCTAAAATCAATGGACAAACAGTCAACCATAATTCATCGATTAAATCTAATTGCAGTAAGGAAGCTACCAATTGACCGCCACCTAAAACCACTAAGCGTGTTATATGTAGAGTGGCTAGATGCTTCAAAGCTGTGGAAATATCAATTTCTCCCGTTGGTGTTTCAAAAACCAGAATCCGCTCAAATTTTGGAGTATACTCCTTTGCTGAGGTTTGGGAGATGCCATTTTGCCGTGGTTTTGAGAGTTCTTGTAAGTGCCACCCTTCTGGGGAACCAGTGCCATTTTCCTCTTTCTTCAGTTCAGGCAAGTGGTCTGTAAGTGTATTTTCGCATTGATTCCAGGAAGCTGCTCCCGCCATCGTCGTCAATAACCAGCGTTGAACTGGTTGCTTAAAAAAGCTAATTTCCGGATTGAGGTTTCCAGAATGTGTAATCACTATATGAATTGGCTGGAGGGGTTTAACCCCTTGTGCCCGATGTTGCAATAAATTCGGGTCTGATATGGTAAGTGTTGTTCCGTAGGCGTTGAGAGTACCAGCACCGAATAAAACGGCATCAGAGGCAGCGATTTGTTTTTCTAAGTGTGCTTTATCAGCCCTTGAACCAAACCGAGCAGGCTTACGCCTACAATCTGCTATCTTGCCATCTGCACTCATCGCTAAAACAACTGTAGTATGAGGACGATGTTGCAGCATTCAATTACTTTCACAATTTTCGTGTTTTGCTTTAAAGTGTGTAGGTGGAAAAAAATTCCTCCCTACAAACTACTATTTCACTATTTAAACCGCGTCTACTTTGAAACCCTGAATTTTTTTCAAAATCAAGTTTTATCTCCCAATTGTAGACTCTTTCTCGTTCTTGGTTTCCCGTTCGCTGTTCACTTTTGAAAAACTCCTCTTCTCAACTTGAATGAAGTTTAACTACTGTATTCATATGCAACATAAATCGTTTTTAAATCCACCGTATATAACTTTTGGTATACTAGGTTTCTTTTTCAACTATAACAATTTGTTATTTTTAAACATTGAAAATAAAGTTATGATAACATGATGAAATGTCTCATTTAGCCGATCTAAGTTGCATATCTTTGCTTTTACGGTTTGCAGATGCAAAGTGAGACAGTCGATGACTAATTCCCGCCAATCATCCTTTCGCCGAATTTTAGTAACGAGAATATTGCTTTTATTCGTCCCAGTTTTGCTTGTAGGTGAAATTGTGGCTTTGAATAAAGCACGTACTAGCCTATTGGCAACTGCCCGTCAGAATTTAACAGAAAGCGCTATTAGTAAAGCTGAGAAAACTGTAGATGCCATCACTCTATTAAAAGCGCATTTGCTCAGTGTCAGTAAAACCACAGTAATTCCCTCAAACTTGCCCATAGATGAAGAGGAAGAAATTCTCAAGCAACTAAGGCAACGACTCCCAGCAAGTATTGAGTGCGTCCAATTAACAGAAGTCGTCAATCAGAAAATAATTGCCAGTGATTGCGGCGATGAAGTAATTGGAGAATTAAAATTTCCTTTGCCTAATGACGGAGTTGATGTTAAAGCAGTCTTTCCGCCAAAATCAGGAATGACTGGTAAAAGAAACAGTCAAAATCAGTTGCAATTAGTCTTATCTGCACCAGTTAGCGATCGCCGAACAAATTTAGTTTACAGTTTAAGTATTAAATCAAGACTCTATCAACAAACCAAAAATCGGCCGGGATCGCTTACAGGTGCGATGGTAGTGATTGCCGAAGATGGTACAATTTTGGCGCATCCATTAACAGGTTGGGTAGGAACTAATATCGAACAGCATCCAAATGCTTCCCAACTCAAAAGCATAATCAAAAATGCAATTGCTGGACGCAACGATTCCATAAATTTATCATTTAAGGAACAAGACAAAGAACAAGAATTAGTAGCTGGCTATACAGCGATCCCTAATCCACTCAGTCAACAACAACAGCAAAAATGGATAATTTTAGCTGTCACCACAGTTGATAATGCCCTTTTTGGTTTAGAAGAAATCAAACTCATCCTCATTGTTTTAACAGTTGGTTTAATTGGTGCAAGTTTATTAGCATCTTTATATCTAGCTCCTTACTTGGCAAGTCCTGTAGAAGAATTACGAGATTACGCTCTCAATATTCACTCTCACCACGCTGCACAGCCAGTTCCTCGCAACTTCAAAATCCGAGAATTTGACCAACTAGCTCAAGCACTAGACCAAATGGTGCAACGGCTCAAAGCTGGTTCAGAAGAACTAGAAACCGCTTGGAAAGAAGCAAAAAGCGCTAACCAAGTTAAAAGTCAGTTTTTGGCCACAACTTCCCACGAATTGAGAAACCCATTGAACATTATTATTAACTGTATTCGTTTGGTTGCAGATGGTTTATGTGATGACCGAGAAGAAGAACTAGAGTTTCTCAAACGTGCAGATGAAACAGCAATTCACCTGCTAGGAATTATTAATGATTTACTCGATATTTCTAAAATTGAAGCGGGGAAACTTTCAGTAGTTACAGCACCTCTTGACTTACGACAATTATTACTAGAGGTGATTAACTTACAATCAGTTAATGTTCAACAAAAAGGCTTGCAATTGAAATGTGAGTTAGGTACTGAACCGATACCAATTAACGCAGATGCAGTAAAACTCAAGCAGGTGTTAATTAATGTTATCGGTAACGCCACCAAATTCACTGACAGTGGAAGCATTACCATCACTACAGACATTGAATATAGTAATGGTAAATCTCAAGCAGTAGTGTTTGTTAAAGATACAGGTATAGGTATCGATCCCGCACAACAGCACAAATTATTTCGCCCCTTTGTAATGGTGAATGGCGTAACCACACGTCAGTATGAAGGTACTGGACTGGGGCTAGCAATTTCACGTAACTTAATCGAACTCATGGGAGGTACCATCACTCTTGAAAGTGTGGGACTTCATCAAGGTACAACAGTCAAGATTACTTTACCTTTGATTGATATTTCTCTGTTACCTATTTCTCACAAACAAGGAAATCCAGGCGATATTGGATTTTCCTCTGGAAACGAGGGGGTAAAGGTAGGCCGTCAACCTCATCCACAGGAGTCAGAAAGAGTTGTAGCAGTGGGGAGCAGCAAAACCCAGAAAGTACAGACAAAGAAAAATAACTCCCCAAACCTTCAGCAGCTACCTGGTAAAGAGATTTATCAAATTAGTCTTTCGCCCCAGCAAACTATCCTGCTAAGTCTCCCAAAAGGAGGGGTTTATGCAAATGGGACTTCTCAAAGGTGAGACAATTTTAGATTTTGGATACTTCGACAGGCTCAGTACAAGTTTTGGATTTTGGATTTGTTTGGCCCTATCTACTGGCGTTAGGCTATTGGTTGAGAAAAACAACTTTACCGTCTTCTTTAAGAGATACCGTCAAAGCTGCAAGGATTTCTACTAACTGCGTCCCGACCCAGCCAGAAGAAATTTTTGAGGGGGTATTGTTAAGAATAGAGACAACAAAGCGATCGCAAACCCGTTGTAAAGGTTCTCCTGGTTCTAATTCCAGCATCACCTGACTTTGATTCACAGGAATAAATTGGTTACCTTGTTGTTCAAACTCCCCATGTAGCAGGGTTAGAGGTGAAGATAGTGACAATTCATCAAAAATTAAACTACCACGACTGCCTACAATCCCCAATCGTCGCTGCTTATCGGGATTGAGCCAGCACAAGTGAATATAAGCTTGAAAGTTATCTGGGTATGTCAGTGTTATCCATACTAGGTCAGCTAGTCCTTGGGACGGAGACACGGAGACACCGAGAGAAGTCACAGCCCCGGCTTGGGACGGAGACACGGAGACACGGGGACGCGGTGAGGAAGTTGGAGTATTCTCTACCAGACGCTGCGCGTTCGCGAAGCGTTCCGCAGGAAAGGCGGTTTCCGTCGAGTCCAAACTTCCGAACTCGAAGGGGGACGCACAGAGTAATTTTTCTGTGTCCCCGCTTCTCCCACTCTCCGCGTCTTCCCCCACTGCTCCCTGTAGCCACACCATACCCTTTGCCTGTACTTTCACAGGGGATTGACCCAACCAAGTGTTAAAAATAGCAATATCGTGAATCGCTAAGTCCCATAAAGCATCAACATCTTGGCGCACAGGGCCTAAATGGGTGCGGGTAGCGTAGCCATAGCGCAAATCCCCTAATTTACCGGCTTGAACTACAGTTTGTCCCCGCTCAACTGCTGGGTGGAATAAATAGGTGTGGTCAACCATCAGTATTAAATTATGCTGCTCTGCTAACTGGCAAAGCTCCCGGCATTCTGCTGGGTCGAGAGTTAGGGGTTTTTCTGCCAAAACATGGTATCCCTGTTGCAGAGCGTCTTGAATTAAAGCATAGTGAGTGCTAGCTGGAGTAGCGATCGCCACTGCTGTCAGTCCTGGCACTTGCTTCAAATCCTGCCATTGTGTTGTTAATATTACATCTTCATTTAAATTAAACTGCTGTTTTACCCCTGTTAATCTTTCTGGATGCGGGTCTACCACAGCAATAACACTGACAGATGGATGTGCTAAAAAATTTCGTAATAAATGCACACCCCAACGCCCAACTCCGATAACAGCGATTTTAATTTGATTTGTCATTTTTTATTTAGTCATTAGTTATTAGTCGTTGGGTGTGGGGGATGTTGACTGTTGACTGATGACAGGGGACACTTTATTATTTTTTCCTGCCCCATGCCCCATGCCCCATGCCCAATAACAACCATCTGAATTATTAATTTAATTCAAATCTTTTGAGTTCAGGGTTTTTCCTGATTTGTAATTGCTAAAAAAGCTACTTTAGCTGCTGCTTGTTCGGCGGTTTTGATTGAGCGTCCTTTACCTTGTCCGAGCATGTTTCCGTGTAGCCAGACTTCAGCAACGAAACGTTCTTGGTTGCGGTGGGGTTGATTGACTTCTACAACTCGGTATTCTGGTAAAACTTTAAATTGTGCCTGCGTCCATTCTTGTAGAGCAGCTTTGTAATTAAGCCTAGCTGGATCGAGGCGAATTTCTGCGGCTAGTTGTTGAAAGTGGGGATCTAGCCAAGGGCGAATCAGTTCTAGATTTTGAGTACTTAAGTAAAGCGCACCCAAAACTGCTTCAAAAGCATCAGCTAGTCGTGACTCTTGACCAACTTTATCAGCCGTAGCACTGCCAGCAACTAGCAAATATAGCTCCAAACCATATTCTCTAGCTAATTGGGCGAGAATGCGATCGCTCACCAACACTGAACGAATTGCCGCAAAATCCCCTACTGGAC